>Ga0222718_10000163_pt1 | contig 65102 bp, 82 predicted proteins | sample C33_27DmetaG_FD_165045 | JGI IMG/M metagenome (GOLD analysis project Ga0222718, IMG submission 165045) | Estuarine water microbial communities from San Francisco Bay, California, United States - C33_27D | ecosystem: Environmental > Aquatic > Marine > Unclassified | place: USA: California... | reverse complement strand
ATACAAACACAATTGGATACAAAAACAACTGCAACGGCAGCGGCTGATGATGCGACTGCATTAAGTATTGCTTTGGGATAGTAAACCTTATAAATAAAGTAAAAGGAAATAAACATGAGTAATGCAAGAAATTTAGCGAACACCATAGGTAACGGAGTTATTAATAGCGATGGTTACATTGATGTTATTGACAGAATTATTTTAGATGGCTCTGATGGTTCATCAACTGATGCTGGAGATAATTTATTACTTGATGCTACTGCAGCCAGTACAAATGAGGGTGTAGATTTTCTTTATGAAACTGGAAGTGATGATGCATCTTTTGTTCTTAGTAGACCAGGCATCATATCACAATTAGGTGCGGCTCCTGCTGGAACTATTATGGCTTTCGGTGGTTTAGGTGCATCACCAAATGGTTGGTTTCCATGTAATGGTGCTACCTATAATAGAGCTGACTATCCTTTATTATTTCAGGCAATAGGAACAACTTGGGGTGCTGGTGATGGTGCAACAACTTTTGCAGTACCAGATTTAAGGGCTGCTTTTCTAAGAGGATTTGGTGTTCATGGAAGTTCAACTAATGCAATAAGTGTTGCATATGACAGAGCAAATACTGGAACATTTCAGAACGACCAATTTCAATCCCACTTTCATGCTTTTAATAGAGGTGAAACAAATGAGGCAGCTGCAACTGGTTCAAGAATGACACATGGTAATAATGGTGACGCAGTTAGTTCAGATACAAATGTTGGGGTGCCAGAAACCGATACAACGAATAGTAATGGTACACCAAGAAAGGGTACAGAAACTAGACCTTTTAATGCTGGTGTTCAATGGATAATCGCAACTGGTGTTCTTGCAGTTGGATTTGGAACTTAAAAATAGGAGTATATAATGGCTGAAGTTATTTCAGATATTCAAATATTGAGAAATCAAAGAAACACAAAACTAGAGGAAACAGATCACCTTGCCTTGTCAGACAATACATTATCAGACAACATGAAAACTTACAGGCAAAGTCTAAGAGATATCACGAAATCATATACGAGTATAAATGATGCTGGATTTTCTTGGCCTACCAAACCAGATGCATGAAATAATTAGACCTTTCGGCCCTAGAATATATTACACAAAAGTTCCAGAAATAATAATAAACCAATTGAATGATGGTTTTGATTCTATGTCAGAAAAAGAAGACCATTCCCACAGATTGGTTGGTCATGTCGCCGAAGAAACTACATTAAATATAGAAATGTTTCCCATGTTTGGTGCTTACATGAGTAAACAATTAAATACATTTTTTTCTGAATATAATAACGAATGGAATACAATTAGAGGTTTAGAACCTAAACCATATGCAGAACAAGTAATGTGTGTTACTACATCATGGTTTGTAAGAAGTTTTGATTGTGATTATAATCCAAGTCATATACATGATAGATGTGATTATAGTTGTATACTATATACAAAAATACCACCAACGATATCAGATAAAAATACAAGAAATCCAGAGAAGACAACAACAGAGGGATACATTGATTTTGTATATGGTGGAGATGGATTTATGTGTCACTCAAGTTTAACACGACAACCAAAAGTTGGAGATTTGTATATTTTTCCACACCACCTAAGACACACAGCTTATCCTTTTTATGGAGAAGGCGAAAGACGTTCTATATCAATGAATATGATTTTAAGACCAAGAGGTGATAATAATGAGTGAAGAAACAATAGATTTTTTTAAACAAAATTTAAAAAGAATTGCGTGTCAACATATGTTTCCTACAAATATAGGAGTTGTATTTAATACAGAACATGATGAGATAGAGGAAGAACTAAGAGAACATTGTTTACATATTAGAGAAACAGTAAAATCTGGTGGTCGTGATTGGTTGGCTCCTACATACAATACAAGCACAACTAATCATAGTGTATATAAAGATAAAAAATTTCAGAAACTAAATCAATGGGTAGATAGTCAAGTACAACAATATATAGATTTTTTAGGTATAAAGTTAAAAGGAGAAAGATATATCCCTTTAGAAAAAGATGGTTGGTTTAATATATATGAAAAGGGAGATTATCAAGAATATCACAATCACCCATGTATAATATCTGCAATATATTATTTAAGTTCTGATAGGGCAATAAACGCAAAAACATACTTTAAAAGTCCTACACAAGAACAGTATCCAATATCATACGATAGTGATTATGGTGCTTCTGGTAGAGCAACTTATTATCCAGAAAAAGGTAAGTTATTAATATTCAGAGGGTATGTAGAACACTCTGTAGAAAAAGAAGAAAGTGATAATTTAAGAATTAGTCTTGCTTATAATTATGAATAAATAGTTCTTATAAATAGAGATATAATAAATTGAGGAGAGTTATAAATGGCATTAAGTACAATAGGAACAGATGCAATTGCAGATGATGCTATTACCTCTGCAAAGGTAGATAGTACAACTACTGCATTTACTGTTGCAGATTTGGTAGTAACAAATGGTATTACAGCTGGAACAGATATTGTTGGTAATAGTTTAGATAGAATTTTATTAGATGCTTCTGCAGCTGGAACTGATGTTGGAGAAAACTTTTTATTAAATGCGACAGATGGTTCTGCATCTAATGATGGTAGTAATATTTTATTTGAAGATGGTACTAATGATGCCGCTTCATTTAGATTACCAACTGGAACTGTTCTTCAAGTAATTAGAGCTCAACATAGAACAGCAATTGCAAAAACTGATACTGCTTTAGAAGAAGTAATGGAAGCAAAAATTACTCCAAGAAGCACTCATAGTAAAATTATGATTTTTTCAAGATTATCTGGTGATATTCATGGTGGTGGTTCTAGTGGTATTTTGAAAGTTGCTGTATATAGAGGCCCACTTACTGATGGTGTATTTGCTGGTGAAGCAAAAAATCAATATTACGAAGGCCCTGCATCTGGTAGTTCTGTAAACAATTATCAATCCTCTACAAACATGATACTTGATTCGCCTATGACAACAAGTGAAGTTACATATAATTTATGTTTCGCTACAGGTTCTGGTGGTACTGTAGAAGTTAATACAATAGGTGGTACTCATCCAACTGAAATGACTTTGATGGAGATAGGATAATGGCAATAGAATCAACGGCAGGAAGAATAGCACGAGCTATATTATCAATAAATCCAGATGCTAAAGTGTCGGTAAAAGGAAATGAAATTGATACTTGTGAAATAAAATGGTTAGAGGGAACAAGTGAAATTTCAAAGTCAGATATATCAGATAAACTAACAGCATTAATACAAACAGAACCAATGACTGAACTACGCAGACAAAGAGATATGTTAATTGCAGAGTCAGATTGGAGAGCTAACTCTGATGTTACAATGTCAAGTGCATGGAAAACTTATAGGCAAGCTCTTAGAGATATGCCAACAAATAATACAAATCCAACTTGGGATGGAGAGTATGGTTCAACTTTAGGTAATGTAACATGGCCTACAAAACCAAGTTAAGGATAACAAATGGCAGTACCAAGTTCAAGAACAACTTTTAAAAACTATTGTCTTAGGTCTTTAGGTTTTGGAGTTATAGATATAAATGTATCTGATGACCAGATTGACGATAGAATTGACGAAGCATTACAGTTCTTTGCACAGTATCACTATGATGGTATTGAGTTGATGTATTTAAAATATCAAGTAACTGCTGATGATATTACAAGAGCTTCTGGAAATACATCTACTTCTGTAACTGATACAAAAGACAGTAGTATAACTTCAACATTTCAAGAAGCAAATAATTTTATACCTATACCAGATGCTGTTGTTTCTATAGTAAACATATTTCCTTTTGATGATAAAGCAACAAACAATATGTTTGACATAAGATATCAACTTAGATTAAATGACTTGTATGATTTTAGTTCTACATCAATTTTACATTATCAAATGACAATGCAACATTTAGATTTTCTTTCACACATTCTTGTTGGAGAAAAACCTTTAAGATTCAACCAACACCAAAATCGTTTATACATAGATATGGATTGGTCAAATGATATAACTGCTGGAGAGTTTCTAATTATAGAGTGTTATAGAAAAATAGACCCAACAACATATTCAGACATTTTTAATGATATGCATTTAAAAAGATATGCAACTGCATTGATTAAAAGACAATGGGGTGCAAACCTTTCTAAGTTTAATGGTGTTACAATGTTAGGTGGTGTAACTATGAATGGTGAAACTATCTACTCACAAGCACAAGAAGAAATAGAAAAGTTAGAAGAGTTAATATCAATAACTAATTCTCCACCTATGATGTTCGGCATGGGTTAATGCCATGGCTGTCAACAAGGCATTTCACACAAGTAACTTTCACTCAATAGCAACAGAAAGAAGTTTATATCAAAACTTAATCAAAGAAGCTGTGCAGATATACGGACATGATGTATATTATATTAATCGTGATACAGTTGCTTTGGACAATGTTCTTGGAGAAGAAAGTCTTTCTAAGTTTACTAAACAAACACCAATAGAAATGTATATAGAAGATGCAGAGGGATTTGGTGGAGATAAAGAAATCATCACACAATTTGGTTTAGAGAATCGTAATGAGATTACATTCGTAGTTTCTAAAGAACGATTTCAAGAGATGGATAGTCAGATTGTTATTGAAAGTGGAACAGATACTACTGGGGGTGGTATTCTTTTAGAAACTGGAAGTATAGACCAATCAGAAAATTCTTCTGAACTTACAAGTATACAAGGTGATAATAACTTTTATGTTTTACAAGACACAGCTTCTACAGATGCAGACAGACCACAAGAGGGTGATTTAGTTTATCACCCAGTTCTTGCAAGAATGTTTGAGATTAATTTTGTAGACCATGATGAACCATTTTATCAACTAGACAATAACCCAGTATATAAAATAAGATGTAAGCAGTTTGAGTACAGTTCAGAAGAGATTGATACTGGTATTACAACTATTGACGAGATAGAGGGAACTGAGTCTTTAGATACTTTACAGTATCAGTTTACTTTAGAACAAACAACTACTTACAATGAGAATATTCAACTTGAATTTCCTACACAGTTTAGTACTGATTTATTATTAGAAGAAACTGATGGAGATAATATAATCGGTGAAGATGATACAACATCTGCTGGAGAAAGTATATTATTAGAAAATGCAGCCGATACTGGTGATGCATCATACCTTATTCAAGAAGACTATATAGTAGGTGACCAAAGTACGGACACTACAAATCAGAATGAACTATTTGATACACTTGATGATACAGTATTGGATTTTTCAGAAACAAATCCATTTGGTGATGTTGGGAGTAAATAATGTTAGGACAACAATTTTATCACGAAACAGTTAGAAACGTCATAGTTGCTTTTGGAACTATGTTTAATAATATAAACATTGTTCGTAAGAATAATAGTGGTGTGATTACACAAAAAATGAAAGTGCCATTAGCATATGGCCCAAAACAAAAATACTTGACACGACTGGACACAGACCCAGCCCAAGCAAATAAAGTTGCAATAACTTTACCTAGACTTGGGTTTGAGATTGGTTCTCTTTCTTATGATACTGCAAGAAAATTAAATCGTGTACAAAAATTTAAAAAAGTAAAAGCAGATAGTGCAGATGCAAATAAATTAGATACACAGTTTATGCCTGTTCCATATAATATGGATATTGATTTGTTTGCAATGGCAAAAAACTCTGATGATGCATTACAAATTGTAGAACAAATACTACCATACTTTCAACCAGACTATACTCTGACAATAAATGACATGACAGATATGGGTATCAAAAGAGATGTTCCTATTATTTTGAATAGTGTTGGATATGAGGATAATTATCAAGGTGACTTTGAAACTCGTAGAGCAATAATCTACACACTTTCATTTACCACTAAGTTTTATCTCTATGGCCCAGTTACTTCATCTAAGATTATCAAGACAGTTCAAGTTGACCAATTTGCAAACTTACCAGAAGTTTCTCCAACCAGAGAACAAAGATATTCAGTATCACCTAATCCAGGCACCGCTGATGCAGATGATGATTTTGGTTTCAATGAAACAAGTTCTTTCTTTGAAGATGCAAAAACCTTTGACCCAGTAAGTGGTGAAGATAAAGTAACCTAATTATGGATACGGATAATATCATTGACAAAGCATTAGGTGTTATTGACCCAGTAGAGGAAGAATTGAAAAAAGCAACTACAAAAAAAGTTGTTTTAAAACCATCTACAAATGAAGATGACATAGACAATGATTATAAATACCAACGAGAAAATTTCTACAATCTTGTTGAACGAGGTCAAGATGCAATTGAGGGTATACTAGAAATTGCAAAAGAGTCTGACCATCCTAGAACCTATGAGGTTGCTGGAAATCTCATTAAACAAGTGGCTGAGGTTACGGAGAAGTTAGGTGACTTACAAGAGAAGATGCGAAAACTTAAAGAAGTTCCTAATTCTGCACCCAAGAGTGTCACTAATGCATTGTTTGTTGGTTCAACTGCTGAACTCCAGAAGATGCTAAAAGGTAAGAGTAATGAGTGATGCTACATATCTTGGAAATCCTAATCTCAAGCGAGCGAATGTTCAACAAGAATGGACAAAGAAACAACTCCTTGAATATTCAAGATGCATGGAAGACCCTCTGTACTTCATACAGAATTATGTAAGAATTGTATCACTTGATGAGGGTTTAATACCTTTTAAGATGTATCCATTTCAAAAAGAGATGGTCGGTACATTTCATAAAAATCGTTTTACTATTTGTAAACTACCCAGACAGTCTGGTAAATCTACAACAATGATATCTTATCTATTACACTATGCATTATTTAATCCTAGTGTAAATATTGCTATACTTGCAAACAAAGCTGCAACTGCGAGAGATTTATTAGGAAGACTACAACTTGCATACGAACATCTACCAAAGTGGTTGCAACAAGGAGTCATGTCTTGGAACAAAGGAAGTTTGGAGTTAGAAAATGGTTCAAAGATACTTGCAAGTTCTACTAGTGCTAGTGCCGTTAGAGGTGGTAGTTATAATATTATTTTCTTAGACGAATTTGCATATGTGCCATCAAATGTTGCAGAACAATTTTTTAGTTCTGTATATCCTACGATTTCTTCTGGTAAGTCTACAAAAGTAATGATTGTTAGTACTCCACATGGTATGAATATGTTCTATAAAATATGGACAGATGCAGAAGAAAAACGAAATAGTTATATACCTATTGAGGTTCATTGGTCAGAAGTTCCAGGCCGTGATGAAAAATGGAAAAAAGAAACTATTGCAAATACAAGTGAACAACAATTTAACACAGAGTTTGAGTGTGAGTTTCTAGGTTCTATAGATACTTTGATATCTCCATCAACACTAAGACGATTAACATATAGGACACCAATACAATCTAATGCTGGTGTTGATATATTTGAACAACCACAACCAGAACACACATATCTATTAACTGCTGATGTATCTAGAGGAACATCAAATGATTACTCTGCGTTTATCGTTTTTGATGTTACATCTGTTCCCTATAAAATAGTTGCAAAGTTTAGAGATAATGAAATAAAACCTTTACTCTTTCCACAAAGAATACATCAAATTGCAAAAGCATATAATACTGCATTTGTTTTAGTAGAAGTCAATGATATTGGAGAACAAGTTGCAAATGCAATGCAATATGATATGGAATATGATAATATGATTATGGCATCTATGAGAGGTCGTGCTGGTCAAATACTTGGTGGTGGTTTCTCTGGTGGTAGAGCTCAGTTAGGTGTGAGAACAACAAAGGCAGTAAAAAAGATAGGTTGTTCTAATCTAAAACAATTAGTAGAAGATAACAAACTTATAGTAGAAGACTTTGATACAATCAACGAACTATCTACATTTATTGTAAAGGGTTCATCATTTGAAGCAGATGATGGTTGTAATGATGATATGGTTGCTTGTTTGTTTATCTTTGGTTGGTGTACAGACCAAACTTATTTTAAAGAACTTACAAACAATGATATACGAGAACAAATGTATAAAGAAAGTCAAGACCAACTAGAACAAGATATGGCTCCTTTTGGTTTTGTCATCAATGGTTTAGAAGATGAAAATATAGGTGAGGCTGTTGATGAATATGGTACAAGATGGAGTCCAATAGTTAGAACCCATGATACCAATTGGTAATGGAAAGTCCTTGTATCAAAATCTGTAAACTTATAGATAGTATGTGTATTGGTTGTTATAGAACAACTGAAGAAATAACCATGTGGACTAAGTACACAGATGAGGAAAGAAAAAAAATAATTAAAGAAATTCAATTAAATCGTTGTCAAGTTTAATCCAACAATTAGAACAAACAACTTTACATTCATCCATTAATTTGTAAACTTCTTTTCTACTTTCATCATTTGTACCAACTCGTTTTGCTTGTTTACGAATCTCTATATCATGTGGATAAAGTTTAAGACATACTGTTTCACTCTCTCCACAATGAATACAAGATTCCTCTGCAAGACGATTGTTTAACCATGCAACTCTTTTTCGGTAATTTCTACGAGCCACCTTTTTGATAGTTTCTTTATACTTCTCATAATGTGTTGTCATAAGGTTATTTATAAGTTTTGTAACATATAAAAATGGGTTTTTAGAAACTTGATTTTTATAAATACTAGGAAATAAGAGTAATATCTCAAATTAAGGAGCAAAAATCATGTCATTTTTAGTTTCCCCTGGCGTTAATGTCAGAGAAATAGATTTAACAAATGTCGTTCCAGCTGTTGCAACATCTATTGGTGCAATTGCAGGCGCATTTGAAAAAGGCCCAGTATCTTCTGTAACTACAATTACGTCAGAAGAACAACTGGTACAAATATTCGGTAAACCACAAACAACTGGTAATCAGTTTGAAACATTTTTTACCGCCGCAAACTTTCTACAGTATGCAGATAATTTAAAAGTAGTAAGAGCAGAGAGTGCCATATTAAATGCTGGTGCAGACTCTGGTATACTTATCAGAGATGATGACCACTATCAATCAGACTTTCAAGATGGTTCTGGTTCTCATGGAGAGTGGGCCGCAAGGACTGCTGGAACACATGGTAACGGAATTGGTGTTGATATCTGTTCAAGTGCAAGAGCATTTGCACAACCATTAGGTTCATTGAACTTAGTAAATGGTGCTGGTGCAGTTGGTGACTTACAAATTACAGTTGATGACCAAGATGCAACTGATGCCACAATTGCAGTTGGTGATATCATTTCTTTTCAAACTGCTTCAGCTATTGTTGCAACAGTTAATGGTGCAATCACAGTCGCTTCTAAAACTTTGACAGTTGACGGAGTTTCTGGTACACTTGCAGTTGGACAAAGAGTAATTGGTGCTGGTATATCAGACGGAGATGTAGTTGTTAAAATTGCATCTGTTACTTCACAAACAGTTGTTGTTCTTGACAAAGCAATTACAGTTGCAAACGACATACCTCTTGTATTCGCTGCATCTGGTGGAACAAACGTAGAATCAAAAGGTCAAGAGTACGAAGTAACAGCTGTTTCTGGTGAAGATTTAACAATTCGTTTACTTGATGACCCTGCTGGTGGTGGTTTACAAACAATCATTCCAGACAATTCACTTATTACAAGACGTTGGAGATTTTCTGATTTATTTGATGGCCCTCCAGGCACATCAGCATGGTCTACTGCAAATGCTCGTGGAGAACAAGATGAAATCCATGTTGCTGTATATGACACAGTTGGTGATATCACAGGTTTTGCTGTTGGTGTTGCTGGACAAAGAACACAATCAGTAATGGAAGTATTTCCAAATATGTCAAAGAACCCTAATGCTAAAACTGCACAAGGTTCTAACAACTATTATTCAGATGTAATCTTTGCACAGTCAAGGTTTATATACTGGACAGACCATCTATCTGCTGGTTCTAACTGGGGAACAGATATTGCATCTGGTACTGATTACACATTAGTATCTGGTGTTGACGTTTCTACATTAACTGGTGGAACAGATGACTATTCAACTACTGCTGGAGAACTTGAACTTGCATATGATAGGTTTGAAGATACAGAGTCACTTGATGTTAATTTAATTCTTGGTGGTTCATCAAGTATTGTCGCAGACACAGAAGCTGCAATGGATACTCATGTAACAATGATTACTTCATTGTGTGAAACTCGTAGAGATTGTGTGGGATTTGTTTCTCCATATCGTGCTGCTACAGTTGGTGTTGCTCAATCAATAGATGCAACGAAGAATGTTGTTGATGGTTTCAATACTTGTCCAAGTTCATCATACATGGTTTTTGATAGTGGTTACAAATATATGTACGATAAGTATTCTGATGTATATAGATTTGTTCCATTGAACGGAGATACTGCTGGACTTTGTGCATTTACAGACCAAGTTGCAGATAGTTTCTTTTCTCCTGCTGGATTTAACAGAGGAAATGTTAGAGGTGCAGTTAAGTTATCTTACAACCCTACAAAGGCAGAAAGAGATCAACTATACAAAGCAAGGGTTAACCCAGTAGTTAACTTTCCAGGCCAAGGTGTTGTACTCTTTGGAGATAAAACTGCATTGACAAAACCAAGTGCGTTTGATAGAATTAACGTAAGACGATTATTCTTACTTCTAGAAAAAGCAATTGCAACTGCAGCTAAGTTTCAACTCTTTGAGTTTAATGATGAATTTACAAGAGCACAATTTAGAAACTTAGTAGAACCTTTCTTGAGGGATATACAAGGTAGACGAGGTATTACAGATTTCTCTGTTGTTGCAGATGGAACAAATAATACTGGAGAAGTCATTGACAGAAACGAATTTGTTGCAGACATCTTTATCAAACCAGCAAGGTCTATCAACTTCATAACACTTAACTTTATCGCAGTTAGGACTGGGGTAAGCTTTACAGAGGTAGGAGGCTAATCATGGGAAACATAGATGACTTTAAAGCAAATCTAATTGGTGGTGGTGCTCGTGCTAACCAGTTCAGAGTAACATTAACACCACCATCTGGAATTGCAATCGGACTAGATGTTCGTAGAACTTCATTTCTTGTAACTGCTGCTCAGATGCCTGCATCTACTTTGACAGAAATTCCAGTTCCATTTAGAGGTAGAAACATTTATATTACTGGTGACAGACCAGCTCCAGAAACTTGGTCAGTTACAGTATACAATGACACAGACTTTATGATAAGAAATGCAATGGAACTATGGCAAAATGGTATTAACAGTTATGTTGATAATACTGGTGTTATTTCTCCATCTGATTATCAAACAGATTTAACTGTAGAACAGTTAGATAGAGATGATACAGTTTTAAAAAGTTATATTTTCAGAAATGCATTTCCAACATCAATTAGTGCAATTGAGTTAAGTTCTGCTGAAGCAACTGAAATTGAAACATTTGACATTGAGTGGAGATATCAACACTTTGAACCATCAGGCGTTAGTTTCTAACCTACTAAATAGTCTATAACATTAGTAGGAGATATTATGGCTGAACTTTTTGGTTTCAAATTTGAAAGAATTAAAGACTCTGCTTCCAAAGAAAAATTTACTGAACCTAGTTCAGAAGATGGAACTCTGGAAGCAGTCGCTGGTGGTTTTTACGGACAACTATTAGACCAAGATGGGCGTGAACGCTCAGAGATAGATTTAGTTCGTAGATATCGTGATATTGCACAACAACCAGAATGTGATTCTGCTATTGAGGATATCATAAATGAAGGTATTGTGTCAAATGAAAAAGACCAAGCAGTTGCAATAGAACTTGACAGACTTTTACTTCCTAAAAAAATCAAAGACAAAATCAGAGAAGAGTTTGATAATGTTCTAGAACTTTTAAACTTTGACCAAAAAGGACACGATATATTCAGACGTTGGTATGTTGATGGAAGAATGTATTATCATAAAGTTATTGATAAGAAAAATCCAAGAAAAGGTATTCAAGAACTTAGATACATTGACCCTAAAAAAATTCGTAAAGTAAAAGAAGTAAAGAAACAAAACAAACCTGGCTCAAGTATAGAACTCATTCATGCCGTAAAAGAATATTTTCTTTATAATGATAAAGGTTTACAAGGTGGTACTGCTGAGGGTATTAAGATATCTCCAGATTCTATCACTTATTGTCCAAGTGGATTAATTGACCAGAATAGAGGTCATGTATTATCTTACCTACACAAAGCAATTAAACCAGTAAATCAATTACGCATGATTGAAGATGCGTTAGTTATTTACAGAATATCAAGAGCTCCAGAACGTAGAATATTCTATATTGATGTAGGTAACTTACCTAAGATTAAAGCAGAACAATATCTTAAAGATGTTATGAATAGATACAGAAACAAACTGGTCTATGATGCATCTACTGGTGAGATACGAGATGACAGAAATCATATGTCAATGTTGGAAGATTTCTGGTTACCAAGACGAGAGGGTGGTAGAGGAACAGAGATTACTACTTTGCCTGGCGGTTCTAATCTTGGTGAGATAGATGATATAGAATACTTTAAGAAAAAACTATATCGTTCTTTGAACGTACCGATTTCAAGATTGGAAGCAGAGGCTGGTTTTAGTCTTGGTCGTTCTACAGAAATTACAAGAGATGAATTAAAGTTTACAAAGTTTGTCCAAAGACTGCGTAAAAGATTTACACCTCTATTTACTGATATGTTAAAAACACAACTTATTCTTAAAGGTGTAGTTACCTTAGAAGATTGGAAGAATATGAGTCAACATATTCAATATGACTTCTTACAAGATGGACACTTTGCAGAACTCAAGAAAGCAGAATTACTTGAGGATAGAATTAATGCACTAGGTAATATTGAAAGTTATATTGGAACTTTCTTTAGTAAAGAATGGGTACAGAAAAACGTACTTAATTTTACTGATGCAGAAATTGATAATATGCAGAAACAGATTAACAAAGAAGCTGGTCTTGACCCAGATGAGGGTGGAGTTGATATACCACAAAATACTGATGGTATTACAAGATTTCCGTCTATGGATGGTGCTCCAATACCAGCAGATGACCTAGATAAATATGATGGTCAAGAACCACCAGAAGATAATGGAGAAAAATAATGAGTGCAGAAAATTTCGTAGATGAATTACAAAAAGGTAATAACTTAGGTGCTGAAGATGCATTTAAAAGTGCAATGACAGATAGAGTTGCACAATCACTTGAAACAAAAAGAAAAGAGGTTGCTGGAACTTTCGTAAAGAACCACATACCAGAAGTAGAGGAAAATGAAACAGTTTAATTCATTGTATACATCTCTCCCAGAGAAAGATGAACATAAGAAATCTAAACAGTATAAGAAACTTTCTCCGAAGATGAAAGACGCTGTTGATGATATTTTTAATAAAATGGATACTAAACCTTCAGATTTCCTAAATACTTTTGAAAAAACTATTAATCAAGTATCTAAAAAATATAAGGTGTCCGAAAAGGAACTTATGGGATATTTTGAAAAAGAAATGTTAGCATTTTAAGGGGTTAAATAATGTCATTCGTAACAACAACATTGAGAGATACAGTAGTCAATGCACCTAAAGCTGGTGGATTTGTAACAATCAAAGCAGTTTTTGATAACGATACTGCAACTAATCTTATATTAGATGGAGATGGATTAGATGGATTTGCGAATGGTGCCAAGTTAGATTTAGTAAGAGCGTGGTGGGCATTTACTCAAGGAACTGCTGCTGGAAATACTGGAGATTGTATCATTGAATTTAAAGGTGCATCATCTGATGTAGTTGCATTACACCTCGCTGGTACTGGACATTATGATGGTTCTGCTGGTGCGATTAAGGCTGCGGCAACAAACACAACTGCAACATCTTCTGATATTACAGCAGAAACAAGAGGAACATCTGGTTTTGTAATATTAGAATTTAGAAAAGATGAAGCATATACTTCATAAAGGATAGAATAATGTACACATTAAAATTAATATCAGAACATATAGAACATGATACCGATTATCTAATTGAACAAGATGAAAAGTCTGGCAAGAAAAACTACAAGATAAAAGGTATATTTATGCAAGCTGATATTAAGAATCGTAATGGTCGTATATATCCTATGGAAATACTTAATAAAGAAGTAAGTCGTTATAATAAAGAGTACATCAATGAGAAAAGAGCATTTGGAGAGTTAGGACACCCAGACGGGCCAACTGTTAATCTAGAAAGAGCATCTCATATGATTACTTCTTTACAACCAGACGGAAAGAATTTTATTGGAGAAGCAAAGATACTTTCAACCCCTATGGGTGAAATAGTAAAATCTCTGATGGATGATGGTGCAAAATTAGGTGTATCATCTAGAGGCATGGGGAGTTTAGACCAAAAAAATGGTGCTAACGTAGTGAGAAAAGACTTTTACCTTGCAACTGCAGCTGATATTGTTGCAGACCCATCTGCTCCCAACGCATTTGTTGAGGGTATTATGGAAGGTAAAGAGTGGATTTGGAACAATGGTTTGATAAAAGAAGCCGATGTTGCAGAGATAAAAGATAACATTGAAGAAAACCACAGAACTAACAATTCTGCAGCGGATAGTTTAGAGTTCGCAAGGTTTTTACAAAAACTGTAATTTATAAATAAGTCATATAAATACAAAATTTAAAGGAGAAAATCCCCATGGCTAATGAATTAGATAAAACCATTGAGGAATTAGAAGCAGAAGTACTTAGTGAATTGGAAGAAGCTAATGGTGCAGATGCTCCTATGAAATCTGCTGGGAAACCAGAAAAAATGGATACAATGGACTCAGATGGCGCTACAGAGAATGAAGGCGAAATCGGAGGCCCATCACCAACTAAAGATGCAAAACAAACAGGAAAAATTGACCCTGCTAAAAAAGTAAAGAAAGACTCATCAGCACCAGCAAAAACTGGTGGAGCTGCAGAGGGTGGTATCAAATCTAAAATGGAAAGTTTTTCTGATGAAGAAATCAGAGAACTTTGTCATACAAAAGACCACGACTGTGCTACTTTTGTTGAACATCCAGTATTTGGTAAAGGTAAACCAATCAAAGAATCACACGCTATACCAGATGCAGACGGATATGTTGCATGGTATGATGTTACATTCAAACATGGAGTAGAGAGAAAAGTTATGGCAGAAGACATGAAAATCCTTCAAACAGAAGCTCATGATGAGAAAAAAGAAAACATGACCAAAGACAAAATGATTAATGCCATGAAAGATATGATGATGGGTATGCATAAAGAGAAAAAAGATGTTATCCAAGCAACATATGAAAAAATGATGAATATGGGTATGCATGACAAAAAAGAAACAGAAGAAGAGAAAGCAAAATCTGAAGCTGTTGAAAATCGTTTAAAGTCTATTGACGTATCTGAGCACGTAAATGCTTTAATGAATGGTGAGGGTGACCTTTCCGAAGATTTCAAACGTAAAGCCGCAACAGTATTTGAGGCCGCAGTTAAATCAAAAGTTCGTTCTGAAGTAGAAAGAATGGAAGACGAATATAAATCTGAACTGGAAGAAAATATAAACACAACTAAGGAAGAATTAACTGAAAAAGTTGATTCATACATGAATTATGTTGTTGAAGAATGGATGAAAGAGAACGAGTTAGCAATTGAAAGAGGCCTAAAAGGCGAGATTGCAGAAGACTTTATCTCTGGTTTAAAACAATTGTTTGAAGACCACTATGTTGATGTTCCAGATGAAAAGTATGATGTGTTAGAAGCACAATCAGAAAAGATTTCAGAACTAGAAGGTAGAATTAATGAAATGATGGAAGAGCAAATCCAGTCCAAGTTGGTTAATGCTACACTAGTGAAGGAACAAGTCTTGTCAGCACTTTCTTCTGACTTGGCTGAAACAGAAATTGAAAAGTTTAAGTCATTAATTGAAGATGTAGACTTCACTAACGAAGAGTCTTATCGTGAAAAACTTGGAACTCTAAAGGAAAGTTATTTCCCTAAGACATCTACAGTTTTGACTGAAACACTAGATGATGTAGAAACTGGTATCGCACAGGACATTGACACAAGTGACTCAATGGCAGCTTATATGTCCGCTATTGGGAGAACAGTTAATAGTGCAAAATAACAATTTTATAAATAAAAGTAGAAAAAAATAAGGAGAAACCAATGTTTCAAACAGAACATCTACAAGAAAAGTGGTCGCCAGTCCTTCAACATCCAGATTTACCAGAAATCAAGGATAATTACAGGCGTGCCGTTACTACAATAATCTTAGAAAATCAAGAAAAAGCTCTAAGAGAAGACAGAAACTTCTTAGGTGAAGCTGCACCAACAAACGCAACTGGTGGAAGTATAGATAATTGGGATCCAATTTTGATCTCATTAGTAAGACGTTCTATGCCTAATCTAATCGCATATGATATTTGTGGTGTTCAACCTATGACTGGCCCAACTGGTCTTATCTTTGCAATGAGAGCAAGAGCATTATCACAAGCTGGTGCAGAAGCACTTGCAGATGAACCAGCAATGTTGTCAAACCAAGATGCTGGTTCTGATACTGGTGGTGGAGATATCTCTGGTACTAACCCTGCTGTGTTAAATGACAGTCCTGCTGGTACATATACTACTGCAACTGGTATGACACTTGCACAAGGTGAAGCATTAGGTGATACTACTACTAACGCTTTCGCAGAGATGGCTTTCAGTATTGAGAAGCATACTGTTACTGCTGTATCAAGAGCTCTAAAAGCAGAATATACTATGGAACTTGCTCAAGACTTAAAAGCAATTCATGGTTTAGATGCTGAAACAGAACTTGCAAACATACTATCTGCTGAAATTCTTGCAGAGATTAACAGAGAAGTTGTAAGAAACATTTATGTTTCTGCCGTAAAAGGTGCTCAAGCAAACACAACTACTGCTGGTATCTTTGACCTAGATACAGATTCAAATGGTAGATGGTCAGTTGAGAAATTCAAAGGACTTATGTTTCAAATAGAGAGAGATGCCAACGCTATCGGTCAACAGACTCGTAGAGGAAAAGGTAATATGATACTATGTTCAGCTGATGTTGCTTCTGCACTTCAGATGGCTGGTGTTCTAGATTACACTCCTGCTCTTAATAACAACTTAAATGTTGATGACACTTCAACAACATTTGCTGGTGTTATGAATGGTAGATACAAAGTATATGTAGACCCATATGCTGCTAACGTATCTGCATCACAATACTACATAGTTGGTTATAAAGGAACTTCTCCATATGACGCTGGTATGTTCTACTGCCCATACGTTCCACTACAGATGGTTCGTGCAGTAGGAGAGAATACTTTCCAACCAAAAATTGGTTTCAAGACAAGATACGGAATTGCTGCTAACCCATTCCATACTGGAACAGTTGCTGCTTCCACAGATGGTGCAATTACCATTACATCTGCTACCAATAAGTACTACAGAAAAGTTAAAGTTTCTAACTTAATGTAAAGTAAAAAGAACCAACCTAAAACAGAGGGGATTTATTCCCCTCTTTTTTTTGTTATAAATAGTATTATGACAACAGCAACTTCACCATTATCAAGACAACCAACTGTAACGGATTATAGTAGCCCGACACAGTTTAGATTTAGTATTAATCAACTACCAAAGGTGGAGTTCTTTACCACATCAGCAAACTTGCCTGGCATAAGTTTAGGTGAGTTAATTATACCAACTCCATATACAGATATACCAATTGTTGGCGATAAGATAACATATGAAAATCTTTCAATAAGTTTTATAGTAGATGAGTTTTTAGAAAACTATATATCAATACATAACTGGTTAATAGGTATTGGTTTTCCATCAGACAGACAACAATTCACAACCTTTCGTTCAACCACATCAAATACAGCAAATGCTGGAGGTGGTGGAAATACTGATATTGGTAAGGTTGGTAAGACTACTGCTGATAGACCACTTTATTCGGATGCAACTCTTACAATACTTTCTAATAAAAATAATCCTATTGTAGAGGTAAGATATTCAGATATGTTTCCAGTATCTTTGAGTGGATTAGATTATAACAGTCAAGAGGCTGATGTTGACTACTTAACAGCAACGATTGATTTTCGTTATAAATTATATGAGATAGTGACTTTATAATATGGAGTAAAAATGAATTTGGAAGAATTGAAACTTCAAGTCCAAAAAGACTTGAAAGTAGATGATGAACATCTAGATACCGAATCTTTAAAAAATCAAGAAATAAAAGCAAAATACCTAGAACACAAATCTAGATTTGAACTTCTTTTGTTTAAAGCAAAAGGAGATTATAAACGATTGTATCGTGAAAAGTGGGAATACTATGGTGGTAAAGCTGATGCAAAGATATATGCAACCAAACCTTTTGACCTCAAAGTTCTCAAAACAGACTTAGCAGTTTACATTACTTCAGACGAAGAAATTATAAATGCAGAGAACAAAGTAGGTTATTTAGAAACAGTAGTGGACTATATCAAAGGAGTTATCAAGTCAGTTGATAATCGTGGTTGGGATATTAAAAACGCTATTGAATGGAAGAAATTTGAGGCTGGAGTGACATATTAAATGAACTATTCAGTAATAAATTTTCCAAATAACTTGATACAAGATATGTTGAGAAGTAAAGAAGACATCTTGACAAAAGGTAATATAAATGATGCAAGTGGGTTGACAAAAAGAAATTCTAGTGTATCATGGATAAAAGATAAAACCATTTGTCAAAGAGTTTTCTCTGTGATAAAAAATAAAACAAAAGACTTTTCAAATCTGCATCTGGATAATATAGAACCTTTACAATATTCTGAATATGATACAAGTCAAGAATATGGTTGGCATCAAGACTTAAATAATAAACCTTATGAAGATGGTAGAATAAGAAAGATATCATTTTCTATATTCTTAAATAGTAACTTTAAGGGTGGTGAGTTTGATTTAGAAATACACGGCCCAGATGTAAAACCTAGATATATATCAAAGTGGAAACGTAGTAATGAAAACTGTGTGATATTTAATTCAGATATGTGGCACAGAGTAAGACCAGTAAAGTCTGGTGTAAGAAAAAGTATTGTTGGTTGGTTGTTAGGCCCTGTTACTAGATAATGAAAATATCAAAGATAAATGAGGTTTACTTAGAACTAGAAGTAGACGAAGACGTTTCTAGAGAACTATCTGATTACTTTACTTTTGAAGTGCCAGGCGCAAAGTATATGCCTCACTATCGTAGGAAACTTTGGGATGGTAAAATAAGATTATTTTCACCACACAATGGTAGAATATATGTAGGACTTTTACCTTACATAAAAGAGTTTTGTGATAGAAACAAAGAAAAACTATATATTGATAAAGGAGTAGAAAATGAACGGAATGTTATTCGTGAGAGCGTCAGAGAATTTGCCGAGTCACTACGACCCAAGAGCAGAGGCAAACCTATACAATTTCGTGATTATCAAGTTGATGCAATCTGGCACGCTATACAGTCAAATCGTTGCCTTCTTTTATCTCCTACTGCTTCAGGCAAATCACTCATAATATACACCCTTGTTAGATATTACAATCTAATGAAACTCAAGACACTTATACTTGTACCTACTACATCATTAGTTGAACAGATGTATTCTGATTTTATTGATTATGGTTGGGAGGACAAACATATCCACAGAGTATATGCTGGTATGGATAAAGGTTCTAAAAAACCAGTCATAATATCTACATGGCAATCTTTATATAAACTTCATAAACAATATTTTGCACAATATGGTTGTATCATAGGAGATGAAGCTCATCTATTTAAAGCAAAATCTCTGACTGATATAATGACAAGAGCTGAAGGTTGTAAGTATAGATTTGGATTGACTGGAACTCTTGATGGTACACAGACACATAGACTTGTACTTGAGGGTTTATTCGGTCAAGTTAATAAAATAATTACAACTAAAGAATTGATAGACAGGGGAACACTTGCAAAATTACAGATAGATTGTATTGTATTGAAACATAAAGAAGAAGAATGTAAAAGAGTAAGACATTATAGATATGCAGAAGAACTAAACTATATTGTATCTCACCCAAAGAGAAATAAGTTTATTGAAAATCTATGTAAGAACATAAAAGGTAATACACTATTACTTTTTCAATTAGTTGAAAAACATGGAGTCTTATTATATAATGAAATAAAAACACTTGATAGAAAAGTATTTTTTGTGTATGGTGGAACAACTACAGAAGCTAGGGAGAGAGTTCGTGCAATTACAGAAAAAGAAAAAGATGCAATCATTGTGGCATCTTATGGTACATTTTCTACTGGTATTAATATTAGGGCTATCAACAATATCGTGTTCGCCAGTCCTTCCAAAAGTAGGGTGCGAGTTCTCCAATCAATTGGTAGAGGACTCAGACAAACTGAAGATAAAACTGTGGTCAGGTTATTTGATGTGTCAGATAACCTCACCTATAAGTCAAGACAAAATTTCACATACAGGCATTTCACACAACGACTAAATATATACAAGGAAGAACAATTTAAGTACGAAATTAATAGGATTAATTTATGAGTTACCATATAGTAAAATTATCAAATGGAGAAGATATAATTTGTAATATCCACGAACCTACTAGTTCGCAAGAAACAAGTAAAGTAAAAATAAGTTCTCCTCTAAAAATGGATACTATTGCAAGAACAACTAGTAAAGGAATTGTTGAATCATTATCTTTGGCTAGATGGGTGCAACCATATTCAGATGAAAAGTATTTTAATATTGAAAGAAGTTCTATAGTTCTAATAACGCCTGCAAGTATTGGAATAACTAGATATTATGAATATGTATTACAAAATATAAATGAAGTTGTAAAATCAAAATCACCCACTATAAAACAATTAAAACAAATAGATGAAGAACCACAAGAAACATTGACAGAAGAAGACTTTGAAGATATACTTGAAGAATTTAAACTTAAAACTAAAACTACTTATCATTAATCTGATGAGTCACAATAGTGATTATACACTATTTTATACAATTGTCAAGTGAAAAAAAGGAAAAATTATGGAAAACTTTATATTATTCTTTCAAATACCAGATGAAATCTGTGATAAGCTTGTTGACTACCATAAAAATAATGAGTATGATAAAAATAACTCAAAATATGGTTGGGATATAAAGACAAAAGAAAGTATAGATTGCACTTGTAATCCAAGAAGCAATCACCCAGTAATACAAGAATACCTTTCTTTTATGTGGCAAGGACTTCAAGCATACCAGCAAAAGTATGTATACATGAATCAATTAACAGTAATATCACAACCATTTAATATTCAATATTATCCGCCTGGGGGTGGATATAAAAGATGGCACAACGAAAGAAGTGAACATCAAACACATCAAAGAAATTTAGTTTTTATGACATATCTTAATGATGTTCCAGATGGTGGTGGAACAGAATTTGTATATTATCCAGATGTTAAAATAAATGCAAAGAAAGGTTTGTCATTACTTTGGCCACCAGATTTTACTCACACCCACAGAGGTATAGTATCACAACATGAAAAATATATTGCTACTGGTTGGTTTAATCATGCAGATGTTTCTGAAGTTAAACAATTTAATAAAAATAAATCTTGACATTCGTGTCATTTTAGTGTATATTTAATTTAATGTTTTTATAAAGGATTTATTAATGGCAAGAACCAAAGTAAAAGGCGTTCACTATGTGGACAACAAAAAGTTTCATCAGGCCATGATTGATTGGAAAGAAAAGTGTAAAGATGCAGAAGAAGCTGGAGATGATATTCCCCAGATTACAAACTATATCGGTTCATGTTTTCTAAAGATTGCAAATGGACTTTCGTATAGACCGAACTTTATTAACTATACATATAGACAAGAAATGATTTCAGATGGTATTGAGAACTGTTTACAATACATACATAACTTCAATCCAGAAAAATCTAAGAATCCGTTTGCATATTTTACACAGATAATCTATTATGCATTTATTCGTAGAATACAAAAGGAAAAGAAACAAACTCATGTTAAACATAGAATGATTGAAAAACAAGAATATCTTCCTTACATAACAATGGAAGGCGATAGCACTACATATCAAGTTGGTGGATTTGACCCAAATATTATGGTGCCAGATGAAGCTGTTTATAAACCAAAGAAGAAAGATACTAAAGATATACCGAAAGGTCTAGAAAATTTTATGGATAATGACGATTGAAAATTGCAATAATTACTGACACTCACTTTGGTGCAAGAAACGACAACAATAACTTCAATGAATATTTTTATAAATTTTATGAGGAACAATTCTTTCCATATCTAAAAGAACACAATATTAAAGATTGTATTCATTTAGGTGATATCATGGATAGAAGAAAGTTTGTGTCTTATAGAACAGCAAAAGATTTTCGTGAGAGGTTTATTTTACCTTTTTCTAAACTAGGAATTAATCTTCATGTTCTAGTTGGAAACCATGACACCTATTTTAAAAATACAAATGAGGTAAACTCTGTAGAAGAATTACTTGGAAATAGATATGATAATATAAAAATTTATTCAGAGGCTGCAGAGGTAAAGTTTGATAGTTTGTCTGTTTTGTTTTTGCCTTGGATAAATGCATCTAATCATGCAAACACAATGAAAATGATAGAAAACTCAAAATCTGGTGTGTGCATGGGTCATTTAGAGATTGCTGGTTTTGAAATGATGAAAGGTATGAAAAACGAACATGGATACGATAAATCTTTTTTTAGAAAATTTGACACAGTTTTTAGTGGGCATTTCCATCACAAATCAGATGATGGTCACATCTATTATTTGGGGAGTCCATATGAGTTTTACTGGAATGATTGTGATGATAGAAAAGGATTTCATATCTTTGACACAGAGAGTAGGAGCTTGGATAGAATAATTAATCCTAGAACTATTCATAAAAAGATATATTATGATGATACTCAAAACGATTATAGGAAACACGACCTAGAACAATACAAAGATAATTATGTTAAGGTTATTGTGGTCAATAAGAAAGACTTGTATCAGTTTGACCAGTTTATTGAAAAATTATTAAAGTCCGATTCTCACGAAGTAAAAATTATAGAAGACTTTTCTGACCTAGATGCAAACACAGTATCAGATGATATTGTAGAAAATACACAAGACACTATGACACTTTTAAATATGTACATTGATGAGTTAGATGTTACACTAGACAAAGGTAGACTTAAAAATCTACAAAGAGAACTATATACAGAAGCCCAGGATTTAGAGATTTGATTAATTTTAAGTATGTGAGATGGAAGAACTTTCTTTCAACTGGAAACCAACCTACAGAAATACAACTAGATAAAAACTCCACTACTCTTATCATAGGTGAGAATGGTGCTGGTAAATCTACAGTATTGGATGCAATTTGTTTTGGTTTATTTGGTAAACCATTTCGTGTTATTAGTAAAAGTCAATTAGTAAATTCTATTAATAATGGTGCAACTATGGTAGAAGTTGAGTTTTCTATTGGAACAGTTCAGTATAAAGTTATTCGTGGTATTAAACCAAACAAGTTTGAAATATATCAAAATGATAAGATGATGAACCTTGAGGCAAATGTTCGTGATTATCAAAAAATATTAGAACAACAAATACTAAAACTAAACTATAGTTCTTTCACACAAGTTGTTATACTTGGTAGTGCATCATGGGCTCCATTCATGCAACTTAAAGCAAAACAAAGACGAGAAGTTGTAGAAGAAATACTGGACATCAAAATCTTTTCAACTATGAATCTTATTTTAAAACAAAAGATAAAAACTGTATTAGAAGATATTCGTGATATGGAACATCAGTATGATTTAGTGCAATCTAAAATTAGTATGCAAGAAACTCATATCAAAGATATGAAAGAAAACAAAGATAAAATTGTTGAACAAAAAGAAAAAGTTATTAAAGAAAATGAAACAGAGCTTTTAAAAAGAAAAAAGAAAGAAAACGAATTACAATGTGCAAATAATGATTTTCTAAAAGAAATGATTGGTGAAGATAAAATTATAGAGAAAAGAAATAAACTAAAAGATATGCAATTCTCAATAAAAGATAAACATAATCGTGAAAGTAAAATGATTACTTTTTATGAAGAAAATGACGAGTGTCCAACTTGTGAACAACTTATTAGTTTTAATTTTAAAGAGAAAAAAATAAAACAAAATCAAGCTTCTGTAAACGAACTTGACAAGGGTTTACATAAACTTTCAGATGAAATGTTAAAAGTGGATACTAAAATAAAAGAGTATAAAACAATAGCAAAACATATAAGGGATAACGAAGTTCTAATTGCACAAAGTAATACTTCTATTTTAGAACTAGAAAAGTTTAATGTTAAACTACAAACTGAAATCAAACAATATAAAACAGATAGTAAAGAAGAAACTGATACAGATAAACTCAAAGATTTAAAAGAAAGTTTAGAAAGTATATCTAAGCAAAAAACTAAACTAAAAGAAGATAAGATATACTATGAAGCTTCAAGAAGTATGTTGATGGATACTGGAATCAAAACTAAGATTATTAAACAGTATTTACCTATAATGAATAAGTTGATTAATAAGTATCTAACTTCTATGGAATTTTATGTGAACTTCACTCTTGATGAAAACTTTGAAGAAACAATCAAGTCACGATATCGTGATGAGTTTTCTTATGCATCATTTAGTGAGGGTGAGAAAATGAGAATAGACCTTGCATTACTTTTTACATGGAGAGCCATCGCTAAGATGAAAAACTCTACAAATTGTAATCTACTTATGTTAGATGAGATATTTGATAGTTCATTAGATGGTACTGGAACAGACGAGTTCCTAAAGATATTGAATACATTGAGTGGAGAAAATGTATTTGTAATAAGTCATAAACAAGATGCACTCGCTGATAAGTTCAGAGAAACCATCAGATTTGAAAAGATAAGGAATTTTAGTCATGTTGCTACTTAATGGAGATTGCATTGAAGAAATGCAGAAACTAATTGATGATGGAGTACAAGTGGATTCAGTTGTTACTGACCCACCATATCACTTGACATCTATTGTAAAACGATTTGGTAAAGAAGATTCTGCACCAGCACAGTTTGGAACAGATGGTGCATATGCAAGAGCATCAAAAGGTTTTATGGGTAAAGAGTGGGATGGTGGAGATATTGCATTTAGACCAGAAACTTGGGAACTTGCATTGAAACTATTGAAGCCAGGTGGACATCTACTTGCGTTTTCTGCTTCTCGTAATTATCACAGAATGGCAGTTGCAATTGAAGATGCTGGTTTTGAGATTCGTGACCAGATGATGTGGTTATATGGAAGTGGTTTTCCTAAGAGTCAGAATATGGGAAAAGCAATAGATAAAAAACAAGGTAACGATAGGGAAGTTTTAGGTACAAAAATTACTAACATAGGTATGCAAGGTAACAATTTTAAAAGAGGTTCTAAGTCTGGGGAAGTTGAAGTAACAAAAGGTGACTCTGAATGGGAAGGCTGGGGAACTGCATTGAAACCAGCACACGAACCTATAGTGATGGCAAGAAAACCTTTATCAGAAAGTTCTATTGTAGACAATGTATTGAAACATGGAACTGGTGCAATAAATATTGATGGTTGTAGAGTAGAGGGTAATGATGCAAAGTATCCAGATACGAATCCAGATTTTAGAGATCAAGGTAAAAAATCAAAAGAGTCAATTGGTATAGACAAGTTATCTTTTGGTCAAGTAGAAAATGCAGAAAGACAAAAAGCAGTTGCAAATTCAAGTGGTAGATTTCCAGCAAATGTTATGCATGATGGAAGTGATGTGATTGTGAATCAATTTCCAGAGGGTGCAAAAGGTTCTACTGCTCCTAGAAATAGAGATACAGTTGGAATGTTTGGTATGCCTAATGATGCAACTTCTGAATATGCAGATGAAGGTTCTGCTGCAAGATTCTTCTATTGTCCAAAAACTTCTAAGTCTGAAAGACATAGTAATCTAGATGACCACGAAATATCAGTTGGTGCAAATGGTAATAAGTGGACAGACCAAGATTATAGAAAAGGTGATACCAAACCTACAACTGAAAGAAAGAATACTCACCCAACTGTGAAGCCTGTTGAGTTAATGAAGTACCTTTGTAGATTAGTTACACCAAAAGGTGGTACAGTTCTTGACCCATTTATGGGAAGTGGTTCTACAGGCATGGCTGCAAAAGACGAGGGGTTTGATTTTATCGGTATTGAGAAAGAAAAAGAATACTTTGAGATTTGCGAATCACGAATCAAACGATTCGCACCACTCATGGATTTCATGTAAAATCGTGATAGTAAGTCCTTGATTTTAAAGGGTTTTTTAAAACACTTGACAAGTCTTATTTTCTGTGGTACTCTATATACATAATAGAGAAAGAGGTTTTACATGAAAGATTTATCACTACTTGCGAAACTACTTGCAGAAGAAGATATTCATGTAGTTCATAGACAACAACCAACTGCAATGTTTGATGTTCTGAATAGAGAACTATCGCTTCCAATTTGGAAAGATATGTCCAAAAATATTCAAGACCTTATGACATTACATGAGGTTGGTCATGCTTTATGGACTCCACTAGAAATGATGGATAAAGTCAAAGAACAAAAGATTTCGTTTTCAGTTGTCAATGTTCTAGAAGATGTTCGTATTGAGAAAGCTGTTCAACTTAAATATAAAGGTGCAGTAAAGATTTTCAATAAAGGTTATCAAGAACTTATTCATAGTAATTTCTTTGAAACAATTGGTAAAGAGATTAAAAATTACAATCTTATTGATAGAATTAATCTTCACTACAAACATCATACTGATGTTCCATTTTCTGATGATGAGATGGTCTGGGTTAAGAAAGCTAATCAAACAGTTACTTCAGATGACGTAATTGAACTTGCAAAAGAACTTATTGATTTCATTGAAGAAAACAAAGAAAGTCAAGGTAAAGATACCGATACTGACGATTTAATGATGCCTGAAATGGGTAAACAATCAATGGGTACTGAAAGTAATCAAGACGAAAATTCTGTTGAAAATCAAGAGTATGAGATGCCTTCTAGTGGTGGTTCAGAAGAATCAGAAGAAAATTCAGACGAAGAAAAGTCTGGTGGTTCAGAAAGTTCAGACGAAGAATCAGAAGAAACTGAAGAAGAAACATCTACGGCTGGTTCAGAAAAGTCTGACGAAGATTCAGATGGTAAGTCAGAAACTAAAGATGTTACTGTAGAGTCTATGAGTGATGGTGGTGGAGATGGTGATTTCAATATTACTGCTACTACTGATAATGCTTCTATTAAGTCTACTGAAAATATGTTAGACAAAGAGGCTGGTACTTATCAATATTCAAATATTCCAAGTGTTGACTTGAAAAAAGTTATCGTTCCTACTAAAGAGATACTTGACATTTTCAAAAATCATTATCTTAATGAAAAGAAAAGTGATGATATGTATTGGAACAAAACTCTAGATGAACTTAATAAAACAAAAACAGATAGTAAGAAAGCTGTGTCTTATATGGTCAAAGAGTTTGAGATGAAAAAGTCTGCTGATGCATATGCAAGAGCAACTACTTCAAAAACTGGAACTCTAGATATGGGTCAGTTACATACTTACAAATATAATGATGACTTGTTTGCAAAAGTTACTACGTTGCCTGGTGCAAAAAATCATGGATTAGTATTGTTTTTAGATTGGTCTGGTAGTATGGCTGGTAACTTGGTCGGTACTATGAATCAGTTATACAATATTATTTGGTTTTGTAACAGAGTTAATATTCCTTTTGAGGTTTATGGTTTTTCAAATGTTTACTCTAGAAAAATGGGTAATAAGTCTGGTTATGCACAAAACTTCAAGTCTGGTGATTTAGTTCTTAATGTCAGTTTGTTAAACTTTTTTTCAAGTAGAATGAAGACTCAAGAACAAAATGATATGATGCATTACCTTTATATGCTATCAAGTAGATGGGGTTATAGAAATTGGAGAACTGATGGTTATCCTTACAATGAGCCTTCTATGTTGGCACTTGGTTCAACTCCATTAAATGATACAATAGTTTGTGCAATGGATTTAATTCCACAGTTCAAGAAAACTGCTGGTGTTCAGAAAATGCATACTGTATTTCTTACTGATGGTGCGAGTAATTCTATTCACGACAGATTTCATGTTTACAATAGAGATGGTCAGATTAATAATGGTCAACAAGGTATTGGATATGGTACTCAAATTTTTACAGATGTCAAGTCTGGAAACAAAGTATCTTCTAAAGATTTCAAGGGATATGGTTTTCAAACTAAAATGTTACTTGCATTGTTAAAGAAAAAAATGCCTGATACAAACATTGTAAACTTTTTTGTCGCTGGTAGTGGTAGAAAAGGTACTGTTAATTACAATGCAGTTAGAGATGTAGTTGATTTAGATATGGTGCAATCATATAGTGAAATGCAAAACTTAGTTAAAAAGTGTAACAAGGAAAATGTTTTGATTGTTCCTAAAGGTCAAGGTTTTGATGTAACTTATATCTTGCCAGGGCCTAACAAGTTTGAGATGAATACTGAACTTGATTTAGAAGATGGAGTTACCTATAATAAAAGTCAGTTGAAAAGAGCATTTGGTAAAATGTCAAATGGTAAAACTGCAAATAGACCATTACTTAATAACTTTATTAAGATGGTTGCTTAATGAAAAGTGATTCGCAAAAAATGAGAATCACCAATTTTTCCCACTACGAAAACGTAAGTAAAATCAAGCACTTATCAAGACACTTGACAAAACTTAATTTTTGTGGTACTTTATATACATGATGAAAATTAACTTTGAGAGGAAAAAAATATGACACAATTTTCGCCGCAAAAACAAAAGTTTATTGATAAGGCCACCGAGATGTTTGGTGCTGGTTCAATACTTCAAAAGAAAGATGTAGTTGAAGCTTCAAAAGCTGCTGGTGTTCCAAAGGCCGGTTGGTTTCTAGGTTATGGTAAAATTGGTTACAATCAATTTAAACTGCCTGGGGAGTCTGCCCCATCAACAATCATAAATACTCCGACAGAAAATACTGCGAGTATGAGTTTGATTGCAACTAATATGGAAAAACAAAATCTAGTTCCTAGTGCCTTTGAGGGTTTTGTGCCTTGGGGTCACTTCAAGGATATTAAACAGATTGTAAAGTCTGGTTTGTTCTATCCTATATTTGTTACTGGCTTGTCTGGTAATGGTAAGACTCTTATGATTGAACAAGTTCATGCTGATATGAACAAAGAGTTAATCAGAGTTAACATCACTATTGAAACTGACGAAGACGATTTACTTGGTGGTTTCAGATTGGTCAATGGAGAAACTAAGTTTGTTCCTGGCCCAGTTATTGAAGCAATGGAAAAAGGTTGTACTCTTTTACTTGATGAGTGTGACTTAGGTTCTAACAAGTTAATGTGTTTGCAGCCTGTCCTAGAGGGTAAAGGTGTTTACTTGAAAAAAGTAAACAAGTGGATTACTCCTAAAGATGGTTTTAATGTGATGGCGACTGCTAACACTAAAGGTAAAGGTTCAGAAGATGGTAGATTCATTGGAACTAACATTTTGAATGAGGCCTTCCTTGAGAGGTTTGCAGTTACGATTGAACAACCATATGCTGCTGCATCAGTAGAAAAAAAGATTGTTCTTGGTTCTATGAAAAAGTATGGAACTGTAGATGAAGACTTTGCAACTAATCTAGTTACTTGGTCTGAAGTTATCAGAAAGACTTTCTATGATGGTGGAGTTGATGAGTTGATATCAACTAGAAGACTTGACCACATTGTAAAAGCCTTTGCAATTTTCAAAGACAAAATGAAGTCTATTGAAATGTGTGTCGCTAGGTTTGATGATGACACTAAAGAATCTTTTATGGACTTATACACCAAGATTGATGCTGGTGTAAATCCATTAGAAGAAACTACTGAAATTCCAACAGTAGAAACAACTAAAGACGAAGAACCTCAATTCTAGGTTCTTCTAAAAAAATTATGCATAGGGGTTGTAATCTAAGGTTACAATCCTTATATATAATACAGAGGGTAAATGGGGAAAAGTACTAGTGACGTGCTAGCGTTTACTCTCCACAAAGACAACGCCATTAAGGGTTGTCATTATAATCTTGCTTTAAAAGGAGATAAACATGGTAAGAAATAATCTAAGTCTATTTGACAATTTTAATCAACTAACACCTTATGCCGTAGGTTTTGATAGACAGTTCAATCGTCTAAACGATTACATTAAACATCAACATCAATCTACAGGCTTTCCACCTTACAATATTCAAAAGGTAAAAGACTTTGAATATGAAATTGAAATGGCTCTTGCTGGATTCAGTAAAGAAGATATTGAAGTGGAAGTTGCAGATGGTGTACTTACAGTTCGCTCTGTAAAAGAAAATGATGATGTAGATGATGAGTGGACACTTCATAGAGGTATCTCTTATAGAAAGTTCAATCGTAAGTTTACACTTGCAGATGACATTGTAGTTAATAATGCTAAACTTGAGAATGGACTTCTAAAAATTTCTCTGGAACAAATAATTCCAGAAGAAAAGAAACCTAGACTCATTACAGTTAAATAAAAAAAAGTAAAAGAGGGGTTGACAAGACTCCTCTTTTATGTTATATTAAGAACAATCATATCCATATCTATAAGGAGATTTATATAATGGGAATTAAAATATTTGACCTACCACCAGATGGTCTAAAAGATGGTGCAGAAGCAACTTTAAATACAGAACAATCTATTGAAACACCAAATGAAGTTCTTTTTAGAAATGTAGAAAAGAATAATGATGATGTTAAGGTTACTAAATCAGATAGTGATGAGGTAGGGCCTGTTGTTCGTGGAGAGATTGTTGAAGAACGAATTTCACCAGAAGACCCACTTGTTAGAAAATATGTTCAGTATGATGCAGAGGATAGAGTGGTTTCTTCAGACCCAGAGGGTTCAGAAGAATTTGCAGCTGCAGTTGGTGAGGCTGGTCAAGGAAGAGTTAAAGCATCAATGAAAACTAAAATGGCTCTTCATATGTTAAGAGTAGAATTACCTTTAGAAGTTGTTGATGAAATAAATTCTCATATTGATGAATCAAATACAGAGGATGCAAGTAATGGTTTAGTAGGTCAGATTAATCAAAACGAAAAGTCTGCACAACTTAAATTCAATTTAGATGATGAAGTTGGTAAACTAGTAAAAGGACAACTTGACTTATATGGTAAATCATATGTTCAAAAAGGTTTTGGTAGAGATGTAACTGCTGATACATTTGAGGCATGGACAGTTCATAGTTACTCTGGAGATTTTAATCCATTACATAGTCATGGTGTAAGAACAGAAGCTGGACTATCTTGTATTTTATATCTTAAAGTTCCAGAGTGTATTGAAAAAATTTCAGACCCATCTGAAGAGGGTCTTACTCTAAATCAATCAAGTGGTAATATTGATGGATTCACATATTTTACTTGGGGTGATGGAGATAATAAAGATGCAAATAGGTTTAGACCTATTACAGAAGAATATGTTAAACCAGAGGTTGGAACTATGTTAATATTTCCAAATTGGTTAAGACACGCCGTTATGCCTTTTTATGGTGACGGAGAACGTAGGACTTTTTCTGCAAACATTAATATTTTTGAGAACTCAAGTTTTGAAAAAATGTCAGAAGAAGATAAAATGAAACATATTGAAAACATGAGGAAATAGTGAAAAAAATTGACTACAAATATGATGAGGATAAGACTTTATTAGAACTAAAGTCTTATATTGAAAGTACTTATAGTGAACACTACAGCAAGAATAAGTTTCAGGCAACTGAATTTATTATTGATGGTGGTCATGGTGAGGGTTTCTGTATCGGTAACATACTCAAGTATGCACAACGATATGGAAAAAAGAATGGCAAGGATAGAAAAGACTTGCTAAAAGTGATACATTATGGTATAATTGCATTATACACAAATAAATTGGAGAATCTAAATAATGAAACTAAGTAGTAACACAACTTCTGTATTGAAGAACTTTGCAACAATTAATCAAAATCTAGTGATTAAAGAAGGCAATACAATCGCAACAATGTCTGCAATGAAAAATATCGTTGCAAAGGCTGAGGTAGAGGAGAGCTTTCCACAAGAGGTTGCAATCTATGACCTAAATGAATTTCTAGGTGCATTATCATTGTTCTCTAGTCCTATTCTTGATTTCAATGACAGTTATGTTATGATTAGTGAAGAAAGTAAACCTACAACTAAAATGAAGTATTTCTATTCAGACCCATCAGTTGTAACAACTCCTAGTAAAATGATTACTATGCCTTCAGAAGAGGTCAAGTTTACTATGAGTAGTGATGACTTATCTAAACTTAAAAGAGCTGCTGGTGCAATAGGTGCTCCAGATATGGTTCTAGAAAGAAAAGAGGGTACGTCTTCTATTACAGTAAAAGATAAAAAGAATGATACTGCAAACAACTATTCTTTAGATGTTGATACAAATGGAGAGGGTGAGTTTAACTTCTTCTTCAAAGTAGAAAATATGAAGTTACTTGATGGTACTTATGATGTAGAGATTTCATCTAAGAATATTAGTCATTATAAAAACAAAAGTTTTGATATTGAGTATTGGATTGCACTTGAGCCTGAATCAACTTACAAAGTTTAATTTAGGAGATTTATATTATGGAAGACTTTTTGTGGGTAGAAAAATACCGACCAACCAAGATTAATGATTGCATTTTACCAGATGAGTTAAAAAAACAATTTGGAATATTTGTTCAAGATAAAGAGATACCAAATCTAATATTGTCTGGTGGGCCAGGTGTAGGTAAAACTACAGTTGCAAAAGCTATGTGTGATGAGATTGGTGCAACTTACATGATGATAAATGGTTCTGAAGAATCTGGTATTGATGTACTTAGAACTAAAATCAAAAACTTTGCATCTACTGTATCTCTTGAGGGTGGTAGAAAGTATCTAATCATTGACGAGGCAGACTATCTAAATCCTCAATCAACTCAACCAGCTCTTCGTGGTTTTATGGAAGAGTTTCATAAGAACTGTGGATTTATTCTTACTTGTAATTATAAGAATAGATTAATACCAGCATTACAATCTAGATGTTCTGTCGTTGATTTTATTATTCCTAATAATCAGAAACCAAAACTTGCATCTAGATTTTTTGCAAGGGTAGGGGATATTCTAAATAGTGAGAACATACAGTTTGAACCTAAAGCTGTCGCAGAACTTATGAATAAATTCTTTCCAGATTGGAGAAGAGTTCTTAACGAATTACAAAGATATTCTGCATCTGGTAAGATAGATGCTGGTGTTCTTGTAAATGTATCGGAGTCAAATATAAATGAACTTATGCAAATACTCAAAGACAAAGACTTTCCAAATGTTCGTAAATGGATTGTCCACAATCTTGATAATGACCCAGTTCGTATTTTTCGCCGTATTTATGATTCCCTTTATGATAATCTGGATGGTTCTACTGTTCCCCATGCTGTTGTTATCCTTGCTGAGTATCAATACAAAAGTGCATTTGTATCAGACCAAGAAATAAATCTACTTGCCTGTATGACAGAAATTATGGGCCAGGTAAAATTTAAGTAATGTCTAATCTTTGTCAGTTCATGGAAAATGAAACGCCAGTTAGTGGTATTATTTGTATTAAATGTGAAGAGGAAAAACCATTATCACATTTTAGTCAAATGAAATATCAAACTGGCAAAAGTGATTCAGAAATTAAAAGAACTTGTAAAGAATGTAGAAACAAAGCAACTAGAATAAGAAACCAACTTAGAAGAGAAAATCCTATACCATCAATACATGAAGAGTGTCCGTCTTGTGGATATACTTTAGAATATCTTGGTAGACTAGGACAAACAGTTTTCAAAAGTTGGAGATTGCATCATTGTCATAAAACTGGAAAGTTTTTAGGATATGTTTGTCATAGGTGTAACGAGGGTTTTGGTGCATTTGATGACAATCCAGAACAGATGCAAAGAGCACTAAACTGGCAAAAAGAAAGATTAAATAATGTATGAATTGAAAGACTATTTAAATGCAATAAATCACGAAAAGAAAAATCTGATGGACACAGATGATGAGATGTGGGAAAAGAAATATCCACCTTTCATTATTAATAAATGTCTTGCACCTTTTCCAGATACAATATTTAAAGTTAATGAAATGAATAAACACCACCAACTAGATAAGAAGTTACAATTTGACTTTTTACTAAATAGTTTACGAACAAGGAAAAGATATACTCCTTGGCTGAAGGCGAGTAAACAAAAGAATCTAGAGTATGTAAAAGAGTATTATGGATATAATAATGAAAAGGCAAAGTCTGCTCTTAAACTACTTAATGATGAACAGATAAAGACTATCAAGGATAGTTTGAGTAAAGGTGGAAAAAATGGAAAGTATTAACTGGAAACCAGAGCAGATGCTAGAAGTCATTTTAAAAGAACCAGATGACTTTCTAAAGATACGAGAAACATTATCTCGTATAGGTGTTGCTTCTAGGAAAGAACGAAAACTATATCAATCATGTCATATATTACACAAACAAGGCAAATACTTCATTGTACATTTTAAAGAGTTGTTTGCACTAGATGGTAAAGATACTAATCTAAGTGAGAATGATATTGCAAGACGAAACACAATCGGTAAGCTATTAGGTGATTGGGGTTTGGTAAATGTCAAAGGAACTTTAGAACCTATCGCTCCTTTAAGTCAGATTAAAATAATTGCATTTAAAGAAAAGAATGAATGGACTCTTGAAACTAAATATAACATAGGAAAAAAACGAGAGGCCTAATCTTGGAAAAATTTAAGTCATTTATTACAGAGGAAGAAAAAGAACAATCTTATAAACTGATTGTGTTCAACAATTCAAATGAAGAAGTAAGAGATGTTGGTAAAAGAACAAGACCAGATTTTAAATTGTATTTAGATTCAGCTAAAAAAGTTGGTATACAAATATTTAATGTAGAGTATACTGGACTTCATATTTTAGAAAACAATGGAAAGTTATTTTTAAATTCTCTTGATTTTGATGAAGATGGTAATGTTATAATGCCTACCGAATCTGGAGAAGCTAAATATCAGAAACCAATAGAAATAAATTCAGAAAATACTTTAATTTTTGCTAGAGGTTTAGGAACTTTTGGTTATACTACAAATAGAAGATGGGTTGATATAATTAAAGGTTTAGAGGATAAAGGTTTTAAGACCATACCCTCTATAAAAACTTGGGATATATGTTCAAGTAAGTATTATTGTGACCAACTATTTAAATCAAATGGACTTAGAACTCCTAAGACTATACCAATAACTTATTCTGATGATGCAGAAAGAGCTGTAAAAGAAGGTGGATTAAAATTTCCATTAATACTAAAAGCATCTAGTGGTAGTCAAACTGGAGTTGGAGTTATTATAGCAGAAAGTATGAGGTCTTTACACGCTACAGTACAAATGTTAACTTTTCTAAAACCTTATGTAGACCTTTTAGTTCAAGAATATATAGAAATAGATTATGACATTAGAGTTTTAGTTTCAAATGGTGAAGTATTAGCAGCTATGAAAAGAAATGTTATATCTGGAGATATTAGAAGTAATGCATCTTTAGGTGCCAAAACAGAAACGATAGAACTTACAGATATTGAAAAAGAAACATCACTTAAAGTTTCAGAATTAGTAGAGGGTGATTTAGTTGGTGTAGATTTACTACCAGCAAAAGATAGAGAAAAAGATAAACCTTATATACTTGAGGTTAACGGAACACCTGGCTTGGGTGGAATTGAAGAAGTTACAAAAGGTAAAAGTATAACACAAGAAATATTTAAAACATACATGAACAGAGAAAATTGGAGATAATTATGGAATTGAAAACACAAATGATAGATGCATTGAGAACAAAGTATGAGGGTGATTATAAAATCGCACACTCCACACTAAACATCTATATGGACAAACCAGTTGCGATTGGCGAGCATCCTCAACACGCTGAAGAAATGGATAAACTAGTTGCTGCAATGGCAGATGCACAAGATAAACTTGATATTTTAGATGCAGAGTATCCACCAGAGTTAGAAAAAGAATTATTATCTGAATAAAACACTTGACTTTTGAAACCATTTATGGTACATTTATATTATGAATTTCTATACTAATATTACTCAATGGGGTAACTTTCTATTATTAAGAGAAGTAGTGAACGGAGAAAGACTTGTTCGTAAAGTCAAGTATTCTCCAACACTTTTTGCTCCAGTTGCAAAACCTACAGAGTGGAAAACTCTTGAGGGTAAATTTGTAACTCCTATCAAACATCAGACTATCAAAGAAGCTAGAGAATGGGTTGACTTTTATAAAGACCAACCTACTCAAGTTTATGGTAATACAATGTTTGCATATAATTATATTGCAGAAAATTATCCTAATGCAGTTGAGTATGATAAAGATGATATACTTATTGTAACTATTGATATTGAAGTACAATGTGAAAATGGTTTTCCTAATCCTAAAGATGCTATAGAACCACTTCTATCAATCACAGTAAAAAACCACCAGAGTAAAAGATTTGTTGTCTGGGGTATTGGTAAGTTTGATAATAATCGTGATGATGTAACTTATGTGGAATGTGAAAGTGAAATACATCTTATCAAAGAATTTCTTATCTTCTGGGAAAAACATCAGCCTGATGTAATTACTGGTTGGAATACAGAGTTCTTTGATGTTCCTTATCTATGTAATCGTATTACTAATCTTTGTGGTGAAGACGAAATCAAAAGACTATCGCCTTGGAGAAGTGTTAATGCCAGAGATGTTTATAACATGGGTCGTAAACATCAACTATATGATATACAAGGTGTGGCTCATCTAGATTATCTAGACTTGTATCATAAGTTTACATATACAAGACAAGAGTCATATAGACTAGATTATATTGCATATGTTGAACTTGGTGAAAGAAAAGATGGTAATCCATATGAAACATTTAAAGAATGGTATACAAAGGATTATCAATCATTTATAGAATATAATATTATGGATGTGGAACTTGTTGATAAACTAGAAGATAAGATGAAACTTATTGAACTTGTTTTACAAATGGCCTATGATGCAAAAGTTAATTATATGGATGTACTTGGTTCTACTAAGTATTGGGATATACTTATATACAACTATCTTCATAAGAAAAAGATTGTAATACCTCAAAAACAAAAGAAAGAAAAACCAGAAAAGTTTGAGGGTGCTTATGTAAAAGACCCTATAGTTGGTATGCATAAATGGGTTATGTCATTTGATTTAAATTCATTGTATCCACATTTAATTATGCAATATAATATATCTACAGAAACACTTGTTTCTCAAGATAGTATACCAAAGATGTCAGTTGATAAACTACTAGATAAAAAGTTTGACACATCACAACTAAATAAAAGTCATACTGTAACACCTAATGGTGCATTATTTAAAACTAATAAAAGAGGTTTTCTACCAGAGATAATGCAAAGTATGTATGATGACAGAGTTAAATATAAGAAACTCTTATTACAGGCAAAGCAGGAATATGAGAACACTAAGAACCCTAAACTACTCAAAGATATATCAAAATATAACAACATACAAATGGCAAAAAAGATTTCACTCAATAGTGCATATGGTGCTCTTGGGAATGTTTGGTTTCGTTATTATGATTTGTTGGTTGCTGAAGCAATTACTACTGCTGGTCAGTTATCTATTCGTTGGATTGAGCGTGATATTAATGAGTATCTTAATGATTTGCTTAAGACCTCTGGATTTGATTACGTCATTGCAAGTGATACAGACTCGGTATATGTTCGCTTTGATAGACTTGTCAGTAAGTTGTTTGCTGAGGGGGAAGAAACTCAAAAGATTGTCAGATTCTTGGACAACATTGCCAGAGAGAAAATTGAGCCTTTCATTGAGAAAAGTTATCAACGTCTGCATGAGTATGTAAACTCATATGAACAAAAGATGGAGATGTCTAGAGAAGTGATTGCAGATAAAGGTATCTGGACAGCAAAGAAAAGATACATTCTAAATGTGTGGGATAATGAGGGAGTGCAATATAAAGAAGCACAACTCAAGATTATGGGTATTGAAGCAGTTAAGTCATCTACGCCTGCACCTTGTAGAGAGAAGATTAAACAAGGCCTAAGTATTATTATGAATGGTACAGAGAAAGAACTGAATACTTTTATACAAGACTTTCGTGAAGAGTTTATGAATTTACCACCAGAAGAAATCGCATATCCCAGAAGTGTAAACGGATTGTCAAAGTTTGCATCTTCTAATGGTATGTTTAAGAAAGGTGCTCCTATACATTGTAAAGGTGCAATACTTTACAATCATCTAGTTAAGAAACATAAACTAGGTAACAAGTATCCTTATATACAAGAGGGTGACAAGATTAAGTTTATCAATCTTAAACAACCAAATATCTATCAATGTAGTGCTGTTTCTTTTATAACAAAACTTCCAAAAGAACTTGACTTTCACAACATAGTAGACTATGATGTTCAGTTTGAGAAAAGTTTTGTAGAACCACTTAATTTTATATTACAAAAGATAAACTGGTTAGTGGACAGAAGTTATGGAACACAAGGAACACTAGAGGACTTTTTTGGATGATATTAAGTAAAGAAGATTCTGTATATGCAGCTATGAAGATGATGAATTATTTCAAAGACTTTCATAGAATAGATGATTACTTTCGTGCAAGAAAGATAGAACGAGTTAAGGATATTCCTGCTGGATTGCCTGGCATGAGTATAGAAGATGATTTGTTTCAAGAGTTTGATATGCACCCAGAGGATATGAACTTTCAAGTTGCAGTTGTACCAACTGAAGTGTTTGATACATTACTTGAAAAAACTGCATCATTTAGTCCAGATGAAAATCCAGGCAAGACACTCAAGGTTGTAGTAAAAGAAACAACTACAAATACTATTGTAGGTTTTATACGATATGGTAGTCCTTTGATTAACTCTAAACCAAGAAATGATTATCTGGGTAGTGTTCCAGATTTAGATATCTTTAACAAAAGAGCTATCATGGGTTTTAATATTGTGCCAGTACAACCATTTGGGTTTAACTGTCTTGGTGGTAAGTTACTTGCAGCCATATGTTGTTCTCATGCAACTCGTAGAATGTTAAACAAGAAGTATGATACAGAGTTCTGTCTGTTTGAAACTACATCTTTATATGGTAATCTCAAAGGTGCATCTATGTATGATGGTATGCGACCATATTTAAGATACAAAGGTGATACACAATCTAAGTTTTTATTGACACTTGGAGAAGAAATATATCCAGAACTTAAAGCTTGGTTTACAGAAAAGAATGGTGGAGAAGAACTTCTACGACAAGGTGTTTCAAGTAGAAAACTCAAGATGCAAACTAAGATGGTAGGTATTATTAAGGCCTCACTTAAAGAACATGATACTAAGGCATATAATATGTTTGTATCTGCAATGGAAAATGCAACTGGAGTTACAACACAGAAGCGCTTTTACAGCAGTGAGTATGGATATTCTAATACTAAAGATGTGTTATTAGGTAAAACAAATGTCTTGACAAAAGCAGAAAACTATGATAGATTTGAACTTGAAAATGTAACTAAGTGGTGGAAGAAACTTGCTACTAAAAGATATAACAATATTGTTGCAGATGGTAGGATTCGTAAGAAACTTGAAGTCTGGAATGCTGAAACTATGAATGAGATTGATATTATACGATAATTCAATGGTAAAACATTGAGCCGTGTGTTGATGAGAATTGACACTTAACAAAGTAAAATTTGCAATAAGGAGAAAATAATGCAACCAATAATTGATGTTATAAAACAAAATAAATTTACATCACAAAATTTAAAAGATTACAAAGAATTAGTGCCACAAGCAGCTTATCCAGAGTTGTATGGTGCAGATTTGCCACCACAAATTAGATATACATATACTGATTTGATTGACATTGATAGATTAGAAAAAACACCATATGGTTTTGTTCAAAAGTATCGTGCTGGTGATAAAAATAAAAAGTATGATGAAATACAAAGAGGTATTTCAAGAAATGGTTTTAAGTTAAAATATCCAGCGATTGCAGTATTTAGAGCAAAGAATGGTGATTTACATATTATTACTGGATACACAAGAACAGATATTTTAGAACGTCATTGTGGATTTACAAATGTAATTGCATCTATTTATGAGGGTGTTGATGGTTATTCAAAAGAAGAAATTGAAGATGCTGTATCTCGGTGTGGTATTAGATTTAACACTATACATGATGAGGCATCAACTGCTGAAATACAAGACGTTTATAGGGAAACTGAAAGTGCTATAACACTAGGTTGGATAAAACCTACACTTACTGATATAACTAAAAGAGTTGAAGAAGTTTGTGGCAATGGTGTTTTTACAGATAGAACAAGGTCTAGATTAGTTTATGAAATTTTTAATAATCATAATCCAGACCAAACAGTTGTAGCATACGACAAAGGAAAATCAAAAGATTTTTTAACTAGAAATAAATTTTTAAATGGTAATGGTGTAAGATACATAACTTATACTACAGAAAATCAACCAAAAGTTTTATGTGCTATTTTAGATACAGCTTTTAATTTTCCAAATGATGAGATAAGAATTATTCTACATACTGGAACACTAGAGGGTAGAGGTTCTTTAGATTTAGAGCGATGTTTTTTTGATAGGGTCAATGGATTTAAAGAATTTTATGAAAGTAAATTAAAATCTTTTTCAATTGTATATTTTGATGGTAAATTGCCATCCATGTCAAGAGTAAAATTATATGGAGTGTTACCATCACTTTCAGCAATACATGATTTAGATAAATTAGTATTTTTTGCTGAAGATGGCACACTATATCAAAAAGAGGTAAAAAAGGCTGCATAGTGAAAATACTTTTACCTTTTCAAGACCCATATAACAGACCGCTTGAGTATCCAATATGCTCAGGCGGAACTGAAATGTTTTGCAAATCAATATATGATAATTTTGATACAGAAGTTTATCAAGTTCCTATTGAAAGTATAGACCTTTCAATAAAAGAAAAAGATAAAATTGCAAGAAGTATTATAAATCGTGCAGAAGAAATTGGTGCTGATATTATTGTATCAAACTTTGCACAAGCAATATACTCTGGTAAAGAACTTATTAAATCACACATACCTATTATGATTATTTCTCATATTATTTATCCAATGCTCACTTGTATAGGTCGTTGGAATAATGCAATTGATAAAGGCCATTCCATGTACTTTGTATCTAAATGGCAAGAAAAGAAATACATACAAATGGCAGAAAGAACTAATCAAAAAGTTCTTCCAATATCTGGTTATATAAATCCATCATACTGTAAAGTTAAACCACAGATAGTAGAATCAGAATATGATTGTGGAACAATAGGAAGATGTGATAATGGTAAAAGTCCATTTAAACTTAAAACTATGACAAAAGATACAGACCTTACAAGTTTAGTTATAACATCAAAAACACAATATGATAAAGATATACCTTATTATAATAAACACAAAGATTGGAATAATGTACTCTGGGATAAACCTTATACAGAGGTTATGGAAAATATATCTAAATGCAAAACTTATTTTTCTACATGGATTTCAGAAACTTGGGGAATTACTGCAATGGAAGCTTTATCTTGTGGTATTCCAATAATACTTAATTCAGATAAAGATGGTGACCATGCATCAGAAATAATACCAGCAAATAAATCTCACTATATAAAAATACCTAAAGATGATAAAGATGCACTTATAAAAGCTATTAAGTCTTTTGAGAATATAGATAGAAAAGAGATTCAAGAAATGACTTGGGAAAAACATAATCAAGAAAAATGGAAAAATGATTTTAAAAATGCACTTGACAAAACAATAGATATATTCTATAATAAGAGAAATATATTACAATAGGAGTATATATGGTGGAAGATTTAAGAATGGAAATGCCAAGAGATGGTTTGGTAAGACAAGAACTTATCTCTTATGAAAAAGAAAATGGTATTCTTATTAAGAAAACCACAGTTAGAATTTATAGTGAAGATGGTGATTATCAAGACCATTATATATCGGAGCCGTTAGTATGAATACACAGATAGTAAAAGATTGTTGTTCTAAAAGTTATCTTGATATGATGAGATTACAAGCAGAACAAAGTGAAAACTGGACATTTAGATTTCCTATGAATAAAGAAAAGTATATTCCTATTGAAGAAAAGTTTCCAAAGATGTCATTAATAAAATCAGAAGTTGTACCAGAAAATGCAGTATTGGCTGGACTTGCAATGGGGTTACTTATTCAGATATGGGAAAAATCACACAGAGCATTTTTCATTCCAGAGATTACATGGTGTGGGATATCAATTAAAGATTCTAGTAGAGAAGATAATATGCACTTTGATAATGAACCCAACAGCGGTTTTGTTAAAGTATTAGGAACACTAAATTCTGATTGGAATACAAAAGATATGGGTGGTGGATTTACACATGGAGATTCTACATATCCAGTAGAACCAACAGATTTTATTATTTTTGATGCATCTGTTCCACACAGAGCAGATAATATTATAATAAATAAAAAGAGATTCGCAATAGATTATACAGTAAAAGGAGTTTGATGTGGGATTGATGATTGATGGAAAACCAGCAGATGAGTTTGGTGGTGGTAGAAAAAACAATATTGCTAGAACTGGTGTTGATACAACTAAAAGAATAAAATTACTTAATACAAATGTAACACCTATGTTCTTGGAATATATAAGACATCATTTTCAAGAATCAGAACATTGGTCATGGAAGTATCCACTAAACTCTCACTTTAGTAAAAGACATCCAAAACTTACAATCATTGATGGAACACCACAACCAGCAGGGGTTGAAAGACTTGCTGGATTGTCAATGGCATTGTTTACATTATTATATGAACAAGGACTAAATACTCTTGTGTATCCTAAAATTCTTTGGTGTGGTGCATCTATTAAAGATAAACACAGAAAAGATAATATTCATACAGACCATGATGATGATATTCCTAAAGATTGGAAAGTCTTAAAGGTTCTTGGTTGTCTTAACTCTGATTGGAAAGAAGAGTGGGGTGGTGGTTTTACTTGGAATGGTAATGGTTACTATGCACCGCCTGGGTCATTCTATGTGTTTGACCCTCTTATACCTCATGCAGCTTCTGATATCTTCTGTGATGAGAAAAGAATTGCAATTGATTATACATTAAGAGCATTACCAGAGAAAAAGTAGTTGACAAACACTAAGTTCTCTGTTATATAAATACTATAAACTATATGCAAATGGAGAACTTGAATGTTAAGAAAGTATGTTCGTCAACTCAAACCAATTCAAGAAAAATATGTCGCACCAGTAAATAAGGTTCAATATCTTTTTGAAAGAGTTGATACAACTCTCAATGCATCAATTACTGAATTATTTCCAGCACTCGCTTTTAACAATAAGTATAGACCATCTTCAGTTGAAGATTTCAAAAAGTTTTTATATACATTAAATTTAAAGGCTGGAAAATCTAAAAGTTCTTTTTCTACTAAAGATGCAAATTCTGCTCAATTGGTACTTGATAAATTACCAACATTAGATGATAAATTTTTAAAAACTAAAATAGAAAACGCAATAGGTATTACTAATTATCTATATACCCTTGATAGAACAAAACCTATTAAAAATGTTATATGGGGATATAGAGCAAAACCTAAAGGTGTTCCAAATAACCATGCTGGAGATATATTTGTTGAATTTAAAAACAAAGAATTAATAGGTATAAGTCTTAAAGCAGGAACAGCAAAATCAAAAGAACCACTAAAAAATACTTATGTTGGAACTCAATATAAAGCTCTGGGAGTTTCTACCTCTAAACTAGAGTCTGACTTATGGAATAGAGTTTATTCTAAAGTGCCTGGTGTTAAACAAGTTGCAAGTAAAAGTAACTTTATCAAAAATAAGGAAGTTACTAAGGCATATGTTGATTATTTTGTAGAAGATGAAGATGGCGCAAATAAATTATATGCAGAGATGTTAGTTGTTGCTAGAGAAAATTTCTGTGATATTCTTAATAATTTAAAAAAAGAACAGTTTATAGATTGGGTTCAAAATACATTTAACTTACAAAGGAAAGAAGAAAAAGTTCCCCTTATAATGGTTAAAGCTGTTGGTATGACTGCTGAACAAAAGATTGATGATATTGTTGATATGATACCATTAGTAACTAAACATTATGCATATTTAAATAATAATTCTGTACAAGAGTATTTAATTGATATACACTCACCTAGTGATAAGAAAACATTAAAGATGACCATTCGTTCTGATTCTGGTGTAAGACCAGAAAAAGGAACTTCTGGTCAAGGTAGACTAGGACAGTATCTACAATTGAAAATGCAATACAGCGGAGTGCAAGAATGATTAGTTTCAAACAATTAGAAGAAAGTAAAGCTGGAAAGAATTTACATCTAGAACACATTGAAGATGAAATTATCAACAATGGTGTGCCAGGTGGCAGAGCTGCAATTAACTTCCTACAATCTCTTAGAGATATGTTGGCTGGTAATGCTCGTTCCAGTATTAATATGACAGTCAAATGGGATGGTGCTCCAGCAATCTTTGCTGGTATTGACCCCTCTGATGGAAAGTTCTTTGTTGCAAAGAAGTCGGTATTCAACGTCAATCCCAAACTGTACAAAACAGCTAAGGAGATAGATGATGACCTCAAAGGAGCACTTGTTGAAAAATTCAAAGTCGCACTCGCAGAGTTCTCAAAACTCGGAATCAAGTCCGTTATACAAGGCGACCTCATGTTCACAAATGATGTGGAGTCAACCACAATTGAAGGTATTAAGTACTACACTTTCCAACCTAATACTATTGTCTACGCTGTGCCTGTTGATAGTGATTTTGGTAAGGTTATAAACAAAGCCAAAGTTGGTATTGTATGGCACACAACATATTCTGGAAGTAAACTAGAAGACATGACTGCATCTTTTGGTGTTGATATATCTGGTCTAAAGAAAACTCCAAGTATATGGATGGATGATGCAACTTATAAAGATGCATCTGGTACTGCAACATTTAATGCAAAAGAAACTGCTGTTGTTACTGGTCTACTTTCACAAACTGGTAAGACTTTCCAAAAAATAAGCGCACCTATGTTAACTAAGTTTATGAAACTACAAGAAAGTATGCAAGGTGCGATTGTTGGTGCTAAACTATCAACATATAATAATAGTAAGGTTCGTCAAGGTCAAAAGATTAGTAATCCTAAAGCTCATGCAAAAGGATATGAATCTTGGGTTGAACAATCTATTCAGAAACAAATAGATAAAGCAAAAAGTACAAAAGGTAAAGATAAATATACGAACATACAGAAAGAGTATGTAAGAGAAGTAAAGAAACACACTAACAACTTAACTAATATTATTACGTTCCAAAACCTATTAGTTGATGCAAAAATGCAAATTGTAAAAAAACTAAATAGTGTTAAGGGTTTGACGGATACGTTCATCAAGACCTCAAATGGATTTAAAGTAACTAACCCAGAGGGTTATGTTGCGATTGATAGAGTTAGTGGTGGTGCTGTTAAACTAGTGGACAGAATGGAGTTCTCGTTTAACAACTTTACTGCAATCAAGGCATGGGATAAATGAAAACTTTCTTAGAACTATATTCTGATATATCAGAACTAAAAGTTGTAAATAAAGCTGCAAGAAGAAAAGCAGCTATTCGTATGAAACGATTAACTAAAACTTCTGCTTTTAAAAAGAAAGTAGAAAAGTCAAAACTAAAAGTTGCATCTCCAGAAAAGATTAAAGTTAAAGCTGCAAAGTTAGCAAAACAAAAAGTCTTAGATAAATTTTTTCCAAAATATAAAGAAATGCCTATTGCACAAAGAATAAAGGTTGACCAAATTATATCTGCAAGGTATAGTGGTATGATTAATAAGATTGCAATGAAATCTGTAAAAGTTGTAAAGAAAAAAGAAATACAAAAAGTAAAAGATGCAAGGAGTTCTAAATCAGATGCGTAATTTTTCTCAAATAACTGAAAAGTTAGGTGATACTGCAATCTTTACTTTTGGTAGATTCAATCCACCTACAACTGGACACGAAAAATTAATTGATGCACTTGCAAGAGAACAGTCTAAAAATGCTGGTTCTAAGATGTATGTGTTTTCATCACAATCACAGAATCCAAAGAAAGACCCATTACCCTTTGCACTAAAAGTTGCATACATGAGAAAGATGTTTCCAAAGTATGCAAAGAATATTATGGCAAATAAAAAAATCAAAATGGTATTTGACATTGCAGTTGAATTACATAACAAAGGTCATAGAGCAATTGTTATGGTTGTTGGTTCTGATAGAGTTACAGAGTTTGAGGGTTTACTCAACAAATATAATGGTGTAAATGGTAGACATGGATATTATGGTTTTGATAATATAGAAGTTGTATCTGCTGGAGAGCGTGACCCAGATGCAGAGGGTGTTTCTGGTATGTCTGCATCAAAGATGAGAGCTGCAGCTTCTGCTGGAGATTTTGATACTTTCAAGACTGGTGTTCCATCTGGTTTTAGAGATGCACTTAAACTATACAATGATGTTCGTAAAAACATGGGCATTCGTGAAGAAAAAGATATGGGAGAGATGACTGACTTTGAATCTCTAAGAGATTTATATCTGACTGGAAAACTCTGGAATATTGGTGACATAGTAGAATCAAAAGGTATAAAAGGTAAAGTAATTAACAAAGGTACAAACTACTTATCATTTGTAGATGAAAACAATAAAGTACATAAGACTTGGTTATATGATATTGTAGAAAGAGATTACAAGAAAGAATATGCAAATTATCAAGGAACTCCAGAACAAATTGCAAGACGTTCTTCTAGAAACAAAGCTCGTAGAGTCATGGGTGATAATGCAGTTAAAGGTATGGATGTTGGACACATAGATAATAATCCTATGAACAATGACCCAAGTAATCTTAAAAACGAAGAACCATCTGATAATCGTAGAGAACCTAGACTTAGAGAAAGAGATACAAAACAAGATAAAGATGTTAAAGATAGAGAGGGTACACAACCAGCAAAGTATTATGCAAAAGATACTGAAGGCGATGCAATGTCAAAGTCTACTAAACAAGCTCGTGCAAGACACTTTGAAAAAGGAAAGAAAGGGCCTGCGCCTGGAGATAAATCTGCAACAACTAAACCATCTAAACATACTAAGAAGTTTAAACAGATGTATGGTGAGAAAGATATTAAAATACCATTAGAACTACTAAAACTTTATAATAAAGGAATGAGAGCTCCTGCTGGTTCTCCTAAACACAAAGAGATTATGAAACAGATTGATGATATGAGAAAGAAACTTGGTATCAAAGAAAAACTTGGTAAGAACGCAGATGTTGGAGATTATGTAGACGATTTTAGAAAATCAGATGCACCACAGTTTAAAGGTAAATCAGATAAAAAAATTAAAGATATGGCAGTTGCAGCCTATCTAGATAAAAAAGACAAAAATGAGGAAGTAGATATGGAGATTTATCACTTAGACGAAAAGATTACTGCTCTTGTTAACAAAGCAAAGAAAACTGGTATGCCTTATTCTATATTGAAAAAGGTATATGATAGAGGAATGGCTGCATATAAAACTGGACATAGGCCAGGGGCAACTCCACAACAATGGGCACTTGCAAGAGTTAACTCATTTACAACAAAGTCATCTGGTACATGGGGTAAGGCAGACAAAGACCTTGCAGATAAAGTTCGTGCAAGTGAAGAAGTTGAAATAGAAGAAAAGAAAACAGTAACAAAAACTTTTGGTGTAGAGTTTCAAATAGATGCTCCAGACGAGAAACCTATAAGAACTGGAAAAGAACCTCATGTAAAGACTATTGATAAACTGGTTAAAAAACATAAATTAAGAGATTATCATGCTGATGACCTTAGTAAGTTTAATGTTAAAGATGATGTTGGTGGTAAAGATATTCAAAAGTTTTTTAAAGATTTAACTAAATCTGGTTATAATGTTATAAAGAAAAAAGTAACTGATAATTATACTTCTACTGACTTAGATTTTAGTGAAAAAGAATTAGGTATGATACCAAAGAAGAAAACAAAAGGACATGAGGTTCTAGGGCCAGAAAGTGTAAACGAATGGTTTGAGTCTAATCAAACAAGAGCAATTTACCAGTTGAGATATGAAGATGACTGGTGGTGGAAACTAAACGAAGTCCATGACCAGATGTTAGAAAAGATTGGTGCTTGTTGTGATGATTGTTTAGAGGAAGAAACTATTCAAGAACAACCAGAACACGAAATCACAGTAGGTAATTATACTACAAAGTTTTTCTATATGTGTGGTTCTGCACAAAAGGTTATGAGTGCAAATAAAGATAAACCAAACATTGAACCACTTGTAAGATTACAAGATGATTTCTATAAGTTAGAAAAAGAAGTTATGGATGCTGGAGAAGCAACAGACGAACAAAAAGTAAAAGCAAAAGAATTGTATAATAAAATTATGTCAACTGCTGGAGAACTTGGACTTGCAGATGATGTAGATGATTACATGAAACAACATATTGACTCCATAGAAAAAGGTGACCCAAAACCAGGCTTTGGTAGAACAGATATTGATGAAAGTCTTTGGGCAAACATACACAAGAAAAGACAAAGAATCAAAAGAGGTTCTGGTGAGAAGATGAGAAAGAAAGGTGCAAAAGGAGCTCCCTCAGCTGCACAGATGAAAAGAGCAAAGGGTGAGGAAATGTTAAATTATATTGAGGGTGTTTTAAAAAAAGATAAGAAACTTAAAAATTTAAAAGTGCCAAAAAAAGGTAAAGCTGGTGTAAGTAAATTTCAAAGAATGAAAACTCTTACGTCACCAACTGATTCACCTTACAGAATGATGATGAGAAATGCATGGGGTGAGATGACAGAAAAAGATGATAAGAGTGGAAAAGAACTAAATAATCCAACAAGAGGTGATGTTAAAAAATATAAGGTTTATGTCAAAAATGACAAAGGAAATGTTGTAAAGGTTGAGTTTGGTGACCCTAATATGGAAATCAAACGAGATGACCCAGAACGAAGAAAAAGTTTTCGTGCAAGACACAATTGCGACAATCCTGGCCCTAAGTATAAAGCAAGATATTGGTCATGTAAGTTTTGGAGTGCCAAGTCTGTAACAGATTTGATGAAAGGATAAGAACATGAGAATGTCAACACTATTAAATGAGGTAAAGGAAATAGAAGAAAAGTTGCTTAGTGAAAGAGTCACAAGTACAGCCTTTAGAAAAAAGACTGCCAGAGTCAATCCTATGACACAAAAAGACATAGAGAGAATGGTTAGTGATAGAAAATATAAGGGTAATACAAGTGCTCTTATGAAAGATGTTAAGAAGAAATTTCCAGATGAGTATGAAAGTGACATTGTTCAAGATATGATGAAGAAACACGCAGAAACAAATGAAAAAAAAGAAGTAAATGAAGATGGACATACAGATGTTGCTTCTGCAATTCGTCAATGTAAAATTATGATTGAAGATGCAATGCAAATATCATCAAAACTACAAAGTATGAATCCAGAAGATTCATTACCAAGTTGGTGGACTAACAAACTTGCTATTTCATCTAACAGTATGAATAAACTTAGAGATTACTTTTTAGTTCCTACTACAGAAGAAGTTGAACTTGATGAAGCAATGTATCATCATGTGTTAAAAAATAAAGTTGTTGCAAGTGGTAGTAAATCAGATATGATGAAGTTAGTAAAGAAAACTGGTGCCACAGTTCGCAAAGGCCCAGATACTAATTATGTTCTTAACTCGCCTGGTGCAAAGGTTGGAGATATAAAAGAAGAAATACTTGATGAAGCACAAGAAGATATCTTTATTAAAAAAGGTGATACAAAAAAGATTGCAGCACAAGTAGCAAAAAATGCTAGAGGGTTAGGTCTTAGGTCTGCATCAGTTGGTGCAAGTGTTAGAGTTATCGGCCCAAAGAAAAAAGTAAGTGATTTTTTAAGAACTGTTATCGGTAGAAGTTCAACTGGTGATGCGACTACATCTGGCATGACAACCGACATGACTGATAAGTTATTAAAGAAAGCTATGAATGAAGAAAGTGTTGAGATTGATGAAGCATCTAACGTAACCATGATTGTTGGCAACATAGATGATCCTAAATCTACTGCCGCAACAATGAACAACGCACACAGAAGCCCTAGTTTCAAGGGTGTTAAATTTGATGCAAAACCATTTGGTAAAGATAGTATAAAAGTTACAGGTGATGCAAATAAAATAAAAGATTTTATAAAAATGGCGTATGGTAGAAGTGCTACATTTAAACAAGTTAAAGAAGAAACACTAGAAGAAGCACCAAAGATGAAATATGCTCTTGTTGGAAAAGATATGAAAATCTATTCAATGGGTAGTGATGAAAGAGATTTGAAACTAGACAGACGTTCTCTAGAGAAGAGATTCAAAGATGTTGCACCTCTAAAACTGGCAAGACTAAAAACTGCACAGAGTATTGGTGATACAGTTGACAAATCTCAACTTAAAGAAGAAGTTAATGAAATGGCATATAAGCCTGGTTCTTTCAAAGATACTAAACCACAAGAAAAAGGTGCAAAAGCATTAGCTGACCTTGCAAAAACTGGTGGTATGGACAAGAAAGATTTTGAAAAGGCAAGAGCATTATATGTTCAAGCATCAGACCCAGCTTCAAGGGAGAAACTTAAAAAGTTTATTGGTAATTTAGATACAGACCCACTTGAGCAAATTTTAGATGTTATTGGTAGAAATGACCCAAATACTTTTTTACAAATGTATCCAAATGCAAAAGAAGGCGAACCATTAACTAGAACTGCATTTAAACATAGAAGTATGAAAAGTGAAGAACTTGAAGAAAAGTACGACCTTTATCATAAAGACTTTAGTAGTGCAATGCAACACGCATATGATTACGCAAAAAAGAAAATGGGTATCACAGTAGACCCAAAAGAAATTGACAATAAAGTTGCAACTGGGCCTAAGAAACCTTCAGAGGGTAAAACTAATACCTACAAACTAAAAGGCAAAGGTGGAAATCTACAAATCCAAGTTTACAATAAGGGTGGTTCTAAACCATTTGAACTAAATATGTATAAAGAAGAACTTGAATTAATTGAACAAGTATCTAATATTCGTATGGGATATCAAACTCTTACAGAGAAAGTAGACCCAGCAGATGTAGATAATACTGCAACTGATAAAGACATAGAAAACGCTGGAAAGAATATTATCATGCAACTTAGAAAGTCTGTTTCCATGAGAGGAAATAAAGACGTAGAATTTGCAGATGGTAAAAAGAAAGTGGATATGAGAATTGCACAAAAAGCAATAGATATGCACATGAAAATGAGAACTTCAGATGATAAATTGAAGTTTCAAAATTCAATTGCAAAGTCTTACAAAGACTTGCTCAATACTGTAAAGGGGAAATAACATGAGTTATAACAGTAAATATTTTGAGAGAAAGCCAGGCAGTCTTGAGGAAGCAATTCTTAATGCTGTAAGTGGAGTAAAATCTCAAATAGAAGAACAAAAAAAAGTAAAAGAAAAACTTGATCCAGTTGGTAAAGAAGATGGTGATATAGACAATGATGGAGATAAGGATGCATCTGATAAGTATCTTGCAAAAAGACGTAAGGCAGTTGCTAAAGCAATGAAGAAAGATAATAATGAGGCATATGAGATGGGTACTAAAGAGTATGCAGACCATACAAAGAAAGTTACTCCTGGCCAAACTACAGAAGATTGGAATAAACAAGTAAACATGATGCAAGAGAAGAATAACTCTATGCGTTCAGTACTTGCTAATATGTGGGGTGTAGAAGAAGGACATAATCCATTTGAAAAGAAAGAAGAAAAGAAATCTTCTAAAAAGGAAGATAAGACTATGACTGGGAAACCAATGACCAAAGTTAGTGTTGACCCAGATATGAAAGAAAAAGTGAAGACTGAAACTTCTATTGGAAAGAAGAATGTTAAGTAATGAAAAGTTTAAAAGACCTATTAGAAGTAAGCAAAGAGGACTTATCATCAATCTATTGTGATATGGATATGGTTCTCTGTGACTTTCTAAAAGGTGCAGAAAAGGTTATTGGTATGCCTTTTCCTCTTGCAAACAAACAAACAAGGTGGGAAAAGATTACTAATACGAAAGATTTTTGGGCGAACTTAGAGTGGATGCCAGGTGCAAAGAAGATAGTACAAAGTATTTTAAGATATGATGCACATATACTCTCTGCATATTCTGGTAAAGACCCAAACTCAAAGTCTGGAAAAATGAAGTGGCTCTCTAAAAATACTAATTTTAAGAGAGGTAATATACACTTGGTAATGCGTTCACAGAAACAAGCATTTGCTCAAACTGATGGAAAACCAAATGTCCTTATTGATGACTATATTAAAAATATTAAAGAGTGGGAGGCTAAAGGTGGTATTGGTATACACCATACTGCTGTTCCAAAAACTTTAAACGAATTGAAACGATTAGGTTTCAAATAATTATAAATAATAGGAAAATAAGGAGAGAAAGATGCCTTTTGGAAAAAGTTTTAATGTAGTTTTGGAAGATGCAAGTGAATCAGAAAATGATGGATTTGTATTACTAGACAGAACAGCTGCTAATACTGATGAAGGTGACAGATTAATTGCTGTTGATGCAAGTGCTTCTGAAGCTAAACCATCATATTTAACAGAACGAGCAAACGGAGATAGTCCGTATGCAAAAGAGAAAGTAATTGCTACTAATTCTGGGTGGGTGTTTACACCTGGCAATGCAAACTCTGGAAACGATAACAAGGCTGCACAACCAGAGGTTCTGGTTTGTAGTAGAAATTTACAGAAGTCTATTGACGTTCCTACACCTACACATATTACATTAGGTAGTACAACTGATAAGACAGCATTTTTTCCAGACGGAGATACGTTTACTGGTGTTGCATCATCAACACTTGGAGATGTAACTGCATATGTTTACTTCAACGAACCAATTCATGTAACTGGCACACCACAATTACAATTAAAACAAGCAAGTGCATTAGATTCAACTTTTGGAACAACAATGGATTTTAATTCAAGTGTATCTGTATTATCAGAGGGTATTATGGCATTTTCTCTACCAGCGAGTACAGACACCAGAACATCAAATGTAACAAACAATACACTAGGTATTAATTCTGATGATGCAATCTCTTTAAATAGTGGAACAATAGAGAAACTTGTTGCTGATGATAAAATTAAAATGGAGAGTGGTACAACTGCATTAGATGATACTGATGACGCAGAATCATTTATCACACTAGATGGAACAGATAGTTCAAGTAGAGATTTAGGTGCATTTATGACTGTTGATAATGGTACTGGAATGGCTGCAGACTTAACACTAACTGCTGATGCAGATGCAACAATGACAGTATCCTAACTCTTATAAATAACTTTGTAATGATTAAGTGAGGTGAAAATGACTATTACTAAGAATATGATAAAAAAAAGAATAACTATTTTAGATTCTGATATACAAAAAGCCAGACAAAAGATGTCAGAACTAGAACAACAAAAAATAGAAAGTGTTGCATTGTTAAATGCACTTATGGGTGCAAAACAACAATGTGATAACTTTTTACAAGAAATTGATAATGTTGAGCCAGAAGTGGTTTCTGACTCAAGTGATGTGGATAAATAACCACAGTAACATTCCCTCAATTAAGAGGGTTTAGATTAAAGGAGAAGCCAAATGGCCGATAAGAAAATTACCGCTTTGACAGATTTGTCAACAGGCATAGCTGGTGCAGACTTACTTCATGTTGTAGATGACCCTACTGGAACACCTATTAATAAGAAAGTATCTGTAACAGACTTTATTAATAACCTACCATCTTTTATTGGATTTTCAAATTCAATTCAAGATTTTACTTCAGAGCAAACAGCTGCAGTATCTATTACAACTGCTGTTTCTTTACTAGAAACTACATCAAATAACGTAGCAACAACTCTTGCAAACGGAACTGTACAAGGTCAAATCAAGATTATTGTTCACGACACAGATGGTGGTTCTTCAGTATGTACTCCACAGACTCGTCTTGGATATGCAGACTTAAACTTTGTTGATGACGGAGATACTGCAATGTTAATGTGGACTGGTGCTGCTTGGGCAATCATTGGTTTCGCAGACGTAGGTGCCGATATTCCTGCTGACTTAATTGATATTGCTAACTAATAACTAGTATTTAACTGTAAAGGAGAAGCCTCATGGCTGATAAAAAAGTAACCGCTCTGACAGACATAAGTACTGGTGTAGCTGGTGCTGATTTACTTCATATAATTGATGATCCAACAGGAACACCAATTAATAAGAAGGTTTCAGTAACTAACTTCATTAATAACTTGCCGTCTTTTATCGGATTTTCAAATTCATTTCAAGATATGACTGCTGTACAGAACTCTGGTGCTATTTCAATTACAACTGCTGTAACATTATTAGGACTAGAAGCTACTAATGGTGCAACAACACTTGCTGATGGAACTGTGCAAGGTCAAATTAAAATGATAATTGCTGACACAGATGCAGGTGCATCTGTCTGTACACCTCAAAATAGATTGGGCTATGCTGACCTCAACTTTGTTGATGATGGCGATAGTGCAATGTTAATGTGGACTGGTTCTGCATGGGCAATCATTGGTTTTGCTGACGTTGGTGCAGATATTGTCGCTGACATCATAGATATTTCCTAATTAAGTAATATCTATAGTCTACCTAAATATAGGGGAGAGGGGATTAACTCTCTCCCCTTTTTAGATTAAGGAAAAGAAAATGAAAAGTTTCAAAAGTTTCGTGAAAGAAGATAGTGGATTCCCTACTGGGCCTGTTGGAGAAAATCCAAACAACTTTGCTGGTAGTCTTGAAGTAAATCCATCTGAAGTTGGTAATCCAGCAGTTCTTAGACGATTAAATGCAATCGTTGGTGGAATTGCAGACCACGAGTATATTGTTGCAGAACACGCTATTAATAGATTAAAAAATAATCTTGGAAAAATTGGTTTAGCATTAGGTGGGCCTATTCCTACAATGGAAGGAAAAAGTGGTTCATTTAGTATTCCATTAACATTATTCGGTGGTAGATTTGGTAAAGACACAGATACACCTATTGACGAATTTTTAAGTGATGATGGAATTTCACATATGATTGAGGGTGGTTTGAGTTTGAATATTAATTATGAAATGGTAAGAAATAATTCATGTAAAGTTTACGCCACTATATCATAATGTATGAAAAAATAACGCCTGAAAATGTGTTGATGTTTGCTATAAGAAATTATACAAATCCACATTGTGAGGGTGAAAAAGAATTTGAAGATGACTTAAAGAGGTTTAAATATATTAAACGTCTTTTAAGAAAATATTATGATACTGGAGTATTAAAAGAAAGGTTACTCTTAAATCATATTATTGTATTAAATAATGTGTTTGGTGCTGATGCTTGTGCAACACTTTTGTTATATAAAATACAAGAAGAATATTGGTCAGCATTGAAATCATTTTTATTATTTCTAAATATACTTAGAGATGATGAATTAAATCACATTACTAAAGATGATAATGTAGATAAGATATTAAAGGAACTATAATGGGCAGGGCGATTGATTTATTTGTTACCTACAGATTTCTAAAGTTACTTACTACTCCGTTTGAAAAGACAGATGCGTTTAAGTTAGGTATCATTGATGAAAAAGGTAATCGTATTAAGAAACCAAAGTCCACTCAACCAGCAGTAGAACTTGCAACAGTAGAACAGAAAAACGCATATACAATTTTACACAAGTTAGTATTCAATATCAAAAAAATATTTTCAAAAGTGCCTGGACTTAGAACTAAAGTTGGTACATATGCAGCTGCACTATTCCTATTAAAAGATACATTCAAAGAATCTGTAGATGACCCAGATATGTTTGAAAAAGAATTTATGAAATATCTCAAAGAAAACAATATAGAGTTTGATGATGATATATCAGAGGAAGTTATTGGTTTTGGAGAACTACTTCCCAAAGGAGAGTATGTTCTAATTAACGATATACTAAATAAAGAAGAAGAAGAGTTATCTGCAAAGAAAGGCGATAAAGTTATTGCTTACGAAGACGAAGCGCCAGTAGATACAGTTTTGGGTGTTGAGATTTTTCCAGTTATTCATATCAAATCCCAAGAAAAAATATATATAAGTTTGGAGGATATTAAAGATGACATCTAAATGGAAAGAAATTAATGCATATACTGGTCAAGAAATTGAAGAAGATGCACCTACCAATAACGCTGGTAGTGGAGCAGTTGCAATGCCACCAGATGCAATGATGAAAAAGAAAAAGAAAAAATTACTTGATGCACGAACAAAAGAATATAAGGCACATCAAGCAAAATTAGAAGCATCTAGAAAAAGAAGAATGGAACAGAAGAAATCTAAGTTCGTAGAAAAAGTTAAAGAATCACTTAATGACTTTAATCGTGAGTCACTTCTTGCAGAAGATAATCTAAAAGTTTTAAGAAGCATTGTCAAAAATAAACAAAACAAACCAGTAAAAATGTCAGATGGTCAGATGAAAGTTGATTTGTTTACTGCAAGTGCAATTACAAAAGTATATGATGCACTTTCTAAAAAAGATGCTAGAGAAAAACTTGACAGAATGCTTAATGGCACTAAAGCTCAGTTTATGAAGATTGCAGACTTTGCTTACAAGTCGGTAAAAATGAAGTAACATGGCACAATATAGTAAGTATACTAACGCATACATACCACAACAGACCACTAACCATGAAGTGGTGATGATTGCTGATCAAGATGGTAACATCATCAATACTTTTGGTGCTGCGTCTAATGTGATTATTGCGGCCGGTGGACTTGCTGGTTATTCTGGTGTTCACAAATATGGTGGAGTTTTTGGAACTGCACTATCAACATTCTCAACTGTATGGACTGCGGCAGATACTTCTGGAACTGCATTATATCCTTGGGCCCACTCTGCTGGAACTCTTTCTGTAGTATCTACATCTGGTTCTGATACTGGTGGTGTGACTATTCAAGGGTTGGATGCAAACTATGATTTTGTAGAAGAGTCATTCACTCTTACTGGAACTAGTACAGTTACAGGTTCAACTTCATTCACTAGAGTCAATCGTGCATTTATGAATGATGCAACGAATGTTGGTAAGATTCAAGCAAGTATTGGTGGAACAGTTGTTACAGAGATTGGTGCTGGATTTGGACAGACACTACAATGTTTCTATACAATCCCTGCTGGTAAAACTGGATATATGACAAACATCAATGCATCAGCAAGTAAGAACCAATCAACGGACTTGTTCCTATTTCAAAGACCATTCGGTGGTGCATTTAGAGTTACATCTACACTATCATTGAATCAATCTAATCAGTCAATTGATTTTCCTGTTCCCCTAAAATTCACAGAGAAAACAGATATTGACTTGAGAGTTCAAGGTTCTGCAAATGCAACAATATCAGCAGACTTTACAATTATTCTAGTGGATAACGCATAATGAAAACCTTTTTAACATATCTTGATGAGTATGCCAACTATGATGCGTTGGGAACTTATGCGACTGGTGGTGCAAGTACTGGGCCTGGTATGGGTCAGTATGTACCTATTGCAGACTTAAATGCACAATCAGAAAAAGAAATAAAGAAATCAGATTTAGACCAAGTAGAAAAGTATGCAGATAGAATATTTGCATCTCTTGGTATAGATGTAGAATTTACTCGTCATTTCCTAGACAGAGTAAATGATAAAAGAAATGTCAAACAAATCACACCAGCAGAACTTACTAGACTATTTAAACAATCATTTAAGAAGTATGGTAAGAAGATTGCAAAACTTGGGCCTGATGCAGAAGCAGTTATCAATGACATGAAGACAGATATCAATATGCCTTTTGTACTAAATCTAAAAGGTGGTGAACTAGAACTCATTGCAAAGACAGTAATGAGAAAGAAAAACTTTCAAACCTCTGGGCCTAAAATGAGTTTTGAACAATTTAACAAGGAGAATTAAAATGGAAACTAGAGAAAAAACTGCACAAGCTTGGGTGAATGCTGGTAAAGTTAAATCAGTAGAAGAATATTACCAAAAAGTTGGAGCAACACCAGAAGTAAGTGCTGATTCAATAGAACACACACATGAAGAAGCACCAAAACCTAAAAGACGTAGAACAAGAAGGAAAAGTTAATGATAAATTTTTCTAAACAAATTTTAAACAAATCAAATAAGTTTACTACTTTAGATGGGGTTGTTTTAATTGGTGTAGGAGTAGTTGTACTAATCGCAGGGCCTTTTGCTAAAATAGCAGCTTATGGTGCAATTGCATATGGAATATGGACAATCTGGAAAAAATAAATGTTAAGAATATATGTAATATTAATTATCCTCGGCCTCCTTGCTGGAGTCGGTTATGGTGCATACTTTTACTATAATGATACACAACAACGTATTGCAACATTACGAACCAATAATGCACAATTAGAGTCAAGCAACAAAAGTCTTGAAGTAAAAATTACTGCAATGGAAAATAATATAAAGAAACAGATAGAGTTAACAAATGATTTAAATAAAAGTTTAGAAGAAGCGAAGAAAGCAAACACAGTAATTAAAGACTTATTGGCACAGACTGATTTAGTAAAGAACAGTCTTCAAGACCCTAAAGCATCAGAGGCGAGGATAAATGAAAAAGTGGATAGTTTTTTCAAGTCTATTGAGTCTGCTACTAGTAAGTAGTTGCTCATGGAAACCAGAGAAAGAGATTATAACAAAGGCTGAAGTCTATGTACCAACAATTAATGTTGTACCTAGACCAGAACCCTTGACATTACGAAACGCAGATGTTATAGTAATAACAGAGAAAAATTTAGAAGAAGTGATACAAAGAGTAAAAGATATGCAAGGGTCTTTTGTAGTATATGCACTAGACCCAAAATCATTTGAATCTCTTGCAATTAATATGGAACAGATAAAACTATACATAGAGAAACAAAAACAAATTATATTATATTATGAAAAGGCGGTGACAGATGAAAAAGAGAATTAGATATTTAAGTGGGAGAACCGAAATGGCAAGATTTGACTCATTAATGAAGGCGACATTTAATCCACCTAGAAACTGGACACTATTAGAAGATTTAAAATTCTATTCAGATAAACTAACTGAAAAAGATGCAGAGATGTTAAGATGGTGTGGAGTTCAAGTGAGAAACTCTACTAAAACTAAACAGTATATTATTACTATACCTAAAGACTACGTTACAGATATGGCATCTGTACCTAGAGGTTGTTGGGCATTTATTGCACCATTTGATGTTGCCAGAGCTGCTGTCGTACATGACATTCTATATGAGAAGATTAACACACAATACAAAACAGTAAACGAATCTGCAGCTGCAGAAGACGGGCCCGCAACTAAAAAAGAAAGAGAAGTATATCGTAAGATTGCTGATAATATTTTTCTAGAGGGTATGAATGCTTCTGAACCAGCAGTACCATCTTGGAAAAAATATTCTGCATATTGGGCAGTAAGAATGTTTGGTAGATGGGCAATCAATAGTAGTGCGAAAAGAATAGTCTAAACAAATGTGGATTTGGGTCGTAAGTAATATTGCAGGCAGTCTTTTAGGAGCTGCATCTGCGGCTTGGATAAAGGATACTAAACTTGGTGTCTGGGGTTATTCTAAGTTTGAAGATATTGCAGACTGGGCAAAAGATAGATATGGTATTGACATACTTGACAAAGAAGATATTGCATGGAGAACACAGTATCCAAATATTGCAAAGAAAATTGATGACTTAGAACAAAGATTGCACAAAATGGAACAAGAAGAAGAACGTCATAAAGGTGACGGCAAATAGAGTCAAATTAAGATTCCCTCCAAAAAAATGACAAGGTATAAATACTAGTATGGAAGCTGATATTAACACAGAAGTTGCACTCCTTAAAAAAGAGGTGTCAGATATAAAGGTAATCTTTTCACGACTTGATGTTGCGATTGAAAAGATTACTGATGTGTCTAGTTGTGTCAATCGTATGTTAGCAGTTCACGAAGAAAAGATTGCTAATGCAGAGGAAGCACAATCAAAAGCGAATACAGAATTTACACATGATATAAAAGAATTACATTCCAGAGTTACATCAAACTATAAAGAACTTACTGAAATGATTACACTACAACATAAAGAACAAGCTCTACATATACAACAACTTCAGAACGACTTAAATGGTCGTGTAGGTATACTAGAAAAGTGGAGATGGTTAATTATTGGTGGTTCTATAGTTATGGGATTTATTATACAAAAAATGCCAGTTTGGGGTTGACATTACCTTAATTTTATTGTATAATCATATTCATGTATGTAGAACAAAAGTATTTAAATATAATATCATCACAACTGCAAAGGTTTAGAAAGACAAATGATTTTGTCTGGAACTTTCGTTGTCCTTATTGTGGTGACTCTCAAAAAAATAAATCAAAAGCTCGTGGATTCGTCTTTCGTAAAGAATCAAATCTTATATATAAATGTCATAACTGTGGTATAGGTGCAAGTTTCAAAAATCTTTTGAATCATGTAGACCCTAAAATTTGTAATGACTATATAATGGAAAGATACAAAAAGAGCGAACCAGAAGTTGACATTGGTAAGTTCACACAACCAAAATTTATGAAAGGGCCATCTCCACTTAAATCACTTAAAAAGATATCATCACTAAGACATGACCATCCAGTTAAGAGATTTGTAGAGAAACGACAGATTCCCCCTAAAGTTCATTTTGAATTGTTTTATGCACCTAAGTTTTTTGAATGGGTGAATAAGGTTGTGCCTAACAAATTTCCCTCATTAAAGGGAGATCATCCTAGATTGGTAATTCCATTCTTTGATGAGAATAGTAAGATGTTTGCGTTTCAAGGGAGAGCGTTCGGCAATGAAATACCAAAATACATTACCATCACTCTTGACCCAGACAAAGATAAAATCTATGGTCTTAATAGACTCAACACCACAAAACCGATACAAGTAGTAGAAGGCCCCATTGACTCATTGTTTTTGGATAATTGTATTGCTGTCGCTGGTGCAGATTTTACAAAACTAGAGAAAGAAAATACAACTATAATATTTGATAATGAAAGAAGGAATTATGAAGTTTTAAAACAAATTGAAAAGACGATTGATTTAGGTTATAAAGTAGTATTATGGCCTGATGATATAAAAGAAAAAGATATAAACGACATGATTATATCTGGTAAGACTAAAGACGAAATACAAACAATAATTAACAAAAATTCCTATCAAGGCAATATGGCTAAGATAAGGTTCACAACATGGAGAAGACGAAATGCCTGACAATTTTTTACCCACCTCATACCAAGAATTTATTCACTTATCAAGATACTCAAGATGGTTGCCTGAAGAAGGTCGTAGAGAAACTTGGAATGAAACTGTAACGAGATATTTTGATTTCTTTACAGACCATGTGAAAGAAATGACTGGGTTTAAAATTGATAAAGATTTAAGAAACGATTTAGAGATGGCAGTTCTAGAACAAAGAGTTATGCCCTCAATGAGATGTTTAATGACTGCTGGAGAGGCACTCAAGAGGGAAAATATTGCTGGGTATAATTGTAGTTACGTTGCAGTTAATAGAATACAATCATTTGATGAGATTCTATATATTCTGATGAATGGTACTGGAGTTGGATTTTCTGTTGAAAGACAATTCGTTTCTGAACTACCATTAGTTGCAGAGGAGTTTCACGAAACTGATACTGTGATAGTAGTTGCAGATAGTAAACTCGGTTGGGCAAAAGCATACAAAGAACTCGTAGGATTACTTTACATTGGACAAATACCAAAGTGGGATTTATCTAAAGTAAGACCAGCAGGTGCTCCACTAAAGACTTTTGGTGGTCGTGCATCTGGGCCTGCACCATTAGAAAATCTATTTAACTTTACTGTAAATGTATTCAAAGGTTCACATGGTCGTAGACTTTCATCATTGGAATGTCACGATATTGTTTGTAAGATTGCAGAGGTAGTTGTAGTAGGGGGTGTAAGACGAAGTGCGCTCATAAGTCTTTCAAACCTCTCTGATGATAGAATGAGGCACGCCAAGTCTGGACAATGGTGGGAACAGAACGGACAACGAGCTCTTGCAAACAATTCTGCTTGTTATACAGAAAAACCAGATATGGGTATTTTCATGGATGAGTGGACTGCACTTTATAATTCAAAGTCTGGTGAAAGAGGAATCTTCAATCGTGCATCTGCTAACAATATGGCTGCAAAGAATGGTCGTAGAACTATTGAAGGACATGAGTTTGGTACAAATCCTTGTTCAGAAATTATTTTACGAGATAGAGAATTTTGTAATCTTTCAGAAGTAGTTGTAAGACCTTCAGATACTAGAGAGTCTTTACTAAACAAAGTAAGACTTGCAACTATACTTGGAACTTTTCAATCTACACTTACAAACTTTAAGTATGTATCTGCAGCATGGAAAAAGAACTGTTCAGAAGAAAGACTTCTAGGTGTTTCACTTACTGGAATTATGGATAGTCGTTTGACAAATGGTAAAGAAAGAAATCTAGACCATCTTCTTGAGTCATTGAAAGCAGAAGCAGTTGCAGTAAACAAAGAGTTTGCAGAAAAGATGGGTATTCCACAATCAGTTGCAATTACTTGTGTTAAACCATCTGGTACTGTATCACAGTTAGTTGATGCAGCCTCTGGTATTCATGCAAGACATAATCCTTATTATATTCGTACTGTTCGTGGAGATAAGAAAGACCCACTAACAAAGATGATGACAGATGTAGGATTTCCAGTTGAAGATGATGTGATGAATCCAACAAATACTGCTGTGTTTTCTTTTCCTATGAAAGTGGGTTCAAGTGCAGTATTTAGAACTGATATGACAGCGATTGAACAATTAGAGTTATGGTTGACATATCAGAAACATTGGTGTGAACATAAACCATCTGTTACTATTTCTGTAAAAGAAGATGAGTGGATGGAAGTTGGTGCATGGGTTTACAAGCATTTTGATTGGATGTCTGGTGTATCATTTTTACCATTTAGTGAACACACTTATCAACAAGCACCTTATCAAGATTGTGATAAGAAAGAATATGAAGTCTTGTTAAAGAAGATGCCTAAAAATGTTGATTGGAATAAACTTTCAGAGTATGAAAGTCAAGATATGACTATAGGTTCACAAGAACTTGCTTGTGTAGCTGGTAGTTGTGAAATCCAATGAAACTAATTGTCTGTGAATCTTGTGATGCAGAGTTTCGTATAAAACACGATATGGACAAACGACTATATAGTGTAGTACATTGTCCATTTTGTGGAGAAGTACTTAACGAAGACCTTGAAGATGAGGTTGATGATTATGAGGAAGATTATGACTAGTTGTAGAAACTGTGGACATGGTTCTCATTGTGGAGCAATCCTAAAAAAAGATTTAGATGGTAACGGAGAAGAAATACAAGTCTGTACCAATTGTAGATGTGAAAGATGTGAAAGTGAAAACTCAATCAGCGAAAGCTAAAGGTAGACGATTCCAACAATGGGTTCGTGACCAACTAATAGAAAAACTAAACGTACATCCAGAAGATGTAGAAAGTCGTTCTATGGGTGCTGGTGGTGAAGATTTGATTATGTCAAGAGCTGCAAGAGAAAAGTTTCCATATTCAATAGAGTGTAAAAACCAAGAAACATTAAATGTTTGGAAATCATACGAACAAGCAGAGTCAAACTCTGGTGATTATGAGCCTGTGGTTTTTATTAAACGAAACAATCAAAAACCTTTAGTGGTTGTTGATGCAGAATACTTTGTGAGGTTACATAATGAACGAGTGGATTGAACAATACAAACAGTATCATAAAGAACATAATGAATATGGTAATGGTGGTGGACTAAAGTTTTATTTGCAACATATAAAAGACTTAGTACTAGATACTAAATCAGAATCTTTATTAGATTATGGTTGTGGTAAAGCTGAGGGTTATCTAGATTATAAACATCACGAACATTGGGGTATAATGCCATCTTTATATGACCCAGCAATTCCAGAGTATGAGGATTTTCCAAAAGGAAAATTTGATGGTGTAATGTCATTTGATGTTTTAGAACATATACCAGAACACCAGATTCCAGAAACAATACATCAGATAACTAAAGTTGCAAATAAGTTTGTATTTCTTGGTATTGCAACAGACCCAGCTATTGCAGTATTACCAAATGGAGATAATGCACATTGTACATTGAAACCTATGGATTGGTGGGTAGAGATGATAAACAAACACTCTTATAAACAAGTATACACTCATGTTAAACTTCATGGTTCTATGGAGAACTATGCTATCATAAACGAATCACTTTACATGGATTGGTTTTTAGAAAATTTAGAGATAAAAAAAGTCAATAAAAACAAGGACTTATAATGGGGGTTGACAAACCTATTTTTTTCTGGTACATTATAAGTATAGTTAATCAGAGAGAAAGAGAAAATTATGAGTAAATTAAAAGATTATATATTAAATATCCAAGAACAAGTTTGGGAGTTCTTTGATAAAAATGGTAATTTTATTCCCAAAGAAGTATCATTTGATAATAAAGTGCAAACTATTCAAAACAAAACACAGATGGTTAATATGTTTGCAATTGAACATGGTTTGATGGCCAAACAAATTGCAGAGGAAGAAATATTTGCAATTGAAACTGGCGACCACTTTAGTTAATAGGAGAGAGTATGTATAAGTTTGATGTGTTTTTAATAAATTTTGGTTATGTTTGTGGTTGTTATAAAACTTTGGAACAAGCTATAAAGATGGGAAAGAA
>Ga0222718_10000162_pt1 | contig 65302 bp, 67 predicted proteins | sample C33_27DmetaG_FD_165045 | JGI IMG/M metagenome (GOLD analysis project Ga0222718, IMG submission 165045) | Estuarine water microbial communities from San Francisco Bay, California, United States - C33_27D | ecosystem: Environmental > Aquatic > Marine > Unclassified | place: USA: California... | reverse complement strand
CTCCTGATAAAATCTCCCACTCATATGTGTCTCCATTTACAGCTCCTACGGCAGTAAAGGTTACGGCAGTGTTCTCACAAAATGAAAAACTTCCCGTACTCGAGCTAATCGATAAATTGCGGGTGTCCTCCAGTCGTATCTGGATCGCATTACTAGCTTCTTCTGCACACTGAACTCCTGCGTTCATGGCATAAGCTAATCGATGAATATTTACCGTCTGACTTATTGTTCCTAACTCTGCTGGTGTTAAATCTGCATCAGTTGCCCCTACAATGTCTTCATAACTACCCCCATTGTCATAACTGATCTGCCATTGGTAGGCTATTGCGCCTAAACTACCATCCAAGGTCGCTGAGGCACCTCCTGAAGTACCATCGCCGTCTATATTTGCTGATAAGGTATCACCAGCACACAATACCAGATCTGCTGATGTAGCTGATATCGTTCCTGCACTTGATAGCTTAGGTACACTTATCGTAATCGAAGTGGTAGATCCACATCCTATGCCATTAACTACTTCTACAGTATAAAGCGTCGTAGTAACTAATGCTGCAGTAGTAAAGGTTCGGTTGGGTCCTGAATACTGCGGTACACCTCCAAGTAAAAACGTATAAGTAGCCTGTCCTGCTGGACTTGCTGTTAAGGTAACCGTATCATTCTCACATACGGTAGTAGCTGAAGCACTTACCGTGGCTGCTGGCACTGCTACTACTGTTATAGGCTCAGTAATATCATAACTACAGCCGCCTGCTGTAGTTACCGTTAATTTTACAGATCCATTAGATACAATAGTCGTGTCTGTAGTTGTCGCACCTGCAACAGTACCCGTTGAAGTAGATGTCGTTGCTCCTGATAAAATCTCCCACTCATATGTGTCTCCATTTACAGCTCCTACGGCAGTAAAGGTTACGGCAGTGTTCTCACAAAATGAAAAACTTCCCGTACTCGAGCTAATCGATAAATTGCGGGTGTCGTCAACGATGATTCTTATCGGTAAAGTAACTAGGCCACTTGTACAAGTGATTTCTCCTGGATCTAAAGTACCATTCGAGTTAAAATCGATATAGGCAGAGACTTGCCTTCTAAAGAAGGTGGTAGTTGTTAAATTAGGGAGCGTAGATAAATCTAAATTCTGACTATTCTCTCCAGTAACATTCACATATGAGGTACCGTCTGTACTACTTTGCCATTGGTAGTGCACTGAATCGCTGGATGTAGCTGCGGCGGTACTACTTAAAGTAGCGGTTAAAGCAGTATCATAACAAACCTCTAATTCACTTGAATCTGTAATTGTAACTGTTCCTGCAGAGGCTAAAGTAATGACTTCAAAGGTCATCGAGGTCGTTGCTGTACATCCTTCCAGATTTGAAACCGTGACCTCAACGACAGCACCATCAGTAATACGAGAAGTAGTAAAAGTAGCTCCTGAAACTTCTCCAATTTGAGGTGCCAAACCATCAAGAGTAAAAGCATAACTCGTACCTCCACTTGCAGTTATTGCTACTGTTTCCCCAGAACAAATTACATTACCAGGTATATCTGTTGTAAGAGAAGGGTTTAAAGGTGTATCGCTAGAAACAACAGTTAATGTTTCTGAAACGGTACATCCGTTAGTATCTTCTGCTATAACGGTAACAATATCATTATTTTTTACAGTCAAACTAGCCACAGAAGTGGTGGTTGAAACGGTTGCATTTAAAGTCGCAGTTGTTGATGACTGTGCAGAAATTCCATTGATAAAAAAAGTATAGGACACAGCACCTGCTGTAGCAGAAAATTGAATAACCTCATCCAGACAGTAGATTGGCTGTGGTGTTGATAACGATAAGGAAAATGGAGCATCTACCGTAACGGTTAAGATATTTGAATCTCCATCTTCAACACATACCAATGTATTTGAAGAAACCGAAGCTATTCTTTTAAAATAAGTAGTTTGGAATAAAGCTGGAGGAGTATAATTAATTTCGGTGGCACCATCTATATTACTCCAATCAACCCCGTTATTAGAGCTTTGCCATTGATAACTCAAATCATGCGATACTATAGCAAGTGCAGTAGAAGATAACGTTCCTGTAAGCGAGCTTCCGTAGCAAATATTAGAATCTGTAGGTGCTGAAAAGGTTATTGACCCTGCACTAGAGATTGATAGGACGTTCATCACAACAGTTTCTCGATCTTCACATCCATTAATACTAAATGCCGCAACAGTTATACTTTGTGTATTACTAATTCCAGAGGTTGTATAGGTGTTTGAGGCACTTTTTGCCTGTACTAAGACCCCTCCCTGATAAAATTCGTATTCTACTCCACCGCCAGCAGTAAAGGTAACTTCGCTTTCATCACATACGGTTCCTGCACCGATACCGGGATCTAAAGTTGCTATTGGAAGACTGTGAATTGTAACTGTTTGACTTACAGAGCTGGTACTTACTTCACATCCATTACTGTCTGTATAACCAATGGTGATTTTATCTCCATTTGAAAGCGCATCTACATCGGTGGGATCTGAAGAAAATGTAATGGTTGTGTTTGACCCTTGATAGGCCAGAGCCCCATTGACATAAAATTTGTATTCGGTTCCATTTACGGGTGAAATTGAAAAAGAAATATCTTCTCCTTGACACGCTATACCATTTTGAGGACTAGTAAGTGAAGGGGTAACAGTAGAGAACACTTTCCCCACTATGTAAAATGCATCATTATCTGTATCTGTATCGCCAGTACTGGAGACAGATGTTGTTGAAACGGTTATTGTTGAAAGGCCATCGTTTGAAAAATCCAATACTGGGACAACTGCATTAAAATCATCTGGGAATGTGATGGTAACAGAACTGTTCCCTGCAATATCAATTGTATTTGAAATAGTATATTCAGCATAGGTAATTGAATTTACCCCTGAAATCCCAAAACTTACTTTTGAAACGGCATCTGTTGTGGCTTTAAAATTTGACAGGACAATTTCTAAACTAATTGAACTGGTAGGACATAATTCATATGTGACCGATGACACACTGGTGTTCAATGTCCCCTCTACAAGAATAACATTAGAAACCCCTATATCTTGAGCTAACGAAAGAAAGCCAAACAAGAAAAAGCATAAGAATGCAATTCTTTTAGTTAAGTTTTTTAAAATGTTTTTCAAAAAATATATTATAGTAAATACGTAACGAATTTACGCAATAAAAATTGTTCGCAAAGGTTAATTCTTTTGAATTTAGAGAAAGGAAAAAGTAAAGATCTATATAAAACCTTTCTCCTTCATCCACTCATCATTGTAAATTTTTCCAATATACCTACTTCCAGAATCGTGTAAAAGAACCACGACAACATCGTCTTTTTTGAAATTTTTATGCAATTGAAGTAATCCTTTTATTGCGGCGCCGCATGAGTTTCCAGCGAAGATTCCTTCTGACTTGGCGAGCTTTCGAGTGAATAGGGCAGCATCCTTATCTGTTACTTTTTCAAAGTGATCAATTATAGAGAAATCAACGTTTTGTGGAAGGATGTCTTCTCCTATTCCTTCTGTTGAATAGGGGTAAATTTCCTTGGGGTCAAAGACTCCAGTTTCATGGTATTTTTTAAAGACTGAACCATAGGTATCTATACCCCAAATCTTGATATTTGGGTTTTTTTCTTTAAGGAATTTTCCTACACCAGAGATCGTCCCCCCTGTTCCAACCCCTACTACAAAATGGGTGATTTTCCCCTCTGTTTGTTCCCAAATTTCGGGTCCTGTGGTTTCATAATGGGCTTGGGTATTGGAAGGGTTATCGTATTGATTCACATACCAACTATTGGGCGTTTCCTCAGCAATCCTTTTAGATGTGCTATAATAAGAACGCGGGTCTTCAGGAGCCACATCTGTAGGACACACCACTACTTCAGCCCCAACAGCACGTAAGACATCAAATTTTTCTTTAGACTGTTTGTCCGTAGAAACACAAATTAACTTATATCCTTTTACAATGGCTGCCAATGCCAATCCCATTCCTGTATTTCCTGAAGTTCCTTCCACAATGGTGCCACCGGGCATTAATCGCCCCTGCTTCTCGGCGTCTTCGACCATTTTCACCGCCATACGATCTTTGACCGAATTCCCTGGATTGAAACTCTCTATTTTAGCTAAAACCAATGCGTCCACCTCTTTAGTAATTTTATTCAACCTTACCAAGGGTGTATTTCCTATGGTTTCCAAAATAGAATGCGCGTAGTTCATCGAGAGAATTTCTCAACAAAGATACCTATTCTGAAGAGAATCATTATCGAAATCGCAATACTTTAGAGGGACTTATTTTTAAAATTATAGTGGAAGGAATCCAAAGCAAAAATGAAGAAACTAAAAGAAACAATAGGTTTACTAAAATCACCTCCAATAGTGCTAGAGCCACTGGAGCCCGATCGACAAAATAAGTGCTTGGATCTAAACGAATCCATCCCAACCATCTTTGGGAATAATAAAAACACAGTCCAATTAGGTTTCCAAAGAAGAGTCCTCGAGTCATTATAGCAATACCATTGTACAAAAAGATTTTCCGGATCAATGTATTTCGAGCTCCAAGGGCTTTGAGAAGACCCACCATTCTTGAGCGCTCTAGAATAAGCACCAATAAAGCAGTTGCCATATTAATAACTCCTACCAGAATCATCACAATCAAAATAATCAATACGTTAAAATCAAATAAGGCAATCCATTGAAAAATACTTGTAAATCGATCAAAAATAGGAATGCTGTTCAGCTCAGAAGGAAAATTATTGTATATGCGATCGGAGGTTTTTTGGATTTGTGAAAAATCTGTAACAAATACCTCATAGGCCCCAATTTCATTTGGTTTCCATCGATTTAACCCTTGAACTTGACGCAAATCTCCATAGATCAAATTCTGATCAATATCCGGGAATCCTGAAAAATATATCCCCGAAACAGTAAAGCGTCTTCTGTTGGGGAGTCCCTCTTGATCTTTATTCTGAAAAAAAGCTTCGGTACGGTCTCCAATTTCCAGATTCAATTGTCGTGCTACTGTCTCTGAAATCAGGATTTCTGTACTAATTTCTTGTGACACTTCTGGAAAGCGACCCTGAATCAAAAAACTTTCTAGACTAGACCAATCAAAGTCCGAGGAAACTCCTTTAAATAAAATTCCTTCAAAGTCTGAACCATTTTTTAACATCCCTGCTTTCATTGCGATGGGATGAAAACGGCTTAAATTTGTCTCTTTATAAAGCTGCGCTCTTAACGTATCACTATCTTGAAATGGAATTATTGAAATCTGAGACTCATTGTTTTCAAATAAGGTTACAAGAATATGTCCATTAAAAGCACTCGTCTTTTTTTGAATTTCTTTTTGTAAGCCTTGACTTGAAGCCAATGCAATCAAAATCGAAGCCACACCCAAGGCAACAGCTAAAGTTGCAATGTTAATTATTCGCGCAGAAACCGTATTTTTATACTGTTTAAAACCTCGCATTTTACGCGCAAAAAATAACGCTACATTCAATGAAATATTTTTTTAACGGTTCTGTTTTCAAAAGTACATTTTTATTTTGGCTTCTCTGCCTAAGCGGTGCTTACTTAGGTGCACAAAACTCTATTTTACCAGGAGCTCTACAACAGGACTACCTTGGTCAATTAAAAGGTAAAAAAGTTGGGGTTGTTGCCCATCAAGCCAGCTTACTTCCCATTGCAAAGCAGTCAGTACATTTGGTGGATTATTTACTGGAAAATAATATTAATGTTCAAAGTGTTTTTGCTCCCGAACACGGCTTCCGAGGAACTGCAGATGCAGGAGAAAAAATAAAAAATCAAACCGATCCAAAAACGGGACTCCCGATCATTTCCCTTTATGGAAAAAACAGAAAACCTACCCAAGAACAAATTGCAAAACTAGATGTCCTAGTCTTTGATTTACAAGATGTGGGAGTTCGATTTTACACCTATCTCTCTACTCTACATTATGCCATGGAAGCCTGTGCTGAAAATGACATTCCGCTCATTGTTCTAGATCGCCCCAATCCCAATATTCAATATGTGGATGGTCCCGTTTTGGAAGAAGCGCATACTAGTTTTGTAGGGATGCATCCCGTACCTATCGTATACGGTATGACCATAGGTGAGTATGCTCAAATGATTAATGGGGAAGGCTGGCTAAAGGACAATATTCGTTGTAAACTAACAGTGATGCCTATAAAAAATTATTCTCGCAACTCTACCTATGAACTTCCTGTGAGACCCTCGCCCAACTTGCCTAATGCACAAGCCGTAGCCTTATATCCTAGTTTATGTTTGCTAGAACCTACAGTTATAAGTGTGGGTAGAGGAACCGATTTTCAATTTCAAATTTACGGGCATCCCAAGCTTCCTAAAGGTGAATTCACATTTACACCCATGCCTAATTTTGGAGCAAAAAGTCCCAAGTTCAAAGGGGTGCTTTGTTATGGAGAAGACCTTACAAAGGTATCTCATCCAAAGCAATTGGAATTAAAATGGCTTATTCGTGCCTTTCAAAACTTTCCTGAACCCTCAGAATTTTTCTTAAAAGGTTTTGAACGCATAGCAGGAAATTCTAGCTTAAGAACCCAACTGATTTCAGGAATGGAAGAAACAGAAATAAGAAACAGTTGGAAACCTCAACTGGAGGTCTTTAAAAAAATTAGAGCTCAATATTTAATCTATCACTAAGGGATATTCAAATATTTATGGGTTTGTAAAGAGACTTTCCATTTCGGATTTTGCAACACATATTCAACCATGAAAGACATTACTTTTTCGCGTCTGCTCCATTCTGGTTGTAAATATAATACACAATTCTTATTGACCCTACTGGCTTGTTCTTCTGCAAAACGAAAATCATCTTTGTTATAAATGATCATTTTCAATTCATCGGCACGTTTGTATGCTTCAGAAAGAGGCATTTTATTTTTTTTAGGGGACAAACAAAACCAATCCCAATGTCCTGTAATGGGATATGCACCTGAGGTTTCAATATGAATTTTCATACTTTTTGAAGCGAGAATAGATGTCAAAGGTTCCATATTCCACATCAAGGGTTCTCCGCCTGTAATTACAATAGTATCAGAATATTTTTTAGCGTCCTCAACAATCTCTTTTATAAGGGTCGGAGGGTGTTTCTTAGCATCCCAACTTTCTTTGACATCACACCAATGACAACCCACATCACAACCGCCAATCCGGATGAAGTAGGCTGCGCTACCCTTGTGATAGCCTTCTCCTTGTAGGGTGTAAAATGCTTCCATTAGTGGCAAAGCATTTCCTGTTTTTACTTGATCTTGAAGGATTGCACTCATAAAGGCGCAAAGATACCACTTTCTAATTTCCTTATCTCAAAATTATGTACCTTTACATATGGTTAAAATTACACCTTTCCATCTCGCCATTCCCGTAAGTGATTTAAGTTCGGCAAAACGTTTTTACGAAGAGGTTTTAGGCTGTACACCAGGAAGGTTTTCAGACCAGTGGGCTGACTATTCACTGTTTGGACATCAACTTGTTTTACATGAAGACAAGAGTTACAAAGGGCATAAACACTTCAACGAAGTAGATGGAAAAGCTGTACCGATTCCACATTTTGGAGTCGTTTTGGAATGGGAAGTATTCCAAGATTTTAGCCAACGATTGACCGACCAAAACATTGAATTTCAAATTGCCCCTTACCTTCGTTTTGAAGGACTGCCCGGAGAACAAAGAACCATGTTCTTTTATGACCCTTCTGGAAATGCACTCGAGTTCAAGAGTTTTAAAAATATCGATCAATTGTTTTCTACCTAACTTATGGTTTCATTTTATTCCTTTTTCAATCACCTTTTTGGGGTTGTTTTTGCACCAAAAGTGCAAAAAGCTATTGAAAAAATTATTTTGCTCTTGGCAGCACTTGGATTTGTAATTCATTTAGGACTCATCTTTTTGAAATCACAAGGCTTCATACTTTTTTCTTCTCTCAATAACGAGTTGCTCAGCGATCCCATTTCTGCCATCTATACCCCGTTTTCACTTATTTTGGTCTATGAGGTGTATCTTTTATTGTTTTTCTTACCCCGTTCTTTCACCTCTTGTGTTTCCAAGCAGTTTGAAATCATTTCATTGATTGTCATTCGAAAAATTTTTAAAGATATCCCCCAAATGGATTTGGTCGAAAACTGGTACTCTAGCTCCCACAATCTAGAACTCATGCTGGATTTACTCGGCTTTTTATTTCTTTTTCTATTGATTTATTTATTCAATCAAAGCAAACAGCGCCTGCAGAAAAAGCCTGAAAATGATCCTAGACTACTTCAGTTTATCAGTTCTAAAAAAGCAGTAAGTGTCTTACTTTTTGGGGTATTGGGGATTATGTTGGTAGCTACTTTTGGACAATGGCTTTTTGATGTACTCAATCAACAAATAGTCTCCCAAATTGACGGCCTTTTCTTCAATCAGTTTTTCACCTTATTGATTTTGGCAGATGTTGTGATTTTACTGATTTCTTTTCGGTATACGGAAGAATACAGCAAACTGATTCGCAATACAGGATTTATTATTGCCACCATATTGATTCGACTTTCTTTCTCTGCAGAAGGTTTTTTAACAATGATACTGATCTTGACAGGAGTTAGTTTTGCATTGCTTATACTCAAAATTTACAACGCCATGGAACTACCTAAGGTAGATTCCACTGTCTAGCCTGTAATGTATTCTTTAAAAGCATGGCAATGGTCATAGGCCCTACACCTCCGGGAACAGGCGTAATAAAACTTGATTTTGCTGCGACTTCATCAAAGGCGACATCACCTTTAATGACATAACCTTTAGGGTGATTTTCATCTGGAACACGGGTAATTCCAACATCGATAATAACCGCACCTTCTTTGACCATATCGGCGGTAAGGTATTCTGGAATACCTAGAGCCATGACAATGATATCCGCTTGGCGGGTAAGCTCTGGTAAGTTTTCTGTACGGCTATGCGCTACGGTTACAGTCGCATTTCCAGCAGGTCCTTTTTGACTCATCAAAATACTAATGGGACGCCCCACTATATGACTCCGACCTACTACGACACAGTGCTTCCCTTGTGTAGGTACTTCATAGCGTTCCAATAGTTGCATAATCCCAAAGGGAGTAGCAGGAATAAAAGCATCCAACTCCAAAGCCATCCGTCCAAAGTTGGCAGGATGAAAACCGTCCACATCTTTCTCTGGATCAATTGAGAGTAGAATTTTCTCCTCGTCAATGTGCTTAGGCAACGGAAGTTGAACAATATAACCATCTAATGTATCGTCCTGATTCAAATCTTCAATTTGTTTTAAAAGATCGGCTTGTGAGATATTGGCTTCCAATCGAATTAAAGTAGAGTCAAAACCAACGTATTCACAAGAGCGCACCTTGCTACCCACATAAGTCAGACTGGCCCCATCGTCTCCTACCAAAACAGCAGCCAGATGGGGTACACGCTCTCCTCTGGTTTTCATAGCACTTACCTCGGCTTTAATTTCTTCTTTAATTCTATTTGAAGTTTGTTTTCCGTCTAAACGTATCATTCTTTTTGTTTTTATCGCATGTTTTGCATCATTTGCATCATTTGGCGACCTTTTCCTCCTTGCATCATTTTCATCATCTTACTCATCTGCTCAAATTGTTTTATGAGTTGATTGACTTCTTGAATGGACGTTCCTGAACCTTTAGCAATACGAGTTTTTCTGCTGTGGTTCAGGAGTTGTGGTTGAGCACGCTCTTTAGGAGTCATCGATCCGATAATGACCTCAATCCCTTTAAAGGCATTTTCATCAATATCCATGTCTTTAGTCATTTTTCCAACCCCTGGGATCATCCCCATGAGATCTTTCATGTTTCCCATCTTTTTGACTTGCTGAATTTGAGAAAGAAAATCATCGAAACCAAACTGATTTTTAGCTATTTTTTTACTTATACGTCTTGCTTGCTCTTCATCAAATTGTTCCTGGGCACGTTCTACTAAAGAAACCACATCTCCCATTCCCAAAATACGGTCTGCCATTCGATCGGGATAAAAGACATCCAACGCTTCCATTTTCTCACCAGTTCCAATGAACTTAATGGGTTTGTTCACTACAGACTTGATAGATAAGGCAGCTCCCCCTCGGGTATCCCCATCCAGTTTGGTTAATATGACTCCATCAAAATCCAAAAGGTCATTAAAGGCTTTCGCAGTATTGACTGCATCTTGACCGGTCATAGAATCGACAACAAACAAAGTCTCTGAAGGTTTTACTGCAGCGTGAATGGCCTTGATTTCATCCATCAATACCTCGTCTATCGCAAGCCGTCCTGCGGTATCGATGATGACAACATCGTGTTGGTCCTGCTTGGCTTTTTTTAGAGCATCTTTTGCAATTTTTACAGGATCTTTTTCCTCTCTATCTGCATACCAAGCTGCTCCTATTTGTTCTGCCACCACCCCTAATTGGTCAATCGCTGCAGGACGATATACGTCGCAGGCTACCAAAAGGGGTTTTTTCTTGTGCTTTTTTTGCAAGTGAAGGGCCAATTTACCTGAAAAAGTTGTTTTACCCGATCCTTGAAGTCCAGACATCAAGATAACAGATGGCTTAGTTTCCAAGTTCAGCCCAACGGCCTCAGAACCCATCAACTCGGTCAATTCATCTTTGACAATTTTTACCATCAATTGCCCTGGTTGTAAGCTTGTAAGGACTTCTTGTCCTAATGCCTTCTCTTTAACGGTAACCGTAAATTCCTTAGCTATTTTAAAGTTGACATCGGCGTCCAAAAGTGCCCTCCTTACTTCTTTTAAGGTTTCGGCTACATTGATTTCGGTAATCTTTCCATGACCTTTGAGGATCTGGAAAGCTTTATCTAATTTATTACTGAGATTATCAAACATGCTTTTGAACTATTTGGTTGGTATAAGGCAAAAATAAGGAATGCATCTAAATTACAGGCCATGAGATTTAGAGGAATGAAACATAAATCCTATAACAACCACATGAGGAAAAGTAATTGCTGCAAGAAAAGAAAAGAAAACAGGAAGATATTGGTCCTTTGGAAATAGGTTAAAAAAATAAAAGCCAGTAAGGCCCACTAAGGCCATAATCCAATACAAAATAGCGGATTTTAAATATTGTAAATAAGCAAGGCTATTTTGTCCTTTATAAAGGTAATGTACTTGTGACGCTAAAGAGGGTAAGCTATGCCAGAACACAAAATAAATACCAAAACCAAAAAGTAACGTACCCTTAAAAAAGAGTAATGCCAATATTCCGAGTAACAATAACTCTATCATAAAACCTTTGAAGTCTTGGCTTTTTAGAAAGAGAAATAACAAAACCAAAGAACTACTTAAAACCAAGAGTGCTAAAAACCATTCATAAGGAATAGATACGGTAGCAATTTGAAAAATCACATTGTTCACCTCAGAATAATGGAAAATAAAAAGCATTGAAAAAATTAAACTCCCATAGGCACTATAAAAGGCAGAAGCTCCCTTTTTAGATTGGATTCTTTTTTCCCAATGTTGCTCTCCAAAATGATAACAACTCACCATGACAAAACTAAGAAGTGCTATCGCTGGGATAAAATAGAAAAAATAAATTCCCAGAAAAACCACACCTATATATAGTATCCAAAAAGGAATTCCAAAAAGACTGTTTTGTTTAAGGTTCTTTTTGGTAAGAATTTTAAGATCATTGGCTCCATGTAAAATTCCTAAAGTCAAAATGCCCAATACAGCAATAGCATTTTGAAAGCTTTTGGGGCTAAAAAAAGCTAAAATCACACAAAATAGGGTCATTAAGTGAGAAAAATTAAGCTTTTTAGGTATTGTAAATGAAGAAGTTATTGATTTCAAAAAAAATATTTAATAAAAAATAAAGTAAATAAGTTTAATTTTTTCTAAATTTACCTAAACAAAAATAAATAATTGATTTAATCATGGAAAAAATTCTAAGCTTAATGACTGTAGCGCCAGCGATGGCCACAGATGACTACGTAGGATTCACATTCTTCGTAGGATGTATGGCGATGATGGCAGCATCAGCGTTCTTCTTTCTCTCAATGAACTCCTTTGACAACAAATGGAAAACTTCCATCTTGGTGTCTGGTTTAATTACGTTCATTGCAGCAGTACACTACTGGTACATGCGTGACTACTGGGCAACAAATGCAACTTCTCCTACATTCTTTAGATATGTGGATTGGGTGCTTACAGTGCCTTTAATGTGTGTAGAGTTCTATTTAATTCTAAGAGCAGCCGGTGCTACAAAACAATTGATGTGGAAAATGATTTTCGCTTCTGTTGTGATGTTGGTAACAGGTTACTTCGGTGAAGCAGTTTACACAACTGGTACAGGTCCTGCAGTTTGGGGTCTTGTTTCTGGTCTTGCATACTTCTGGATTGTTTATGAAATCTGGATGGGTAGTGCTTCTAAACTTGCTGCTTCTGCAGGTGGTGCGGTACAGTCTGCTCACAAAACACTTTGCTGGTTCGTACTTGTAGGTTGGGCTATTTATCCTATTGGATACATGGCAGGAACTGAAGGATGGTACAGTGGAATATTTGGTGGTCTTCCTATGGATGTTATTTATAACGTTGGGGATGCGATCAATAAGATTGGATTTGGTTTAGTTGTATACAACCTAGCTGTTCAATCAAAATAAAAATTCCTTTACAGGAAAAAATGCTATGAAAAAGATTAAAATCGCTCTTCGGAGCGATTTTTTTTTACATATATTCTGGCACTTCCATTCCCAACAAGCTAGAGGCATTAGAAATAACTTCCGCCACTTTCTGTGAAAGTGCAACTCTTAAGTTCTTTTGCATGACATCCTCAATTCCCAGGACTGAAATGTTTTGATAGAATGTGTTGTAGCTTTTTACCAAATCATAAAGATAATTTGCAATAAGTGCAGGACTGTATTGTTCGCCTGCTAAAATTACAACCTCAGGATAACGTCCCAATTGCTTAATAAGTTCACGTTCTTTGGTCTCTAGCTTCAAATTCAAATCAATCTCCCCAATTTTCATTGCCGCCTTTCGAATAAGCGTTTTAATCCGAGCATGGGTATACTGAATAAAAGGACCTGTATTACCATTGAAATCAATTGAGGCTTCTGGATCAAAAAGGATACTCTTCTTTGGATCAACCTTGAGGATAAAATACTTTAAAGCGCCTAAAGCAATGACATGATACAATTCTTTTCTTTCCTTTTCAGAAAGTGATTCTAATTTCCCTACCGCCTCGGAGATGGTTTTTGCTTGCACAGTCATATCTTCTATTAGATCGTCTGCGTCTACTACTGTACCTTCTCTACTTTTCATTTTACCACTGGGTAAATCCACCATGCCATAACTCAAATGATACAAGGCATCTGACCAATCAAAACCTAACTTTTTTAAAATCAGAAACAGTACCTTAAAATGATAATCTTGTTCATTTCCTACGGTATATACCATCCCTTTCAAATTAGGCTCGTCTTCCAGTCGGCTTAAAGCAGTACCTAAATCCTGAGTCATATAAACTGAAGTTCCATCTGCACGAAGTAGTAGCTTTTCATCCAACCCTTCTTCAGTCAAATCGATCCAAACCGAACCGTCTTCTTTTCTGTAAAATACACCCTGATCGAGTCCTTTATTGATGATTTTTTTACCGAGTAGATATGTATCACTCTCATAGTAATAGGAGTCAAAAGAAACGCCCAATTTCATATAGGTGTCTTCAAAACCCCGATATACCCAATGGTTCATTGTTTCCCACAATTTTCGGACCTCTTTATCGTTGGCTTCCCAAAGTCGGAGTAACTCTTGAGCTTCTAGTAATAAGGGAGCTTGCTGTTTCGCATTTTCTTCTGAAACACCTTTAGAAATAAGATCCACTATCTCTTTTTTGTATTCTCTGTCAAAAATAACATAGTACTTACCTACCAACTGATCTCCTTTAATCCCAGAGTGTTCCGGTGTTTCTCCAGATCCAAATTTTTTCCAAGCCACCATAGATTTACAAATATGAATTCCTCTATCGTTGATGATTTGTGTTTTAACAACACGATTGCCATTTGCCTCAAGTATTTTAGATACAGAGTACCCTAACACATTATTTCGAATATGTCCTAGATGAAGCGGTTTGTTTGTGTTGGGAGAAGAAAACTCAACCATGAGCGTAGGCGCGTCTTGGGCTTGTGATTGGTGACCATAATCTTCTTGTTTGAGTATGATATCAAATTCATTTAAATAAAAGGCATCAGTCAAACTTAAATTTAAAAAACCTTTGACTACATTAAAATCTACTACAGCCTCGTGCGCGTCAACAAGATAGGTTCCTATTGCAGTAGCTAATTTCTCAGGGTTTGTTTTAATAAATCGCAATAATGGAAATACCAAAAGAGTAATATCCCCCTCGAATTCCTTACGTGTGGTTTGAAATTCAAAACCCTCAACGGTCACTTCAAATTCGGAGTTAAGGAAACGGCTTAAAGAAGTCGTAAAATGTTTATTATAGTCTATACTCATAATGCAATTTGGCGACAAAGATAATTATTATCCATTGATTATGTCTCCCTAGTTATAAGGCTTATATTTACGCAATATGCTATTGAATATTTCATACCGTGATCCGAAACAAAAAAAACAGATTGACGATAGTGTGGGTAAACCCTTTTCACTGCAAAAACGATGGAAATTAGGCGGAATTGGTTCTCAAAAATTAATCATCAATAGCGCATCAGTGGACATCTACAACCTACTGATCTTAGATCATAATATAAATAGTTGTAATATCGAATTGCGTCCTAATGGAATCATCGTTCGATTTCGTAGTCTCCTAGAAACATACGGTCTGATTATACCCTATTACAAATTAAAAATATACAAAGGAAAGGCACAAGAATACAGTATATACAAGGATCATTACTTTATTAAAATCATTGCCGATAGTGATGCGACACACCAATTCTTCAATAAAATTAATGGACAAAAAATTGAAAACTTACCTCCTTCTTTCGAAGACTTATAGTTTGGTTAAATGGAGCGATGTTTGTGTCCCGTATAGATTTGCCGTGGCCTACCGATAGGTTCGTTGTTTTTACGCATCTCAGACCATTGTGCAATCCAACCAGGAAGTCTTCCCAAAGCAAACATCACGGTAAACATTTCAGTGGGTATTCCTAAAGCGCGGTAGATGATTCCAGAATAAAAGTCCACATTGGGATACAGCTTACGTTCAATAAAATATGGGTCATTAAGAGCCTCTTGTTCCAGACCTTTTGCAATATCAAGAACAGGGTCGTTCATTCCCAGCTCGCTTAAAACTTCATCTGCAGCTTTCTTGATAATACGTGCTCTAGGATCAAAGTTTTTATAAACACGGTGTCCAAAACCCATCAAACGAAATGGATCGTTTTTATCTTTGGCTTTTTCCATATATTTTTTAGTGTCACCACCATCCGCTCTGATTGCTTCTAGCATTTCAATAACGGCTTGGTTTGCTCCTCCGTGTAATGGCCCCCAAAGCGCAGAGATTCCTGCGGAAACAGAAGCAAAAAGTCCTGCATGAGAAGATCCTACGATACGCACTGTAGAGGTAGAGCAATTCTGTTCGTGATCGGCATGTAAAATCAATAATTTGTTCAAAGCGTTGACAACCACAGGACTGGGATCAAAATCCTGATGCGGAAGCTTAAAAAACATATGCGCAATATTGTCTTCATACGAAAGTGAAGTGTTGGCATAATTCAGAGGAAGTCCCTTTACTTTTCTGTGCGTCCATGAAGCCAAAATGGGAAACTTGGCCATCAGCATAATGATTGCCTCCCGCATCTCCGCTTCCGAAGCAATGTCTACTGAACTGGGATTGAATGCAATCAATCCAGAAGTAAGAGAAGACAAAACACCCATGGGGTGAGCAGACTTTGGAAAACTCTTTAATATTGATTTTAAGTCTTCATCTACCAAAGATTCTCTACTGATTTCAGTATTGAAAAGTGCTAACTCTTCAGTCGAAGGTAAGTCTCCAAAAATCAACAAAAAGGCTACTTCCAGAAAACTAGATTTCTGACACAAGTCTTCAATTGAATAGCCCCGGTAACGCAACATCCCTTCTTCTCCATTCAAAAAGGTAATCTCACTTTTACAAGACCCTGTATTTTTGTATCCAGGATCATAAGTGATTAAGCCTGTTTGAGCCCGAAGGGTTTTGATATCAATTCCTTTTTCCTTTTCAGAACCTTCTACCAAAGGAAATTCAAATTCTTTATCTTTATATGTAAGCTTTACCGTTTCATTCATCTTTTTTAATCTTTTTTTTAGGAGACTTCTCTACTCAAAGTGAGCCATTATCTTTATTAATGCTTAAATGCTTTCTCTTTTGGAAAATAGGCTAGTGCTCCCAATTCCTCCTCAATTCTGAGCAGTTGGTTATATTTGGCCATGCGATCGCTTCGTGACGCAGAACCTGTTTTAATTTGACCTGTATTCAGAGCCACAGCCAAATCTGCGATTGTATTGTCTTCTGTTTCTCCAGATCTATGGGACATCACAGAGGTGTACCCTGCTCTATGTGCCATCTCTACAGCAGCAATTGTTTCAGATAAGGTACCAATTTGGTTTACTTTAATTAAAATCGAATTGGCAATACCCTGTTCAATTCCTTTACCAAGTCTTTCCACATTGGTTACAAATAAGTCGTCTCCAACCAATTGTACTTTGTCTCCCGCTTTTTCAGTAAGAAATTTCCAACCTTCCCAATCATTTTCATCCATTCCATCTTCAATGGAAATAATAGGATACTGATCTACTAACTGAGCCAAATAGGTTGCTTGTTCCTCGGAAGTTCGTTTGACTCCTTTATCTCCTTCGAAGAGTGTATAATCGTACATTCCGTTTTTATAAAACTCGGCAGCAGCACAATCTAGGGCAATCATTACCTCTTTACCCGTTTGATATCCTGCATTTTCAATTGCCTTAATAATAGTTTCTAAAGCATCCTCGGTACCCTCCAGTTCAGGAGCAAAACCTCCTTCATCTCCTACGGCTGTACTCAAATTGCGATCGTGCAAAACCTTTTTGAGGTGGTGGAATATCTCAGAACCCATTTGCATTGCCTGAGTAAAAGAAGAAGCTCCAACAGGCATTACCATAAATTCTTGGAAAGCAATAGGGGCATCCGAATGGGAACCCCCATTGATGATATTCATCATAGGAACCGGGAGGGTTTTAGCACTTACACCACCCACATAGCGGTATAGGGGTAAACCCAACTCATTTGCAGCTGCCTTTGCAATGGCTAAAGAAACTCCCAAAATGGCATTGGCTCCTAGTTTTGATTTGTTGAGGGTACCGTCCAATTCAATCATGGCTTGATCAATATGCTCTTGCTCAAAAACCGAGGTCCCCACAATTTCTTGAGCAATTACTTGATTAACGTTATTCACCGCTTTTCCAACAGCCTTTCCCATATAGGCGGAACCTCCATCTCTAAGCTCTACAGCCTCATGTTCTCCTGTAGAAGCTCCTGAGGGTACTGCAGCTCTTCCTAAAATTCCATTTTCTGTAATGACATCAACTTCAACTGTAGGATTACCTCTGGAGTCAAAAATCTGTCTTGCGTGTACGCTAATAATAATACTCATAAAGTTTAAATTCTAATTAGGTGTTAATTTTTTAAATACTCCTTGAAGGTGTCAAAAAGATAAGTGGCATCGTTAGGTCCAGGTCCTGCCTCAGGATGGTATTGTACAGAAAAACATTTTTTGTTTTTCATCCGCATTCCTGCTAAGGTTTGATCATTCAAATGCACGTGCGTGATTTCAATATCTGGATGGGCTTGAGCAGCTTCCATATCTACTGCAAATCCATGATTTTGAGAAGTGATTTCACCCCTACCCGTTAACAAATTTTTTATGGGATGGTTGATTCCTCGGTGCCCATTAAACATTTTAAAAGTAGGGATCCCATTTGCCAGAGCAATAATCTGGTGTCCTAAACAAATCCCAAAAAGGGGCTTGTTTTTTTCGATGATTCCTTTGGCAACGTCTTGGACTTCCTTCAATGGTTGTGGATCTCCAGGTCCATTTGAAATAAAATATCCGTCTGGATTCCACGCTTCGAGTTCCTCAAGAGGCGTATCAAAGGGAAATACTTTGACATACATATCTCGAGCTAAAAAATGATCTAAAATATTTTGTTTAATCCCCAAATCCAATGCTGCTATTTTGTAAGCTGCCTCTGGATTGCCTAGGACATAGGCTTCTTTAGTAGAAACTTTAGATGCCAGCTCTAAGCCTTCCATACTAGGTGCTTCAGACAATTCTTTTAGCAAACGTTCTTCTTCTCCTATTTCAGTTGAAATGACCGCATTCATGGCGCCGTGCTTTCGAATATAATTTACCAAAGCCCTTGTGTCAACGTCCGAGATTGTGACAAGTTTGTGACGCTCTAGATAGTCAAACAATGACTCTGTACCTCCAGGACGTGAATAATTGAAACTAAAGTCTTTACATATTAAACCTGCTATAGTGATCTCTTTCGATTGAGACTCTTCCTCATGAATACCGTAGTTCCCAATATGGGTATTGGTAGTAACCATAATTTGCCCATAATAAGAAGGATCTGTAAAGATCTCCTGATATCCTGTCATTCCTGTGTTAAAACATATTTCTCCAAAAGCTGTTCCCTCAATTCCGATAGATTTTCCAAAAAATTGAGTCCCATCCGCAAGAAGAATAAATGCTTGTTTTTTTGCTTTATATTTCATGATTCTTACAAAATAAATCAAAAAAAAGGATAAACTAAAACGTTTATCCTTTAATGTTATTGGTGTTGATAAAAAAACGATTTATTCGTTATCATTTTCTTTGTTATCTTGTTTAGAAGTATCCTCTGCTTTAGTTGTTTCTTTAGCTGGAGCTTCTTTTTCTGCTACAACTTCTTTTGTAGCTTCTTCTGCTTTAGTTTTACTACCTCCACGTCTTCTTGTTTTCTTTTTTGGCTTGGCTTCAGAATTATATACCTCATTAAAGTCTACCAATTCAATCATCGCCATAGAAGCATTATCTCCTAGTCGATTTCCAAGTCTAATCACACGTGTGTATCCGCCTGGTCGGTCTCCTACTTTTGCTGCAATGTCTCTAAACAATTCAGAAACTGCGTTTTTATCTCGTAATGCAGAAAAAGCAAGACGTCTGTTGTGCGTAGTATCTGACTTTGACTTGGTTATTATAGGCTCAATAAATTGCTTTAATGCTTTGGCCTTAGTAACTGTTGTGTTAATGCGCTTGTGTTCGATAAGAGAACATGCCATATTTGCGAGCATAGATCTCCTATGGGCTGTCTTACGACCTAAGTGCATTACTTTTTTTCCGTGTCTCATTTTCTTTCTTTAAAAATGTGATTTAATCTTTATCCAGTTTGTATTTCGAAAGATCCATTCCGAATGAAAGACCTTTAAGAATAACTAACTCTTCTAATTCTGTCAATGATTTTTTACCAAAGTTTCTGAACTTCATCAGGTCGTTTTTGTTGTAAGAAACTAAATCACCTAAAGTATCTACCTCAGCTGCCTTCAAACAATTCAATGCACGTACAGACAAATCCATATCCACAAGCTTGGTTTTTAGTAACTGACGCATGTGAAGGGATTCCTCATCATAGGTTTCTGTTTGTGCTATTTCGTCTGCTTCAAGAGTGATTCTTTCATCAGAGAACAAAAGGAAGTGATGAATAAGTGTTTTAGCGGCTTCCGTTAATGCATCTTTAGGGTGAATAGAACCATCAGATATGATTTCAAAAATCAGCTTTTCGTAATCGGTTTTTTGCTCTACACGAAAGTTTTCAATGCTGTATTTCACATTTTTAATGGGGGTGAAAATAGAATCGATTGCGATCACACCTAGTTCAGAATTGGTTTTTTTATTTTCTTCAGCAGGCACATAACCTCTTCCCTTTTCTATGGTGATTTCCATGTTCAACTGTACGCTTTTTTCAAGATTACAGATAACCAAATCAGGATTAAGCACTTGAAATCCAGAAATGAATTTTTGGAAATCAGCGGCTTTAAGTTGTTCTTGTCCTCCGATGGAGATTGTTACTTTTTCTTCTTCTGTTTCCTCGATTTGTCTTTTGAAACGGACTTGTTTCAAGTTGAGGATAATTTCAGTGACATCTTCTACTACACCTGAAATTGTAGAGAATTCATGCTCTACATTTTCTAATTTCACAGAAGTAATTGCAAATCCTTCTAAAGAAGATAATAAAACGCGTCGCAGTGCGTTTCCAACTGTCAACCCATATCCTGGTTCGAGAGGGCGAAATTCAAATTTGCCTTCGAATTCCGAGGAATCGATCATAATTACTTTATCGGGTTTTTGAAAATTCAGTATTGCCATAATATTTTGCTTCTGTTTTCTTATTTAGAATAGAGTTCGACGATGAGTTGTTCCTTTATGTTTTCGGGGATTTGAAGACGCTCTGGCACACTTACGTAAGTGCCCTGTAGCTGGTCTTTGTTCCAACTCAACCATTCATATGCTGACGCATCCTTTCCTTTTGCTTCTACAACAATATTGAGGGTTTTAGATTTCTCTCTAACTCCAACAACATCTCCTACCTTTACTTGATAAGAAGGAATATTTACTATGGAACCATTTACAGTGATGTGACGGTGTGACACCATCTGCCTAGCACCTCTTCTAGAAGAAGAAAGTCCGAAACGATACACCACATTATCTAATCTTGATTCACACAATTGAAGTAACACCTCACCTGTAACTCCTTTGCTTCTACTCGCTTTTTCGAAGAGGTTTCGGAATTGGCGTTCTAAAATGCCATAGGTGTACTTCGCTTTTTGCTTTTCCATCAACTGGATTGCATATTCAGATTTCTTTCCTCTGCGCTTTGCATTTCCATGTTGGCCTGGAGGATAGTTTCTTTTTTCGAAAGATTTGTCATCTCCGAAAATAGGCTCGCCAAATTTTCGAGCAATTTTTGTTTTTGGACCAGTATATCTTGCCATTTGTTTGGTTTTTAATCGAATTGATCACTATGAATTAAGGTCACTTCCTTCGATAGCTTTGGATCAATCCTAGATCGTTATTAATTATACTCTTCTTCTTTTAGGAGGTCTACATCCATTGTGTGGAAGTGGCGTAACGTCAATGATCTCCAATACTTCGATACCGTTGTTATGAAGGGTTCGAATTGCAGATTCACGTCCATTACCTGGACCCTTTACAAATACTTTTACTTTTCGCAGTCCAGCTTCTTGGGCGGTTTTTGCACAATCCTCGGCTGCTGTTTGAGCAGCGTAAGGAGTGTTCTTTTTGGAACCTCTAAATCCCATCTTCCCGGCAGATGACCAGGAAATAACTTCTCCTTTGGTATTGGTCAATGAGATGATGATGTTGTTGAAGGAGGCGGTAATATGTGCCTCTCCAATTGATTCAACGACTACTTTTCTTTTTTTGCTTGCTGTCTTAGCCATAATTACAAACTATTATTTAGTTGCTTTCTTTTTATTTGCAACGGTCTTACGCTTTCCTTTTCTAGTACGAGAGTTATTTTTAGTACGTTGTCCACGCAAAGGAAGTCCTGCTCTATGTCGGATTCCTCGGTAACAACCTATATCCATCAAACGTTTGATGTTTAGTTGTACTTCTGAACGTAACTCTCCTTCAATTTTAAAGCTTCCTACAGCTTCACGAATACGAGCCGTTTCGTCGTCTGTCCAGTCTTGTACCTTTTTGCTTTCATCTACTTTAGCGGTTTCCAAAATCGATTGTGCACGGCTTTTTCCGATACCGAAAATATAAGTTAACGAAATAACCCCTCTTTTTTGCTTTGGAATGTCTACTCCTGATATTCTAGCCATAATTAACCTTGTCTTTGTTTGAATCTAGGATTCTTTTTGTTAATCACATACAGACGTCCTTTTCGTCGTACGATTTTGCAGTCTGCACTGCGTTTTTTTATTGATGCTCTTACTTTCATAACTGTATCTAATAATTAAAATCGAAATGTAATCCTCGCTTTCGTTAAATCGTAAGGGCTCATTTCCAATTTGACTTTGTCTCCTGGCAATAGTTTGATGTAATGCAAACGCATTTTTCCTGAAATGTGGGCGGTCACCACATGACCGTTTTCCAATTCCACACGAAACCTCGCATTTGATAATGCCTCGATTATCGTACCTTCTTGTTCTATTGCTGCTTGCTTCGCCATTTATTGTTTTGTGCTTCTACGTGTTTTTCCTGTTTTCATCAATCCATCATAATGTCTGTTTAATAAATATGAATTGACTTGTTGTATCGTATCTATCGCTACACCTACCATGATTAGTAGAGAAGTACCTCCATAAAACAATGCCCAACCTTGTTGAATTCCGATGAGTTTTACAACCACTGCAGGAAATACTGCAATACCGGCAAGGAAAAGTGATCCTGGGAAAGTAATATGTGACATTACGTTATCCAAATATTCTGAAGTTTCGTTTCCAGGACGAATGCCAGGAACAAAACCTCCACTTCGTTTTAGATCATCAGACATTTTATTTGTAGGTACAGTTATTGCTGTATAGAAGTAGGTGAAAATGATAATTAGAACTGCGAAAAGCACATTATACCACAGTCCAAAAATATCAGAGAAATTGGTTTGAATCCATTGTCCTGCATCAGTATCACCCAAGGCACTACCGATATACACGGGTGCAAACATAATAGCTTGGGCAAAAATGATGGGCATCACTCCAGAAGCGTTGAGCTTAAGGGGGATGTACTGGCGTGAACCATAAACTGATCGATCTGAGGTAGCGCCTCCTGCCTGTCTTCTTGCATATTGAACTGGAATACGTCGTACCGCCAAAGTAAGAAGAATACAGAGTAGAATGATCACAATCCAAATAACCAATTCAATCAAGATGAGCATTAACCCTCCATTGTTTTCGTAAACTCTGGAAACGAATTCCTGAGTAAATGATAAAGGAAGGGTTGCAATAATTCCCACCATAATAAGTAATGAGATTCCATTTCCAATTCCTTTGTCTGTAATTTTCTCTCCCAACCACATGGCAAAAATCGTTCCTGTAACCAAGATCACGACTGAAGATCCGATAAACAATGGACCTTTACCTAAAATAAAAGCACTTTCTGGTACTCCTAATGCACTGAGTCCATAGAGATAAGCCGGTGCTTGAACCACACAAATTGCGATGGTTAACCAGCGTGTAATTTGATTAATGGTTTTTCTTCCACTCTCTCCTTCCTTTTGAAGTTTTTGTAGATATGGAATAGCAATTCCCATCAATTGGACTACAATAGAAGCAGAGATGTAGGGCATTATTCCCAAAGCAAAAACTGATGCATTGGCAAAGGCACCTCCTGTAAATGCATTAAGAATTCCTAAAAGACCTCCTCCATCTGTACGGCTACTCAAGGCGGCTAATTGGATAGGATCAATCCCTGGCAATACGACTTGAGCACCAAGGCGATATACCAATAACATTCCTAGAGTAAGAAGCACACGATCGCGCAGTTCTTCTATTTTGTAAATGTTATAAAGGGTTTCTAATACTTTTTTCATTGAGGTAAATTATACAGTTACAGCTTCTCCTCCAGCAGCTTCAATAGCGGCTTTTGCGGAGGCTGAAAATTTATGAGCAGTAATTTTTATTGGACTTTCTAGCTTACCACGACCTAAGATTTTTACCAAATCGTCTTTATGAGCCAAACGAAGTTCTACAAATTGCTCGATATTAATTTCTTTCTTTATTTTTTTCTGAGCCAACAGTTCTTGAACTGTGTCTAAATTAATGCCGCGGTATTCGGTTCGATTTATGTTTTTAAATCCAAATTTTGGAACACGACGTTGCAAAGGCATTTGCCCTCCTTCAAATCCGATCTTTTTAGAATAGCCCGAGCGGGATTTAGCCCCTTTATGTCCACGTGCAGCAGTTCCCCCTTTTCCTGAGGCCTGACCTCTTCCGAGTCTTTTTCCAGCGGTTTTGTTAGACCCTTTTGCAGGGCTTAAATTTTCTAAACTCATAACGAATGTTTTATACTTCGGTAACTGATACCAAATGTTTTACTTTTTCTATCATGCCCAAAATGCTTGGCGTAGCTTCATGAGTTACTTCTTTCCCTATACCTCGAAGGCCCAAGGATTCCAATGTCCGCTTTTGGGTCTGCAAGCGCTTGATGCTGCTTTTTACTTGTTTTACTTTTATTTTTGCCATGGCTTTATTCGCTTATCCGTTAAAAACTTTATCAATAGAAATCCCTCTTTGCTTTGCAATTACTTGAGGGTTACGAAGTTGTAACAAGGCATCAAAGGTGGCTTTGACCACATTGTGTGGATTAGAAGACCCTTGAGATTTTGAAAGTACGTTATGTACTCCAACTGCATCTAGTACGGCACGAACTGCTCCTCCAGCAATTACTCCTGTACCTTCAGAAGCGGGCTTTAGAAAGACGCGAGCTCCGCCATACTTTCCTTTTTGTTCGTGTGGTAATGTTCCTTTTTCAATCGGAATACGAATCAAATTTTTCTTTGCATCTTCTACCGCTTTAGCAATAGCTTCAGAGACTTCTTTTGACTTTCCTAAACCTTGACCTACGACACCATTTTCGTCTCCTACTACAACGATAGCAGAAAAGCCGAAGGCACGTCCTCCTTTGGTTACTTTAGTCACCCGTTGAACTCCAACTAAGCGGTCTTTTAAATCCAAGCCGGCAGGCTTGACTAGTTCTACATTTTTATAATCTTGATACATATACTAATTAAAATTTTAATCCCCCTTCACGAGCACCATCTGCTAATGCTTTTACTCTTCCGTGATACAAATAACCACTTCGGTCAAATTTAATCTCAGAAATACCCGCTTTTGTCGCTAAGGCTCCGATGCGTTTTCCAACAGTGCTTGCAACTTCGATTTTGTTTGAAGTTTTTTCCTCAGCAATATCTTTATCACGAGAGGAAGCTGCAGCTATTGTTTTTCCAGTTTGATCGTCTATCAGTTGCGCATAAATTTCTTTATTACTTCGATATACTGACAAGCGTGGTGTAGAAGAGGTTCCGCTTACAATCTTACGAATGCGATTGCGAATTCTGTTTCTGCGTTCTAATTTTGTTAAACCCATAGTTTTATATTATGCTGATTTACCTGCTTTTCTTCGGATCTGTTCGCCTACAAATTTGACGCCTTTTCCTTTGTATGGTTCTGGTTTTCTAAAGGAACGAATCTTCGCTGCCACATATCCTACGAGTTGTTTATCGTGAGAAGTTAGTTTGACAATTGGATTTTTTCCTTTTTCTGAAATAGTTTCAATTTTAACCTCAGGAGCAATATCGAATAGAATGTTGTGAGAAAACCCAAGGGCGAGGTCTAATTTTTGTCCTTGGTTACTGGCACGGTATCCTACTCCTACAAGCTCTAATTCTTTTGTAAAACCATTACTTACTCCTTCAATCATATTGGCAATCAAGGAGCGGTACAAACCGTGTTTTGATTTTACTGTTTTATTATCCGAATGACGTACTACGGTGATGGTGTTCTCCTCCATTTTGAGATCTACATCGCTGTATTCTTGAGTGAGTTCACCTAGTTTACCTTTTACCGTAATATGAGTTGGCTGTATTTCTACCGTTACTCCTTCGGGTATATTGATCGGGTTGTTTCCTATTCTTGACATGTCTTAAACCTTTTTAGTAAACGTAACAGATTAATTCTCCACCCACATTTTCTCTAGCAGCCTGTTTTCCAGTCATTACCCCTTTTGAGGTAGAAACAATTGAAATTCCTAAGCCATTCAAAATTCTAGGAAGACTATCAGAGGCAGAGTACTGGCGTAAACCAGGTGTACTGATACGTTGTAATTTTTTGATTACAGGTTCTTTTGTGACCTGATCGTATTTCAATGCAATTTTAATATTGCCTTGATTGTTGTCTGTTTCTTCAAACTTGTAGCTCAAGATATAACCTTGATCGAAAAGAATTTTTGTAATTTCTTTCTTAATTTTTGAAGCTGGAATATCTACAACACGATGACCTGTGCTGCTGGCATTTCGGATTCGAGTTAAATAATCTGCAATAGGATCTGTAAACATAATCTTTAGTATATGTGGGTTACCAGCTGGCTTTAGTTACTCCAGGAATCAAGCCTTTATTGGCCATTTCGCGGAAGGTTACACGAGAAATTCCAAACTGACGCATATATCCTTTGGGACGACCTGTAAGTTTGCAACGGTTGTGCATACGTATCGGAGATGCGTTTTTAGGAAGTTTTTGTAGCGCTTCATAGTCTCCAGCTTCTTTAAGAGCTTTGCGTTTTTCAGCGTACTTGGCAACGGTCTTGGCACGTTTTACTTCGCGTGCTTTCATGGATTCTTTAGCCATATTAATTCTTTTTAAACGGGATTCCTAGTTCTGTTAATAATGATTTTGCTTCTTGGTCTGTGTTTGCAGAAGTCACAAATGTGATATCCATTCCATTGATTCGGTTTACTTTATCGATATCAATCTCAGGAAAAATGATTTGCTCAGTTACTCCTAAAGTGTAATTTCCACGTCCATCAAAACCAGTTGCTTTGACTCCTTGAAAATCACGAACTCGAGGAAGGGCTGTAGTGACCAAACGATCTAAAAATTCGTACATACGTTCTCCACGTAAGGTTACTTTGGCACCGATCGGCATTCCTTTACGAAGTTTAAAGGAAGCTACGTCTTTTTTAGAAAGCGTTGATACTGCCTTTTGTCCAGTAATAAGGGTCAATTCGTCCACGGCGTGTTCGATAAGCTTTTTATCAGCAACAGCTGCCCCCACTCCACGGCTCAATACAATTTTTTGAAGTTTAGGTACTTGCATGATGCTTTTGTAACTAAACGTCTCTTTTAAATTGTTAACGATGCGATCGTTATATTCCTGTTTCAGTCTTGGTGTATAACTCATGATTAAATGACTTCATCGGTTTTTTTAGCAAAACGCACTTTAGCTCCGTCTTCCATTCGGTATCCTACACGTGTGGTTTTACCATCAGCTGTGAGTAAGGATAGATTGGAAATATGGATAAGCGCTTCTTTTTCTGTAATTCCACCTTGTGGATTTTGTGCATTGGGTTTGTTGTGTTTCTTCACCAAATTTACCCCTTCCACAATGGCCTTATTGTCTTCTTTAGAAATACGTAGTACCTCACCTTCGGAACCCTTGTGGGCACCAGTGATGACACGAACGGTATCTCCTTTTTTTATTTTAATTTTTACTGCCATATTGTTTATTTATAGCACCTCAGGAGCTAGTGATACGATTTTCATAAATTGTTTGTCGCGAAGCTCACGAGCCACAGGTCCAAAAACACGTGTACCACGCATTTCACCAGTAGGGTTTAAAAGTACACAAGCGTTTTCATCAAAACGGATATAGGATCCGTCAGGACGACGAACTTCTTTACGTGTTCTTACGACTACCGCAGTAGAGACTTGACCTTTTTTAACCGTCCCCGAAGGAGAGGCTTCTTTTACGGTCACGACTATTTTATCACCAATAGAGGCATACCTTCTTTTGGTTCCACCAAGGACACGAATAGTTAGCACCTCTTTGGCACCTGTGTTGTCGGCTACTTTAAGTCTAGATTCTTGTTGTACCATCTTACTTCGCTCTTTCTATTATTTCGACCATTCTCCAGCATTTTGATTTGCTAAGGGGTCGAGTTTCCATAATTTTAACCGTATCACCGATATTACAATCATTTTGTTCATCGTGAGCTACGTATTTTTTTGTTTTTAAAACGAATTTCCCATACATGGGGTGTTTTACTTTTTTCACCTCTGAAACCACAATGGACTTTTCCATTTTGTTACTGGTTACTACACCTATTCGTTCTTTTCTTAAATTTCTTGTTTCCATGTGCTTATGCTTCTTGGTTACTTAGAGCGGTTTGAAGCCGCGCCACAACGCGACGCGTTGTTTTAATTTGTAACGGGTTCTCTAAAGGAGAAATGGCGTGGGTCATTTTCAACTCTTCCAATTGCTTTTGGTATTTTACCAGTTTGTCCTGAATGTCTTCTTTTGAGAGCTTTGTGATTTCTGATTGTTTCATAGTGTGTGGGTTAGGCTTCGAAATCTCGAGCTACTACAAATTTAGTTTTTACAGGAAGTTTTTGAGCGGCCAAACGAAGTGCTTCTTTTGCAATATCGTAAGGTACACCTGCCACTTCGAACATGATTCGGCCTGCTTTGGTCACCGCAACAAAGTATTCTGGAGCTCCTTTTCCTTTACCCATACGTACCTCAAGAGGTTTTTTGGTAATGGGTTTGTCTGGAAATATTTTTATCCAAAGCTGTCCTTCTCTCTTCATATAACGTGTTGCAGCGATTCGTGCAGCTTCAATCTGGCGAGAAGTGATGAATACAGAGTCTAATGCTTTGATCCCAAACATACCATTCGAAAGTTGGTGCCCTCTTCCAGAAAGTCCTTTCATACGACCTTTCTGTGCTTTCCGAAATTTTGTCTTTTTTGGTTGTAACATGATTCCTTTATATTATTTACGACGACGTTGACGGTTATTTCCTCCAGAATTGGAGCCACCCCCTTGTCCCGATTTTTTTGACATTCCTACTAGTGGAGAAAGTTCACGTTTTCCATATACTTCTCCTTTCATAATCCATACTTTAATACCTAGTCTTCCATAGGTTGTGTGCGCTTCAACAAGTGCATAGTCAATATCTGCACGGAAGGTAGAAAGTGGAATACGTCCTTCTTTATAACTTTCAGAACGTGCCATTTCTGCGCCATTTAGACGGCCTGAAATTTGGATTTTTATTCCTTCTGCATTCATTCGTATGGCCGCAGCAATAGCCATTTTGATGGCGCGACGGTAAGAAATTCTACTTTCAATCTGTCTTGCGACACTAGCCCCTACAAGTTGAGCATCCAATTCGGGACGCTTAATCTCGAAAATGTTGATTTGTACTTCTTTTGCAGTGATCTTACGAAGCTCTTCTTTCAACTTGTCTACTTCTTGTCCTGCTTTACCAATGATGATTCCAGGACGGGCAGTAGTGATTGTAATCGTGATGATTTTCAGCGTACGTTCAATGATTACATTAGAAACACTTGCTTTTGAAAGGCGTGCATGAATGTACTTCCGGATTTTATCATCTTCAGCGATTTTATCTCCGTAGTCTCTTCCTCCATACCAGTTTGAATCCCATCCTCTGATGATTCCTAAACGATTTCCGATTGGGTTTGTCTTCTGTCCCATATTATGCTTCAATAGTGTTAGATCCCAAAACCACGGTAACATGGTTGGAACGTTTGCGAATTCGATGTGCTCTTCCTTGAGGAGCGGGGCGTAATCTTTTCAACATACTTCCTCCGTCCACACGGATTTCGGAAACATAAAGATTCGCTTTTTCTATATCTTCAGACTCATTTTTAGATTGCCAGTTTGCAATAGCAGAAAGCAATAGTTTTTCTAAACGTCGAGAAGCTTCTTTTGGACTAAATTTCAAAATAGCTAATGCTTTATCTATCGACTCCCCCCTTACCTGATCTGCTACCAAACGCATTTTGCGAGGTGAAGTTGGGCAGTTGTTGAGTTTGGCAAAAGCAAGTGTTTTTTTTGCTTCCTTAAGCGCTTCTGCGGATTGTCTTTTACGATTTCCCATGAGTACTTTTATTTGTTGCCTTTGTTCTTGTTCCCTGAGTGTCCACGGAAATTTCGAGTTAATGAAAATTCTCCGAGTTTATGACCTACCATGTTTTCCGTAATATAAACGGGAATAAATGTCTTTCCGTTGTGAACACCTATCGTTTGTCCTACAAAATCAGGAGTAATCAAGGAAGCGCGTGACCAGGTTTTGATCACTGACTTTTTATTTTCTTCAACGTTTTTAAGCACTTTCTTTTCAAGACTGTGATGGACAAAGGGTCCTTTTTTTAACGAACGAGCCATATTCTCTTATTTTTTTCTACGTTCAACGATGAACTTATTACTTGATTTTGTTTTTGATCGGGTGCGGAATCCTTTAGCTGGAATACCATTTCTCGATCTTGGGTGTCCTCCAGAAGCACGGCCTTCTCCACCACCCATGGGGTGATCAACAGGGTTCATTGCTACAGGACGGGTTCGAGGTCTTCTTCCTAACCATCTGGAACGACCCGCTTTTCCAGAGACTAATAACTGATGGTCTGAATTGGACACAGCACCAATAGTCGCCATACAGGTAACGAGGATCAATCGGGTTTCACCAGAAGGTAATTTTACTGTAGCAAATTTTCCTTCACGTGCCATTAACTGTGCGAATGCACCAGCACTACGAGCAATTACCGCTCCTCTTCCAGGATCTAATTCGATACAGGAGATGATGGTTCCTAAAGGAATATCTGAAAGATAAAGTGCATTTCCAATTTCAGGAGCAGCCTTTTTTCCAGACATCACACTTTGTCCAACTTTAAGCCCACTAGGAGCTACGATATATTTTTTTGTTCCGTCTGTGTACTCCACCAAAGCAATAAATGCACTTCGGTTGGGATCGTACTCAATGGTTTTTACTTCGGCAGCGACATCAAACATATTTCTTTTGAAGTCGATCACACGGTAGCGTTTTTTATGACCTCCACCGATATGGCGTGCGGTCATTTTACCTTTGTTGTTTCTACCTCCCGATCTTTTCTTGGGTTCCAATAAACTCTTCTCGGGCTTATCAGTAGTAATAGCGTCGAATCCATTTACTACTCTAAAACGCTGCGCAGGAGTTACTGGTTTTAATTTTCTTACTGACATTTGACGCTATTATAAATTACTATAAAAATCTATGGTCTCCCCTTCTGCTACTTGCACTATGGCTTTTTTAGTCGCATTGGTTTTACCTTTTTGAATTCCTGTTTTGGTGTAGCGCATCTTTCGCTCAGGACCGTAGTTTTGTGTACGAACATTATCCACAGTCACACCATAAGCCAATTCTACTGCTTTTTTAATTTCTACTTTGTTTGCCTTGGGGTTTACCAAAAAAGTATATTTATTAAGACGCTCACTACTTAAAGTTGCTTTTTCTGTTATGATCGGTTTGATTAATATACTCATGACTAACGGTTCAAAATTGTTTCAAGTTCCGCAATTGCTCCCTCAGAAATAATCAAATAATTTGCATTTGATATTCCGTAAGTGTTTAATTCTGAGTTAATTATAACTTTAGAATTTTTTAAATTACGAGAGGACAAATATACATTTTTATTCAAATCGCCCAAGACTAACACGCTTTTTTTATCGGCAAGACCAAGTGCAGCAAGCATTTTAAGATATTCATTTGTCTGTGGCTTGTCCATCTGAAAGTCTTCCAATACGAGGATTGCTTTTTGTTTTGCCTTAATACTCAAGGCTGATTTTCGAGCCAAGCGCTTTACCTTTTTATTCACTTTTTGGCTGTAGTCTCTGGGTGTTGGTCCAAAAACACGACCTCCTCCTTTAAACAATGGGTTTTTGATACTCCCTGCACGGGCAGTACCTGTACCTTTTTGTTTTTTAATTTTACGGGTACTACCTGTGATCTCTGCGCGCTCTTTAGACTTGTGTGTACCTTGACGTTTGTTTGCCAAGTGCGATTTTACGTCTAAGTAAATAGCATGATCGTTGGGCTCTATACCGAAAACAGTAGAACTAAGTTTTACCTTTCTACCGGTTTCCTTTCCTTTTATATTGAGTACGTTTAATTCCATTATTTCCGAACGATTACGTATGCATTTTTGTGTCCGGGTACACATCCTTTTACTACGAGGATATTCTTCTCCGGAACAACTTTAATAACTTTCAGGTTGATCACTTTTACTTTACTGTTTCCCATCTGACCTGCCATTCGCATTCCTTTAAAAACACGTGCAGGATAGGAAGCAGCTCCGATGGAACCTGGTGCTCTCAATCGGTTGTGCTGACCGTGGGTCGCTTGACCTACTCCTCCGAATCCATGGCGTTTTACAACACCTTGAAATCCTTTTCCTTTGGATGTCCCAGAGACATCTACAAAATCACCTTCTGCAAAGTGATCTACAGTGATGGTATCACCTAAATTTAATTCTTGTTCAAAATTCTGAAATTCGACGAGCTTCTTTTTAGCGGTTACATTGGCTTTTTTGAAGTGTCCTGCTTCTGCCTTAACCACTTGTTTTTCTGCCTTGTCATCGAAACCCAGTTGAACAGCTTCATACCCGTCAACCTCTTTGGTTCTGACTTGGGTAACCATGCATGGTCCAACCTCCAGTACAGTACAAGGGATGTTTTTCCCGTTGTCATCGTACAGGCTGGTCATACCGATTTTTTTTCCTATTAACCCAGACATTGTTTTCTTATTTGATTATTTAATTTATTATTTAACTTAATTATACTTTGATCTCCACTTCAACGCCACTAGGCAATTCCAATTTCATCAAAGCATCAATGGTTTTAGATGATGAACTGTAAATGTCCAACAATCGCTTGTATGAGGACAATTTGAACTGCTCACGTGATTTCTTATTGACGTGTGGAGAGCGTAATACAGTAAAAATTTTCTTGTGAGTTGGTAAAGGGATGGGTCCCGTAACTACCGCACCTGTACTTTTAACTGTTTTTACAATTTTATCAGCCGACTTATCCACTAGATTGAAGTCGTACGATTTTAATTTAATTCTAATTTTTTGGCTCATGCGATTGTTATTTAACCTTTATTACCATTTACTTCTGCAATTACACCTTCTGAAATGTTAGAAGGGGTTTCTGCATAGTGTGAAAATTCCATTGTAGAAGTTGCGCGTCCTGAAGAAAGAGTACGTAACGAGGTTACATATCCAAACATCTCAGAAAGTGGCACTTCCGCTTTTACTACTTTAGAACCAGCACGATCGTCCATAGAGTTTACTTGGCCACGACGGCGGTTCAAGTCTCCCACGATATCACCCATGTTTTCTTCAGGTGTAAGAACCTCTAATTTCATGATGGGCTCCATGATTACGGGACGAGCACCTTTAGCAGATTCTTTAAATCCTAATTTTGCCGCCAATTCGAAGGAAAGTGAATCTGAATCCACAGGGTGGAAAGAACCGTCATGAAGTGTAATTTTCATCGAATCCAATTCAAATCCTGCCAATGGACCATTGTGCATCGCTTCTTTAAATCCTTTTTCAATCGAAGGAATATATTCTTTAGGAATATTACCTCCTTTGATTAGATTAACAAATTCCAATCCGGGTTTGTTTTCCTCTCCAGGTTCCATGGTAAAGACGATATCTGCAAATTTACCACGACCCCCAGTTTGTTTTTTGTACACCTCACGATGTTTAGATTCACCTGTAAGCGCTTCTTTGTACTCTACTTGTGGTTTTCCTTGGTTGACCTCCACTTTAAATTCACGTCTTAAGCGATCTACAATGATGTCTAAGTGCAATTCTCCCATTCCTGAGATGATGGTTTGCCCAGAGGTTTCATCAGTTTTTACTTGGAATGTAGGATCCTCTTCAGCCAGTTTTGCTAACGCCATTCCGAGTTTATCTACATCGGCTTTGGTTTTAGGCTCCACAGCAATCCCGATCACAGGATCTGGGAAGTCCATACTTTCTAAAATGATAGGAGACTTTTCCTCAGAAAGGGTATCTCCTGTTTTGATGTCTTTAAATCCTACTGCAGCTCCTATATCTCCTGCTTCGATAAAATCGATCGCATTTTGTTTGTTGGAGTGCATTTGATATATTCTTGAAATACGTTCCTTATTTCCAGAGCGGTTGTTCAATACATAAGAACCTGCATCTAGGCGGCCTGAATAAGCGCGGAAAAATGCCAAACGACCCACAAAAGGATCGGTTGCAATTTTAAATGCAAGAGCAGAAAAAGGCTCGTTTACAGAAGGTTTACGTGAAACCTCTTCGTCGTTATTTGGGTTGGTTCCTGTTATGGCTTCTTTATCTTCAGGTGAAGGTAAGTAGCGACAAACTGCGTCTAAGAGAAATTGAACTCCTTTATTTTTGAAAGAAGATCCGCAAATCATAGGTATGATACTCATGTCTTGTGTGGCCTCACGTAGTGCTGCGTGAATTTCGTCAGGACTGATGCTATCGGGATCTTCAAAAAACTTTTCTAAAAGATTTTCATCGTATTCGGCAACTGCTTCAATAAGCTCTGCACGGTACTTTTCTACATCGGCGAGCATATCCTCTGGGATTGGTACTTCATCGAAAGTAGATCCAAAATTATCCTCATGCCATACTATGGCTTTGTTTGTTACTAAGTCTACAATTCCTTTAAAATCTTCCTCCTCACCTATGTTCAAAACGATCGGAACCGCATTTGATTTAAGCATTTCACGAACTTGTGTGCTCACATTTAAGAAGTTGGCTCCTTGGCGATCCATTTTATTGACAAATCCGATACGAGGTACCCGATAGTTGTCCGCCAATCTCCAGTTGGTTTCAGATTGTGGTTCTACACCATCAACAGCTGAAAACAAAAAAACCAATCCATCGAGTACACGAAGAGATCGGTTTACCTCCACAGTAAAGTCTACGTGGCCGGGAGTATCGATAATATTAAAGTGATAGGGTTTGGAATCGGCGGTGGTTTTACCTTGATCTTGAGGGAAACTCCAAGTACAAGTAGTTGCTGCAGAGGTAATCGTAATTCCGCGTTCTTGTTCTTGTTCCATCCAGTCCATGGTAGCGGCACCGTCGTGTACTTCACCTATTTTGTGACTCACACCCGTGTAAAAAAGGATACGTTCTGTGGTCGTAGTCTTTCCAGCATCAATGTGTGCTGCAATTCCAATGTTTCTTGTGTATTTTAAATCTCTAGCCATGTTCTTGTAGAAATGCGTATTAATTAAAATCTAAAATGTGAAAATGCTTTGTTCGCTTCTGCCATTTTATGGGTGTCTTGGCGTTTTTTTACCGCAGCACCTTCTTCTTTGGCAGCAGCAAGAACTTCGTTGGCCAAACGTAGGGCCATGGATTTTTCGTTGCGCTTTCTAGAAAAACTAATGAGCCACTTCATGGCTAATGATACTTTTCGGTCTGGACGAATCTGCATTGGGATTTGGAAGGTGGCTCCACCTACTCTACGACTTCGAACCTCAACATGAGGCATCACATTCGAGAGGGCTTCTTTCCACACTTCAAGAGCAGATTTTTCATCGTCTTGTTTGCGTTCTTCTACAATATCTATAGCATCGTAGAAAATTTTAAATGCAATGGATTTTTTTCCGTCCCACATTAGCATATTTACAAAACGTGTGACCAATTGGTCGTTAAATCTTGGATCGGGTAGTAAGGGACGTTTTTTGGCTTGTTTTTTTCTCATGATTACGTAGTAAAAGAATTACCTATTTATTTCTTGGGTCTTTTGGCGCCGTATTTTGAGCGTCTTTGTAAACGTCCTTCCACTCCGGCAGTATCCAATGCTCCACGAACAATGTGGTAGCGGACCCCCGGCAAATCTTTAACTCGTCCGCCTCGTACCAATACTATCGAGTGCTCTTGGAGGTTGTGTCCTTCTCCGGGTATGTACGCATTGACTTCCTTACCGTTGGTCAAACGAACCCGCGCTACTTTACGCATCGCAGAGTTTGGTTTTTTAGGCGTGGTGGTGTACACACGGGTACAGACTCCACGTCTTTGAGGACACGAATCCAAAGCAGCCGATTTACTCTTCTTGGTAATGCTGACTCTTCCTTTTCGTACTAATTGTGCAATAGTTGGCATATATAATATCTAATTCCCCATTTTTATGGGCGTGCAAATGTAGAATTTTTTTTTCGTGTTTCAAACCCATCAATTGTAAAATTTCAACTTTTCTGAAAAAAAAGAAATACTCCTAAATTCTAATCTCTTATTATTTTAAAATTCATTTCAAAAACAGCTACTTATCGAATTGAAAAATCTTAAAATTAATTTAGTAGATAATTTTAACTTAATTCGGTTCAAAAAACCTGAAATCCCCTGCTTTTATTCATTTTTTAAAAAATCCAAGCCCGCTCTTTAACAAAATTTTAAGACTTTCCCCGATAGTTTAACCAAATCAATCTTTTAAATATGAAAAAACAGTACTTGTTTTTGTCCCTTCTAGGGATTTTAGTGATGCAAATCGGATTTGCACAGCAAAAAACAATCACAGGAACCATTACCGATGAAACAGGGCTTCCACTTCCGGGAGCCACCGTACTTGAAGTAGGAACTTCAAATGGGACTACTACCGATTTTGATGGTAATTTTACTATTGAAGTGGGTGACGATGCTTTTGTGTCTATTAGTTATGTGGGTTATCAAACATTAACTTTAGCCTCAAACGCTGACTTTTCTAAAATTTCACTTTCATCTTCAAATGCTCTCGAAGAGGTTGTTGTTACCTCGTTTGGTGTAACAAGAGAAAAGAAATCTTTAGGTTACTCCCAACAATCTGTAGGTGGAGATCAGCTTGTAAAAGCAAGAGAAACCGACATCTCGAATGCCTTAGCAGGTAAAATTGCTGGTGTACAAATCGTAGGAAACAACAGTTCTACTTTTGGTGCGAGTGCAATCAGACTTAGAGGTAGTGATGATGTGCTTTATGTTGTAGATGGTGTACGTATTTATACTCCAAACGATATTAACACAGATAATGTTGCTGATATTTCTGTCCTTAAAGGAGCTTCTGCAACAGCCCTGTACGGTCCAGAAGGACGAAATGGGGTAATCATTATTACATCCAAAACAGCAGAAAAAGGAAAAGCGGTAATCGAGCTTGACCAATCTATAGCTGTAAACCAGCTTGCACGACTTCCGGAGAATAACTCAAAAATTTTCCTTTTACAAGCAAACGATAAGGGGCTTTTGCTTGAAAGAAAAGATCCATTAAACTGGACTGAAGTTCGATTTTCGTTGGAAAGGTTAGGTTAACCAAGTAACTATCTCCTTTATTGAGAAAGTATTGAACACGATCAAAGGCTGCTTTGTATTGCTCATAAGCTAATGCATGTATTTTTACTTTGTTTTGTGTAAATACATCACGGGGTGTAGTGAAATTACTTTTTCCATTGATGTCAAAAAATACACCTTTATTAATTGCTTCTTGCTCAGAATAAACACGTGGTTTTTTCTTTTCAAAATCAACAAAAAAGAAAAAAGGCTCTCCCTTTTTGGCTTTCTGATTGATGGTTGAAATAAAGTTAACTTTCAAAATAGTTGTTGTCTTCTTGCAAAAATGAGATTACTCATTTCATTAGTTAAAGAAAATAATAATTCTCTAAACATTTGATGATCTTAATGACTAAGATGAATATGATATTGAACTCTTTTACTTAATCAAAAAAAACTGCTCAAATGAAGTGGTTTTTTTTACCTTTAAAACAATTAAAAATATGGATAAAGAAGAAATCTACGGAATTAGAGCAATAATTGAATGCATTAATTCCCAAAAACCCATTGATAAAGTTTGGTTATTAAAAGGGTCGCAAAGTGCACTTTACGAACAGCTCTTACACAAACTTCGTTCAAACAATATTCCGTTTAGTTTCGTTCCTGTAGAACGCCTGGAGCGCTTTTCTACAAAAAATCATCAAGGAGCTGTAGCACGGATAGCTGCACTGGCTACTCACGAAATGGAGCCTCTCATTGAAACTATTCTAGAAAAAAAAGAAAACCCACTCTTTGTGCTTCTAGACGGCATTACTGATACTAGAAATTTTGGAGCAATTTTACGCTCGGCAGCCGCTATAGGAGTAGATGCTATTTTTATCCCAAGTAGTGGTAGCGCTCCATTAAATGGAGATGTAGTCAAAACCTCAGCAGGTGGCGCCTTTCATGTTCCAATCTCCAAAGTCCAACACCTTAAAGATGTCGTCTATCTTTTAAAGGCTCATGACATTCCTACCCTTGCCCTTACAGAAAAAGCAACCGAGACCATATTTAAAAAAGACCTAAAAGGTCCCATAGCTGTTATTTTTGGAGCAGAGGATGTGGGCATTTCTTCTGGACTGTTAAAAGTTCTGGACGACCAGGCCAAACTTCCTATGGAACATACCATAAACTCACTCAACGTCTCTGTGGCCTGTGGAGTTCTCTTTTACGAAATTGTGAGACAACGTAGCTAGTTTAAAAAAGAGCTATATTTAGGTCATGAATACTCCTTTGGCAGAACGAATGCGCCCTAAATCCCTCGCCGAATATTTCGGGCAAGACCATCTTGTAGGACCCAAAGGAAGTCTGACACAAATGATTAAAAATGGCGTGTTTCCTTCCTTAATTTTTTGGGGACCCCCTGGGACTGGAAAAACAACCCTAGCACAACTGCTCGCTCTAGAAAAAGAACGTCCTTTTTATCAGCTTTCTGCCATCAATGCCGGAGTCAAAGAAATTCGAGAAATCATCCAAAAGGCAGAAAATTCTGGAGGACTCTTTAGTAGTAAAAGCCCTATCCTGTTTATAGATGAAATACACCGTTTCAGTAAATCACAACAAGACTCCTTACTGAATGCAGTAGAAAAAGGTATTGTAACACTGATAGGAGCTACTACTGAAAACCCCAGTTTTGAAGTGATCAACGCGTTGCTCTCCCGCTGTCAAGTCTATACACTCAATACCTTGGCAAAAGAAGATCTAGAAAAAATTCTAGAGCACGCACTCAGGAAAGATTCGGTTTTAAAAGAATACAACTTGGAAATCAAGGAAACCGATGCGCTAATAGAACTTTCTGGAGGTGACGCTCGAAAATTACTCTCTCTTTTGGAGCTTGTCCTCCAAACACAGCAAACAAAACATATTGAGCTCAACAATGCACTTGTCTTTGATACGGTTCAAACTCAAACCGTTCTTTTTGATAAAAATGGAGATTTTCATTACGACATCGTTTCTGCCTTTATCAAATCAATTCGAGGCAGTGATCCCAACGCTTCAGTATATTGGCTTGCTCGAATGATCGAAGCAGGAGAAGACATCAAATTTATCGCTAGAAGGATGCTCATACTCGCAGCAGAAGACATTGGAATTGCAAATCCAACGGCACTCGTTTTAGCAAATAGTACATTTCAGGCTGTGGCCTCGGTAGGCTATCCTGAAGGAAGAATTTTACTCAGTGAGTGTGCTGTATATCTAGCCACCTCACCCAAAAGCAATGCCTCATACAAGGCCATAGACGCGGCATTGGAGCAAGTAAAAGCTACTGGAAATCTTCCTATTCCTCTTGCTCTAAGGAATGCACCAACCCAATTGATGAAAGAAATGGGGTATGGAACAGGATATAAATACGCGCACGACTTTGAAAATCAATTTGCAGCACAGGAATTTTTACCTGAGGAAATAAAAGGAACCAAATTATACGATCCGGGGAAAAATCCAAAGGAGGAAAGTATTCGAGATTTTCTAAAAGTACGCTGGAAAGACAAGTACGGCTACTAATTTCTTTTCCAAAAGAAAGGAGTAAATAATATCAAAATGGTAAAAAGCTCCAATCGACCTAAAAGCATCAAAAAACTTGCCCACCACTGCCCCCAAACAGGCAGGGAAGCATAAGTGCTACTAGGTCCAAATTCTCCCAGTGCAGGACCCACATTCCCTAAAGTAGAAGCTGCTACGCCAATAGCAGATTCAAAATCAAATCCCATAAAGCTAAAGCCGAGTGCTCCAATAATAAAACTCAACATATACAAAATGAAAAATCCTAAAATATTATAAGAAATCGAATCACTTACTGTCCTTTTATTGTATCGAGCTTGGATAATGGCATTAGGATGTAAAGCACGTTTAAATTCTAAGAGCCCACTTTTGATCATCAGCAAGTGGCGCACCACCTTTACTCCTCCAGAAGTAGAACCAGAAGAACCTCCTAGGAACATAAGCCCAAAGAAAACTACTGTCACAAAGGGAGTCCATTGCGAAAAATCAGCTGTAACAAAACCTGTTGTAGTAATCACTGATACTACTTGAAAAATGATAGCACGAAAAGTGGATTCTATCCCTTCTACAGAAAATGAAGAAACAATATAAGGACTTGAAAAAATAGCAATACTTACCAGGATTGAAAAGAAAAGTATAAATCGGATGTATAGTCGAAACTCTTCATCTTTAAAAATTTTTTGAAACTTTCGAGTAAACGCGAAATAACTCAACACAAAATTGGTTCCGGCCAAAAACATAAAAAAGACAATAATATACTGAATCAGTGGGTTGTCATTCCAAAAGGCAATACTGTTGTTTTTTGTGGAAAAGCCTCCAGTAGAAAGTGTACTCATCGCATGATTGATGGCGTCAAAAAAAGACATCCCTGCAACATACAATAAGAAAGTTTCTATTAAAGTATAGGCAAGATAAATAAGCCACAAGCGTTTTGCTGTATCTGTAATTCTAGGGTGCAACTTATCCCCAGCTGGGCCAGGTGCTTCTGCTGAAAAAAGCTGAATTCCACCTATACCTAGAAAGGGTAAGATTGCAATGGCCAAAACAATGATCCCCATTCCCCCTATCCAATGGGTTGTACTTCGCCAAAATAAAATTCCTTCTGGAAGTACTTCTATGTCTTCAATTAGGGTTGCTCCCGTAGTAGTATACCCTGACATTGTTTCAAAAAAACTAGAACTGAAATCTCCTATAGCCCCCGAAAGAAGATAAGGAGTTGTCCCAGAAAGCGCCATCAAAATCCATCCAAGACTCACAATCAAATACCCTTCACGTTTGTGGATTTGTTTTTCATAATGCCTTCCAAAAAGCATCAATAAAGCGCCAAGTGACAATACCACAAAGGAAGCTAAGGTGATCTCAAAAGTAACCCCATCCTGATACACAAAACTAATCAGAGCGGAAATAAGCATTAAACCTCCATTAAAGAGTAATAAAACACCCATTAAAAAGACCACAATTTTATAATTGAAAGAATGCATCGTATCCTTATAAAAACAAACGCTCTATGCGTTTTAACGATCTGGGCAAACAACAAACTACAATTCGATCTCCAGGATGAATAGTATAATCTCCCAAAGCTATTATCCCCGTACCCTCTTTGATTACTCCTCCTATTATTGCTGTTCTTGGAAAATCAATGTCTTTAATTTTGTAATTGGCCACTTTAGAATTGGCATTAACCACAAACTCTAAAATTTCAACGTTGAGGTTGTTGAGAGTCGTCATATCTACAACCTCCCCCTTTCGAACATACCTAAAAATTGTATTTGCCGTCAGTAGTTTCTTATTGATAAGAGTATCGATTCCAATGGAGTAAGACAGTTGAAAATAATCCATATTCTCAACTAGGGCAATAGTCTTTTCCACTTTCTTACTGTGTGCCATTAGGCAACTCATGATATTGGTTTCAGAATTTTCCGTTACTGATATAAAGGCATCCATACCCAACAGATTCTCTTCTTCTAGTAATTCTGCATTTCTCCCATCCCCATGAATAACTAAAGCATTAGGAAGTAAATCAGCTATCTCAAACGCTTTTTTCTTGTTTTTTTCAACTAATGTGACATTAAACTTCTTTTCACACAACTCTCGAGCTGTATTGTATCCAATGCGTCCTCCGCCCAAAATCATCACGTTTTTTATAGAAGCTTTGGTTTTTCCAGTCAATTTGTACAACTCCTCTACCCCTTCCTTTAAAGTAATGAAGAATACCGTATCGCCTTCTTTAAAACAAGCATCTCCTCGGGGTATTTGGGTAATTTGAGTCCCTTTTCTTTGGATGGCAACGGGCATAAAATGAACGTTAGGAAAAATAGAAGCCGCTTCTTTTACAGATTTCCCTACAAAGGGAACATCTTTTTCCAAACGAGTTCCAATTAGGGTCAAGGCTCCTCCCTCAAACTCATAACTATTAGAAAAAGCCGACTGATCCAACAACTGTTGAATTTCCTCAGCGGCTAACTCTTCGGGAGAAATTACTTCATCTACTCCCATATTTTGAAAACTAATAGAATCTTGTGCTTTGATCAGTTCGATATTTGAAATACGAGCAATGGTTCGCTTGCTACCTAATTGTTTTGCCAAAGCACAAATAGTAATATTAATAGACTCTTCCGCTGTGACCGCAATGAAAAGATCCGAACTCCCAACTTTTGCCTCCTCCATTAGAGACAAGGACATTGCATCGCCACGAATCGCTCGAATATCCAAATGGGATTCTGCATAATTGAGCCGGTCTTTATCAGTATCTATTAAGGTAATATCTAGCGACTCATAGGAAAGTAGTTTGGCTAGGTGGAATCCTACTTCTCCTGCACCAGCAATAATTATTTTCATCTGTGAGTAATTAATTTTAAACTCTTTGGATGGAATATGCCGATAATTACTTCAGCTGATATTGCATTAATTGTCTTAACTGATTTCATAAAAAGAATTGAAATACATTGCAAATATACGAATATTCGCAATCGGGATCTAAAAACTAGAATAACATGCTCTTCAAATCATTATCTTTGAACCCGCTATGAAACAATCTGTAAAACCCAATCCAAATAATCCTGAAACTAAAAAAAAGCAGGTAACCCAAATGTTTAATGGCATTTCGAGAAGCTACGACACCCTAAATCGAATTATCACTTTGGGCGTTGATGTACTTTGGAGAAAACGAGTAGTGCGAGAAATTCAAAAACACAAACACGATGTCCTCTTAGACATTGCCACTGGTACGGGAGATTTAGTTATAGCCCTTTCTAAATTGAAAACCAAAAAAATCATAGGCCTAGATATTTCTCCTGGTATGTTGGAGATTGGAAAGCAAAAAGTAAAAGCAGAAGGACTGGATCAGAGAATCGACATGCAGCTTGGAGATTCAGAAGCTTTAGCCTATGACGACAATACCTTTGATGGAGTTACCATAGCTTTTGGAGTACGAAACTTTGAACACCTCGACTTGGGGCTTCAAGAAATTTGTAGAGTCCTTAAACCTCAGGGCACCCTTGTCATTTTGGAAACAGCAGTCCCTCAAAATCCAATACTTAAATCACTGTATTCTTTTTACACCCAAAAGGTGATGCCTTTTATTGGTAAAATGTTTTCTAAAAATCGAACTGCTTATCAGTATTTATCGGATTCTGCAGCAGCTTTTCCTTGTGGAAAAGCATTCCACAATATTTTAAAGAAAAATGGGTTTATATCCATAGAAGATTTCCCACAAACCTTAGGGGTTGCTTCTATATATGTTGGTAAAAAACCGTAACTATTTAGGTAGAATAGCTTGCCTCATTCTTTGTTTATGTGCAAGCAAAGTGTTAGCACAGTATCCTGTGGTAAGAGAACGGATCCAAAATCTTCCGAATTTTGACAAAAGAACTGTACACTATGGTTATTTCCTAGGAACCAATCAATACGACTTTAAATTTGAATACATCACTTCATACTACAAAAAACTGATGTATAAAGATATTGAAGTAAATCAAACAAAAGGATTTAACGTAGGCCTTATAGGAGATTTGAGAATCAATGATTTTTTTAATTTGCGTTTTGAACCTGGACTTTATTATAATCAGAGAGAACTAGTCTATCCTGAATATCCAGAATTTACTAGGGAATCAGATCTCAGAAGAGAGGTCAAATCAACCTATATACACCTTCCTCTCTATGTTAAAATTAACACCAAAAGAATAAATAACTTCCGTCCTTTCCTTTTGGCAGGGGTTTCTACTGATTTTAATCTTTCGAGTAATAAAAAAAACACAGATGACAATGCCAGTAATGTATTTAGAACTACATCCCAAAATTTGAATTACGAGTTGGGACTCGGCTTTGAGTTTTATTTATACTATTTTAAGTTTTCTCCATCGCTACGTGGGGTTTTTTCTCTTCAAAACGAATTGATTCCCGATGCAGCAGAAGAAAGCCCTTGGACAGGGAAAATTGTGAACATGTTCAGCCGTGGGATTTGTTTAATCATCACCTTTGAGTGATTTGGTTTTTCTGAAAATTTCACTTAAAAAAATGGCCGAAGCCGCGGCTACGTTTAAACTTTCCGCACCTCTTCCTGAACGTAGATTAGGTATCGCTATTTTAGCATCCAATACTTCATTTACGGCATCTGAAAATCCATGAGATTCACTTCCAAAAACATAAGTGGCTGCCGTAGGAAGTTGAATCTCATATAGTGAATCTCCTGAACCATCGGCTCCAAATACAGGTTTTTCTAAAGCAGAGAGATAGGATGCCAGATCCTTTTCATAACGACAAGAAACTCTTACAATAGAACCCATAGAAGCTTGAACTACTTTAGGATTAAAACAATCTACAGTTTCTGCGCTACAAATCAATTCATCCACACCAAACCAATCACACAATCGGATGATTGTTCCCAAATTTCCAGGATCGCTTACCGCATCCACAGCTATGGTAACCGCAGAAGGTTGAACATTTGGCCTAGAGGGAATTTCAAAAACACCCAAAAGTGGACTCGGGGTTTTAAAATGAGTTATCTGTTTCATGGTTTTCAAGTCCACAGTAAGGGCGTGGGAATGGAAGTGTTCTTCTAGTGTAAATAAAGAATTGCATTTCCAAGAAGAACTTAACAGCTCTTCAACAACTTTTACTCCCTCAGCAACAAAAAGCCCCAACTGCTGTCGGTATTTTTTTTGCTTTAATTGGAGGATTTGTTTGCGTTGACTCTTACTGACCATAAAAATGACTTATTTTTGAAGCTTTAAACAAGTTTAGTGTATCGCCTCCTCACAAAATTAGTCATTCTCTTCGTCATCATCCTAACTTTAGGTGCATGTTCTGGAACACGTGTATTCAAAAATCAAGGCGCTATAATCGAACGCAACGAAATTTATGAAGCTACGCGTTTGTCAAAAAACGATCCATTACATTTTATAATTACCACTCCCTCCAACAAAAAATTTCTAGGAATTCCCCTAAAAAAAATCCTTTATGAAGCAGCACATCCCGATCCAAAAGGACAGTTTGAAACTTGGCTCAATAAAAAAGAGAAAAGAAAAAAGCGTTTGGCCAATTGGATTTCGCAAAAGCAAATTAATGCACTGAGTAATTACGGAGAAAAATTTAATGATTGGTTAAAAAAAACAGGCGAACCCCCAGCCCTTTTGGATAGTACCGCTATTGATGTTTCAGAAAATAGAATTGTCCAATACTATAAAAACCTCGGCTACTACGATGTAGAAGTCAATACCGAAACTCAAAAGATTGACAACCAAAAACTCATTTTAAAATACCTCATCCAACCCAATCAAAAATACCTCATCGATTCGATCACCGCTGCGATAGAATCGCCTCAACTTGCGCGTTTGTATGAAGAAAATATAACAGATCAGATCATCCAAAAAGGAACTCCTTTTGAAATCAACAAATTTGAAGAAGAAAGAGAGCGCTTGTTTTTACTTTTTCGCAATAACGGGGTGTATAATTTTCAACAAAATAGTATCCAGTTTACAGCAGCTATAGATAGTACAGGAAAAGATTTGAAAATTCCCGTCAATATAAGGATCGAAAATATTCAACAACGCATCAATGATACCCTAGTTAAAATCCCTTATACCCAATACAAAATTAAGGACATCGATGTCTTTATTGACCATCTAGATTCGGATAATAGTATTCCTCAGTTCACCGATTCATTAACTTACAAAAACATAACCCTATATAGTAAAGGTCCACTAAAATACAGTCCCAAAGCGATCAACTCTGGAATTTCAATACAACTAGGAGATCTGTATAGTGATGAAAAACGGAATTTGACCTATCGCTACTTTACTAATTTAAAAAACTTCAAATATCCTAGCATAAGTCACACTACCATTCCAGAAGAAAACAATGCGCTAAAGGCCTCCATTTTGCTCACACCCAGAGAGCGTTTTTCGTTAGGATTTGATTTGGACTTATCTCATTCGAACATCCAAGATTTTGGGATTGGTCTTGGTGGCGGTTTAGGCATTCGAAACGTATTCCGTGGAGCTGAACTTTTAGAAGTAAATCTAAAAAATACCTTAGGAGCCTCAAGAGATATTGCCCAAAGTGGCGATCAGTTTTTTAACCTTTTTGAATTGGGTGCCGATGTAAAACTCAGTGTTCCTAGACTGCTTATTCCATTTAGTAAAAAAGATTGGATTTCTTCAGAAAAAGCACCACAAACTGAAATTATTTTGGGAACCAGTATTCAGGAAAACATTGGTTTGGACAAACAGTTTTTTAAAGGGACGTACCAATTTGATTGGCAACCCAACACTAAAAAAAGACTACAATTCAAATGGATCGATCTTGAATTTGTAAACAACAGAAATTTGTCCAACTACTTCAATGTCTATCGAAACTCCTATGACCGCCTAAATCGCATTGCACAAGAATACAACACCGAAACAAGTAATGTGGATTCTTCTGGTAATTTGACTATTCCTGAGGGTACAAGTCGATTTATTGATATCGTTCTAAACAATGAAACCCCATTGACTATAGAGGACGAAGCATTTAAAACAGTAAATACTGTCAAAGAACGCTTAGACCGACTCACAGCAAACAACCTGATTTTAGGATCTTCTGTTAGTATGAACTTAAATAGCCAAGAAAGTGTTTTTGACAATAATTTTTATCAGCTAAGGTGGAAATTAGACTGGGTAGGAACTCTATTAAACCAATTTTTAAAAAATATTGATGCCAACCAAAATGAGTTGAATCAAAACGTCCTTGGGGGAGTGAGTCCCTCCCAATACATTAAAACGGAACTGGACTATATCAAACACTGGTCTTTAGGCAGAGAACGTGTTTTTGCATTGCATGCCTTTACGGGAATTGCTGTGCCTTTTGGAAATGCTACAAATATTCCCTTTGCGCGCTCTTATTTTTCAGGAGGAGCTAATGACAACAGGGCATGGAAAGCCTATAAGCTAGGACCTGGGAGCAGTAGTAATATCAATGAATTTAACGAAGCAAATTTTAAATTGGCTTTTAATTTGGAATACCGTTTTCCATTGACAGGGCCATTGAAAGGAGGACTCTTTATCGATTTGGGAAATGTGTGGAACCTTTGGGATGACATAGAAGACCCCGCTATGAAATTTGAAGGCTTAGAAGACCTCACAGAAATTGCTATTGGTTCTGGATTTGGACTGCGTTATGACTTTGATTTTTTTGTATTTCGATTCGATACTGGTTTCAAAACCTACAATCCAGCCCTTCCTTTAGATCAAAGGTGGTGGACTGAATACAAATTTCAAAATGCCGTTTTTAATATCGGGATTAATTATCCATTCTAAAATCAAATAAGTTTCTATTTTTGCACCAAACCAAAATTGATGAATCATTCTATCCCCTCCGGAGTAATCACCGGAATCCAAGTGCAAGAAGTTTTTAAGCTTGCCAAAGCAAAGGCTTTTGCCCTTCCCGCAGTAAACGTAATTGGAAGTAACACTATCAATGCTGTATTGGAAACTGCCGCTATGCTCAATAGCCCTGTAATCATACAGTTTTCAAATGGAGGCGCCCAATTCAATGCAGGAAAAGGCCTTTCAAACGAGAACCAAAAAGCAGCTATAGCAGGTGCCGTAGCAGGCGCAAAACACGTACACGAACTAGCCGAAGCTTACGGAGCGACGGTCATTTTGCACACGGACCATTGTGCAAAAAAACTTCTCCCCTGGATCGATGGGTTGTTGGACGCCAGTGAAGCTTATTTTAAGCAACACGGCAAGCCCTTATACAGCTCACATATGATTGATCTTTCCGAAGAACCCATAGAAGAAAACATCGCCATTTGCAAAAACTACCTTGAGCGTATGTCAAAAATGGAAATGACTCTAGAAATTGAGTTGGGAATAACTGGTGGAGAAGAAGATGGGGTGGACAACAGTGATGTCGATGCATCTAAGCTCTATACCCAGCCCGAAGAAGTAGCCTTTGCTTTTGAAGAATTGAGTAAGGTAAGTCCTCAATTTACTGTAGCAGCTGCCTTTGGAAATGTTCACGGGGTGTACAAACCTGGGAATGTGAAATTAACTCCTAAAATCTTAAAAAATTCTCAAGAATATATTTCAGAAAAATACAATCTCCCTCAAAACTCGGTTGATTTCGTATTCCACGGAGGCTCGGGTTCAACCCAAGCAGAAATTGAGGAATCTATTGGTTATGGAGTCATTAAAATGAACATTGATACCGACCTACAATTTGCCTTTACAGAAGGAATTCGAGATTACATGAATGAGCAAGTAGAGTACCTAAGAAATCAAATCGGAAATCCAGAAGGTGCAGATCAACCCAACAAAAAGCACTACGACCCTAGAAAGTGGCTTCGCCTAGGTGAAGAAACCTTCAAATCGCGTTTAAAAAAGGCATTTGAAGACTTAAATAACGTAAATACGCTATAATTTTCTTTAATTTATACCTTTGATTAAAACGATCATATGAGTTGGTTTAAACGGAGTGAAAAAGGGATTCAAACCAAAACGGAAGAAAAAAAGGACATCCCCAAAGGGCTTTGGTATCAAACCCCAACAGGTAAAATCATTGAAACCAAAGAACTTGCTGAAAACAAATATGTAAGCCCTGAAGACGATTACCACGTGCACATAGGCAGTAAGGAGTATTTTGAAATCCTTTTTGATGACAATGAATTTGTAGAACTCAATGAAAAATTGAAATCCACAGATTTTTTAAAATTTGAAGATTCCAAAAAATACATCAATCGGCTCAAGGACGCACACAAAAAAACAGGACTTTATGATGCCATACGTACCGCAGTAGGACCTTCTAAAGGAAATAAATTGGTAATCGCTTGTATGGATTTTAAATTCATTGGAGGCTCTATGGGTTCTGTAGTAGGTGAGAAAATAGCCCGTGCTACGGACTACGCTATCAAGCACGAACTCCCTTTGGTCATTATTTCCAAATCAGGAGGTGCACGTATGATGGAATCGGCAACCTCGTTGATGCAAATGGCCAAAACCTCTGCTAAGTTAGCTCAACTTGCAGAAGCAAAATTGCCCTATATTTCACTCTGTACCGATCCCACAACAGGAGGAACCACCGCCTCGTATGCCATGTTGGGTGATATCAATATCGCAGAACCTAAAGCATTGATCGCATTTGCTGGTCCCCGAGTAGTAAAAGACACTACGGGAAAAGAATTGCCCGAAGGCTTTCAAACCAGTGAATTTCAGTTGGAAAAAGGATTTTTGGACTTTATCTCTCATCGCAATGATCTGAAAGATAAAATCAATTTATATATCGATTTGATCTTAAATCAACCCATTAGAGATTAATACTCTCCTTAATTTTGTTGAAATTATTGTTTTACAATCCTTTAATTGTATCTTTGCCGCTCGTTAAAATAACGAATACATAAAAATCATTAAAATTAATATTGGCATGTACAATTCAAAAGAAGTCAAAGAAGAAATCTTCAAAAAGCACGGGAAGTCTGAAAAAGACACCGGTTCACCCGAAGGACAAATCGCCCTTTTCACCCACCGAATTCAACATTTATCGGATCATCTGAAATCAAATCGTAAAGATTTTAACACAGAGCGTTCCTTGGTACGTTTGGTAGGAAAACGGAGAAGTCTATTAGATTATTTGAAATCTAAAGACATTGAACGTTACCGGAACATCGTTAAAGAATTAGGCTTACGTAAGTAATCTAGAAAATCCCTAAAATTATACTGAATCTTAGTTTTTCATTGGTTGCAACAACACACAACAAGAGTTTTAACCAAAAAATGAGAAATGATTCCAAAAACATTTACCCAAGAAATCCGTCTTGAAGACGGTAGAACCATTACCCTAGAAACTGGGAAATTGGCCAAACAAGCCGATGGATCTGTAGTTGTACGTATGGGCAACTGTATGCTTTTAGCTACAGTAGTTTCCGCAAGAACGGCAAGTCCTGTGGATTTCCTTCCACTAACGGTAGATTACCGAGAAAAATTTGCTGCTGCCGGAAGATTCCCAGGTGGGTTCTTTAAAAGAGAAGCACGGCCAAGTGACCAAGAAGTCCTTACTATGCGATTGGTAGACCGCGTATTGCGTCCTTTATTCCCAAGCGACTACCACGCCGAAACCCAAGTTATGATTCAATTGATGTCTCATGATGAACAAGTTATGCCAGATGCACTTGCAGGACTTGCCGCGTCAACGGTAATTCAACTTTCTGACATTCCTTTTGAATATCCCATTTCTGAAGTGCGTGTAGCACGAGTGGACGGCATGTTTATGATCAACCCAAGTAAAGCACAACTCGCCACCTCAGATATCGACATTATGATTGGTGCAAGCGAAGATTCTGTAGCAATGGTGGAAGGTGAATTTGACGAAATTTCTGAAGAAGAAATGCTCGATGCAATCGCTTTTGGTCACGAAGCAATAAAGGATCAGATTCGTGCGCAGGTTGCCTTAGCCGAAGCTGCAGGTAAAAAAGAAACCCGTACCTACGAAGAAGAAGATGCAGATGCGGAGCTACAAAAAGAGATTATTGAAGCGACCTATCAAAGTTTTTATGATATCGCGAAAAAAGGCCTTTCTAAAGGCGAACGTTCTGAACAGTTTTCTGTAGTCAAAGAAAACTACATCTCTGAATTATCAGCAGAAACGGTTGAAGAAAAGGGGGATTTGATCTCGCGTTATGTCAAAGAATCCCAAAAGAAAGCTGTTCGTGATTTGGTATTGAACGAAGGCATTCGTTTGGATGGAAGAAAAACAACAGACATCAGACCCATTTGGTGTGAGGTAGATTACCTACCATCCACTCATGGTTCTTCTATTTTTACACGTGGTGAAACTCAAGCACTTGCCACAGCTACTCTTGGAACTTCCAGAGAAGCTAACATCATCGATCTACCCACAGACCAAGGAGAAGAACGCTTTTACTTACATTATAACTTCCCTCCTTTTTCAACAGGAGAAGCGCGACCCTTGCGTGGAACTTCAAGACGCGAAGTAGGTCATGGTAATTTGGCCCAACGTGCATTGAAAAAGGTAGTTCCTGCAGATTGTCCTTATACCATTCGTGTGGTCTCTGAAGTATTAGAATCCAATGGATCTTCATCTATGGCTACAGTTTGTGCTGGTACCATGGCGCTGATGGACGCTGGAGTACAAATCAAAAAACCCGTTTCTGGTATTGCAATGGGGCTAATCACCGAAGGTGAAAAATATGCTGTTTTATCAGATATTCTTGGAGATGAAGACCACCTTGGAGACATGGACTTTAAAGTAACTGGAACTGCAGATGGAATTACAGCGTGTCAGATGGATATCAAAATTAAAGGCTTACGCTTCGACATTATGACTCAAGCGCTAAATCAAGCTAGAGAAGGAAGATTGCACATCTTGAAACACCTCATAGACACGATTTCTACTCCAAACGAGGAAGTAAAAGAGCATGCGCCTAAAATGATTTATCGCCGTATTCCGAATGAATACATTGGTGCATTAATTGGTCCTGGAGGAAAAGTAATTCAAGAACTTCAAAAAGAGTCTGGTTGTACACTGGTGGTCAACGAAGACCCTGTTACTGAAGAAGGAATTATTGAAATTTTAGGAACTTCACCTGAAGGCATTGCCATGGTAGAAGCTAAAATTGATTCTATCACCTTCAAACCTAAAGTTGGGGATACTTATGAAGTAAAAGTTATCAAAATGCTCGATTTTGGTGCAGTGGTAGAATATACCGAAGCTCCTGGAAACGAAGTATTACTTCACGTAAGTGAACTGGCGTGGGAACGTACAGAAAACGTAAGTGATGTGGTGAATCTTGGAGATATTTTAGAAGTAAAATATTTCGGAATCGACTCGCGCACTAGAAAAGAGAAAGTGTCTCGAAAAGCTTTATTACCAAGGCCTGAAAAAAAATAATTATTTTTTTGATTGATTTTTGAAACATTACTGCTTTTTGAACGTAATACTAGTATCATTTTGATTTTAACATATTTTACATGAGACAGCTTAAAATAACCAAGCAGGTTACCAACCGGGAAACAGCCTCCCTTGACAAATACTTACAGGAAATTGGAAAAGTAGATCTAATTACCGCGGAAGAGGAAGTAGAATTGGCTCAACGGATAAAGGCTGGAGATCAAATTGCCCTTGAAAAATTGACCAAGGCCAATTTGCGTTTTGTTGTTTCTGTAGCAAAACAGTACCAAAATCAAGGCTTAACCCTTCCCGACTTAATCAACGAAGGAAATCTAGGTCTCATAAAGGCAGCTCAACGCTTTGATGAAACACGCGGATTTAAGTTTATTTCTTATGCTGTTTGGTGGATTCGCCAGTCTATTTTGCAAGCATTGGCAGAACAGTCTCGTATTGTTCGTCTTCCATTAAATAAAATTGGTTCGATCAATAAGATCAATAAAACCTATGCTTTTCTAGAACAAGCGCATGAAAGAGCTCCCTCCGCAGAGGAAATTGCTAAGGAGTTGGACATGACCATCAACGATGTAAAAGAATCTCTCAAAAACTCGGGACGACATGTATCCATGGATGCCCCTCTAGTAGAAGGAGAAGATTCCAATTTATACGATGTGTTAAATAGTGGTGAGTCTCCAAACCCAGACAGAGCCTTACTACACGAGTCGCTTCGGACCGAAATCGAACGTGCTCTCGAAACACTTACGCCTAGAGAGGCTGATGTGGTTCGTTTGTACTTTGGATTAGGAAATCAGCATGCGATGACTTTAGAGGAAATAGGTGAAACTTTTGATCTGACAAGGGAACGCGTTCGTCAAATTAAAGAAAAGGCAATCCGTAGATTGAAGCATACTTCCAGAAGTAAAATTCTGAAAACCTATTTAGGATAAAAATTAAAGCAACCCAAGGGTTGCTTTTTTTATATCTTTGTATTTCAAATACACACTATGTCAATTATAATAGCTCCATCGGTTCTTGCTGCTGATTTTGCCAATCTAGAACAAGACATCACGATGGTGAACTCCAGTGAAGCAGATTGGTTTCATATCGATATAATGGATGGAGTCTTTGTTCCGAATATTTCATTTGGAATGCCTGTGCTTAAAGCTATTCAAAACATAGCAAAAAAACCCTTGGATGTACATTTAATGATCATTGATCCCGATCGTTATATAACAACTTTTGCAGACTTGGGAGCCGAAATTCTTACGGTACATTACGAAGCGTGTAACCATTTACACCGAACTCTTCAAAAAATTAAATCCTGTGGTATGAAAGCCGGAGTAGCCTTAAATCCGCATACTCCTATCCATAATTTACATACGATCATTCAAGACATTGACCTGGTTTGTTTGATGAGCGTCAATCCTGGTTTTGGAGGTCAATCTTTTATTGAAAATACCTTTGAAAAAGTTAAAGAACTACAAATGCTTATTCAAAAAAATAAAACGAATTGTCTCATCGAAATTGATGGAGGAGTAACTGATCAAAATGCCTCTAGGTTGATTTCCTGTGGTGCAGATGTCCTTGTGGCAGGAAGTTATGTCTTTAAAGCCAAAGACCCTCAAGCAAATATTAGGCTCTTAAAAAAAGCTTAGGACTAATTTATTTTTGATTTAAATTGAACTCTACGATTGATAGCCCTACCCTTTGGATTTTCATTACTCTCAATTGGATCGAGTGCTCCAAAACCTTGAATTTCAAGTCGACTAGCAGGAACCCCTATACTGATCAAATGATCGCGAACCGCCTCAGCACGTTTAACAGATAATTTATTATTGTAATCCTCCTCTCCATCAGCAGAGGCATAGCCTTCTATCAATAGACTTCCTTCTGGATTTTCCATCAAAAGAGTTTTTATTTTTTCTAAATTTTCAAGGGTTTTACGACCAAAAATCAAATAACTGTTGGCTGCAAAATTTATTCTAGCACCAAATTCATTTAGCGTACTAATAATTTCGTTAGATAATTCTGGACAACCATTATTTTCAATAGTACCTGCTTCGTCTTTACAGAGATCTTCTCGGTCATTTACACCATCTCCATCGGAATCTGGCCAAGGGCAACCGTTGTTTTCCTCAGGACCAAAAACGGTAATACATTCGTCTAATGAATCCGCTATTCCGTCGCCATCGGTATCTGGGCAACCATTCATTTCTAGTGTACCAGCTGCTTCTGGACAATTATCTTCTGGATCTGCAATTCCATCACCATCGGTATCTATACAACCCTTAAATTCTGGTAATCCAGGAATTTCAGGACACTGATCTTCTTTGTCAATAATTGTATCTCCATCTGTATCAGGACAACCCTTATACTCCTTTAGGCCTGGAACATTTGGACATTGATCCTTTTTGTCAGATACGCCGTCTCCATCTGCGTCTCCAGCTCCAAAAAGATAACTCAAACCTACAAAATTTTGAAAGTGATTGAACCCATCATTTTCATTCATTGACCTGTAGGTTGATTGAAGATTAAAAGCAAACTGTTCGCTAAAATTTATGGAAATTCCAACCCCACCAAAAAGGGTCCTACTTGTTTCTGTTGAAGGAAAGTAGCCTGGTTTTTCATTTTCATCTGAAAATCGTGAAAATCCATAACCACCAATAACATAAGGTAACACAGAACCTTTAATGAGGTTTATCTTCAAAAAACCATCAACTGAAGTATAGTTATACAACTCCTCAAAATTTTCCACAGTTCCCAGTGCATATTGAGTACCCAAAGAAATGCCCCCAAAAAGGTTTCTACTCAAACTAAACGCCGGAGCGCCTAGATTTATCCGAGATTCAACTGCATCACCATCAAGTACGATTAGGTTTGAATTAATTGAAAATAACCAAGGATTCTCTTGTGTTTGTCCTTGTACTTGGGTGAAAAAAAGAAAGGAAATAAAAATAAAATAAAGAAGGCTTGATCTCATGGAAAAGAATATATTGCGTTTAAACATATACAATAACCCATAAATTAGTAATTTATTGCTTACAAAAACTTATAAAATTCGATTTTTTCAAAAAATCGATCATTCAAGATCTTTACTTGATTTAAAAATAGAAGGAAATTTTTTTTCAATCCAGTCGGGGATATAGTTTTGATTTTTATCCTCCTCTAGTCCTGTTGACGTAGATATTACTGCATATAAAATAACACCTCCTACAATTACCACTGCTCCAATAAGAACAATTACAATTTCATTCATAATTAATATTTATAGTCATCTAAACTTACATAAAATAAAGATAAAAATTAAAATATTCTTTTACTTTCTTAATTTCATTAAATCTTCCTGTAAAATCAGAGCGAAATGGTTTAAAAAATAGATTGCATTTTGCATAGAAAACACCAAGGGAGGTTTGATTTTAATCACATTTTGGCTAGGGCCATCAGTACTTAAAAGAACACCAAAAGTTTTCATCCTATTGATCAGATAGTCTGCCTGAGCTGCAAGGGGCTGAAGGTTTTCATCCACAAATTCTACTCCAAGAAACAAACCTTGACCTCTTACATTTCCTAAAATGGGATGTTTTTCTGCTAAATCTTGTAACCCCGATTTTAAAAAGCTTCCTATATTCAGAGCGTTTTCTTGAAGTTTTTCGTCAGTAATGACCTTTAAAACTTCGTGAGCAATGGCACAGGAAACGGGGTTCCCTCCAAAGGTGTTAAAAAACTCCATTCCATTATTGAATTGTGAAGCTACCTCTGGGGTACACACTACAGCGGCAATAGGATGTCCATTCCCTAGTGGTTTTCCAATGGTAATAATATCAGGAATTACATCGTGCAATTGGAAGCCCCAAAAACGAGATCCTACTCGTCCACAGCCCGTTTGGACTTCGTCAACCACACAAAGTCCTCCCGCTTTTCTGACTTCACTAAACGCGCCTTTTAAAAATCCATTGGGCAATTCAATCTGTCCCCCACAACTGATGATGGGTTCTATAATGACCCCTCCTAACTTCTTTTGCTGTTGTTTTAACCCTTCAATTTGATTCACTAATTCACCTACATATTCTGAAGCTGCATCTGCTCCACGATACTTTCCTTTAAAGGTGTCTGGAATGGGAAATATATGAACGTGATCTGGCTTTCCACTCCCTCCTTTTCCATCAAATTTATAGGAGCTCATATCGATACAAGCATTGGTGTTTCCGTGGTAGCCCGACTCACAGGCTAGGATTTGTTCTGAACCCGTAACAGTTTTAATCATTCGCAAAGCAAGTTCATTGGCTTCACTTCCAGAATTTACAAAATGAACCACACTGAGTTCCTCTGGCAAGGTGTCAATCAATCGTTTGGCAAGGCGCGTAATATTTTCATGTAAATAGCGGGTATTTGTATTGAGTTGACCCATTTGTAACTGTCCCGCTTTTACAACCCTGGGATGTTCGTGCCCTACATGTGCTACATTATTAACCATATCAAGATAATGACGCCCGTTTTGATCCACCAAAAAAACGCCTGATCCACGAACGATATGAAGAGGAGTACGGTATTGTAAACTCATTCCTCTTCCCAAATATGCTTTACGATCTTGGATAAGGGATTCTGAATTGGTCTTTTTAGAAACACCTAAATTAGCACTTTTAAATAGCAGATTAGGGTCTGGACAAAGGGATTGCCATGTGCGAATTTGCTTGTGATAGGCAACCCCAGGAAAATCATTTTGAAAACCAATAAGATCAAGGATGATTTGAAAATGAAGATGAGGAGCCCAATTACCATTTTCCATCGCTGTACCAATCCATCCCACACACTTTCCTTTAGCTATTTTTTTTCCGATTTGTACTTGCCCAATACTATGAATTGATAAATGACCGTAAAGTGAATAAAAGACAAGGCCATTTACAGTGTGTCTCAATACGATCATACCGCCATAGGCTTTTTCGCCTTTGTCGTTGAACGCCATTACAACTTCTCCATCATAGAAGGAGTGAATAGGGGTTGAAGGGGGAACCCAAAAATCTAACCCTAAGTGTATACATCTTTTTTCCAAACCTTCATTTCCATATTTATCATAGGTTTCGGAAGTATAAAGTGATCGAGGCTCTAAATACCCACCTGCAATGAGTTTATCTTCCTGCTGTTTTTGAATCTGATCAATTTTAAACTGAAAATAATCAAGGTCATTAAATGCTTCTTCTCCTCCCACCCAAGTGCTAGAAACACTTAAATCTAAGGGAAAAACCAAAGTCTTTTCTAAAGTTGGAAAGAGTGCCTTTAATGAAATGTTTTCCCTATTTGCCCATGTAGTAAATACTGTATAGCTTGGATGAGGCTCTAATCCGCAGGCTTCTCGAAATCGAAAATAGGCAAAATCTGCATTGATAGCAGCCCACTTTTCAAGCAATTCCCAAGCAGGTCGTTCACTAATACTCAAATAGTCATTTGATGGAAATTCAATTTTATTTATAGCCGATTTTGTGACCGATACTACGAGCCGCAGTCCAATAAGGGTATATAAAAAAGTAATTTCATTTTCATCAAGCGGAAAGGCATGGTGGTATCCCTTTACAATAGAAAGTGAAGCTTCCAGCGGATCGGGCACATTCATAAGTGCATAAGCACAGCAAATCGCAAGATCATTGATCGATTGTGTATAAACAGCATCACCAAAATCAATTAGAGATTGTACCTGAGGGTCAATCAAAGATTCTGAAACGATAATATTGTTGTCATTGGCATCGTTATGCACAACACTTTTTCTAAGTTCTTGGTATTCTTTTTGAAAGTGCTTGAAGGAATCCAAAAAAGGTTGTAAAATGCTTTTCTGATGAGAATCAAAAAGTGTGAAGTGATCTTCTACCCAACTCCCTTGAGACAAATCCCATTCAAATTTCCTGTGGGCATGGGGGTGATCAAAAGAATGTAAACGTTGCGTTAAGCTTCCACAACAAACACCTAGACTAAAGCGCAAGTTTTCGGTATGGGGATTGACATCGCTCCAAAGTCGACCTGAAATCCATGACAATAAACGCATGTAACGCTTTTGGCCTTGGTTGTCATAAAAATATGGAGTGGGGTTTTGACTGACATCTGCAATGACCTGCGGGGCTTCATTTCCATTGAGATATTGTAAAATTTTATACTGAAAATCTAAATGATTTAAATCAACTCCAGGGGGTGAAATTTTAAAGACAAAGTGTAAGTTGTCTGAAATAGTTATTTTGAAATTTAAATCAATTTCTCCAGGAAGCGTTCTTATTTCTCCTCGGATACCATAATGGGATTTTACAAGTTGCTTTACTTTATCAGGATCAATACTCCATTTGGAAAGGTTTGAATACAACGGATTTTATTTTTAAAATTTAAGATAGCAAAAATCTGAAAAAGTAATAACTCCTAGTGTGGGTCTTCTTCAAAAGAATCTTACTCAAATATCCTATAAGAAGTTCACAATAAAATATTTATGATTTCACTAATAACTCAAAGAAAATGAAAGATTCTCACAAAGCTCCGCTTTGAAAATCAACAAAAGAAACTCCAGCCTCACTCAAAATAAAAAGCAAGCTCTTTATTTTGAGCTTGCTTCGTTTCCACTTTTTGTTGATTTATTCGTGACCCAGGGAGGATTCGAACCCCCAACCCTCAGAGCCGAAATCTGATATTCTATCCAGTTGAACTACTGGGCCATGTCCCTTTATAAATAGGAGTTTAACGTTCAATATGTAGAGTTAGTGAAAATACGAAAATATTATACAGTTAAAATAAGTTTTGATTTTAAATATTAAATTATTTATGATATGTTTAAAAAAAAAATTAATTTGCTTAACATTCTTTTAACTAAAATATAAAGTCTTATGATAAAAACAAAAAAGCTGAAGCTAACTTACCTATTATGGGTGTTGTTAATTCCAGCAATCACTTTTGCTCAGCAATCGATCTCAGGAACGATAACTGATCAAGACACCGGAGAACCTCTTTTAGGGGTGACCGTACTTGTTCAAGGAACGAACAAGGGAACCGTATCAGACTTTGACGGGAATTATCTCATCAATGGTCTAGATACTGGTGATTATGTGCTTGAAGTCTCATACACGGGATATTCTAAACTTTCTCAAGCAGTAACCGTTGGATCTTCTGACGTAAGTCAAGACATCCAAATGAGTTTTTCTGCTTCGGAACTTGATGAAATTGTCGTTACAGGAACTGGAGCGCCAGTTGCTAAAAAGCAACTTGGTAACAGTATTGGATCGATTACGACAGCAAGTCTAGAAAAGTTACCTATTAACAGTTTCTCAGATTTATTAGCAGGACGTGAGCCCGGTATCGTGGCATTTCCTTCTGGTGGATTGACTGGCGAAGGTGCTCAAATCCGTATTCGTGGAAATGCTTCTTTATCTCAGTTGAACGAACCCATTGTAATTGTAGACGGAATTCGTGTTGACCGAGGAGGAGGATTCGGTGGAGGATTTGTTGGAGCTGGAGGGGGAGGTTCTACCTCACGTCTGGACGACATCAACCCAGAATCTATCGAAAGAGTGGAGATTCTTAAAGGTGCCTCTGCTGCCACATTATTTGGTACAGAAGCAAGTAACGGGGTGATCCAGATCTTTACGAAAAAAGGTCAAACAGGTGCGCCACGTTTCGGTTTTAAAGCCACTCAAGGATTTATTACATATCCTATTGGAGCTGTACCCGACAACACAGGGTGGACTTCTGATTCTGCAAGAGCAGCGGAATTATCTCAATTATTGGGTTATACAATAAGACCTTATGAGTTGATCAGCTTTAATGCGATGGAAGACCTCTATGAAACAGGAATTCAAAATACAGTAAATGCAAACGTTTCTGGAGGTAGTGAAAAAATCACCTATTTTACATCCGCACGATACTCCTATACCGATGGTCCTTTTGGTGGAAAGGAAAGAGAAGGGTATTTAGAAGGTCAACAAACCAATGCAACAGACCTCGACCGATTGGCTCAGTTTAACATCAATTTAAACATCAATCCAAATGACAAGTGGAGTATTCGACTGACACAAGGATTTACTTCACGATTAAGTACAACTGCAGAAAACAACAATAACATTTATGGAGTTGGATCTTTGGCACAGTTTAGTAAGCCTGAACTCGTAGCTGAAAACAATACCACAGGTACTATTGCCTTTGCTACAGTTGACGAAACGTTACAAGTTGCTACTGAGTCTAAAGTAAGTAACTACAACGGAAGTTTGGGAGTGAATTTTTATCCCACAGATTGGATTAAAATTGATGCGACTTTTGGTTTGAACTATTCTAGCCAGTCCAGTACCAACTTTTGGCCATTTGCTTGGAACATAGATGGTTTTTCAGGAAGTCGCCCCTTAGGACAATTAAGTGCAGATACACGTAACTTCTTAGCCCAAACTGGTGAAGTAAAAGCCTCTTTCAACAATAATATCGGAAGTAATATTACATCCAACCTTATACTTGGAGGACAATATATTTCTGAAGAAACTAAAGTCTTAGGTGCTCAAGGAACCGAGTTCCCCGGCCCTGGATTTGAGGTGACTTCTGCGGCGGGTATTCAGAGTGTATTCGAATTTTTCACTGAAAATATTACCGCTGGAATCTTTGCTCAGGAACAAATTGGGTTTAACGATCAGTTGTTTGTAACCCTTGGAGCACGATTGGATGCCAACTCTGCCTTTGGTAGTGAGTTCAATGCCGCATTTTATCCCAAGGTGTCTGCATCCTACATACCTTCTGATTCCGCAAACTGGAATGATATCGGGCCAGTAAGTTCCTTACAATTAAGAGGATCTTATGGATGGTCTGGTCTTCAACCTTTAGCATTTAGTGCATTGACGTCTTACCAAGCCTTAGCTTCAGCAACTGGAGCGGGAATTGCTCCAAACAACCTTGGTAATCCAGAATTATCTCCTGAAATCTCTAAAGAGTGGGAAATTGGATTTACAGCTGGTTTGATCGATGATAAAGTAAATTTAGAGTTTACTTACTTTGATCGGGTTACCGAAGATGCACTTTACGCACGTCAGTTTCCCCTTTCAGGAGGGTTTAGAAATACCCAGTTAACCAACATTGGAGAACTTGGTGCACATGGTATGGAGATCAATCTTAGTGGAACTGTAATCAGAACACAAGATCTAACTTTAAACCTATACGTAAACGGTGCTTATTACAGAGATGAAGTTATAAGTTTAGGAGGAGCTCCACCATTAAAAGTAGGGGGTTCTTATCCAAGATACCGTAACTTCTTGATCGAAGGATATGCGCCTGGAGCAAACTTCGGAGCACAACTAGCATCAGTTGGAGCAAACCAACTTCCTGTGGACATCGCCAATTCAGATGGACTGCCCGATACAAGAGATCAATTGATTACTTATTTCACCGGCCAAACACCCGATACAGTAGGAAGTGTTCCTACCTCTATTGGAACAGGAAGTGTACTTCTAGCAGATGAAGACGGAGATGGTGACTACTTAGACCACTATCTAGGTAAATCAACTCCAGACTGGACAGGATCTTTTGGTGGTTCATTGAGTTACAAAAACTTTACGTTGAGTACGACATTCGAGTACAAAGCAGGAAATTTTGTAATCAACAACCTAACAGATGCTTTCCGTCAGGCCAACGGTGCGATTGGACGAAACTTACCCACCTCTGCAAGAGTGATAAGAGACTATGCTACTGGAGGAGTTGACTCAGGGTTTAACCCTTTAAATGATCCCTCTGTTCGAGTTGACGCTCTGGATGAATGGCTAAACGATACGCTCGCTTTAGCACCTTTCTCTGGATTAAATACTCTCGAAAAGGCGGATTATATCAGCTGGAATGAATTGAGTTTAAATTACCAATTTACAGGAAGTATTTTAGATTCGTTCGGCTTAGAAACAGCCTCTTTAGGATTGTCAGGAAGAAACATAGCAATCTTTACAGGCTATACAGGTGTTGATCCTCGAATCAACTTTGTAGGTCGTGGAAGTGGTAGTACTTTGGATCAGAACTTTGGGCAAGGTATTGCTGCCTTTGGTTGGCCTGTTCCAAGACAAGCTATAATTACTCTTAAAGTAGGATTTTAAATAATGGAAAAAATGAAAAATATAAATACAATGAAAAAAACATTTATTCTTTTGACTTCCATCATTATGTTCCTCGGGTGTAGCTTGGATGCTAATAACCCGAACAACTTATTGGAAGAACAATTAGGTGTAAGTGCATTTACCCCCATGGTTAATGGATTGGAAGGTGTTACTGTAAGAGCCTATGGAAATATACTTGCACCTTATTCGGTGGCAAGTGATGAAATGATCTGGATCGGGTCTCGTGACGCGTGGCAACAGTTAAATTTTGGAAATGTGGACAACATCAACAACGAATTTGTGGATGCTGCCTTTTTCTTTGTTGCAGAAGCGCGCTACTGGGCAGATGATGTGATCGCTAGAGGAGAAGAATTTAGTACAACGAATGCCTTCTCTGATGCAAATAGAACTGATCTAGCCAGAGCCTATTGGTATGGTGCTGTAACTTATATGGTTATTGCAGATATGTTTGACGATTTTGTTGTAGGATCTGTAAAAACAGAAGGGGCTCCTCCTGTTGGACCTGGAAATATGGGGTCACTTTACGATACTGCTATAGGATATCTAAACAAAGCCATCGCCTTAAACGCAGGGCTTACCTCTGCGCTCAAAGCAACAAAAGCAAGAGCTGAATTTTCTAAAGGGATTTGGGCAAAAAACAACCCTGTGAATACAGCCGATCCTCTTGTAAGTTCTTCTGCTGCTGCGGCATTAGCTGCGGAAGCTTTAGCTGATTTGGGAGATGATTTCTCTGTAAACTTAGTCACTTCATCTTCAGCTCCTGAAACAATTGGTGCTTTGGATATTGCTGGAGAAGTAAACGATCGTCTTGAGATGAGACTGTCAAATACTTATGTAATCTCTTCTGACGACAAACGTCCAGATGCTATTGGTGATAATAACCCAGCAACAACAGTTTCACTTATGGATCCTATTGACAATATCGCTGATCCTGCTTTGTACAAACATGTAGTTAACTTTACAGCTCCTGGTTTATATCCAGAGTATCCTGTAGTTTCTGGAAGAGAAATGCACTTGATTATTGCAGAAAATGCATTAGCAAATGGAGACAACGCAACATTCACAGCTCATATTAACAAAATAAGAGCTTTAGATGGTTTGACTCCCTATAGCGATCAAATGGATGCACAAGATTTATTGGAGCATTCTAGACGAGTAAACTTGTTCCTTCAAGGAAGAAGAATCTCAGATCACTATCGATTTGCAAGTCCTTCTGATTATTGGATTAGCAGCTCCCCTGCGATCAATTCGCCGGGTAGTTTCTTACCCATTACAATCTCTGAGATTCAGGCAAACGAAAATATCAACTAGTAAATTTTGATATTGTGTAATAAAAAAACCCCTCACTTTGGTGAGGGGTTTTTTATTTTATTACCAGAAGAAAAGTTATTCCAAATCTTGAAGTAATTGCTTCATTTTAGTTTCTAAAGACTTGATTGCATCGGCATATCGACCATCCCACTCCTCAAGTCGTTTTGAAGACTTCAGTGCAATTTCATATTCCAATCCTGGAAGAATCCAAGCCGCATATCCACTAAACGGATCTGAGGATGCATAAAGCGATTTATACCACTTTCCAAAATACATGCCCTGCTCTGACAGAAAACTTTTTTCTAGAGCGATCAATTGTTGGTTCATTATCTTCAGGTCTTTTTTGGAAAAATTCCCCTCCAACAAAAATGATTGTAGTTCAGAAGACAGGTTTTCTGAAATCACTCCAAGTGAACTGATAGCTGCGTTTGTTCTGTTAAAGCCCCTAAAGTTTGGTTCAAATGCCTTGATTTTATTTGTTGCATTTGTAAAATGCAGTTTCAAATCGGCTGCATAGCGGTTCAGATTATAGGGGATTAATTCTGCATTGGCCATACGAAGAGCCATCAAACCAGCCATATGTTCTACCATGGGTCCCATTTGAAATTCAGGATCTACAAATTGCTCATAAAATTGAAAACTATCGTAATTGGAATGGTATAGATTTGGACCTCCAGCTCCTCCGCTCAATGAAGGAACTCCAGCATGCATATAAAACGCAATATGGTCAGAGCCTCCCCCTAGGTTTCCAATGCTTGGTTCATTTTGGGCGTCTTTTTTCCAAAATTCAAATAAACTTTGGTCGGTATAGGGATAGTTAACCATTTTAGAGGTTTCGATTAATAATTTTTTCAGTGTAGGTGCTGCAGAGGCACCAAAGTTTTTCCCAGACACCCCACCGTCAAAGTTCATATAAACTACCCCTTTGGCGTGCAGTTGATCCCGCATCTGTTCTACCCATTCACTAGATCCAATTACGCCGTGTTCCTCTGCATCCCAATGACCAATTAAAATCGATCTTTTGGGTGCATAACCTTGTTTTTTAAGCTCCCCTAACGTCTCGCTAAGACTTAGCAACATTGCGGTTCCACTGTTGGGATCTGTAGCGCCAAACCCCCACGCGTCAAAGTGACAGCCCAAGATAATCCACTCGTCTGGAGCTTCACTTCCTTTGAGCATTCCTACGACATTGGCAGCCCGAACAAAATTAATTTTTTGATCAACCTTCAGACGTACTGTTAAAGAAGAACCTCCTTCCAATCGATAAGTAAAGGGAAGACCCCCTTGCCAAGACTGGGGTACCGCTTTACCTTCCATCTGCCCCAATATTTTTTCAGCTTCCCCATAGGCAATAGGAGTAACGGGTATAGTATGTAACTGGGCCTGCTTGGGATCTAATCTTTTAATTTTCTTTTTCCCATCCAAAGGCAATGCTGGCTCAAAGGGTGTCAATGGATCACCTGTAAAATCTGTAGTCAATAATGAACCTCGCTGAATTGTTGATTTGTTGTAGTAAGGTCCTTCGGGATAAACGAGACCCTTTGTATAACCACTGTCTTTGGGATCGGTGAAAATAATCAAACCAGCAGCGCCATTGGCCTCAGCAAACTTTGCTTTGAACCCTCTAAAGTTTCCACCGTAACGTGCCAATACAATTTTTCCTTTGACATCAACTCCGAGTTCTTTGAGCTTTTCAAAATCTTCTTTACGTCCATAGTTGGCATACACCACCTCTGCAGTGATGTCACCACTTCCTGAAAAAGCATTCCACCCTTTCCAGAGCTCGGGATCAGCTGAAAAAGGATCATCTGGAATGACATCTTCTTTCTGATTTAACACAGCTCGAGAGGGGGTTACTATTTCAATAAGAGAGCTTCCAGGTTGGTTAGGCAAATACAAATCATAGGGATATTGGGTCACCTCAAATCCAGCTTGCTGCATGACCTCACTCATATAACGTTGTACTTCAGCATTGGCCTCACTCCCCACTACATGTGGACGCTCGGTCAATTTTTTTAAATGAGTTTTAAATGAGGTTGAATTGATCTGCTTGAGAAAATCTTCTTCTATTTGAAGTTGATTTTTCCATCTCATTGGAGAATATCCTTCGTATTGTGCAAAAGAAAATTGACCTATAAAACAAAGAACAAATAGGTATGTA
>Ga0222718_10000161_pt1 | contig 65366 bp, 50 predicted proteins | sample C33_27DmetaG_FD_165045 | JGI IMG/M metagenome (GOLD analysis project Ga0222718, IMG submission 165045) | Estuarine water microbial communities from San Francisco Bay, California, United States - C33_27D | ecosystem: Environmental > Aquatic > Marine > Unclassified | place: USA: California... | reverse complement strand
AACAAGAAGAATTCAAATTTGACGCAAGAGGATGTCAAGATCCTAAGACAGGTGAAAAACTTTACTATGGTAAGGATTTTCCAAATTATGCTGAGATAATACCAAAGCATGGTAAATCTATGAATGACTTGATGAAAGAAGATGGGTGGGTTCAATTACCTTATCCTGAAGCTGAATATGGTTTTAGCTATTATGCTTGTTGCAAGCAAACGCTTGAAGGTCACGGAGCTGGACCTCTTTCATTTAAAGCAGGACATGCCGGTGCAGGTGTTGCATTTAGAACAGCATGGGGTGATGGTTATTATCCTGTTTATCAGAAACACGATGAAGAAGGTGAACTGCTTTCTGTTGAAGTTGTATTTGATGCCGGTCTTATGGATGAGTACAATGATTTAATCCAAGAAGGAGAAGATGATACTTATCCACCTCATCAATTAAGAATCTATACAGATTTTGATGAGACAGATGGAAAGATTGTGTTCAATGAAGAAGCAATGCGCGAAGATTTTGAACATAAAATTGCACAAATGAAAAAAAAGTTTGAATAATGAGTCACCCACTACATCACAGTATCTCCTCAGTTAAAAAATGGGGAGGTACTGAAGAAGATTATTTACCAATACATAATTGGTTTGACGAAACAAAAGCACACTATCCTGATATGAGACACAGAGTACTGCGTCATCATGCTGAAGGTATATTTTGGTGTGAGAAAGAATTTGGCGTATACATAGTAAACTCTGATGGTAAAAAAGTACCAGTGAGAGCTATAGGTGAACAACATTGTATGGAAGATCTTGGATGGATTCCTACAATTAAAGATTATTTGGACAACATGGAAGTTGTAGGCTGGATGTTTAAACCAGGTGAAGGCAGAAAGTTGATGAAACAAATAAGAGAAGATAAACTAGATTATGTAAAAACTGATAAACCCACATTACCATGAGTAGAATAAAAGAAGCATTTGCTTGGTTTGATGAGCAAGCAAAAGAAGGAAAAGAACTTTCCATCTGTTGGGAAGGCGGAGGAGATTCTGGATGGGCATATTTCACCCTTGATGGAAGCAATATTGAAAATGAGCACACAGAGCTTGTAGTTGATCTAATGTATGAGAACCTTGATTATGGTTCTTGGGCTGGAGAGTTTTATGCTTCCGGTGAGGCAGTGTATGATCCTGATGAAAAGGCTTTTGAAGGTATTGACACCTACGGAAGTGATGAAAGTAACTACCTAGAGCTTACAGACAATCCTATTGTATTTGAGATTCCAAAACACTTTGCATTTGATCTTCTTGCTATAATGACAGAAGATGAAAACTGTAATACTCAAGCTGATTTTGCAGGAATGAACAGATTTAAAAGACCTGATGAGTCTGAATTTCTTAATGGTCTTTCTGAAAAGATTCGATCAGAAATACTTGATAGAATTGATAAGTATGAGAGCTCCTCAAAAGCAAGTGGAAATGAAATTAATAGTTTTTGGAATGAATACACTCTTCGCAGATCTGAAATGAGTGATAATGGTGATACATATATTGCTGTTATGAATGAGATTCACTTTTATGAAACAGAGTCTGAAGAAAGAAATATGCGAATAGAGTTAGAGACAATGTTAGAAAATGCAATATAGTATGGAAGGATTAGATTTTAATAGTATCCCAACTTTCACTTGTGAAGGTGTGGAAATGCCAAAAGAAAGAGCTGTCCAAATATGGAAGCTTACTTACAAAACAATTGAAGAGTTTGTAAAAGAAGTTATCAGTGGAAACCCAGCATTAAATCAGATACTTGGATATATTTCTGATAACTGGGATGATGCTGAAGAAGTGACTTTTGAAGAGTGCTTTAAAGAGCCTAATATTGAAATTAGAAGGCTTTTATTTAGAGGAATTGGAATGGAAGTGATGATGAAAGAGTTGAAACCTGAACTTTTAGGTAAAGAAACTCTTATTCACAAGCAGATAAAATGGGATGACGACAATGATCAGCTAGATGAAGTTACTCACAACAAGGAAGTTTATGAGCTTTATAAAATAGAAGGTACAAAGTTTCGCTCAGAAAAAGAGTTAGAAGGAAAAGATGAATGGGAAATAAGAAGAATGAACTATGATACAGTTTATGCTGTAAGATGTTGGTGTTGTTCAACTGATAGAGAATATTGGATTTACGTTCCTGAACATGCTTGTAAAAACTTTGATCCTATTGAAGCTATTGCTTGGACTGTAAGGCTAAATTATACTGATCCATTGTTTATTATGAGGCAAGGTGATGTCATTATTGCCAAAAATAGTCCAACATCAGTAGAATGTGCTCCTTATCATTTAGACAAGGAAACATATAGTCAACTGTTAGTAGCGGCATCATAAATAAAATTTTAAATATGAGAAAAATTAATAAACTTCAATTAACTCCTGGAGGAGCTCCAGAGAAGCATATTTTGAAATCAAAAACTGATTTTCAATATGCAAGCATTACACCGGATGGTCAATCTATTCTTTTTGAATTGAAAAATCCTGCTGTAATAACACATGATGAACACGACAAGATAGTTCTTGATCAAGGTGTTTATGTAAAGACTAACCAAGTGGAGTTTAATCCATTTACAAAACGTATTGATTATGTCTTTGACTAACTATAAATTCATTTGTGAAGAATGTGGTACAAATTATTCTTCCTCTCAAAAAGAACCGCCACCAGGAATACTTTGGTCTGATGGACATAGATGCAAACCTGTACCAAAAGACGAAAGAGCTAATATTCACAAAGGATTGAATTATGGGAAAGAAGAAAGGGAGCTATAAAACTCCCTTTTTTTCTCCTTTCTTTAATGTAAAATAAGTATGGTTATCGCCAAATATTGGAACTAATCTAACTCTTATTTTGTAATTTAGCAAGAAAAAGATGGCAAAAGAATTGAAAAAAGCTCTTTATCTAGATGACAAAAGAGTCCCAGTTAAAACTATTCCTGGTCATGAAGACTGGGTAGTAGTAAAAAATTTTGATGAGTTTAAGGATTACATTTTAGAAAATGGTATTCCTGATTATATCTCATTTGAGCACGACTTGCATGAAGAGCATGTACAAGATTATGTAAATTATCAAGGACAAGGTATTATGGCTATAAATTATGGTGATTTTACTGTTGAAACAGGTCTTGACTGTTTAAAATGGTTGTGTGAACATATTCAAGAAGATCATGAAAAAGGTGAAGGAAAACTTAAGCTTAATCTTGTTGGTATCCATAGCTTTAACAATCTGGGTGTTGAGAACTTACGCCACATGGCTAATAGTTTTAAAGAACATATGGGTTGGGCTGCTGATGCTTTTATAGCAAAGCCTGAATTTAATATTCCAGGAAAAGACAGACCACCTGATCTTGTTGAGATAGAGAAACCAAAAATAATTTTATAATGGAAATAGAAAAAGGATCAGCTCAAGTAGAAATTGCAGGTCCATTTGGCTCTGTATTCCTCTATGCTGAAGAAGGCAAAGGGATAATAGGAGCTCTGCATAGAGCTTTAAGTAAAGAAAAAAGGTGGAATGATCCTGATTATTTGTCAAGGATAATATTCTGCCAAATGGTTCCTGAAAAAGAATGGAACGGAACCAATAATTTTGGTATAGGGACTGAAATGTATGCAAATATTGACATTTTTGTTACAATTGATACTATCACTGAAAATATCACAATACAAGCTAGAGGATCTAGTCTTCAAGATAGATATAAAATGAGTTTTAAGCATTTTATAGATAGCTTTACTAGTAATGCTAGATTGTAGCTATATAGTGCAATAAAAAGAAAACTTTGTTGCACTAATAAACACAACTCTCAGAAAATTAATCTATTTTAGTGAGCATATTAAAATGCACACAAAATGTTAATTCAATTAGCCAATGGTAAATGTATTGAATTATCAGTTGAGCAATACTTAAGATTGTCTGACCAGGATTTAAAAGAACTAGAATCAATGAATTGGGGAGAAGAAATCAATGATCCATTTGCAATAAGCGTATTGAAATATGGACCATCTAAAAGATCTCAAACCAATCATGAAGAGGATAATGAAATTGAACCTGATTTAAATGACATATCTGATCAAGAAAAGCTCTCTGATAGTGATTTCATTGATACTGACAATATAGAAGTATGATTTTCTGAGTTTAAAAGACATCAGATATGAAGCCAAAACTAAAAATGTGTGCTGGTTGTGACCAAATGAAGCTCATTTGGAAGAACCATGAAGGGCAAAAGTATTGCAAAGATTGTTGGGGAAGAATTAAATCCTCAACTACAATTCAACTTTTAGCCAAGCGTCCAATTTTTAAGAAGGACGCATTCAAAAAAATCAAAACTGTTTCTGATAAGAAAAAAGCTGAAGATGTTATTTACAGCAAATTGCGTAAAGACTTCTTAGATAAACCTGAAAACTCTACATGTAGAGCTAAAATGCCAGGATGTTTAGGAGTATTTAAACAAGATTTGACTGTTCACCATATGAAAGGTAGAGGTAAATATTATCTTGACACTTCTACATGGATACCTTTATGTTTATCTTGTCATGAGTGGGTAGAAACTCACCCAAAAGAAGCAAGGGAAATGGGATTTTCTGGATCTAAAATTTCAGATGAGTAGATTTAATACCTCACCCCCCATTCAAACCACCAATAAACAAAAGAAAAGTTTAACTTTAACTGACTAAAACTTAAAAATATGAATAAGAAATTTGTTGGCTATTTTATCATTGGAGCTAAAACAAAAGAAGAAGCTCAAAAAGGAAAAGGATTAAAAGCATGGTCTACTAAAAAGCCTAATATAATTGTAAGATTCTTCAATAGAATTTTGCTAAATATTAGATGGGTAGACTCAATCAATACTATTAGTAAAAAATATGAGCCAAAGAGAGAACATCCAAAAGAAGGCCCTAAAAGAACTAGAAGGTCAACATCGCGCAGGTCTAGGGATTAGCATGGGTGTAGGTAAAACCTACATTGGATTGCAACACATGGAAAAAGAATATCACTATGGTGCTAGAAAATTCTTAGTTGTTGCTCCAAAGAAATCTATATTCCAAAGTTGGAAAGATGATGCTGAAAAGTTTAATCTTTCTCACATTATGGAGTATGTAACATTTACAACATACTTATCTCTTAAAAAGCAATCAACAGACTATGATGTTATTTATTTAGATGAGTGTCATAGTTTGCTAAATTCTCATGATTTTTATCTCTCAATGTATGGAGGGAAGATATTAGGTTTGACCGGTACTCCTCCTAGATATAAGAATTCTGAGAAAGGTAAAATGGTAGAAAAATACTGCCCAATTGTATATAAATACATTGCAGATGATGCCATTGGAGATGAGATATTAAATGACTATAACATCATTGTGCATAGACTTCCTTTAGATAAAAGAAGAACTATGCAAGTGAAAACAAAGACTGGAAGTTTTTTTACTAGTGAGCAATCTAGTTATGATTACTGGACCAATAGAATAGATCAGTCTTTTATAACTCCTAAACAAAGACAAATATTTAGGATAATGAGAATGAAAGCTATGATGGAATTTCCATCTAAAGAAGCTTATGCCAAAAGACTACTTGAAATGCAGCATGAAAAGACTATTGTTTTTTGTAACACAATAGAACAAGCTGATCAAATGTGTAAACATAGTTATCACAGCAAGAATAAAGATAATGATGAGAACCTGGATTTATTTAAATCAGGGAAAATTGAACAGCTATCTTGTGTTCTTCAATTAAGTGAAGGTATAAATGTTCCAGATTTGAGATGCGGAATAATCCTGCATTCTTATAGTAATGAGAGAAAGAGTAGTCAAAGAATAGGTAGAATGCTTAGACTAAATCCAAAAGATAAAGCTACAATTCATATTCTAATGTATGAAGACACTGTTGATGAAGACTGGGTCACAAAAGCATTGAAAGAATGGGATGAAAGTAAGATAATCTTAATGGATCCAATTATTTAATTATGCATAATATAATACTTAAACTTAAAATTGATGAAGATGGCCAATTGATTCCTGCTAATGAAGTAGAGAAATCAAAGTTAAAAGCATTTGCAGCATCAGCAAAAAGTGAAGATACGCTTGATGCGTTTATTACTGTAATTGATGGCAATGCTAAAACATTAGGTCAACTTGCAAAAGTGCATGTATTAATGCGCGAATTGGCAAATGAAACAGGGCATACACTTGATGAGATGAAAAGTTTTGTCAAGGAAAAAGCCGGTTTAATAGAACTAGATGAAGCTGGATATAAAGTTTTAAAAAGCTTTGCAGAATGTAGCAAAGGAGAACTTTCTAAAGCAATTCAAGAATGTATAGCTATAGGAGATGAAATTGGATGTTACCTTTATTGAGTATCATCCAATTTTAGTTTCTTTTTGAGATCGCCAACAGTGGTTTCTTCCAGATGGCCTTGTTCTTCAGCTTTAGTTTCAATCTCTTTACAGAGGATTATCATTGTTTCATAATGATAAATCCAATCATCTTTGATTTCTTGATTTCTAATTTGTTGTACAGCCTCTTTTATTTCTTTTGCAGATTTTCCATCTAAAATGCTATAAAGAAGGAGTTGCAATCTTCTATAATATCCTGTACTAACTTTAAGATCAATAAGTGAATCCTCTTTGATTACACTAATTGACTGATTATCATCAGAATCATCTGGAACTAGGTCTTTTATTAACTTATCGTCATTCATAATAACTATGTTTGCATCAAATATACAAAAAATGAAAATAGTAAAAGTAAAATTAAGCGAAATAACAGCTGATCCAAATTTAAATTTGTCAGCAAAATATTGGATAAAGAAAAAAAGCAAGAAAAATGGAAAGCAAAAAAGTAAAAATAAATCCTAGTGAGGTAAGTGACAAATTGTATAACGTTCTTAAGGAATCTAATACAGGTTGGCATAATTTATTAAAAGGATTTCTGTTGTCTAAAGATTTTGTAAACATATTGTCTACATTAGAAAATCTTGTCAATGATGATAAACGATTTACACCTCCTCTTAAGGATGTGTTTAGGGCATTTACAGAATGTCCTCTAGATAAGTTAAGAGTTGTAGTTGTAGGTCAAGATCCTTATCCACAGCTTGGAGTAGCAGATGGTATTGCATTTAGCTGCAGCAAGAAAGATAAGAAAGAAGCATCACTGAGATACATACACAAGGCAATTGCTAAAACTGTCTACAATGATGAAGTAGACTTTAACAGTTTATCCAATGACCTTTCAACTTGGTCAAACCAGGGAATACTTATGCTTAACACAGCTCTCACATGTGAGGTTAAAAAAATAGGAACTCATATTGACATATGGAGTCCTTTTATAGCCTATCTGTTTGATATGTTAAACTCTGGAGATCAAGAATTGATTTTTGTCTTCTTGGGTAAAAAAGCTCAAGGATATGAAGATTTAGTTGATGACATCACACACTTTATATTAAGAGCATCTCATCCAGCATCAGCTGCTTATAATAAACAAAAAGAGTGGGATTGTAGTGATGTTTTTAACAAAGTTAATGGAATTTTAGAGGCCCGTGAATGGCCTAAAATTATTTGGTAAATAGACTGATTTTCAGTATTTTTACATACACAAAAATCATATGAGTATACCAATTTTAAACAAGCCTTGGAAGAGGATAGGAGATGTATTGCAAGAAAGTATCGACTATATTCAAAAGAAGGCTGCAGGTATTATCAAATCTCTAAAAACTAGATGGAAACAATTCAATTCTATTGGTCTTAATGGTATTGAATGGCAATCTTTGTATGTATTGGCCGCAAGACCTGGTGTTGGTAAAACACTAATTGCAGCTACTATTGCAAGAGATCTTCCTAAGTTAAACAGAGATCAAGAATTTGCGATTTTACATTTTCAATTTGAAATGTTGGGCAGAAACATGGGTATAAGAGAGTTATCTGCCGCAAACAATCTGGATGTTAGATACATTCAATCTGCAGAAGATGATGGTATGCCTCCTTTGTCAGAAGGAGATTTAGATAAACTTAAGAAGTATGCTGAATCTCAAAAAGATAGAGAAGAGTATGTCATTGACAAAGTCAGTACAGTTAATCAGATGAAAGAGTACATATATGCTTTTTACAAAGATAAAAAAATGCCAATGGTTGTAACTCTTGATCACACTTTGTTGGTAAAACAAGGTGCATCAGAAACTCACCGGCAACAGACACTGCAGAATTTAGCAACAATGATGACTGAGGTAAAGAATGATTTACCTGTCACATTTATTGTCTTAACACAGCTTAATCGTGAGATTGATGATGCAGAAAGACAAAAACCAGGTAAATTATCAAACTATCCTACAGAAGCTGATGTGTATGGTAGTGATTATTTACTTCAATGTGCGGATGTAATGATTGCATACAACAGACCAGCTAAATACAATTTAGCACAATATGGTCCGCAAAAGTTTGCAATTGAACCAAAAGACAAGTTTTTACTTGCAGCACATGTTATAAAGAATAGATTTGGAGTAACAAGCATTCAATGGTATAAAGCAAATTATGCTACAATGTCTATTGAAGAAGCTCCAACACCAAAATCAGCATCATTTACAAGTTAAATTATTAATTATGAGTTTTAAAGCAGAAGACAAACCTAAAAAACACATCAGTGAGTTAACAAAAGAACTCAAGCCTTTTTGGGAAAGCCTGTTTGATGCCTATGAAATAGGTAATCCAACATTTGGAGCAAAGCTAGGCTATATGGGTAAAGAGTTTGGAGAACCACGAGTTGCATGTGTTAGGTTTTTTCCTAATGAATTAAGCAGTGGTAATGATTATTATCTAGAATTGTTCAATTGGGATCAAGATCCTTTTCATGAAGGTCAGAGAGTTTTGTATAGACATAAGTTTGATTCTGAGTGGGAGAAAAAGATTGGATCTAAGTATGTAGAAGTAGAAGTTGCATCTTTATCTACCCCTACATATGCTGTTAAAGTTTCTGATCTTGAATTAGTTAACGAGACAGACATTAAAGCAGCTTATCCAGAACTTGATACCAATACTGCTTCTGAAAAAGATGAGGTTCCTTGGCATGAAGATGAGGAAAAGCAAACTGAGATGTTCATTGAGCAAGAAGATGATCATTATACAAAGATGACGATTAGAGACTTGTACTGCATGATGAATGAAGTACCTATGTCAAATAAAAAGTGGTTAAATACATTAATTAAAAATGGTTCAGAATGGAAGAAAAAGTAAAAGTAAAAGGTGTTAAACTTCCCACAAAAAAAGTAAAGGCTATTAGTCAAAGTCCCAAAAACATGATTATTTTCAGCAAGCCTAAAGTTGGTAAAACAACTTTGTTATCACAATTAGATAACTGCTTAATCATAGATTTGGAAGATGGTTCTGATTATGTAGATGCCTTAAAAGTTAAAGCGAGTTCTGTAGCTGACATCAAGGAGATTGGAGAGGCTATAATTAAGGCAGATAAGCCTTATAAGTATATTGCATTAGATACAATAACCGCATTAGAGACAATATGTATTCCTTATGCTGAACAATTGTATTCAAAAAGTCCAATGGGCGCAGCATGGTTTGAGAAAGGTAAACCTAAATATGGGAGCATATTAAATATGCCAAATGGTGCAGGTTATCCTTGGCTTAGACAAGCTTTTGAGAAAGTTATTGGATATGTTAAGACATTAGCACCACATATCATTCTTATTGGACACATAAAAGATATTCTTCTTGAGAAAGGTGGATCAGAATTTAGTGCGCTAGATTTAGATCTTACAGGTAAACTTAAAAGAATATCTACATCACAATCAGATGCAGTTGGTTATCTTTACAGAAAAGGTAATCAGAATATTTTGAGTTTTAAGACAAGTGATGAAGTATCTTGTGGAGCTCGTCCAGAGCACCTTAGAAACAAAGAGATTGTTATCTCTGAAATGAAAGAAGACGGATCTATCCAATCAAATTGGGATAAGATCTATATTGATTAATCTATAATTTAAATTTAAAAAGTATGTTTAAAGCAACAGACGCAGGTACAGGAGGAGCAAGTAAAATCCTCAAACCAGGAACACACTTATGTCGTATTGTAGACATTAGAGTAGAAACTCCACCTTATGACAGCAACAATCGCCAAATTCAATTAGTATTGGAAGGGATAGATCAAGGAGACAGTTTTGAAGGTGTCTTTATTGATAAGGATAAACCAGAACTAGGGAAATACAGAGGGATGGTTGCAACTGTTAAGCATGATCTTTATGATGTTAAAGATTTTGAATGGCAAGGAGAAAATATTCCCAAAGAACAGCAAATCTATAATTGGATAAACAAATTGGCAAGAGGTTTAGGTGCTCTAGGAGAAATGAACGCTAACAATGTATCCGGTGAAACAATTGAAGATTATGTTTCTGAAGCAAAAAAGTATATTGTTAATCCAGATGTATGGGCTTACTTTACTATTTGTGGTAAAGAGTACTACACTGAGGGGTACAATCAACCAAACTACAGGTTATTCTTAGCATGCAAAAGTATGCTTGATAAAGAGGATAGACCTAAATACAAAAACAAGAATCCGTTTATCTTAGCGGAAGACAATTCTGATGAATATGTGGCAGAATTACTAAATAGCGATAAGTTTATTAACTTTGATCCTGCTATTCATATTATAAAAGCTAAAGCTCCTGAAGCTCCTGCAGAGATAGATAGTTTTAGTTCAAACGGGCAAGCAAGTGATAGTCAGGGATCTGACCTTGATTTGTAAGCCTTTTTTTTCATAGTTGAGAGGGTGTCATTAGTTTGACACCCTTTTTTTTATCTTTGAGCCTATGTTTTCAAGCAATCATTATATAGAAGATGTAAATGACATACCACCAAGGTGGATTTTTGAGAACTATCTTGATTTAAATGTACCATTGAACGGTAATAGAGTAAGGATAAAAAGTTTATTCAATCCTGCAGACAAAACTCCTTCCATGTTTATTTACTATAACAGGGATTGTAACTGTTATAAGTTTAAATGCTTTTCAACAGGAAAAGGAGGAGGTGCTGTAGATTTGATGATGCATATTTGGAATGTAGATTTTAAACAGACTTGTGACAAAATCATCAAAGACTATAGTGACTATCTAAAAGATGGAAAATCCCCAGAAAAACAAACTTTTGATTTAGTTACCTGGGTTCCTGGTTCTTTTGAGCATAGGAAGTGGACAACAGCTGATGCAAAATACTGGTCACAGTTCAATATTGGAAGTGACCTTTTAGAAGAGCATGGTGTATATCCATTGAAGTCTTATAAGATGTTTAAATACAACTCTGATGATACAATTGTAGATTCTTTTGAAATTTGTGGAAATCATATATATGGTTTTTATGATACAAAAGGAAATCTATGCAAGATATACCAACCTTACAAAAAAGAAAGAAAGTTCATAAAAATAACTGACTATTTACAGGGAAGCGATCAACTTAAAGCAAACAAATACTTAGTAATAGCATCATCCCTTAAAGACATAATGACCATAAAAAGCTTAGGCTTTAGAGTTGACGTAGTTGCTCCTCATAGTGAGAATACTTTAATTAGCAGTGAGATCATGAAGACATACAAGAAACTATACAAAGCTGTTGTTTCTGTACTGGATAGTGACCAGGCGGGTATAAATGCTATGAAAGAATATGAAGAAGCATATGGAGTACCATTTTGTTATCTACCTTTAGAGAAAGATATCAGTGACATCGTTAAACATCATGGAAAAGATGTTGCGCTGCGGGAATTATCTCCAAAGTTAGACAGAGCAATAGAAAAATATCTTCAGAAAAATTAGTATGTTTGCCTATAATCTGAAGACTTATGATTAATTGGCAATGTGACTTCAACAAGAAGACAAGATTTGTTTCTTGTATTGAAGATTTTGACAGCCATGAGAATCTTGTTGGCTTTGTGTATAAAATCACAAACTTAAAGACCGGCAAGTTTTATATTGGTAAAAAGAGCTTTTTTCACACAAGAAAAACAGCTATCTCTAAAAGAGAAAAAGCCCAAACTGGAACCAAAAAAAGATTTAAGCGAGTATCTAAAGAGTCAAATTGGTTGACTTATTATGGATCATGTAAAGAGCTTAAAGACGATATAGGCCAAATGGGAGCTGATCTTTTTAAAAGAGAAATCCTTGAAGTATGTTGTACTAAAAAGTATCTAGGATACTGCGAAGTAAAGCATCAAATTATAAATGATGTACTTGGCAAAGAAAGCTATAATGGAAACATTTTAGGAAGATACTACCCCAAGGACATAGAAAATTGTAACAAATAATATATGGCAGCAAGTAAATTTATAACGCCACCGCCTCTTTCAGAGAGGATTTCAAAAGAAGAAGAGTTCTTTGCGAAGAACTTTTACTTGTCTTATTCAGGATTAAACAAATTGTTATATAGTCCTGCTTTGTTTTATAGTCACTACGTACTTAAACAAAGAGATGACAGCTATGATCAGAACATGGTTGAAGGAAGCTTGATTCATTGTCTTCTTTTAGATAAAGAAAACTTTGATGATAAGTTTGTACTTAGCCCAGCTGATACACCAAGTGATTCTCAAAGAGATATATTGGATTCTTTATACATTCACTATAAGTCCCTTGAAGACGACTCAAGAGAAGAACTTCATGATTTTTCAGGAGCTGTTCTAGACTTGTTAGAGGACAGAAACCTGTATCAATCTATGAAAGAGTCAACAAGAATTGATAAAATGATAAACGAAACTACAAATGCTTATTGGGAATATCTCAAAAAAGCTGAAGGTAAGTTAATCATTGATCAGGATACTTATGACTTTGCAAGATCTGTAGTAGACAAGATTACAACAAACTCTGTTGTAATGGATACTATGGGTTTCTTTGGAGATGAAATGAATGGAATTTCATGCACCAATGAAGTTGAGTTAATGATGGAGGCTGATGTTTCAGACTATCCATTTGGATTTAGAGGTTTTGTAGATAACCTTGTTATTGACAAAGAGAATAGAATCATTAGAATAAATGATCTCAAAAAAACAAGCAAGACATTGTCTACTTTTCCAGATTCAATTGAATATTTCAACTATTGGGCTCAAGCAGCTTTGTATACAATCTTAATAGAGGATGCTTTCTTAAGTCTTCCAATCTATGATGGATGGTCTACTGAATTTAGATTCATAGTTGTTGATTCTCAAATGCAAATTGCTCCAATAAAAGTGTCTAGTGAAACTATGGCACAATGGAAGGAGAAACTTAAAGATGCCTTACTAAAAGCTTCTTACCATTTTGAGAAACGTAATTTTGAAGCACCTTATGAGTTTTTAACTGATAAAGAATTGGTAATATGATAAAAGATATTTATAGGGATTATTTCCAAAAATCATTTACTTTTCTTTACCCACTCTTAGGATTTAAGAGAAAAAAGCATCCCAAGCCAGTGCATACATTTATGTATTGGCCTGGTGAAGATGTTAGCAATTGCAATCTTTATTGTCTTTACAAGAAAGATGATAGCGAAACATGGAAGCTTTTTGAAGAAGGCAATTTGATAAATCATGAGAGATTAGAGAGATGTGAAAACATAGATGATGACCACATTCTTTATGTTTTTAATCTTTCTAGCTTTAAAGATGATTTTGATCACATTGCTAATGGTAAGTATTCTCAATTTTCAAGAGAAGCTAAGAAAAGAATATCTGACTATTACGGAGTGCATACTCCTGAATGGGTTTATATTGAATCCTTTTTATTTCCATCAAAGTATTATGGCATTTATGCTGAAATACTTAATTGTGAAGAAAACCAACTAAAAGATGTTGGTGAACTTTGTCCAAAGTATGATCCTCATAAGGAAACTTTTGACAAGGATTCTTTTTTATTAATGGCTAACACATAAATAAATAAATATGGCAACAAAAAAAATGTACGAAAGCATGCTTGTTTATAGAAGCAACTGGTACGGAAAAGACAGTTTCAGAATGATGCCCATTACTGATGATTGTCCATTTTTGGAAGTGATTTTTGATCCTTCTACAAAAGTTCTTGCAGTTATTGGAAGAAGTATGAAAGACAAACCTCAAATGGTTCCAAAATTAAATGGCAAAGGGCAGCCAATCACAGTTAAAAGTGCTGAAGGTACAGCTGGATTGGCGGAAGAAAGACTTGTGTTTGAGTCTTACTATGAATACTATGTTGATGATCCAGAGGATATTAAAAACTTCGTAAAGATGTATGCGTTAAACTTTGATCATCCAGCAGTTAGTATTTTTGAAACAATTTTTGAAGAAGAAAAAGTAGAAGAGTAAATATGAGGCCAAAAGAATTCTGGATAATGGACTATGAAACCATTGTGAATTGTTTTGTTGCTGTATTTTCTTCTTATTCTTCAGAAGCAAAAAGAGTATTTGTAATTCATGATCTGAGAAATGATATTGAAGAGCTAGTAGAATTTTTGCAAGAAAATGTACAACAAAAAGATTGGCATTTTGGTTTTAATAACTTGGCATTTGATGCTCAAATTACTGAGTTTATTCTTAGTAGAGCAGAACATCTCAAAAACATGGAGTCAGCAAGTGATATTGCAGAAGCAATATATGCCTATGCTCAAAGTGTAATTGAGAAATCTAACAATGGCGAATGGTTGGATTATCCAGAATTTAAGCTTTCTATACCCTGTGTAGATATATTTAAGTTAAATCACTGGGACAATAACGCAAAAAGATCTTCACTAAAGTGGATTCAGTTTACAATGGATTGGCATAACGTAGAAGAGATGCCGCATCCTCACAATGAATCTGTTAAAGACGAGGAAACATTGCAAGATGTTATTGACTATTGTATTAACGATGTTGCTTCAACTGAAGCGATATTTAAACTTGAAGACTCAAAGGGAGAAAGAGTAATGTCTTCTCAGATAAATCTTAGAGCTCAACTTAGTAAAAAGTACAACGTTGCGTTGCACTCTGCTAGTGAGCCAAAGATTAGTAAGAATATATTTCTTCATTTCCTTTCTGAGAAATTAGGGAGAGACAAGAGAGATATACGTGACCTAAGAACTTATAGATCTAGTGTTACGTTAAGAGACATAATACTTCCTTACATTAAATTTGAAACTCCTGAATTTACAAGTGTTCTGAACTGGTTTAAAAGTTTAGAGGTAGATACCAGGATTTTAGATGAAAGTGATAAGAAGTTAGGTCCTAAGCACCGAATGATGCATAAATGTGTTCCTACTGACTATGCGTTAGGAGGAATACACGGATGTATAAAGTCTGGTGTTTATGAAGCAGGTCCAGGTAAGAAGATTATGACAGCAGATGTTACATCTTTTTATCCTTTCCTTGCAATTACAAATGGATGGTCCCCAGACCAAATACCTAAAGAAGAATTTTGTGAACTTTATAAAGGGTTCTTTGATGAAAGAAAAAAGTATGCAAAAGGCACGCCTTTAAACTACTTGTTTAAAATTGTCCTAAATTCAACTTATGGTTTAAGTAAGAGTAGATACTCATTCCTATATGATCCTGAGCTTACATTTAGAATTACAGTAAACGGTCAACTGTTGCTGTCAATGCTATATGAAATGCTGTCAACAAGAATACCAGGATCAATTCCTTTAATGCAAAATACAGATGGTCTAGAATTCATTATTGATGAAGAATATGAAGATGAGTTTTATGCTATATGTAAAGAATGGGAAGAGCTGACAATGTTGCAGCTTGAAATTGACGAGTATCAAAAAATGATAATTGGAGATGTAAACAACTACATCGCAGTATATAAGAATGGAAAAACAAAATGCAAAGGTAGATTTGAGTTTGAAGGTTTAGCCCTTCATAAGAACAAATCTCATTTGATTATACCTAAAGCATTGTATGCTTATTTTGTTTATGGTAAAGATCCTAAAGAATTTTTACAGGAAAACAGAAACATTTTTGATTACTGCATTGGTGCAAAAATTAGAGGCAATTGGTATTTTGAAGAACGAGGAGTTGACCAGGGGAACTATTTCTCCAAAAAGCTCCAAAAGCTTGTAAGATATTATGTTTCTAATAAAGGCAACAAGATTATCAAATGCAACCCTGATGGCAGGGAAATACAACTAGAAAGTGGACCTCATCTTATGACATTATTTAACCAGTATGAAGAAAAAAGCTGGGAAGATTATGGTATTGATGAGAAATACTATCTGGACAAAATATATGATGAGATAGAAAAAATAGAATCTGACTCATCAACTTTACCACAAAACGAATCAGTACAACTGAGTTTATTTTAATCCTTATTATTATGAAAAGAACATTGAAAGGAATGGATGCTTACTCCAAAATCTTGGCACGCGAGCTTCCTGAAAAAACAGCAACGTACACACCTATTTCACATGCAGATGTAATTAACCAGGTTAGATCAGAAATCACAAGTGCCGGTTATATTATAACCAAAGAAGAGTATAGGTGTACAAATGATGGCGATGTAGCCATTGGAATTTTTAGTATGAAATATGAAGAAGATCCTGATATTGAATTATCAGCAAACTTCTTAAACTCTTACAATAAGCAGTATGCATTTAGATTTGCATTAGGTGCTGTTGTAAAAGTATGTCACAATGGTATGATTTTAAACAATAACAAGTTTGGATCTTACAAAAGAGTTCACAAAGGTGATGCAGACATTTTGGCTGAAGGTAAAATTAAAGAATTCATTGAAGACTCATCAGAGTATTGGGAATCTTTAGTTGAGCACAAAGACAAGATGAAACACATAGTTTTGACTAAAGCAGAAATTTATAATGTTTTAGGTAAACTGTTTTATGAAGAGAATCTTCTTAACACTATGCAGTTAAATATAGTTAAGAAGGAGTTAGACCTTCCTAGCTTTGATTACAAAACTCCAGATGAATCAGCATGGACTCTTTACAATCACATCACTCTTGCATTGAAAGAGTCTCATCCTTCTACTTGGATCAAAGACCAGTCTGAAGTGCATAGAGTATTTGATGAACTTCTCACATTACAAGATGAGACTGAAGAACCAATTCTTGATGGAACTGAATTTAGTGTAGAAGAATAAAAAAGCCCCCAATTAAGGGGGCTTAGAAGAAGAAAAAACCAACTATATGCATGAGCGTATGTTGTCTATTTTAGAAGGCCTGGCTTACGCTGGGCCTTTTTATAGAGATAGTAACATCTCTACAAGTTTAGGATGTGGATACATATCCACTTTTCCCTTACGAACATTTGTATGTGTCCACAAACCTGGATGTTTTTCCACGTAGTCTGTATCACGAAAATCAAATGCTTCAAATGCTCCCTTTTCTTTTATTAGTTCAGGGAGTCCTTTAGTAACATCAATATTATCTCTTTCAGCTATATATAATGTCAGCTTTCTGAGAGATTCAATTTGAGCATCTGTATAATTATGCCAGTATTGATGTCCACGGAACTTTCTTCCAAGATCAAAAATTTGATCAGGATGAGCTTCAGTTCCTACATATGTGTAAAACTTGTCTGGATCTTTTGATATCCAGGTTTTACCATTAGAATTTCTTTTATAGTAACCTCCTTGAGTAAGCTGACCAAAACAATTGACCTCAACTCCTACAGAATGTGTGTGAACAGGTCTTCTACCAACTGCTAAATGCCAACCATATCCCCCAGCGGGGAATGCTTGAACAACTTCTCCATCAAATTGAGAGTCGTTGTTAGTAATTTTTTGACCACCAACACAGAACTCAGTGGCAACTTCACCACGTTTGTCATTACTCCAGTTTCTGATAGTCTTATATGGATTATTCCAACCTGCAGTATGATGTAAAAAGAACCAACTCTTTTTTGTTGGGCCAGGGAAGTATTCATCTTTAGGCATAAAGGCTTGGTTAATTACCAATTCTCCATGTCTAATGGTATCATCACCCAAGTCTTCTTTTTCTTCATTGATATGGGTATCAACAAGACCCATCGCTCTGAGTGTTTTTGAACCCACAATACCATCATCGCTAAGATTATTTTTTGATTGCCATTCTTTAACAGCTTTCTCAGTCATTGGACCAAAATCCCCGTCTGCTGTGATCCCTAAAAAGATCTGCAATTGCTTTACATTTTCGCCTTTGTCCCCTCTTTTCATCATTTCAATAAATATCTATTAAGTTTTCCTTTTATTACTCTATATATCAGGTATAAAAGAAGAATGAGAAGAATGATTCCACCTGCCCACGCTAAGAAATTAATAAAACCTGGTATATGTTTTTCTTTAACAGTGATTGTTTTTGTTTGTGTGCGATCAACGTACACAGTATTACCTTTTATTGTTTTGTAAACTGTATCAACTACAGCTCTAGATTTGTACCTGTTATTACGAAGTTCAGTTTCTAGAGTAGCTATTTCACCTTCTCTTTCAGAAAGGCGAATAGAATACACATTACCTAAAGAATCACAGTAAACACTATCAATAACCTCTACAGTTTCACCTGGAAGAGTGATAGTTGTATCTCTGTATTTAATAACAGTAACAGTACTATCTTTATTGGGACACAGCTTGCAATATTTGTCAAGCTTGTTTTGAATACGCTTTGCTCCATCACATGATTGAAGCAATGCAGCTGTAGCAATTACAGCAAAAATAATTAGTTTTTTCATTGTAAGAATGTTATTTACATTCCCACCATCCTCAATATAAGATACGTTTAATTATCACAATAAACAAGAATTTTTTTTAGAAGATTCTTTATATATTTACTTGCTTCTAGCAAATTTTATGGCGACATTTGTTGCCTTTCCATTTTAATTTTTAACCCTTTAAAAAGCATAAAACATGGCTGATGAAACTATTACTCCCCAAGATATACCCTGGGGACCTGTAGGTTATATTACCTATAAAAGAACTTATTCTCGTGCAACAAAAAACAACAGAACAGAAGAATGGCCTGATACTATTGAAAGAGTGATTAAGGCTAGTAAAAATCAACTTAATGTTGGATTTACTGAAAAAGAAGAAGATGAAGTTAGAGACATGATGATGTCATTGAAAGGCACTGTGGCCGGCAGATTCTTGTGGCAACTTGGAACTAAGACAGTTGACAGGTTGGGACTACCTTCTCTTCAAAATTGTGCATTTGTTGTATGCGACAGACCTATTAGACCATTTACATGGACATTTGAAATGTTGATGTTAGGATCAGGTGTAGGTTTTAATATTCAAAGGGAGAATGTTTATCAAATCCCCAAAGTATTAAAAAAAGTAAAGATTGAAAGAAAAGATGTAAATGACGCAGACTTTATAGTTCCTGACTCAAGAGAAGGTTGGGTAGAACTTTTGAGAAGAGTGTTGGAAGCATCTTTTGTTACAGGTGAAGGATTTACATTTGCTTGTCATTTGATTAGATCTAAAGGATCTCCCATCAAAGGATTTGGCGGTGTTGCATCTGGACCTGAAGACTTAGTATGGGGTATGTTTGAGATAAACAAACTTCTCAATACTATGTCAGGAAAAAGACTACGACCAATTGATTGCTTGGACATAATGAATATCATAGGTAGAATTGTAGTTGCAGGTAACGTTAGGCGTTCAGCTCAAATTGCAATTGGTGACTGTGATGACATTGAATACTTAAAAGCAAAACGCTGGGACTTAGGAGGAATACCAAATTGGCGTTCAATGTCCAATAACTCTGTAGCATGTGATGATGTATCACTTTTACCAGAAGAGTTTTGGGAAGGCTACAAAGGCAATGGTGAACCATATGGTTTAATTAACCTTGATGCCGCAAGAAGAATGGGTAGAACAGGGGAGCTGGATTATCCAGATCCTGATGTAATGGGATTTAATCCTTGTGCAGAACAATCTCTTGCAGATCATGAGACTTGTTGCTTAGCAGAAATCTACCTACCAAATATTGAGTCGTATGAAGAACTGAAAAAAGTTGCGACTTATCTCTATAGAATTAACAAACATTCACTAGCAATCAAATGTGCTGTAAAAGAAACTGAAGACATTGTCCACAAGAACATGAGAATGGGTATTGGTGTGACTGGTTATCTTCAGGCTACTGATGAACAGCGTGATTGGTTAAGTGATTGTTACATGTATCTAAGAGCATATGACAAAGAATACAGTAGACAGAAAGGATTTAATCCTTCCATTAAACTTACCACTGTAAAACCATCAGGAACTTTGAGCTTACTTGCCGGAGTAACTCCTGGAGCTCACCCTGGTTATTCAACTTACTTTATCAGAAGAATTAGAATGGCTTCTGATAGTCCTATTGTAGACGTATGTAAGAACCATGGGTATGATGTAGAATATCAAAGAAATTTTGATGGAACAGAAGATCACAGCACAGTTGTGGTTTCGTTTCCTTGTAAATTCCCTAATAACACAGTTGTAGCTGCTGATCTTTCAGCTGTTGATCAACTAAACGTTACTAAGAAGCTACAAACAGAATGGTCTGACAATGCTGTTTCAGTCACAATTTACTATCGTCTTGAAGAACTTGACGCTATTAAAGAGTGGCTTGCAGAAAATTACATAAATGTAAAGTCAGTTTCATTCTTATTACACAATGATCATGGATTTGATCAAGCCCCTTATGAGGAAATTACTAAGGACGTGTATGAGGAAATGAGCTCTAAAGTGAAACTTATAACAAATTTAGAGGGACAAATCTCTCTTGATGATATGGACATTGCTGACTGTGAAGGTGGTGCGTGTCCAGTGCGATAAGCAGTTAACCAGGCATTTTGAGAGGGATAATTCCCTCTCTTTTTGTCTAAAAACAATTTTATGAGAATAAAAAGTGTAAGTGAGGTGGAGCAAGTTAGAAATTTACTTGAGTCACATTTTGGAGAAATGCCTGAAAACTTTATCATTGAAAGTGAGGAAGTTGTAAAGGAATGTAAACACTATGGTGGTTTGTATAATAAACTGACATTCCCAACTTTTGATTTAAAAGTATGTGGAGTAAGAGTAGCAAATCAGATAGCAGAAGTTGAAATATTATGAGATTAGCACAAATTATTTTAGCAGGAACATCAATGTTCTTATTTGGATTAATGCTTGGAGCAAACTATTACAAAGTTGTAGAGTTTGAATATTTACAAGCTCATCCCACAATAGACACAGTCTATATTGAAAAAAGAGATAGTATTGATAAACTTATTGATGCTATTATTCATGTAGAAAGTAGAGATCTTGACAGTGCAGTAAACCGTAGAACCAATGCAGTTGGCTGTATGCAAATCAGACCAATAATGGTAAATGAAGTAAACAGGATTCTGAGAAAAAAACAATTTCCACTGGTATATGATCTACATGACCGGTACAAAAGAGATAAGTCTTTACAAATGTTCTATATATGGAAGGCATATCATCACAGAAAATCCGACTTAGAAACAATTGCTAGGTGTTGGAATGGTGGAACAAATGGCGAAAACAAAAAGGCAACCTATAGTTATTGGGTAAATGTAAAAAGAAAAATGAAAAATGAAGAAGAGAAAATTTAATGTGAGAAAGTTTGCAGAGGAAATTGTGTCATCAGTCAATGCAACAAGTAATAACTATGATGCAGTAGAAGCTGTTGAAGAAAAACTTGAACAAGTAATTGCACTCGCAGAACTAACAATTAAAATGCATGAAGTAAATAAAGAATGACATTATATCATGGTACAGACCGTAGAAATTTAGGCTCCATCTTATCAAAAGGATTGTTAAAATCTGCTTTTGAAGGTGGAGTTTATCTTACAGACACAGCTGAATCAGCCTTAGCATGGACAGCAATAAGAGTTGCTGCCGCAGGAGGTTCTGAGATTTTAGTTTGTGAAGTTGAAATTGACGAAAATAATTTGCAATTGGGATGTGATCACAGCCCTGCTATGCAAGAAATATTTGGATGTGGTGAATCATATGTGCACAAAGGCGACATCCCAACAAAGTGCATTAAAAATTATACAGTTTATGGCACTAAGAAAAATGTTTGACTTTTTAGCAACAAACAGTGTAAGTCCTAATGGACTATATGTTTTAAATGCAATGCATGAGAAATTCTATCATCATAAGTATGTGAACCTGATAACAGAACAGCATAGGCTAGAGTTGTCAGGCCACTTGAAAAAGAATGATGCCGGTAAGTATGAGCTAACAAATAAAGGGCTCTTACTTATTAGGGATTCTCAGAAATTCTTTAAGACATCTGCAAAAAAGAAGAAGGTTCCGTTTGAAGAATGGAAAGATAAGATAGTCATGTTTAATGAATTATTTCCTAAAGGAAGAAGACCTGGGTCAAGTATTGGTTACAGGACACCACCTAAAGAGTTATACTCTAGGTTTGCATGGTTTTTTGAAGAGTACCCAGAATATGACTGGGAAATGGTTATAAATGCAACAGAAAAATATGTTAAAGTATTTGATGAGAACAATGACTATACGTATCTTCAGAGCTCAAAATATTTCATAAAAAAAGATGATCGTAATAAGAACACAACCTCAACATTGGGGTCTATTTGTTTTATGATTGCAGAAGGTGAAGATTTTGAAATTGATCAAGGACATCATTATTTTGGACCATGAGTAGAGATATACAGGCATACGAAGCTGAAATGATAAAAAACATGATCCACAAAGGATTAACTTTGCAGAATATTCATGAACGAACAGGAAGATCAGTAAAGTTTTTGCAGAAAAATTTTGGCAATTTTATAAAACATAAACCCAAGAGAGAAGTATTAGGTCACAAAGATGAACCATACTACTCTGAAAAAGAATTACTAAATTTGGAACATCATTACAATTATGATTCCTTAAGTGATGATGAAAAAAAGATATTCCACGGTGAATAGTGTGGATGTTTTGTGGGTTAATTAAAAAAAAGGGAGGCAGGAAATAACTGTCTCTCTTTTTTTTATCAGAAGGTTTATTTGAGTTTACTCTATTGGAGGCATTTGATTTAATCTTTCAGCCTAAACATCTTTATTTGCTAGAACCATAGCTAGAAAAGCTCGTAGCTTATCTTTATCTGCTTCATTCATAGCAGCATAGTCTACATCTTCAGTAGCTTCAAAGTCTACGACAGTAGAAGTCATTCTTTCAATCCAAAATTCTGATAACGTATTATCTATGTTGGTTTCCCTGTTATCAGCAAATAATGCAATAGCATCATCATAAATTGTCTGCTCCTCTGTTGTTAAATCTTCTCTCATTAAACACGTAGTAAAATGAGTTCCTGAATCATCGTTGCCATAAATATCCATGTGTTCAATATTAGGAACGTCTGTTGTTGTTGAAGTTGCTCTAACCATTGCTTAAAATTTAAGGTAATTTAGGTACTATAAAAGTAGGAATTGCAGCATATCCTGTACCCCAAATATCTGAATACGTTGCTCCAACTGGCACGTTTGCCGTTGTGTTAACTGTTCCTATAACTGCGAGACTTGTGGGTACGTTGCCTTTTACAAGTTCAGAGCCTAAGCCAATCGCACCCCCCTTCTCAAACGAAGAGTTGTAGCTATAAATTTCAGCAGGCGTTGTACCTCCTCCTACACAGAATATAATTGAATCTAAGTTATCTATATCATCATTATAAACAGCACAATCTTTAAAATACAATTCTTTTCCACTACCTGCTATTACACGAGTACCACCTGTAATGATAGAGCCATTGAATCGCCATATTTGTTTTGAAGCACCTCCCCATTGTGTTAATTCAAGCCAGATTGGCGCACTTGACTTTAGTCCTACAGGGCTTCTAGCAATAATATTACCATTAAAATTAAACTCTCCATAAAGTGAGCGATAATCAGTAGTAATACATGGTTGGTTATTACCAATAACATCCCCATTGACTTCTAAAGTTGGAAAATCAACTGCGGAAAATGTTGCAAAACTATGAACAACTCCTATTTCATAAGTAGTTGGTGGAGTATAATTACTAACACAATCACCATTTATAATAAAATCAGTATCAAACGCGGAGTCTGCTATTCTAACTACTGACCTATTTACATTACCGTAACTGAAAGTTTCGTAGTCATCAATTATCCTACTTTCAGGGCAGTTGACAATGAATCTTCCTCCTCCTCCGCATTGCCTACCAAACCATACATCGTGTTGTGATTCAACATAGTACTTAATATTAAATTCAAATGTTGCCCCTGTTCTTAATCTTGTTGCGTAGGCTCCACCATTAATACAGTTGCACCGAATAAAATCTGCGCTCATTTTAACGTATGGGAAAAGCCCAAAACCTACGCTGTCTTCAAAAATTATCCGATTGCAATTTAGGGCGTGAGAAAATTCAAAATCAATATTGGCGTTAGTATCATTTATACGCAATATGTATGCGTTTCTTCCATCCCATACAGCTTTTCCACTAAATTTAAAATTAGTAACTCCTGCGCCTTGAACTCTTATACCACCGCTAACAATTCTAACACCTTCCATTGCGTGAATGTGTTTGTTATCAACTGTAATGTTAGCAAGAGATGTATATGTCCCAGGCTTTAAGATTACATAGTCTGAATTAGACAACGCAGTAAAAACAGATGAGTACGGTTTATTACCATCACCTACAACAGCAGTGCTGTTATTCCCGTTTGCAGGGTCTACAAAAGCTGCGCTAGGTATATCCCAAGTATTAGTATCAACAGGCAAAAATGCACTAAAATTATCATACCCCCCAGCTCCGTTATCTCTGCAAATAGTAAATATATCTGTAGGTAGAGGATCTGAAAGAGGGAATCCGCAAATTTGCGTGGTTACTGGAGCAGTATCCATTGTTGAGCCATCAGAAAATGTAATTACACAAGGATCTGATACAGTAATTTCCTGAACATCCATTGCAAATCCTCCCCAAGGACCTCCTGGAGGATTGCTTCCTTTATCCCAAGATGTAACTAAAAATGTAAAGTATTGATCTGTAGATATTATGTGACAAACTAGTTCAAGTCCTACAATATTACTACCAACACCTCCTCCACCGCCACCACCACCACCAAATCCAGCAGCAGCTTGAATGAAAGATCCATAATTTCTGCTCTGAATATCTCCTAAATTAGTAAAGCCATTTAATGTGGGATCTACAAAAGAAGAATTCCATTCAGTATCGCTAGGCCATGCAGCACTGTAACCTCCACCAATACTAGTTTCATTAACGGAGTTATACCATTGTCCACCACCATGATCTCTACTTAATTCAAGAACTCCTGGTACAATAATAGCAGGACCACTAGCTCCAGAACCATACGGAGGTTGTGAGAGAGAAGATATCCCACTAATATTAAAATTTTGAAGAGGACCTAAAGTTGCTTCAAGAGGAGTAAGTGTAATATTGCAAAATTCTTCGCAGCAATCTGGAAATGGTATAAATTCTAATGCATTCTCTGCAGTATTAACTGCAACTGCATAACCTGCAAAACCAGTATAGTCTGCAGGTGTATCCAGTAAATCTAAAAAAGTTTGTGGTATTATTGGTTTATTTAATATAAAGGCTGGACCTGATGTTGCAAGCCAGTCAGCATTTACCTGAGGAGGAATTGCTGATATTTGACATTGTAATTTCTGAAACGCTTCAAGAACCGTATCAGTTGCAACTATAGGTATGCAAGGACCTGCAACAAACCCGTCAAGAGGTCTGTCAAGTACAACATCTTTCTCAGAAAGTTTGAGAGTTTTTAAGTACCCTTCTTTATAATAGAGTTTGTGCCAACTAGCCAAAGGCAATGTTGGAGTTTGACTCATTTCCAAAAGTCTTAGTGGTACAATAAATTTAGATCCCATGATTTATCTTTTAAAAATTACATGTATTAAAAGTCTTAATATTACAAACACAACAAATACAATCACTTTTCATTCTCAGTATTTTCTTTCTTAATCTTGAAGATATTCATAAACATTCCTTCAAGAAGCGTATCTCTAGCTGTTAGGAAAACCCAACCAAGAACAGCAACAGATGCTGTTTCAATTAAAGATACATCAAAATCCTTAACCTTGCTAAGGACATACATTGTGATAGCTGTAAGCATAAGTACAGCTCCAATTGCTGTTGTTAACCAATTTTGCAATCTTTCTTTCATAACTATTTGTTTAATTGGCCTTTCAGATAGTACAACTCTTTAATTGTTTCAATATCCTCCTGGCTGTTTTGCTTTATTTTACTTTTAAGATCTTCAATTTGAAACTCAATTCTTTCATATCTTTTATTAGACCTATTAGAAATTATTTCAATTTCTCTTTGATCAAAAGTTCTAAGTTCTTCAATCATCAACTTTAACTCTGATATACCTTGAGAGTTACCTTTGATTTGATAATATGTTAAAAAGCCATACCCTATAATTAGGATAACAGTGAAAGCTATTTTACCCCAAGCGGAAATAGCATCACCTAATGTGGCCATTTTTGTTATCCTTCCTTCCGGCATCTTCTTTCTTAAATTTACTTAATAACCTTAAAAATTCATCACAATAATGATTGACATTTCTTTGAGCAAAATATTTCCACTTAAAAAAACAAAGCCATGCAACTCTAACAGCAAACCACCTTCTTCCTGCTTTTGCTTTTGGTGTTTTTTCTAAAATCATAAGTTTGTGAAAAAGATAATCAGCATCTTTACCTCCTTGCCCAGTGATCCACAAATAATCATGTATAAAACAACTTACACAAGGGTGTAACAAGTCTTGAACCATAGTGCAACCATTATAATCATCTAAAGGATTCCATCTAGGATCTCCTATAGCAACTCTAATTAATTCTTTAACCTCAGTTCCCATATCTAACCTGGATGCAACAAATTTTAAATGTTGCCCAAGCTCAGATCTAGACCAAAACTTATATGGTTTATATCTCATGACTCACCCTCCTTATCTTTCCAAATCGCCTTCTTAATACTATCCCAAAGATCAAACCCAAGAAGCATATTCATTTTCTCAAAAATACTTTTCACCTCAACAGTAGCCACAATACCTGAAGTGACCTTGGTCCAAGGAATTTCTGGAGCTAAATATTGTTCTGACACTTTTGCTACAATAATAGCCAATGGATAAAGTATAAGTTTGGTAATAATCCTACCTGCTTTTCTTGAAGTGATAGACTTTCTACCGTTTGCTTTCCAAGTTGCCCAAAGAGCAAGTCCTGTGTCTGTCATAATTAAAAATCCTATTGACCACAAAACAGGCTGTAGATCAGCAAAAAACACTGCTAAAAATGAGCATATTGCAACTATATATTCCCAAGCTATTGACTTCATTGTTATTCTGTTTCAGGAGTTAAATCTCCTGTTAATTTATCTTTAGCTGCTTGATCCATAAACGGAAGTGTAGAAGCTTGTATTGCAGCTAACAAAGGTTGTGTATTACCTAATGTATAAACATAAAGTAACGCAGCTACTTCTGTAGATACTTGTGATACTTTACTTTCTGCTGTTGCTTGATCATCACCAAGCCCCATAAAATATGCTACAAAATCCATTGTAGCCAACATAAGAACACGCTCTCTTTCTTCAGTACGTAACTCATACTTATATCCGTGATCTTGTCCTTTTTTCCATTGTTTACCTGGCATAACTTAAATTTTATCTAAATGTTATTGAATAAAGTTCTGCTGCTCCTGGATATGTATCATTAGGATTTGCTCCTCCTGCATTTCTTCTAACTCTTAAATGTAATTGAGTATCTCCTGCAAGACCGCTAATAGCAGCTACTGTATCTGTATATTGTAATTGACTTGTTCTAGCGTCAACAACAACTATTGTAGTAGTTACTGTTGGTGTAGCTCCAAACACATCAATACCATCTCTACCAAAATAATATTCTATAGTCCACTCTACTTGATCTCCCACACCAGGAACACCAAATAACATCCAATGTAAATCTATAGTAATAGTTCTTCCGTCATAAGCAACATTGTTGTTGTATAAAGGAATCATAGTTGCCCAAGAATCATCAGCAGTTCCTGCATAATTTCTATAGTGTCCAATTCCAACACCGTTTGCTACTAAAGCTGCACTTTGACCTGCAGTACCAGAAGATACATCTGTGAATGGAAATACCCATCCACCTCCACCTCCACCACCAGGTGTTTGCCAAGTACCTCTACCTTGAGTATCAGAAGTCCAAACTTTACCTGCTCCTTCTGTACCATCTACAAACTGAGCTGCCCAATGAGAACCTGCACCTGCATTATTAGCCGTAGCATACAATCCAATGTTATCTCCTGTACTTGTACCAATAGAAGAAAGAATTAATCCATAACCATCAGTATTACCTAACACACTTTGATTTTGTTGAATTACTCCTCCAATAGAATTTCCTGTTGGCAAACCTCCATTAAGACCATTTGCAAAAACATTAAGTCCTATTGCACTTGTTCCTGTACCTACCGTAGCTTGACCTAATAAAGCGGTATTTGAAGTACCATTTGCCGCAACACCTGTTATCCCGAAGTTGGTAGTATTGGCATTACCTACACCTGCAATTGCATACCTATCATTTACATCATTGTAAACAATTAACTGATAATCCGTAGTTGGAGCAGAGTTAATACCAACAGTCTGTCCATCATCTCTAATCTGACTATCTCCTAACGTATCTCCATCAGGAGTCCATTTAGGGATATAATTTAATGTTCCTGATCCATCAACGGTTCCCGTTGGTAAAGGAGTTTCAATAGGATATCCATTGGCATCTCCTACCCAAGTATTACCATTAGTAAGATTAGGAAGTCCTGCTGTTCTAAATGTATTAAATATTTGAAGATGTCCTCCTGTTGCATCTACTTTAAGTACTTTAGCTACTCTTTGGATAGCTGTACTTGCCCCTGTTGGTCTAACATTTGTCAAACCTCCTAGAGTTGTTGAAATATAAAGAGCTTGATTAATAACCCAAGTCTCTCCGTTAGGATTAAGAGTTGTTACAGCATTTGTAGTGTTAACACCTGTCAATCTACCAAACGTCATAATATGCTTAGACTCAGTATCATTAAGAGGTTCTGCTGTAAATCCAATTACAGGCATTGTACCTGCTCCATTAGCATCTGCTAATTCAACTGTAACTATATCATTATCTTCTCCTACTAAATATACAGGAAGTCCTTTAGCAATAGTTCCTGCTGTAGATTTTTTACCATTGATAATAACAGTTCCGTGATTTACTTCTTCTGAAGTAATAAACTGTTGAGTAGTTTCATCATAGTAAGGGTATTTTCCATCATCATTTTGAACACCTAATGATGTGTCAAAGTCTAATGTCACATCTCCTAAATCATTGAAGTTAATAACAGTAGTTGGAGGAGTTACTGCTCCACCCTCTAAAATATGAACATCATCTAAGAAGAAATCTGCTGTAGATGAACCTGATAGTTTAAAGAATCTTAAAGCATCTACAGTTGCTGGCAATACACCAAATGCAGCCATAGGTATAGATACTATCTGATATCCTGAAGTGTCAGTTGCATCAAATCCATAAATAGGAAGTGTAGTACCTGCAACATATACAGCATTACCAACAAGAGAGCCTCCGTTAAAGAACCCAATGTATAGCCTACCTGTAGTTGCAGACATATCTACCTTAGCTTTCATTTGGAACACTAGTGTAGATGGGTTAACTATAGTATAAGGAGACGCAGGAGTTAAAATAATCTCTCTGTTTGTTCCTAGTGGTAGGTTTGTTTCAATAGAAACAGTTCCTTGAAATGGGTCATTTGTAGATGCAAAGTTTACGTTTGTATCATCTGATGTTCCTGCCCACTCTGTAGGAGTACCTGCATTTTCATCATATACTGTGATTTCAGTTATTACAGGTACAGTTGCTCCTGCTGGAACTAAAATAGTTGCTAGTACAATCTGAGTAAGTCCATCAACTGATGGCGGCACAGGTACGGGAGCAGGTGTTCCTGCTATTGTTCCTACGGAATTTGTATCATCTGCATATACAACCCAATATTGAGGGTTTGTAGGGTCAGACGTAAGAGTTACTTGTGTGGCAGCACTTGTGTATTGAGTTCCTTGAATTACATATACGTGTGTAGTAACATCATATATTAATCCAGAACCTGACCAAGATACATTACCTGAGATAACTATATTACCACTTCCTCCTGTAATATTGTCTATCTGAATCTGTAACGAATCTATTTCCGCATCTGTAGCAAATGGATTTGTTGTCCCAGGGTTATTAGGATTGTTATTTGCACCTGTAAACCCAGGATTGTCTAATTTTCTACTTGATTTAGTTCCTGACATATCAGTTAATTATTAAGGTTGTACAAATGTAACTACTAATTCACACCCTGCTGTTGTCGCATCAAAAGTTACGGCAGGCAAATGACTTCCTATTGGAGCTTCCCATGATTGCTCCTCCCCAGGCTTGATTGTTCCAAAAAATCCTGCTGTCATACTTCCATCAGCAGTTCCTACATTAATTACAGATATAGAAGTACATCCTAATAGTGTGCTTCCTGAGTTACCTATTAATCTCAGTTGACCGCCAAATGTTATAAGTGTACTTGCAGCAGGGGTTGTACTTACAGGAACAGGATTAGCACCTGATACATCAACATCTCCTACTTGAAGGTTTGCATTTGCATTGAAGTTATCATGTACAGTGTTATCTACAGTAAGAGAACTACCATTATCTGATACAGGAACAACAGATGGACTATCTAGTATCACTTTAACTTTGCCATCAGCATCTGTTGCAATTTGCTGATCATTGGTGCCATCTGTACCTAGTGCTCTGACACCTTTCTGAGAGGCTCCATGAGCAACATTATCTGTACCAATTGGACCAAGTAACTGAACTAGTGTTACTTCTGAAGCAAAATCCTCAGCGTTAAATGCAGCTAATAATAAATTCAAAAAGTTATTAGCACTAGCTAATGTAATTTCCGTTGCTGCTCCTGTAGGAAGGGCAGAACTTGTTACATTAACTTCCAACGCTGTAGCAATAAAGTTTAACAAGTCTGTTTGAGCCTTGATTCCTGCCAATGTTAATTCAGTGGCAAGTGTTCCAGCAGTATTGTTAAGACCAATAAGTTGGTTTTCTATTGCAGCAAGTGTAACGTTAGCTGAAGTGAGTCCATTAACCGTGTTTAAAGTGTTTGTCTGAATCTGATCAAGTACTCCATCAATTGTAGTTAATAGAGAATTTGTTGTAGTTATTAGCACTTCAATCGCAGCAAGATCTACCACCATTGCATTAGTATCCACAAGAATACTATCCAACACAGCATCTATTGTTGTCAATAATGTGTTCGTTGCCTGAACAGTTGTGTCTAAAGCAAGACCACCTACTCCAAGATCAGAATCAATATTTTGTACTGCAGTTTGAATTGCAAGTAATGCGGCATAAGCTTCAGCATCAACAGCAACCGGTGTAGATGTTGCTTCTGGCTCTCTACCAAATGTGTTAAACTTAGCATTGAGAAGAGCGATATTAGTTTCAATAGTAGCTATATCTGCCGCTTGAGCAGCTAATGTTGTTTGTGTCGCAAAATCTTTTCCATCCAAAGAAACAAGAAGCAATCTAGCTAACTCTAATGTTGCTTCAGTTGCTCTTGTAGAAAGTGCGACATCCAAGTTAGCCGTGTCTAACTTTATGTTATCAAGAACTGTTTTTATTAATTGCTGTGTAACTTCTAGATTTAATCCTGTCGTATTTGTGACAAGTTGAGCTAAGAATGTATTTGGATTAATATAACTTATTGCTCCCGTTGGTGTACCCGCAACTGTTGATCCAGGTAAATAATACTGAGGAGTGCCTAAAGTACCTGATTGTGCATCCCAATATCTTACCTCTAACCAAGTTACCGGAGTAACATCACTATCAACAACCAAACGAACCTCATAGTCACGCATTGCATCTACTGCAGCAAGAACATCAAGAAGCGTTGATTCTGTTGCAAGTCCTGTTGCAGTCAAAGAATTAAGTAAATATCCTATTCCTGTGTTTGCGGTATAAAAATCTTCCCAAGCAGCTACTGAAGGATAAGGTGCTCCAAATTCATCCTGGATAGCGGTAAAGCTAATACCTGGAAATGACTGAGAAACATTGTTTTGACTGAGCGTTTCTTGGCGTAAAAAAGAAATTGTATAAGTTACATCATTTTGTTTCTCTTTGGTAACAAAAACATTTTCACACTGCTCTTCAAAAAAGTTACCCCTAGGGTCAACTATAATAAAATAGTTGTTTGATCTATAAATTTTGTAATACATAGTTGTAATTAAAATTGTTTTTCCTAGACCCCCTTCACTATAAGATACAAAAAACGTAAGAAATATTAAAAGATTATTAAAAGATTATTGAAGTCTTTTTAATACATCAAGTCTATCAGAAGGATGGAATATGCTTCTGAAGTTTCTAATACCTGTAAGATCAGCAAAATCTTTAACTAACTTAACGTCACCTTTTTCGTAAGGGCCTGATTTTCTTGAATAAAAAGCATCTTTCCAAACCTCTTGATAATACTCACTGTCATAACCAGGATCAGGTTCTTCACCCCCATTAATCATCATCGCCATCCCAAGACTCCACCCGTGATTGACCATTCTAATTAATGTATTAGCTTCTCTCACAAAAGGAACAGCTGTTGTAAAGTTTTTTACATACTCTGTAGATCCTGCCCCTACAGGGAACATAGACATTGCCTCCATTTTAACACCCCATATCACACGTATCATATTACCTGTAAGCATATCTATTTCTTCATCATCTTCATCTTTACGCTTAACATAAGAAAGAAGCATGAAAGAAAGAATTCCTAGCATGCCCATTGCCATTGCATCACGCCTTGCATGGTGAACTCTTCTCTTATAGAAATCTCCAATATCTTTTGTTGTGGTTTCACCATCTTCTCCTTTAATTACCATGGTATCAATTCCAGTTGATCCTAATTTCTCCATAACTCTAGACCCCAAGAAAAACTCTCCTAGTGTTGCCTTTGCGCCAAATAGTTTCCAAGACTGCATCACGGCCCTCCAGTACCCCAAGGAAGCCTCACCACCTTCCCAGTTTGGTCTTAAGTACCCAAACCTATTAAGCATACCTGGAACCAAGAACTTTCTAAAGAAGAACATCGCCTTTCCTAGAAGTGTAGACTCTTTTTGTGTTTGATCAGATTTGGCGTAGTTACCTTGAGCTCGTCTTATTTCTGAGTAAATTGTATTTCTAACTCTATTTTCATCTTCTTCACTAAAATCAACATCTGCTCTTCTAACAAGTTGACCTTGTTCATTTTTTGCATATGCTTGATGAACCGGCACATAAACTATGTTGCCATCAGAATCTCTTTTATATGTCTTCTCACCTGTAGTAGGATCTACACTTGCTATTTCAGGGAATCTATAACTATTCATTATAGCATACATAACAGTTACTCCAATTTCTGTATCACCTTTATCCTGAAGTAAGAATCCTAACTCTCCAGGAGCAGTCAGTCTTTCCATACTTTTTCTCTTACGACCCCCAGACACATCCTCATAATATTTAATCATATCTTTTTGAAGAGGATTATACATTCTATACAACATGGTTGAATCATGCAAATCGTGAACTCTACCCCAATCAGAAAAATAATTATGAATAAAACCATTGTAGCCATATACCATCTTCTTTGCCACAAGATAGTCTTCTCTACTATAGAAATCATTTTCATTTGAACCCGCTGCCAAAAATGCTTGAAGATTACCTGCTACGTAGTTTTTTGTCTGGTTAGCTAAATCAAAACCAATCCTTACAAATGCTGTCCATCCAAAAACAGCACCGGCAATCTTTTGAAACTCTCTATTTTTTTCCTCAGAAGTTTGTCCAGAAAGGAACTTTTTAGACTCAAACTCTAAAAGTTTAATGACCTCATCTAGTTCAGCCTTTCTTTTTTCCATGTTTACTTCAACACTTTCACCCTTTTCGTTCTCAATATATTGAACACCTTTAGTGGCCAATGCATCTCTTTGCATTTTAAGAAACTCAATTGAAGACTCGCTAATAGGAAGAACTTCTTGCATTGCAATATTCATATGAGCTTCAGTAGTCCACTGCATTACCGCACCAATAACATCCTCAGTCTGTAAATCCTCTGATAGTTGATCTGCAAACCTGAGTCTTAAAGACTGACCCAAATCACCAAAAACGTTTTCAACTTTATCATGTTGAGACTCTGTGGTCTTCAAGTGTTTATCAAGGAATATGTTTGCTTGCTTTTTAAATGCTGCCAAGAAGCCATTTCTAGCTACATTCTCTACAAGACTTGATGAAACACCAGGTACACCGTATCCAGTTTTTCTACCTTCAACCTTTTCCTGAAGACCAAAGAACATCTCTGTTAGAGCATCATATAACCTTTTTATGTCAGAATTGTTTTGTATGTCCAAATACTTTGGATTCATATTTTTTGAAGGTGACATTCCAGGCGTTATAACATACCTGTTATCACTATTAATCATCAACTCTTTAGGTAAAGGTATTCCATCAGGTCCTTTTATAAAGTTCTCATTGTAAGCACCAGGTTTTGTCATCAACCTTCCCTCAGCTTTCAAGCTTTCCATCTCTTGAGGATTCTTCTTAAGCTCTTTTATTTCCTCATTTTTTAATTCAACTCCATCAAGAGTCCAGTTACCCAACTTCAAACGCTTTAGTTTATAGTATTTAGGATTAGGAACTGTCTCCATATATTGATCTTTTACAGCAGGATTAGGAACATTCTCATAGTTAAATGACTTTGGCTGCTTGGTAGGAGCTCCGTGGTCAACTATAGATTTATATTTGTTAACATGATTCTTATTAAACCATTGCTCAAATTTTTGTTCCTGCTGATCAAACTCAACAGTTGCTGCAATCAATTCTTCTTGAGCTTTTTGTATTTCCTCTTTGTTACCAGAAGATTTTGCAAGAATAAGTTTATTGTTTGCACCTCTCATGTCTCGTAATGCTCTTTCTAGTATTCTATATTTACTTGAATATTCTTGAGAATAATTTTCATTTACCTGTCTAGTTTTTATAGCTCTAATTTGTTCTGAAATTATTCCAAGTTGCTTTTTAGTTTCCTTATCTAACCCAGATGGAGTTTCTCTCATCTTCTGAATTCTATCTTCTATCTTAGCCTCTAATTCATCAAGAGCTTTTATTTCTTCATCATTTAAAAACTTAGAAGTAAAGCGACCACCTTGTTTGTGAGGACGCATTATCTTTGATCTTTCTTCATACCATTCAGAAAGAATCATATCTTGAGATGTAAGACTAAAAAGTTGGTCATAAAGAGCACCTAAATCATCATACCATTCTTGACTAGGCCTTGTGATTGTATTAGCTTTTCTCCATCTTTCATATGATTCTGGATCATCAGCAAACTGAATTTTTTTATTTCTATCCATTGCTCTGAAGTAACGATCATTTGTATCATACTCATAGAGCTCATTAAATTTCTCTATACGTCTAGCGTACTCTTCATTTTCTTCAGCAGCCTCTTGAAACAATTTTCTCTGCTCAATGTCTAACTCAATAAGACGATCCCAGTCTTCATCATTTAAAAGAACCTCATCACCACTAACATGTCTTAAAAGTATCTCTCTTTCTAAATAAATATCTTGAAGCCTGACCCTTATACTTTCTGGAAGACCCAATTGAAGTTCATAAAAAGAGTCTACATAAGGAAGATTGGCATTAGCTCTCAACCATTCTATAAATTCAACATTAGCATTTTCTCTTTCCTTAACCTTTGCCTGCCAAGTGTCGCGTGCAGTTTTGACTTCACCTTCAGATCCTGTATCAAAAATGCTCAAGTATTGAGCTTTGAGTTGGTATATCTCTTTGTTTAGAGCTCTAATGTTATCATCAAAAGATCTATACGTAGTTTCATATTCCTCAGAGTATGGCTTTGCTAAAAATAACTTGTTCCTTTTGGAAAGCTCTGTTGCACCTTTCTCCCTATATACAACTTCTCTCCATTCAGAGATAGCATCATTCAACTCTTCTAAGGTGTATCCTTTGTCTAAAAGTTCTTGTCTAATACTGTCAAACTCCATCATTGCAATATCGTTTACAATATTTCTTCTTGCTGTATTTTCTTGATTTTTAAGCATTTGTGTAAATGCAGAAATACCCAAATCTGAATTTGAAACAGAAGCAATGAAAGAGTCCATTGCCCAAGTTCTAAGCAAAGAATCTGAATTCCAAATACTTTGAGATCCTAGATAGTTGTTAACACGGGGATCCAAAATGCCATCAATATATTTCTCTAAACTTCTATCAGACCCATCAAAGTCTGAAAGTATTTCCTGAATTCTTACTATTTCAGACTCTATCTTTTCTATTTCAGATAGACGCTTCTTTCCTTCCGGTCCAATAGATTCTTCAAATTTAGACTTAAAGGTTTTGCTTATAAAAGAATAAAAAGAATCTCTCAGTCCTGTTAATAGTTGCTTGCTTTCAGAAGATCCTTCTTTAAGCTCTTTAAGCCTTTCTTGCAACTTTAAAAGCTTTGGTTCTAATGCCATCTTTAAATCTCTTTCAACTCCTTTGAAAACTTTTTCACCAGGAGTTTTAAGAACTTCCATCCAGACTGTTTTTGCAGCTTTCTTAAAGTTAGCCTCAATAGCTGAAAGCGCAATTCTAATATCTACTAGTTTTCTTGCAGCAGGATTATCTGAAGTAATTGTATTTGTGGGATCATCTATAATCTCCCTCATAATATCCTCTAACTTTGAGGTGATTTCAGACAAGGTTTGAGACTTTTGGTATGCCTCAAATATTTGTTTTGTTTGACCTTTTAATGATTTAACAACACCTTTCTTTTTATTAGCAGTACTCATTATTTTTTCAAACTCTGAGAAAGATTCGTTTGAAACATCATGCATTAATTTTATTTCTGCCTCAACTGTTTCTAATGCTGTGTTAAAGTTTGCAGCATTTCTTACTGCCTCTTTATCAGCATGCGATGCTGTCCTAATTGAATTTATGATATTCTGAAAAGTATTTAAGCTACTCTTTCTTTCTTTGTAAATTTTCTCAAGTCGTTCATCTTTTGTCTCTCTAATCAAGGTGTTTATTTTCTGAAGCTGTCCCTTTACAACTTGATCTAAATCTTCAACAAACTTTTCCATGTTCTCTTGAGAAGGCCTAAATGAATACGCTTCCTCAGGATTTCTTTTAAGGCGTTCTTGTCTTTCTGTTTCACCAGGAATAGGCATTGCTTTAGAAAGAGCCTCCTCAAATTGCTTTATATGTTCATCTATTGTTCCCCAAAATGTAGGCTGCTTATAGTTTCTTTTTGCAACAAGATTTACAGCTTGAGCATAGTAATCTTGGTTTTCAAAAATATGAATAGCTTGTCCTTTGTATTCGTTAGTGTCTTTGTCAATATCATAAAGCAAGGAGAACACAGACTTTTTGTTAACATTGATTCCATTTTGTTGCAGCATTCTATCATACAACTCAAGTTGAACCCTCCAAGTATCAAATGTATTTCTAGGTAGTTTTGCAATATCCTCATTTGTTCCAGGTCTAATTACAAGACTGTAAGAAGCCTCGCTTCCAAGCTTTGAGAAAGTGAACGCTTTATCAATTACAGTACTTGTACTAGCAACACCTGAGTCAGGATCAATGTCATTTCTAGACTTGACCATGTGTTCAACCTTTTTTGTCTTAAAGTCAATAATTTGAGCATTACCTCCACCATCAATTAAAAGCATATCAATTCTACCAATAACTTTCTTATCATCAACAGACTGTCCAACAACTGTTATTTCAGGAAGCAATATTGCTCCTGTAAAGTTATAGTAGTCTAACTTTTCTACAAGCTCAAGACCCATCTTAAACATTTCATCTTCAGTTAGATTGATAATATCAAAAGGATTTTTCTTCACATACTCAGCATATCTTTTAGCAAAAAATGCTTCTGTGTAAAGTTCCTTTAAAGACTTGCCACTTCTAATAGAATCTTCTTGTGCGAACTCTAAAAGTTCGTGCATAAAAGTTCCAAATAATTTAAAAGACTCATACTCTTTTGAATCTCCCCTAAACTCTGATTGCCCAAGAAAACGTGTTGCTGCAATTGTAACCTCAGGCTCTGCACCTTTATCCTCTTTATCTATATTCTCTTTAAGAAAAGCTTGATAAGTCTCATTCATTGCAATAAGCTTATCAATAGTTTCCTGCTGAGCTTTACCGGCTCTAAGTCTTACCCTATCTAGCATCTCTCTTTGAGCTGCGGCTCTTGATAATTTAAACTTATTTGAAGATCTAGAAAGTTGCTCATCTTTTTCTTGAACCTTGAAATTACTCATGAGCTTATCAGCTTCCTCTATAGTAGGTATCACATTACCATTTTCATGGAAAGCAGCCATAGCCATACCTTCACCAAAATGCTCAACAAGCTTTTTCCATTCTTCAGTACTTTTATTTGGGCAAGAATTATTTTTCATTTTATAAGCATTTAAGTTTGTCTAGTATATCTTGGTTGTTATATCCATTTCCAGCCAAAGCATTAGAAAGAATTTTAGTTTGTTTCCCAAACTCTTCAAGATCCATTGTTTTGCTTGAGAATCCATAAAGATAACGAATTGCATCTTCAGTAAAGTTTAAATCATTTAAATCTTGCATTATTTTATTTTCATTTTCATCTTTAGCATTGTTTGCAGAGTCAGATTCTAATGCTTGGAAATAAACAAGACGATCATTAAAGTCAGGGGCCAAAATGTTATCTTCATCAAAGTAGTCCCACATTTGATAATCATATGCATCCTTAGGTCTACCCATCATATTAAGTTTCTCATAAAAGGCATAATTAAAGTGAGCTAACTTCAAACCATAATCTGGATCAGGCACTGAAATATATTCTTCTGAAGTTTCTGGTCTTAAAAAGAAATCAAAGAGATACATCTGATCTATCTCTTCTTCTGTAAAATGTTCAAGTCTATCATTAAAAGAACCTGTTAATGATTTAAATCTATCTTTAAGTTCTTGATTTTCAGACCATATTGCATTCACTGTAATGTAGTATGCATTCGCTTTTTGGTTGTAAAAAGTATATAGCATATCCATGTCAGGATACTTTTTAAGTATCTTCTTAAAGTAATCAGACTTATCAACGATATCTTCCATCACAAGTTTCATGTTGCCCTGAATCTTGTATTTTTTTGCTTCTTTAAAGTTACCTTCTGAAACCAACTTTCTATACATCGCATCATTTTGAAGCTGCTCCTCAGTCATGTAATCTCTTTTGTCAAGACTTAGACCATGAATATCAGAAGGAACAATCATATCAATATCATGAAGCGCATCTATCATAGGTCTATAAACAGTGCCTTGAAGACGGTATGCTAAAGATCCTGTAATAATATTTCCCCAATCACTAAACCATTTCATAAACCCTAACGCTCTTCCACCATCTTTAGCGTTTTGAGTTTCAATGGTTTCTGTATAGGACAAAAGATTAAAGTCTGAAGTATCTTTCTTAAGTCTTTTTAGCTTAGACTTGTCCCCTGCTAATATATCTTTTGCAATAAGATCTGCTTCTCGCTCTATAGACGAATAACTAAGCTTGGCAAGAATGTCAGAAATAAAGTCAATTATTCTTTGGACAACACTCCAAAACTCTGAATCCTGCTGGGCCTTATAATTTCTAACTAATGCTATACCAATGGCCTGACCAACTGCTTCTTTCTTGATTTTATATATGTCAATATTACCTTCAGAGGTTTTGTATATATCTTTGTACTGATTGAACACCCTTTCATAACCATCCCACTTTTCTATTTCATTAAACATAAAAGTGAACAACTGGTTTCCAGACTTCTTTTTAGAAATTGATCCTAACAGCTCAACAAAAGCATGTCCATACTCCTCAGGAAGAGTCAGCAAGTTTCTGTTCTTTGCGTAATAAATTGTTTTTGCAAGAACATCAAATACACCAACACTATCAACTCCAAACTTTTCTTTAAGGTTATCTATCTCCTTATTTCTAATTTTAAAATCTGAGAAATAGTCAATTAGCAATGCTTCAAGTTTTTTGTCTAACGGCTCTTGCACAGCTTGATAGTATTGGCGATCCGCTTCTTTTACTATCTCCTTAGAATAAATAGATAAAACTTCTGATACTCTAAATTGTTTTAGACTAGGATTATTATCAAGTATTGATATAAATTGCTTTCTAAATTCTGGAGCCATCCCCACTCTTTTAAGCTCAGCGTCAAGTTTCTTATTAGATCCAATTGATTTTACAACTTTGTTTACACCTTTTAATCTTTTTTGAACCTTCTCCAAGTTTGTCAGAACATCATCTACTTGAAATAAATAGTCATCATCAAAATCTTCACCGGCCCTTTCTGCATCCTCTTTAAGCATTGCTCTTGCTTGTTCAGTGTTGACCTTAAGTAGATAAGACTCATAATACTCTTCAATTATTTCTGGACCTGGCTCAAATACAACTTCATGCCCATTTGTTCTCTCAACAACATAAGCCATCTTTCCACCATAATCCCTAGCAGATCTTTTCAAAAGGCTTTGTGCAACTTGATATGACTGACCAGGGAATTTAAAAAGAGCATTAGACACAAATAAAGTATTTGGACTAACTTTTTTAATATTACCTGTTTCATAAGTTTTGACAGCTTTCTTTATAAGTGCCTTTTTAATATCAACTTTACATTTTAGTGCCATGAGTTCTTAACAATTATCTTCATCATTTAAATCAATACCAGGTTTACCTTTAGGCTTCACCTTGTTTTCATCAGTTGGATCTTCATCTAAAAGACCCTTAAGCATATCCTCTGTATCCTTAAACTCTTCATCAGTACCCACAATATTACCATTATAGTCTTCAAATTCCATTGAAATCTGACCAGCATCTTGTGCAGGTATAATTGGTTTTTCAGGCTTTTCAACTGAAGGCGTTTCAGATACATCTTCCTCAACTTCTGCACTTTCAGTTTCTAAAACAATGTCCTGAATCGTACCATCATAGTATCCATAGATGGCAACCAAGTTATCATTTAATGGAACAACCTTATCAAGATTGTTTTTTATTTCAGAATTCACCTCCACAGGTTTAACGCCATTAGCTGTGCCTAAAGTAATATGAGGATTTTCATTTGTTGATTTATCATTCTCTAACACAAGTGCATCAATCTTGTCAGTAATAAGTCTACCTATAACTTTTAAGCTTGTTCTTTCTCCAACCTGAACATCAAGTCCACCTCTATAAGAAACTGTCATATGATGAGCGTGTCTATTGGGCATACTAGTTGGGTACTTTTCATCCATTTCCTTTCTGCTTACAAATGCACCGGTATAGACAACGTTTCTTTTAGCAGGAGTACGCTTAGTATCTGGGTCGTTTGGATTTACTGTATTATTACCCTTGTCAATGACTTCTGTTTTTGATATAAGCCTTTTATAACGCTTTGCATCTTCTTTTGTAAATCCTAGAGGACTTATCATTTCAGACGAAAACTGTTTAGGTATTGCAGTGTATGTAGCTTTCTCACCTAGAATAGTCATTCTATTAGATCCTTCAGCTAATGAATTAACCAAAGTTTCTCCCATGTTCTTGTCATCTGATGTATCCTCATTACCTTGATAGACATAATAAGTATCTTTAATCTTAATTAATGGTGGGAAAGCAAAGGTATTAATAGTGTCATCATATGATATACCCATCTTTCTTCCAATCTCATAAATAGCAAGCTTTTCTTTTTTATCCTTACCATCAATAGACATATCTATTGTAAACTCAGCTTTTAGCGTACCAGGATTAAGATTAAATGAACTAGCAGACTTTTTAAATACTTCCTTTTTTTGTTTTGCTGTAAAGCTAAACACTGATGAAATTGCATTTCTGACAGCATCCTTTGCCTCTAAAATATCATCCTTAGTATCACCTTCAAGAATGTTTTTAACTAACCTTGAACTTTTGTTTTTCTTTTTCGCATCATAATACCAAGACAATCTTTTTATCTCAGGAACAATAGCTTCACCCTTTTCGTTTTGTTCAGCTAAAGAATAAGCAACTTGTGTTAACAGGTTATCAAAGAAATCATAGACCTCATCATTTGACATATCCTCTTTGCCAAAAAACTGCCTAACCTTTGACAGTACTATTTGCTTAGCTTTTGCAGAATCACCTTCTTCCAAAGAGTCAATTTCTTGAGATGCGTCTTTAAGTGATAAAATAAACTCGTCAATACCTTTTGAAATAGGTGCTAACAAACTAGGTGGAAAGAACTTTAAAAATGATCCAGTAGCTGTAATCATACCAGTTCTTGCCAACTCATGATAAAACAATCTTTTAACAAACATCCTAGCCTCATTATCTGTAGGATGGTTATATAGAAAAGCAAGATCTTGAGCTATTTCTTCAGCTAGAGTACCTTTGAGTTTTGATCTTTCATAAAGCTTTATAACTTCTTCATTCAATCTAAGAACTCTATCATTTGACATTGCATTAGCAGTAGCATCACCTTTTTCATTTCTCAGATATTTTAAGAACTTGTTATCTGAATACTTTGATTTAAACTTAGAAATCTCTGTAGATAAATTATGAGTAAACCAATAGTCTGGAGTAAATGTATCAAGTAAATTCTTGTCATCTTTATCTATAAGATTTTGAAGCTCAGGATTTGAAGATGATCTTGAACCTGGGAATGACTCTAAGAACTTTCTAATTCCAACAAATGCTGTTATTGTTTCTGCAATATGCCTTTTGTCTTTAAATGACTTTGTGAACAACCCTACCAAAGGCCTAAAGAATGGAGACTTTTCTAAGAATAGCTTTGAGGCCTGTTCATTTAGATCAGACAGCATCTCCTGCATAGTATTGTAAACAGAATCTTTTGAGAAGATTCTAGCAGCAGAGTCTATTGTAAATATACTTCTGTCATTTGTAATCTCATAAATAGCATCAAGTAGATTATCTATCTCAGTAAGGGTAGGATTTAGTCTCTTGAACATATTAGTTACCCTAGAAGCCTTAGTTAAAGTATTGCTCTGATTAACCTGATCAATATACATTTTTGTAAGCACAAACTCCATTGCTGAATCAGCAAGACCAGTTCCATCTTCAAGTCTAAGATCAAATCCTATTTGAGTAGGTGTAAGAGTGTTTGAGTTTAAAGCATCTTTATCAATTGTCTTAGGAGTAAAATCAAATATTATTTTTGAACTAATTACTTTGCCAGACTCAACATCATAAAGACCTGCAAGAATCAAATTTTCAAGAACATCTGGGTCCAACTGATCATACAAGTGACCAGAAAAAGTTTTGAAGAGTTCTTCAGTATCTGTAGATAGTGCATTCTTTTGATATTGAACATTCTGAGAAGCTATTCTTACAGAAGGCATGAAGTTAAATGCTGCAACCATTGTAGGATCTAACCCTAGACCTATCATTGAAAGAGTTGTGTTTACATTTACATCATTCCATTGGAGAGCTGCAGGTATAGGTTCTTTTGTAGCATCTGCAAACATACCCAAGATATTACCTATCAAAGCAATAACTCTTTGCTGTTGCTCATTAACATGTGAAAACTTATCCTTAATCACTCTCTTACCATCCTTATCTAAATAGTCCCAAACAACACCATCCTCATTAAGTTTAAGGTCATACTGACTTGCAAGAGCTAAGAACTTGTTCATAACAGCTGTAATACCAATACCATCTTTGTTCATTTGGTTTTCTACTTTAGAACTGATAGCATTATCAAGAGTATAAAGATTACTTTTTGTTGTCATCTCTTTCAAGTCTAATCCAAAACTATCTAGTATCTTGACAAATTCCTCTGTTGAAGCTCTTTGGTTAATGAATAGTCTGTTGAACACAGCTTCATTAGTCAAAACTTCTAGAGTAGCATCTAAGTTCTTATTCTGCTGTTTATAACTAACCATCTCAGAATATACAGGATCAGAGTTGAACTGATCAATACTTGCAGGAAGACCAGAATTTCTAAGAACATCCATTGTTGCTTGATACCCAAATAGTGCATCTAACAAATCTTTTGATCTTTGCATGAAATTAATCTCTGTATTCAAGTCAGCAATAATTTCACCCTTTTCTTTTCGTTCTCTCCAAGCATCTCTATCAAGACGATTGTTTTCAGTTCTTTCTTTTGCTTCTACATAGTCCTTTTTAATGTCACCTTTAATTGCAATTAAAGATTTTCTTCTCTGTTTAACAGCAGAATAAATAGTCTTATCTTCAACTTCAAGTGCCACATACATAAGATCTTCATTTGTAAACCCTAAAGCACCAAGAATATAATCTAAATCACCATCTTTTGGAAAACTAAAAGAACTTGTGGAATCTATAAGTTCTTGTTTTTTATCCTTAATTGCATCTTTAAACTCTATACTATTTTGCATAAAGTGTAACCACTCAATAAATTGTGCTGTATTTTGATCAGCAAGTTCATATCCACTATAGTCACCGTAAAGATGGAAATTACCTGCGGCATCTTCATAAAATGCTTTCATCTGACCAAACAATGAATCAATATCAAAGTCAGATCCAGAAAGAAGATGTATAAAGTGAGGGACAATTACATTATTAGATTTTGACTCATCTACAAAGTCAACAACCTTAATTGCAATCATAGATCTCTTATCCTCAGTTGGAATACGAACTCCAAACATTTTGTTTATTCTCGCTAACCAAAACTGTTTTTGACTTGGATTATTAAAAAATGGAGCAGGTACAATTGCTTCTACCCAATGTGTTTTGATACCAGTTTCTGGATCCACCTCAACACTGACACTTAAAGGCCTTACTCTATACTTAGTATTGTCAGAGTAAAGACTAGGATTTTTAGAAATTTCTTCAGAAGTAATTATACGACCTGTTTCAATATCTTCTAAGACTTCATATCCAAAGGAGCTTTCATGAAAATTCTTAAATCCAAAAGCCTTCTCGTCTGTAACATTGTTACTATACTGAGCCATAAAATAATATTCCAAAGTTCTTCTTATTACTGGAAGGTTTGGACTAAACTTAGGCTTTCCATTTTCTGTAGCAAAATAAGCGAGAATTGAGGATGCTGCTCCTTGAGATTCTAGTCCTTCTCTTATTACATCATATAACTTTGCAACATCAATATCACCACCCTCTCTGATCACTCTTTTAAAGTATTCTAACCTACCTTTCATTACAGCATTCAAAGAGTCTTTGTATTTGTAAAAACTGCTTGATAAGTCTTCAACTGCAAGTTTCTCTGACTCAGTTAAAGGTTTACCTTCTCTTATTGCCTCAGCTTCTAAGACTCCAAGTACATCTTTAGGATTTATATCTGCAGGTAAAAGAAGTTTCTTTTGAACGGAAACTTTTGCATAATCCTTAACACCACTTGTTTCTACCTGAACATATTTTGATCTATTTGGAACTGGAACTGATGAAAGATTTAGGTTAATCAATCCCTCAGAAGTAAAGTTAGTACCTACAGATTCATTTGACAAAACTTGAACCGGCAGTAATGTTGCATTTTTACTTGCTGAAGTATCCATTACTTGATCTACATTATAATGCTCCATTGAGTTCAGCATTCTATGAAGCATTTTTCTATGCGGCATAGGCATAAAATAAGAATGCACCTTGCTTGTAAGATTTGAAATATCTGCTTCAAGCATTGAAATTTCTTGAGCAGGAGCTTTGATTTTTATCAGCTCTTCTATAGCTTTTCTAGTATCATAAATTTGAAGATACAAGCTATGTATTTCATCGTATATTCTGTTTACTGTTTGTCTACTTGCATTCTTAGGTATAACAACATAACTCACATCCATTCTGTCAATGTGGGCTTCTGAAAGTTTATGATAGACATTTAGTCCTGCCGTAACAGTCTTTTTAGAGTTTAGAACAATCTTCAAGGACTTTAGATAATTTGCTTCATCTTTAGTAAGCTTTCTGTAATGCTTGGCTATCATCAAGTGTTTTGCAGTTTCATCTAGCCTACCTGTTGAATCATAAATATCCATATGATGCATCAACAAAGAATGAGACTGACCATCATATGTTTCATGGAAAAACTTTCTATCTCCATCTACGTCCTGATCATACGCTTCTAAAAGTTCTAATCTTTGTTCTGGTGAAAGAGTTGGGTCATTTTCAATCTCAGCTCTATTATAATAAGGCCCTTTATCTAGATGGCCGTCATATATAAATGCTTCAATTGTATTTAAATATGCAACTTTATGATATCCTTCCTTTAAATTACTACCAGAAGCAACAACTTTCTTAAGACGTTTTACATAGTCTTGATTATTTTTGACATTCATGGCTATATCGCCATCCATAAGTTCATTAAGCATCAATGCATTTGACCAATAATTCATGAAGTGATCAAACAAAACTGACTCTAACACACTATCTGACCCTGCAGATTTAGGATAAATTGAATTTAACTTTAATGTTCTGTCTTGGAAAGGATTCTTTTTTCTTTTTGACTTCACACTTATGCCACTATCCCTCATGAAATCTGGTAGTAAATCAGACTTATAATAAATCGTTGGTTGATCAGTAGTTTTAGATGGAACAATAACCTTTTCTACAACACCTTGATCTACAAGTTTTTGTAAGTGATTGTCATATGTTTGTTGTGCAAAAGTATCCAAGCTAGACAAAAGTTCATCTATAAGTTCTACGGGGATGTCTTCAAACTTTTCAGCACCAACAAGTTCATTTGTTTCAGTATCTAAGATTGAACCACCTTTTGCCAATTCAATTATCTTGTCACGAAGCTCTGGAACATTTTCAAAAAAGTCTGACAACTTGTTAAAGTTGTAAGCTCTTAAACTATCAGCATCAACTTCAACAGTTCCATCAGGATTTAATGTCGCATTGTACTTGTTTATGTTTTTGTTGTCTAGGCCTAATTCATAATTTTCCTTTCTTTCAAGTCTACTATTCCACTCACGCTTTATCCTATTAAACTCTTGGCGAACAACAGCTTCAAGATCCTTTACAATCAAAAGATGCTTATCTTTATATAAAAGCTTTCCTTCACGTTCTCTGAGTGATCTTGTTTTATCTGCAGTTTTTACAGCAGATAAGTTGACAAAAGACTTATGTAAAGAGCTTGTCAGAAAGTTTGTTTGTGTTGCTTCAAGCTGGTGAAAACTTCTATCATAAACTTGTATAGTAGTTCCATCCTTGCCGGTAATAGTTTTTCTAGACAAGAAAGACAGCATGTTAAGAATATACAATGACTTTGCATCAATATCTTTAAACACTTTTCCATCTTTGTATTCATCTTTCCCAACTATCTGTTGAACACCCCCAAACAAAGAACTTTCAAAATTATTTAAGAAGAGTTGCATTTCTTTTGATTGATCTGTTACTTCACCCTTAAGGATTGGTCCTAACATAGGATTATCTAAAAAGAAATCTCTGACAAAGTCATCCCAATACATTTCATCTTCAAGTGCTCCCTCTAAACCAAGAGTTCTCAATCTCTGAGCAAGCATTGCCATTGGGTTGTATTTGCTAAAGCGATATATGGATTTTCCTTCAGCATTTAAAATAGTACTATGAACTATACTAGGATCATATTTAACAATATAAGCAGATGCACTTTTTAATATGACCATGAATCTTCTGATATTATCAATCTTACTTTCATCATCAAGTTTATTTGAAAATGCAGGATCAGGATTATTGCCCTTGTACATAGAAGTTAAAAGGCCCCCTAAACTTCTAAAGAAATCTTCCTCCAAGTATTGACCTTCTCTAATAAAGTTTTCGTTTAAATCATAGAACTCCACATGAGAAGGGTCTAAACCTAAAAGAGGTTGCTTGTATTCATTGTTATGAATAGCCATCAAAGAAAGTCTAATTAATGACTTAGGAACATCAATCCCAAGTATCTTCATGTTTTCGTTAAGCTCATTTGTTAACTTATTCAATCTAGACTTAGGACTAACGCTTGTTAGTATCTTACCCTTAGATGTAACTGTAATCTCTTTAATTAAGGATAACAATTTTCTGTGAGCATCCTTGTATACTTTTGTGTTTGCATTCTCTGAGTGAGAAATATTTATACTAGTGATAATCTGATTTCTTTTATCCCTAACGCTTCTTTCTAAAACTTTATCTGTAACTCTAAAGTTAAACCTCTGTTGAACAGGTGGCAATGGAGATGCTAACTCTGCTTCAGTTAAAGGCTTAGGAGTACTGACATTAAACATTTTCCAATTCAACTCCACATTGTTAAACACATCTACAAGCATGTTGTAAAGCCTTTTGTTACCAGGCTGACCATCAATCATTTTTGTAGAGTTTTCTATTTCATTATGCAAAGCCTCAAAATCAAGTCCGGTGGAAACACGCCCATCTTCAATCATAGTCTCTGCAAAAGACTTTATACTGCTAATAATCTTATCAGGAGAAAGATTAGAAGTAACCTTTACAACACTAGTAAATAAATGCTCCCCATCTAACATTCTAGGTATAACAGCTCCAGTTGCATCATCTATCTCATCTCTTCTTATTGTAGAAAAGAATCGTCTTACTTGAGAAACATATGAATCTATTACATTCATATTCCCTAGAGTAACGTCAAAATCATTAGACCCTTCTAGTTCTTGATTTGCAGAATTAGACTCACTATCACTAACCTTTAAGTTCTCATCATCAAAAATTGCCTCAACTTCATCAGCATTAACAATAACCTCAACATCACCAGATCTAATTAGATCCATACGAACTGCAGAGTCATACTTCTTTTTAACAAGTTTCTTAAGAATCTGATAAGAATACTGACCACTTGTGTTGTCAACATATCCTACACCTGTAAGGTTATATGGATTTTTAGTTGCTCTATTATCATATCTAGAATCACCAGTCAAGTTTATATCATCAGCCTGATAACCTTTCATTCTTGCACCAAGCATAAATCTATAAGCATTAAACATGTCGCCATACTTCTGTTTTATATCTAACGCACTTGCCTTAGTCTTTTCATTTTGATTTATGATCAAGTCAATATTATAAATGCTATCAATGATTTTAGTTGTTACATTGTCAAACTTATCGTCAAAATTGTCGTTAGAATCATCTTTTAACAACTCTCCAACAACCATATCTATAAGTCTGTTTTGCTCAGAAGTTTGAAGCCAATGAATATCAGTATTTCCTTGTTCATTTAAAATAATGTTTGGACCAGGTATAAGTTCAAACGCAACTTGACCGTCATACATATTTGATTTTATAGCTGCAGACTTGTAATAGCCAGTTGCTATTTTGTCATAAATAAGATCAATATCATTCTCATAAGCCTTAAACGCTCTAATAAGTCTTTCTAAAAGATCATAAAGAAAACCAATTATTCCTGATGGCTTCTTTTTCTTTGACTTTTGATTCATATAGTTTTGAAAACCATCCGCTAAAATTTCTTCAGCTACAAGTTCTGCCATTCTATCAATGTTATACTCATACCCTCTCTCTTCTGCAAACTTCATTAAAGCTTCTTGAGTGAACTTCTCATAATGCTTAGAGTCATTCATCACTGTCTGAATGAGATTTCTTCTCTCGCTGTTTGTCATTAAGTATCTAAACACACCATGAAAAGCCTCATGGAATACAACACCCTTTACTTTAAGTTGATCATTTAAATAGATTACTCTATTTTTAAAGAGCCCTAAAACAGTTCCATCTATTTTTGACAAGTCAACAACATCCTTAACACCATCAAGTGAAATACCAAATTGAGGTAGTATTGAAGACAAGAACTGAACCTCTGACATAAGCTCGCTGTCAGAAATTATCTGAACGCCTTCAGGAGTTTCTACAAGTTTGAATCTCTCAACGCGATTGAAGTCATCATCATTATCATCTCTTTTGTCTTCTTTTTGTTTTCTATATTCTTCTGCCAAGTAGTCCTCAATCCTAGTTAACTCATCTTTAATGTCAGCCTTAACCTCTTGACCTCTAGCCATATTTAATCTTATGGATTCAATCTGGGCTTGATCTGGCTCTGGTTCAGCCTCAAGCATTTGCAAATTCATATTTGCATCTATCAATGCATTATCAATGTTGATAATATCTTCAGAGAGTTTTGTCTTTCTATTCTCAGCTCTCTTTACTGAAGTCAGTGCTTCTTGCTGTTCTTTAGTGAGAGTCTTAACAGGGCTAGATCCCGCTTCAGGTTTTTTAGCAGGCTTTTTTTCTATCTTAGTATTATCAATTTTTTTCCTGTCTTCACTAGAAGTTGGTCTAACACCTTTAGGTTGAATTGAAACAGTCTTAGAAGATGCAGACCTTACATCAAGATTTGATAAGCTTTTCTTAAACCAGTTGTTATCCTTTTCATTGTAGCTTCCAACATGGATTTTAGGAATAAGTCTTCCATCTTCAAGAATGTCAAAAAACAAATACTCAGGCTTATACTCCCCGCTAAAAGTTGCATCTTTTTCAAACAGTTCAAAAAACTCAGCATTACCTACATCAATAGTTTCACCGCCAACTGTCATCTTCTTTGTCTTCAAAGGAGTGACTATTGCTCTCATTATCTCATTGCTAAACTCCTGGAGCAACTCGGTTTCAACATAATCAACTAGTTCAGACATTTCTTTTGTCTCAAGACCATCAATCTTTGATTTGTAAATGGTATTATAAAGTTCCATTACCCCTTCAATAGTCGATAAATCTAAAGTTTGCAATGCCTTGTTTGAAGCAACTGCAGCCTTTACCTTTTCACTTTTTGACATCTTTTCATAGATGCTTTTTATAACAGACTCATTAACAGGAAACCTGAACCCTAACTTCTTTCCTCCAGTGATTGCAACTTGATTAGTCTGAACTATATCTCCAGTAGTAGCCTCAGTATAAGGCTCAGTAAAATCCCCTCTCTTTGAACCATAAGGTCCAAGTTCTATTTGTAGCTTGTTCCCTTTCTGTGGTTGCCCAGTAGATAAAGAAAAGCTTAATGCATACTGACCTTCACCATCTTTTATTGCACCCTTGAAATTAAACGCACCTTGTTCTTCAAAAGATTTTACCTTTCTAGCCTTTTCGGCAGGTTTTGCAGTTATTGCATCAAATAGTTGAGAAATATATGAAGCAAGCATTGGAGCAGCAGACAATGCACCACGAGATTCTAATACTCTATGACCAGAAGCATTTCCTTTTTTGTCAAACTTAATAACAAAGTTTCTTGTTATTCGTTTTATGACACTATTGTTTATTCTGCGCAAAGTACCATCTTCAGATCTTTGGGACTCAATTATCTTTTCAATTTCTGCGTCCTCTGCTTTGAAGTGTTCAGCTGCCCAGTCTTCATAATTTAGTTGATCTCTAGCATAGTCAACATCAGTGATTAGTATTGGTTCACCAGTTTCAGTTTTAACCTCAATAAACTCATTAGAAGCAAGAAGCGAAACCATTGAGTATGAAACTTTTCCTCCAGGTGATATATCTTTTTTAATGTAAAAAGGAACTTTTCTACTGTCCTCCCTTTTGATAACATTGTTTTCAGCATCAACAGTTACAACCGGCAATTCTAAAGAAATAGAATCATCTACTTTTATTTGACTAAGCAAATCTTTTCTTTCTGTTTCATGTCTTTTTGAAGTAACAGAATATGAATCAAAAAATTCATTTGTTATCTCAACACTGTCTTTACCTTGCTCAAGTGCCTCATTAAACTTTTCTCCAACAACTTCTTTAAGGTTAGAAAGATGTGCAGATGCATTTGAAATAGATCTCAAGTCAGACTCGCTAAGTGCAACTAGTGAACCAGTTGAACTTTGCTTTAATGAAAGCATTTGAATTTGTTTTAAGTCCTCAACATTTGAAAGATCAACTTTTGTAGTTGTGTTATCAGCATCAACAAATACCATGTCATCATTAGAATGAACATAGAATATCTGACCAGTTGAAAGAACCTTACCCATTATTGCAAAAGAGTCTTCTGAAGCTTTTGGTCTTGAAACTGTAAGCACTCTTGCAGAAGGATTAGATTTAAGCTTTGCAACCTGCTGAGTAGTTTCAAATGTCTCATGGTTTCTATTAGATAAAAGTTTAAACTTTTTTTCATCTCTAGCTAAAGACTTCATTCTTTGAACCCGTGAATCACCTACAGGGCCAACCTTAACTGCAAAAAACTTTATGCCAGATTCTGGAGCTGACATTTTTGACAGAGCTTTTGTTAAGTCTGCTTGTTCCATTGGATCTGCAGCTCTAAACTTAAAACCTGAAACAAGTTCATCGTTTCTAAAAATTTCCTCACCGTTGTTAGTTCTTGAAAATACTTGTGGTCTTGACTGCTTATCTACTAATATCTCATCAGGGCTTATTGGCTCAAGTAAACCATCAGAATTTAACTTAAGAAGTGCATTTGGAGATTCTGATTTAGCATCTCTAACAGCCTCTATCATAGTACCATCCTTTAGAATAACCAAGTAATTAGAAAGACCAGCATAGTCTGAAACCTCTCCATTTATATCTATATACTCTGACTCAAATGTGAGCATCTTGTCAAAGGCCGCATCAACTATTTTGAATAAGCGATTTTTGTAAACATCATTCCTTGCAATGGTTCCCATCTTAGCAATGTTACCCTTAATCTCCTTTTTGATTTTTTCAGAATAGTTTGAACGATCTTGATCAGTTTCAAAGTCATTAAAAATAAAGAAGTTTGTCACAAAATTTAAGAGACTATTAAGACTATCATCACCTTCTTCTGCAATGAAATCCATTGTTTCAAGAGCCTTGATTTTTTTATTCAGCGTAGCTTTTCCAAAATCTTCTTGGGCTGAATTATCAGAAAACAAATCTCTGATGTGACTGATGTATGCAGCATTATCATCTATGAAGGTTACAGCTTTTTTTACATCATCTGCTTTACCGGCATCATAAAATTTTGGATCTACATCCTCAAGCATTTTGTAAATATGAGCAAAGTTGTGAACTGAAAGCTTTTTTTGCTCAGCACTTAGACTATCTGTTTTCAATATAAAGTTTGCTGCAGCATTAAAGCTTTTATACAATGAAGGATTCATTTTAATAAGATCCTCAACTATTGCTATATAATTAGTAGTGTTAGTTTCACAAGACATATTATCTCTTATTTATTTTTGACAACCGTGTATATCTTTTAATTTCTGAATGATTGAATCTTCTGTAACGTCTGCTTCAGTTGATTCTTGCTCAGCCTCAGTAAATTTAGCACTTTCTTCTTGAACTTCATCATCAACCTTCTCTTTTGGTTGAGCTTTGATTGAACTTAACCTTGTATCAAGATCTTGAATACTTTCCATTGTAAGAGCTGATCCAGTTGCTGTTGTTGTTGTTTCAAACAAAAGAAGTTGAGTTCCTTCTTTTATAGCCTCATTTCTTTCTTGCTTTTCAACCTCCAAGACATCTTCATAAGTAGTGCCAAGTATTGCTGATTTTTTTGCAGCTTCCAACTCTCTCATACCCTTAGGTATTTTGCTATACTCTTCAAGTGTTGCTATTGGAGTTTTTGAGCCCTTGTTATGAATTTCTAGCAACCTCTTACCTCTACTGACAAATAATTGTAAATCTTCAGAGAAGTCACCCAATCCTTTTTCAGAATCACTTAGAAACTGTATTCCAAACTCAACATTTTGCTTATCATTAACAAGACCCTCTACTATAACTTCTGCATCATTTAGTGTAGGAAGATTTTCTATCACCACTGATTGATTTGAATCTCTGACTTCATAACCGCTTTCATCATCACCATATATCTGGTACTGACCTTCTTTGTCTGAAGCTAGATTATCAGTTGTTTCAGCATTATCGCCCTCCTCCAACATAGATTCAATATCATCCATGTTTTCCTCTCCTGGGAAATATTCTTCTGGTTCTTTAGAAGGTGGTTGTTCACTTGCCTCTTCTTCTAAGGTTTTAATGTAACTTTCAGCCTCCTCTTTTGTACTAAAAGCCAAAACATCATCACTTGTGGTATCAGTAATTGGATTACCGCCTTTTTCTATGTACCAACCATATCCGTCCTGATAAGCTACAGAATACTCACCTTCTATATTACCTTGAGATCCTAATTCTTTTTCTAGTTCATCAATCTCTTGTCGATGTGCTTTGTAAATAGTACCCTCTCTATTAGAAAGTTTTTCCTTTTTTGCATTCTTGTTTGCAATAGAATTCTTTAAAGAATCATTAGCCTTTTGATTATCGTTAAAGTTTTTCCAATCTTCATCAGAAACAGCCTCTTTAGTTTGAGTTAAATTAGAAAGTTCCTCTGGGGTAACAAGATTTAATTTCAAAGCTTCAGATATAGCATCTTGATCACCCATTGTTTGAACTTCTGCTGTAGAATATTGACCAGACTCTACAAGTTTTCTTTTTGAGAATGACACAGGATTAGCACCAATATGATTTTCAACAGCTTTGAATATATCATCTAATACTGATTCTTGCATGTTTATATTAAACGCTCTCTTTAAGAAGTCAGCTAATAACGACAAGAAGTCTTGCCATACAGATTGCTCTCCATATTTACTAGGTACTTTTTGAAGTTCAGCTTGAAACTCTGGATTACTATATGCTTCTGCTAAAAATTCATGGATATTTGTAAATCCATAAAAGTCTGTATCAAGTCCTGTCGCTTGTAGAGTTTCTTTTGCATGTGTAAATAAATCTTGAACTTGTTTTGCAAATTCACCTTCAGGTGCATTGTTAAGTTCATTAGATGTCATATAGTGAATCATTTCATGCATTAGTATTCCCTCAAAAGACATTCCCAAATCAGCAATTGTAGGGTCTATGACTATCATATTATTATTTGCATCATAGTATCCAGGCGCATATGTTTGCTCACTGTTAAATTCAATCTTATGTTCAGGATTGATGAATGGTAAAAAGTTTTTGAGAACTTCTTTTACGTAAGGATGGGTATGATTACTTGCGATGGCCTTTTGGACTACTGATACCAAGGTTCCAGTTGACATATCAGAAATACCATAGTATTCAATAATGTCATCAAAGTTTCTGTCATCAGTATCTAAAATGAAAAGATTAGTACCAGCTCTTCCTTTTGTTACATCAACATCTCTTTCATCATAATTTTTAGTTTTTGTTCGCTTACGAGTTCTTTTTGCAGCTACTGCATCTTTTAAACTTTGAACTTTCTTATCTATCTCATCTTTGAAAAACTCATAGATTTCAATTTGCTTTGGTGAAAGTTCTTCACCCGCAAACATTTTTTCTGCAATAATATTTTTGGTAAAGTCATCTACCTCTTCTTCAGTTTTAAATCTAGTATAGACCTCATCTGAAACATCTTCAAATGTTTCTGGGAAGTACTCTCTATTAAGCCTTGCTATCTCACTATTCATGATAGTTTCAAGTTCTAAGTAAGCTTCATAAGCCATCTTAAATTGCTCTGTACCAAGATTTTCATTTACAACAACTCCCAATAAAGTATTATATGCATCGCTTTTCTTTATAGTATTTTCAAGTCTCTCTTTAATTTTAGGCATCAGTGAACTTAGGTTCTCCGCAAACTCATCTTCAGAAACTTGATCTAGATTTTCCTGCACAACAGATTGAGTAATTTGCAGAGAGGTTCCAATGATGAATCCTTCTATCATATTAAGCCAATCTAAAACCTCTTTTTTAAACTTTCCATCAGACATTCTTTTTAGAACTTGTCTATAGTGATCAGGATTATACAATGCATCTACAGCTCTCATATAATCTTTAGCATCTTGATCAAGTCTAATGAAGTCAATAATTTTATCAAATCCACTTCTAAGTTCTTCTTCAGAAACTTCAGTACTTATTCCGGCTTGCTTGTTTCTAAGATTTACAAACTTCCTAAATGCTTCAAGAGCTTTTTCATCATGCAAATCCCAAGCATCTTCTTTTTCTTTTGTAAATCTTCCAGTCTTAGAATCTCTTTTTTGTCTTTTAAACTTTCTACCTACATATGTATTTTTAACCTTATCTTTTTTCTCAATAACTTTACCAGTGTCTGGATCACGTCTTTTTGAAACAACATCTCTGTCATCCCAATACGTCATCCATTCATCGTATATTTTCTTTTCCTCTCTTTTCTCTTTTAGTTGCTTTTCAAGACTTGCTTTTAATTCAGGAGTAAGACCCCCTTCTTTAAGTTGCGTTTTTAATGATTCAATTTCAGAACCCAACATTCCAATCTCACTATCCATCATTTCTGGATTTGTCAAAACTCTCAAAGCATGTTCTGCAGAATTTGCTAATCCTGGAATAGAAAGTATGTCTTTAGAAACAGACTCTGCTCTTTCGTCAGCTCTCATAGCTTTCATTTTATTTAAGGCTATGATTTTAATTGCATCTTCTTGAGCATTGTGAAGCATTGTTGCAATCATTCTTTCTTCAGTTCCCTTTTCATACATAAAAGGATCTGCTAAATTTTTAGCAGTCTTTCTTACAGAGTCTACTACATTTGAATATTTTTGCACATCATCAGCAACGTCATTCATAAACTCTAAAGGTGATGAATACTTTGTTTCTGACAACTTTGTTCCAAACTGGGCCTCAAACTGTTCAGCAGTCATTTCCATTCCGGCATCTCGCAATGCATGCGTAAACATATCAATAGAACCACTTCTGTTTGCAGCAAGTGCTGCATTAAGCATCATATTGTCATATGCATTTTGATACTCATACTGTTTGTTGTTTGCAGCAGCTTCTGTCTGATCTATTGTGGATTGAACAGTATTTGAAAAGCTAAAAATAGCATCTTCCTTTTTTGTCTTAGAAGTCATTGATGCAATTGCAGCATTTACAAGATCAGCATCTCTTTGCATTTGATCCTCATGCTGTTGATATGGATTTTGAGTGCCATCTTTATATTGAGCATTCATTGCAGCTTTTTGTGCTGCACCTAATCCTTTTTGAAACAATCTTGTGGGACCATGAATAAGACCACCTGTTAATGCACCCATTAAGAAAGTTTTCAGTCCTTGCTTTGACCATTGTTCGCCAAGACCCTCACTAAATGCGTCACCTAAAGTTGATGATGCATTTTCATATTGATCCACATAGTAACGTGTCCAAGCACTGTTACTTGTCTCTTGAAGGTTTTCCTGAAGACCTTCTGTTACTTGAAACTTACCAAAGTCTTTTACAAGCTTTTTACCTAATTCATATACAGCCTGCTTTCTTCCAAAGTCTTGTGAGACTTGACCTATAAGACCGTAAGTTCCAAAAAATCCTTTCTTATATTGCTTACCTATAGTTTGAGTACCTTTGAACATTCTATTTACGTTCAAAAACTCTCCAGTAGCATCCTCCATTATTTCTTTACCAAACTTATTGGCCAAGCTGAATTTGCTAAACAGACCTCCAAATTGGAGTCTATTTGTTGCAAGAAGAATTGACAAGTTTGTTCCATAGTTTTTAAATGACGCTTTCATTGAAAGCTCCTGCATTCTTATAAGTTCTTCGGCAGGAGGAGTCTCTCCATTATTACGAGCTCTATAGTTTTTAACCATCTGATCTAAAGTAGCACCGTATGTACTAACTCCCTCAAATGATGCTTCTGTAGAAGCTAGGTTAAACTCTTGTCTGACTCTTGACAATCCCTTTAAACCAATACCTGTAAGCTTACCACCACTAAGACCAGCTTTAGCACCAACTGCAATCTTTTCACCATAACGAACACCAGTACCAACTAAAGGAATACCTTTAGCCATATTTTGTGCAAACTCTCCAAAGCTTTTTGATTTAACTGTCTCATCAAAGTTTAGAGAAAGTGTTTTCCAAAGTTCACTAAGCATGCCTCGTGCAGGATTGCTTCCTACTTTACCTGCATCTTTAACAGCATCAGCTTGTCCCATCTTAATATCTGTTGCACTAGCTCTAATACCATCTGTAGATGTGTCTCCTAGTTTCCAACCTTCACCAAGATCTTCAAGAAACTTACCTGCTTTAGTAGTACCTTTTTTTGCACCCTTTTTTAGAACCTGTTCTCCAACTTCTTCTGCAGCTTCTTTACCTACTTTTTTAAGACCAAACTTAGCACCAAGCCTTCCAAATGTAGCACCAAAAGCCGCAAAACCTGGAATACCAGCTGCTGGCGCAGTGGCAACAGTAATTAGCAAATCTGCCGCAAGCTCAATTCCTACACCGGCAAATGTACCTAATGCAAAACCTGCGTTACCTATAAACTCAGAAACTGAACGCTTGCTGAAAATATCATCATCTTCATCAGGTGGAACAAAGACAAAATCCTCCATCATGTCTTTATGCTCTTTCCAGTTGTATTCAATCATTTGAGCTTCACCAGGTTGAAGCTTGCTAGAGTCCCAAGAGAAAAGGGCGTTAAACATTCTACCATAACCTTTCCAATAGTCCTTAAAAGTATGTCCAAAACGAGAAGCAAAACTATCAAAACCTTTACCTAAGGCATCTCCCCAACTTTGTTCAGCAGTCCATCGCTCATAGTTTGTTGGATCATTACTATTAAAAGTGTAAGAGTTAAAGTCATCTTGAAATCTATATAAGTCCAGCTCTGGGCCAGCATAGCCAACTTCAGAATGAGCAACAGGTTTATTAAAGTCCAAAAAACTTTTAGGAGCAGGTGGTGCAAAATTTGTTTTAAAAGCATCATCTGCAATACCATTCATAACCTCACCAAAGTTTGACTTGGGAGGATCTGGTGTTACTTCTGGAGAAGTAAATTGTTCTGCACTTATATCATTTAAATCTGACGTTATATCAAACCCTTCTGTTTGCTCTTCTGCCATAATACTTTTAATTAATCGTACATTGCTAGACTCATTCCATATTTAGTCCAAATGTCATTAATAGTCTGAGAAACTTTTACAAAGTCATTTGGATCACCAAAGTCAACATGGAAAAATCTTTGATTCAAATCTCTTGTGACTTTTGCTTTAGGATCATATACTTCACCCTCAAACAACAACCCTCGTCTTCCATTCTCATCAAATGAACCAGTAACAGACCAGTTAAATCCTGAGCTCTTCATGTAGCTTGGAGCATTTACAGTTGATGTAGAGTCACTAGCAAAGACATCAAACAAGCCATAAGAAACAGGATTAACTGTATTTGCATCAGCATATGTAGCCAGCCTGCCCAAAGACCCCCTTCTAGCTTGAAGAGTTTCGTATGGTATTCTTAATGTCATTTGTTCTTCATCTCCTTTTATACCAAGACTTTTAGCTTCTGATGAATTCATATCAACAGATACTGTTATGATAGCATCTTGTGATGCCGGATCATATGAAACCTTCATTTGTTTTCCAAACAGATTTCTGAGATTTGTTCTATTGAGAGATTTTAGATTAACATCTTTTAGCTTGTCAGCTTCATACTCAACCTCAACGCCTTTTAAATCAGCAAGTTCAGCAATATTATACGCCTCAGATGCAGTCATACCAGTCATATTGTATGTGTTTCCAGTAGGCCTACTTCTTGAAGAGAACTCACTACTTATAGATTTTTCACTTAAGAAGTTTCTCTCAGCTTCACTGAGCCCACTAAGGTCATAGATAGGACTTCCACTTCCAGTGTATCCAACTATAGGAGCATCTTCAAATATTTCTTTCATGTCATCTTGCTGTGCAAGTTTAGCTATGTTTTCATAGTTAGCATTGATATTTTTTCTCTCCTGAACCAAAGTTCTCATGTCTGAAAATGCACCATCAAATATTGGGAAATACTTCTGTGCCTCAGCACTTTTACCAGACTTCTTATACATTGATAGTTTATTGCTTGCAAAATCATAAGTCTGCATAACTAGATTGTCAACCAAAGCTGCTGCTTCTGCAGCATTTTGTGGAGTTGCAACTTGATTCATATCTGTACCTCCAACCTTATTATAATATTCTACTAATGCACGTTTGTCTTGATCATTTAAAACAACATTTTGCCCTTCTGACATTTTCCTAACTTTGGCAATTGTAGGAACATATTTACCATAATCAGAGTTCTTAGCTAAAGCTAGATTTACAATACCCTTTTCAGCAGCAAAAACTTTATTATAAAGATCACCTTTAGTCTTATCATAAGATGCCTCCAAAGCTTCAACACCTGTGTAGTTAGCACCTTCTTCTCCTGGCGCAGTAAACTGACCCATGTTCTCTTCACCAGGCATCTCACCTTTATTTACAGCTTTTTGCATTTCAAAGGCCATCTTTTCATTATGCATTTTTTGCTGATGAGCCATTTTCATTTTAGCTAATCTTTCTTGAGATGATATTCTCATTTGAGTAAGATAAACTTGATCTGCCTCCATATCCATTTTTGCAGTCGCATCTGCATAATTCATAGCCCACTGCATTGCAGTAGCTTGTCTTGCACCTGCAGTAAGATGACTATAAATGTTGTTGGATACATAGGAAGGATCTTCCATAATTTTTCTAGACTCTTCAGATGCATTTGAATAGTTCTTTTCAAGAATATCTCTTGCCTCAAGAAGTTCCATATATTCCTCCTTAACTTCAGGCTTATCATAAGGGAAACCATCTTTGTAAAGCTGCTTATAGGTTTCAATTTTATTTTCAACTTGTGCCAAATTACTCATAGAAAACTGAGCCTCATCACTTCTGTCTTGTTGAAGCTTCTTAGCCATGTCTTGAGAAATTGTATTAATAGCGTCTTCTCTAGAAATACCTTGCTCTTTCATCATGCTTCTGATCTGGTTTTCACCAGACACTCTTCCCATAACATCAAACTGACGATCAAATCTAGGTCCCATTACACCCATTGCCCAGCTTGTGAATGGTTTGTATGCCATTTCACCATTTTCTATCTTATAGAGATAAGCAGGATTTTTAGGATCTTTTGTACTATACTTTATACCCAAGCCTTGCTCTTTAGCCTGTTCTGCCAAAAACTTGTTTATGTCTTCAAATGGTGTAAAGTCACGAGGAGTGACTTTTTTAATTGAACCATCACCTCTTTTTGCACTTCTTAAATCTTCTTCTGCAAAACCAATGTCCATTGCAGAATAATCACTGTACATTTCTCTTTTTTCTGGATCAGTACTGTTTTTGTATTGATCCATCAAAGATTTTTGTTGTTGATGATGCTTAGTTACATGAATGTCATAAACCAAATCTTCATCTTGAGATATAGGATTTAATAAAGCCTTTGCTTTCTTTATATTTGTTGGATCAGATAAATCTACACCGGAAACACTATGTAAAGATTTTTGAAGCTTTCTAAACATGTCATCTCTAAACTGTCTATTCTCATCATTAGTAACTGGACTATTGAGAACTGAGTTATATAGACTTTTCACCTGATTAAACCCGCGATCATAGCGAGCTTGCCCAGCAGAATAAACAGCTGTTAGAAATTGCCAGTTAGGCTGATAAGGAACAATCTTCCCAAATTCATCTGTAACGCCTTTTATATAAGTTGCCATTCTTTAATATTTTTTACCCCAAGGTGTACCATAACTAGCACCAAACGGCATTGAACCACCATCTTCGCGTGTTGACATCATCATTGGATTTGTCCTTTGATTTAGAGCAGCTTGAGCATAGCTTCTAGTTTGATTATTATTGCTTCTACCTCTTGCGTAGCATTCTCTTTGAGCATTTTCAGCAAACTCATGGGCATTTTTAGTTTTCTTTTCATCGTCCATCTCTATGGATGTAGATTGCATATATTGATTATATGCCCTCTCATACTCACCAAAACAATCACTTGTCAAACTTTGAGGATCAGAAGTATCTTCAAGAGGATCTTTATAGTTACCAGAAGCATCCCAAGTTCTACCCATGTTGAATCTATTTGGATACTTAGCTTGTGGATACAAGTATCTTAGCAACTCATCGTTATATCTGTTTTCCTCCCCTTTGTTATACATCTCAGTCATTAATGCACGTTTTGCATTTTGTGCATTTGTAAGATTCTGACCAAATATAGCACTTTCATCTCCAAATGTTTTTCTCATTGCAAGATTTCTTTGTGCAGTATCTTGATCTAATTGAGACTTTTGCCCATAAGCTGTGTTAAGTCTATCAACATTTCTTGTTGCTACACCTGCTATATCTTGAGCAAGTTGATTCAAGAAAGTACCTTGAGCTCCCAGGGATGCTGCTGCTGCAGCATTACCAGACATCGTATTTGCCAAAAGATTGTTATACTGATTGGACATACCTGTTGTCGCAGCAATTAGTGTGTCTGGACTTTCTAGTGCATAACCAAAAGGAGCCGGCCCCATTTGATATAGATTAGGCCTTCCCTTATATATCTTTTGACCAGCTGCTGTCAGATAGTTTCTGATGTCATTACCAAACCAAGTGTCTGGAGCAGGAGCCTCTTCTTCAAGTATTTCGCCTTCTGCTTCACAAATCTTTTGAACACTCCCTAAATCTTCATACCCTTCACTAACTGCACCACTTGGAGGAGTAGGACTCTCACCTTCTTTTACAGTAATTGGATCACTAACTCTCTTACCACTTTCGTCTTCAATACAGTAGTAAAAGGTTTTTGTTCCAGGTTCTGGCGGATCTACGACCTCCTCTTCTTTAGGAGCCGCAACAAGTCTTTGTTGAATGTATGTATCTCCAGGCCAAACATTGCCCTCTATATATGTAATAGGTCTTCCACCACGACTTTGATCTGTAACACCTGTAGGGTTAATATCTAGGCCTGCCTTTCTAAATCTGTCTCTAAATTCAGGGTTTTGTAAAACGTCCTGCATTGCTTGATAAGAAGCTTCATATCTTCTGAGATCATTGTCATCCATTGCTTCACGACCCATTTGTTCCATTATGGATCTGTAATAGTCACCTCTTCCTGTGAGTTTTTTACCGCTTTCAGAATAACTCTTATCCCAATAATCATCTTGCAAAAAGTCACTATCGGCATAGATAGAAGATATAAGAGAAGTTTCTTCATTACCTCTAATGAGATTTTCAACAAACTGTTCTTTTGTCATTCCTCTTAAATCTGCAAGTGCTGTAGCATCAGGTGCATTACGTGGATTCCAATATCCTACATTATTTGGATCATCAAACTTACCTTGATCAACAAGAGGGTCAGTTACAATTTTTTGATAATCATCCCACATTTCGTCAATCATATCTTGACTCTTAGGATCATTCATCAAATCTTTAAATTTCTGAGAAGTGTTAACATATTTTCCTTCCCAGTCTTCTTCATACCATTGATCACCAATATATCCAGCACCTCTTCTAACTAATGAGCCACTATTGTCATAAGTGTAGCCATAACCATTTGTACCAAAAGTTGTACTCTCTCCTGTTGTGGTATTTTTCATTGCGAATACAGACTTGTCGTCAGACTTTCTCAATACAATAACCTCTTCACCATTACCTAATGTTCTCTTGTACCTGTCAACTAAGGTTACAGTACCATCAGGTGCAGTATAACTAAACTTCTCATCAATAAGAGTTTCATTCACTTGACCTTGAGATTGATATGATGGCAAAGTCTTTTTTGTAAGTTTGCCATTAACCATCTTGTAGTCTGCCGGATTGAATATTTGATATCTTGCCATTTGTATTTTTTGTTAATCTATATCCCAAACATCTCCTGTTACAGGGCCTGGTGCTGGTCCTGGGGCAGGAGTCTTTCTAGTAGTTGTTCTACCTGTTCCTGTATTACCTTTTTTAGGCGAAGTTTTATCACCACCTGATCCAGATCCTTCTTCTGCTTTTCTTTGTTTATCTAAAGCATCAATTATTTTTCTATCACTCAATGGTGTGTTCTCATCTGTTTCAGATTTATAGAAATATTTTTGCTGACCTGCATCCCAAGTATATGCTTTATCCTCATGTAAGAAGATTGGCTTTTCAGGATCTTCACCTGTAGATGATAGATAAACTGGATCTTTTGCATAGTTCTCTAAATAATCAGCCATATCAACTGTTCTAAGTCTTGCACTTGGATCTCCATTATAACCAGTATGACGTGTATGATCAAACCAAGAAGATATTGTAGTGTTTGGATCTTCTACTTGAATAAGCCTTACAGCTTTACCTTCTGACTGATCATCATCAAACTGATATACAACTCCATCAACAAGATAATCAACATTATTATAAGTTACTTTATGACCTTTAGTTAAAACATTTTTTGATGCTTTGACACTTTTTGTTTCCTCACCTGACACATCTGTCATTTCAACAACATCTTTATCAGAGCGCATTCCATATTTATCATATTCAGCACCTTCTTCTTGGAAGTCTGTCAGTGTCCAGTTCATACTTCTTGCCCCTTTGTTAATGGTACCAACACCATATGCATCTGCAGCACCTGCCTTATCCCACCAACTCAACTCTTCAACTGGTGCAAATCTATTACCATACCCAAGGTTCCCAACATCATACCCCATTTGAAAAGAGTTATTTCCAGCCTTAGCTGATTCTACCATCTTTTCAAATTCTGTTTTAGACATATATCTGAGCTCATCTAAACCACCATGCTTTTCACCATCAGAATATTCTTGACCTGGAGCATAGTATGTATCCCTAACAAATCCTGGCAAAGATTTATCAAACTCAACCCACTCACCTCCTAAAAATGAATCATGAATTTGTTTGACTTTAAAAGGCTCATTATTAATATAAAATGTAGTTCCTTTTTTAACACCAGTACCACCACCAACTTGATACTGATCAAGTTGAGCACCTCCTTGACGCGATATAATCATCTCATTTCTTCCACGACCACCATATCCACCTTGAGAAGGATACGCTGGTCCTGCTTCAAATCTCTGACCACCACCAACAAACTTAGCAAGTGGGTTAGTCATACCACCATATCTTTGAGGTTGAGGTTCAACAGGATATCCATATTCATTTTGAAGACCAGCGTCTATTAATTTTGAATTAAAATCAGGAGAACGAAGATCAATTTCTTTTGATGTGAGTCCTTTACTTAATAAAGTATTATAATGAATTCTTTTTGGATCAACTCCAAGCTTTATTAAAGTACTTGTATCAGTAGGATCAATTCCTATTCTCATTAGATCTGACTCTGTAAAACTTTCAAGATCAACTCCAGATAAATTACCCACTCCACCTGCAAACTGATATTCTGTTTTTCCACCATATCTTTGGAATCCTTTAATTGGATCAAAAGAAGTAGAGCCTGATTTAGCACCAATTGAACTATCAAAATAGCTGTCTACTGGCTCAGGATTATAAACCATTGTCTGTCCTGTTTGAGGATCAAAGTATTCCATCATTCCTGTTTCAGGATTTAATGTTGTATCTGGATTTTGTCGTATAGGAAATCTTTCTGTTCCGCCAGCTTGAGTATAGATTTCACGCGGAGGATATGGTGAGTTAACTTCTTTTCCGGGCTGAGCCTTTGGCAGGCTTCCACCATACATTCTGTTGTATCCTCCGTTAGCATATGTCCCAGCTTGCTGGACTATTTGGAAGGGATTCAAAGGAGGTAATTCTTGTTCATCTCGCTGATATACAGGTAGTT
>Ga0222718_10000160_pt1 | contig 65746 bp, 82 predicted proteins | sample C33_27DmetaG_FD_165045 | JGI IMG/M metagenome (GOLD analysis project Ga0222718, IMG submission 165045) | Estuarine water microbial communities from San Francisco Bay, California, United States - C33_27D | ecosystem: Environmental > Aquatic > Marine > Unclassified | place: USA: California... | reverse complement strand
CCAACCAATAGGAAATAACATGGATAAAGAACTCAATATATGGATTCACAATCAAGTATCAATGCACCTCAGCGACCTTCGTTCATCATATGCTTTTGTCGGGCAACCAATCACCAGAGAAATACTCAGAGACTTCTTATGTGATCAGTTCTGGAACGAATTCGTTGACTACCCAACCGATGCACAACGCTCACAAATCTTCGAATCAACTCAACGATTCGTCTAATTCATCAGGAGTAAATAACATGGACATCATCTCAATGATAAACTACGCAGCGATGAATAAAGACTACGCATGGATTCAACAAATCAAACAAGACATCATCGACAAAGCTGTTCTTAAGAACTCACGCCAAGAAGTTATCGATGTCGTTCTACAATACATCGACGACATCATTCCCTCAAACCAACAATAGGAGCAAACAACATGACCACTACAAAATCTAAATGGATCAACCCAGCAGACTCTCTAAACATCCTCGGACGAACCGTCACATTCAATAATTACAACCAATTCGAATCACTATCAACAGCTATCGACCATGAGCTATCTAAAATACGAGAAACTCAAGACCCAGAACTCCTCGAATCAGGCATGCCATCGATACAAATCGGAAAGGACAGATACAACTTCAACGCGCAAACATCAAAATGGTACTGTGCTGAAACTCCGTCGTGGCACAAAAGAAACATCGAATGCTACACCGTCCTCAACTCAAAACTATCAAACATCGCATCAGCGGCTGGTTTCAAAAGGAACTCAAACAAAAACGTTTAACCCGTTATCCCGACATGCAAATATAGCGTCATTAGTGTATAATATAAATACCAACCAAACAGGAGACACAAACACATGTTTATCAAACCAAACTGGCTCTTCATCGCAAACTTCTGCTTCGGCCTCATGGGCCTCTGGACAATCGCTATTCTCAACGCCATCTTCAACGGGTAGGGAGACACATGAAAGATTTCATTGAACGCAACGGCTTCGCCCTCTTCACCATCACAGCACTCGCAACAGCACTCGGCCTAGGTATCAGCCTCGCTCAATCAGGCGCAGAATACCCCACAGGTCTAGAACCCGCCAATGAACCTACAATGATATGCGAGTGCACGCCACTGTAATATGCCTCGCGACAATCTAAAGTGGTCAGAATGACAACCTCGTGCATGCAAACAGCACAAAAGATATAGTACAATAATAACACCAATAACCCGCTCACAGGCGGCTAAAAAGGAATTCAACTCAATGCCCGAAAATATGAAATATGTCGTATACCTCGACAACATCAAACTACACACAGCATCATCTTACCAAGAAGCTAAAATCTTCATCAATCAATGGCGCACAGACAAACCATACGACAAAGACAAAACCTTCATCGTCAAACCCAAATACCCAGAGGAACCATAACTCTATGTCTCAATCTCTAAAAGAAACCACATTCAATAATATCACCTCAACCTTCTACAAATCTACACTCACTAACTACTCAGACACAATGGGCGAAACATACTACCTCTTCCCAAATAACAAATCTGCCATCTTCTCCTCTCTCAAATACGACTCACAATCTGATAAACTCTCGGGCTACATCAAAGACCTAAACCTATCTGAACACGGCATCAGCGCTTTCTTTCCCGAAGATGCGAAATGCAAAAGCGGCATAAAACTACATAAACTCCCAGACGACTCACTCACATACATCAACAACAACTTAATCCCAAGATGCAACCGCCTCCGAAACTAATTCTCACATGCGGCTAAATCTCTAAACTACTCAATCATCATATAGGAACTATAACATGTCCAACAAAAACAAATACTCAGCCTTCGAAGTCTTCACCATCCATACTCTAATCCAATCAGGTCTATCATACGAAGATACCAACGCCACCTATAACCAACTCCGCACCAAAGACAGACTCCCACCCCAACCTATCCCTCAAGGCACTTACGATATGATCAAAAAATCATACACCCCCATCTTCAAAGCTCAACCCAATACAGCTCAAGCTACCTCCCTCCAAGCCCTAAAACGCTTCTCTATCGCAGGCCTCCACGAACACTACAAAATTTAACTGCTACGAAAATCTGGCTGTGGTCACTTAACCACAGTCGGGCTATCGTATGTTGCTGGGCACTAGACGTCAAGCGCTAAGCTTTTTCCCTGCATCGTGCGCTCGGGTTAAAACGGGTATCTCTATCTGTCTTATGGGTCTTTGGGCGCAAGATGTCTAGCGCTAATCAGCACTCGATCGTTCAGCTTTATGACTCACTGCAAAGACTTTGATGAACATTGTCCGGGGGAGGGTCGCGACTTTTCTTGGTCACTTACATCACAAAGCAACATACGAATGACAGGGATGACACGGTCTTTTGGAAGGCTCGGGAGCAACGGTTGTGACACGGGTCGCAGCAGCTCTGTCGTTCATGGCAGTGCATTTTGTTCACTTTCCCCGGGGGCGGGTAACTGCTTTCAGGGGACTTCGAGCATACGGGTGAAGGGAACACGCAAGCTGTGAGAGGTAGGGAGAGCGGCATGAGGCGGCTGAAAGCGGGAAGAGCTCTCAGTTAGGGAAGGGGATCTAAGAGGGCGAAGCGTTGCAGTGCAGTGGCAGTATGGGTATGCGGCGTTGGGTAAGTTGCAGGTGGTGTAATGCGCAAAGGGCGACAGATCTGGGTGAAGCAAAGCGTCAGGGTGGCAAATGGTTGGGTGTGTGGCGCACAGTGGTGCAACAGTGCGGGTAGGTGACTACTGGGTTTGTGCAGAGGAAAGTGAGACGTCGGGTGTGTCACTGGGGTGAGAGGTATATCGGGAGGGGCAAATAGCTATCGGTGCCGTTGCTATATAGGGGTAACTTTTGAGTGGCGGTTTGTGTCGAGACATGCAATAGTTTAGTCGCGGTGGTATACTATTATTAGGAGGCAACAAAATGAACGTTTACATTATCGAAAAAGCTCAAGACTACGATGCACCATCAATCATCCTCGGTGTGTTCACCACCCTCGAAGGAGCTCAACGCTGGATAACTAATCCCGAACTCCACGCCGATGTCGAGAACGCACGTGATGACATGGATGAATACGAACCTCACGATACCGTCGATGCATACTGGTTCGATGGACATTACACTCGAATCCGTGAGGTGGCTCTACAAAACTAAGACCCATGGCCTAAATGCTGGACATGCAAAACTTAACTCAACCTGGTATACTATTATTACAAACCCCAACAACCAACCACAACTCAGGAGATGCCTCATGGCTCATTCAATCAAAATCCTCAACCTAGTCGCAACCCCTAACTCTAATGAATCTCGACCCGAGTACACAGCTCAAGGCGAGTGCAATGGTCGTCCTTTCGATGCTAAGACCATCATCTACCAGGGAGCTCCCATCTTCAAAGTTCAAGAAGAAGGTGGACTCAAGAAGCTCGCTGATTCGAACTTCTCTCGAGGCGAGCGCATTGCTATAGCTCGTGCTTGTAAGCTCCTGCTCGAATCAGGTGCTCAAGTTCAAGAGGAAGAAGCTCCGGCTCAAGACCCCAATCAACTCACCTTGACTGGCTGGCTTGAATCACTCGATGAGGAAGGCGAAGTAGTTTCAAGCGATCCATTCGTTATCGAAGACTAGTAACCTAGCTCTGGCTTGGGGTTCTTCATTGGACCCCTCGCTTTGGCGCTAGACATGTAAAATTAAGCTCACTAAGGTATAATATTATTACAACCCCAACTGGAGTCACCATGACACAACAACTCACCACAACCCAAAACGCTCCCGCCCTCGTGGAGTCTACTGCTCAACTTCCCGCACTCGTCGTCCCAGCTCTCGGAGGTCACACCAAGAAGCGTCAAGACCGCGTGTCCAACAACTTCTTGTTCCTCGTCCTTCGAACTCTCGAGGATTCCGCCACCGGTGACCGCAACTCACGTCATCGCTTCCTCGAAGAAAAAGACCTTCAAGATGCTCACCTCCCGTTGCCGACCTTCGCGTTGCTGGTCCAGAAAGAATACCTCACGGTCTGCTCTGACTATGGAGACATCTGCTTTACTCAAAAAGCTCAACGAGGTGCAATCAAGGGTGACAAGCTTCTACGTCGTCGCCAAATCGACATCGCTGTAGCAGAAGCCGCGTCTGCACTCCTCGACAAGCCAGGAACCTGTGTTCGTCATCGCGATGTCTGGAACAAGCTTGGTGGACCCGCAAACTTCTCTCGTGACGAAGTTCTGGACTCGCTGCGTCGATTGCGTGATGACCATGGTCTTCTGGACAACATCAAACTCTCAGACAACAACTTCCAGATTCTTTGGGTTCGCAGCGGCGACACTCCCGAAGCAACTGGCTTTGAGACCAACTAAGGTCTCACTGCCCGGGACATGCATAAAGTAGGTCACCTGGGTATAATATAAATACAACCCCAACCTGGAGCCAAACAACATGGACAACACCAACTTCATCAAGTCCCTCAACTCTCTCTCAACTCAAGAACTCTATCGAGTAAAGGACAACATCGTCGAACAACTCAACATCGTCGAAGCTCTACTCCAATCTCGCTGGAAGTCCGAGGATCACTCAGCGGTCATCAATGACCTAACTCACAACGGCAAGTTCGAGGTCGAATATCCCGAAATCGAATTCCAAGTTCCTGAGGAAACTGAGGTCGCTCCCGAACCCCAAGCGGAACAACGCGTCTGGACTGAGGACCAGATTCGTAACCTCCTCGAAACCAAGGACTCAGCGGTCGAGAACGCCATCGTGCGACTCTTCAAACTCCAAACCGCCTCTGAGCAGAACTCACGCCATACGGATACCCACAACGGCGTCGGGTTCAACGCCGCGGATAGCGTTGCTGGTACTCACTTCGCGCAATGGCTCCTAGGTCTTAACCACAAGAACCAACAACGCTACGCCAAGAAGTCGCTTACCTCGCCCCAAGCTGTTGCTCGTGGTCAACGTGGTGGACGCTCTGGCTGGTATCGATACTGTGGTGCTCACAACATGACCCCAATCCAACGTGCTCGTCGAATCGCCATCAAGCATATCGGTCAGCTGGTTGCCATCGCCAACGGAGAGCTCTAAGCCTCCGGCGCCTTCTCACAGCGCTATCGAGGGTCCTATCTAGGGCCCTTTTTAGTGGGCTCTCGAGGGGGCTACTTTGGGCCCTATCTAGAACCCTAGTAGGGGGCCCTGGCAGGGCGCGGCCCTGGTGTCCAGCCCACCGGCATCTGGACTCCGCGCCAGGGTCGCCCTAGTCTCTTCACCGATCGTCCAACTTTTACAAAACTTTACCTCAGCCCTATCACACACAGCAAGGAATTGGAGTAAAACGGGAGAGATTCGGGTTTTTGGAGTCATTCTGGGAATCGTAGAGCTGTGGCTATTTGGTTTTGGCCCAAAAATTTCCGGAAAAATTTTGAAAACTTTTTGAGTTTGTATTCCTATTTATCTAGAAAGGAGGTCTCATGAAGATAACGAGACTACAGTTGAGAAGATTGATAGAGGGTGTGATTAACGAGATGCCGATGTTGCAGCCCGAGCTTTTGCCTCCAGGCTTCTATATCACAGTTGAGGAAACCACATACACACCAGGTGGTCATGACTGGTTTGTTCATTCTGACGGTGGGCCTCCTGAGCACGAGCCTATGGAGCTGTTAAAGATTCGAATGCTTGATGAGAAGGGCGTGTTTAAGGCTGAGTTGGATATGAGATATTGGAAGCCGGAGTATTGTGGTGGAACATGGGAAGTGCATCGTGCTTATTTACGTGATGGAGCACCTGATGGTGCTGGACCCATGATGTATGATATTGCGATGGAGTTGGCTGGTAATAGTGGCATTATGAGTGATCGGATGACGACTTCGGATGATGCTGCGAATGTTTGGGCGTTTTATTTAGATAATCGTGCTGATGTGGTTACAGAGCCATTGGTTAATTGTACAGGTAAAGAATATCGTGATTTTGGCGATGGCCGTCGTATGGAATTCACTGAGAAGAAGTTTATTAAGTCGGCGGGAGCTCCGAGTATAATTGCGGCTTTGGGTGATAAGATTCGGTTTGTTTAGTTTTTAAAAAAGCAAAAAATTCGCGCCGGTTCGGCGCTTTTTTTGTGTGTGCTTGTTGGGCGTGCAAACTTGCGCCCACTAGTGTATACTATAATAGTTGTTAGCAATAACAACAAATAAAGATAAAGATAATAATAATGATAAAGATAAAGATAAAGGTAAGGACATAACATAACAAACAAATCAAACTTTATGAAAGGAGGACCGAGATGGTCAAAAAAGTTTATGAGTTCCAACCCGGTGACTTGGTCACCGCTTTATTTTATGACGCAAGTCTAAATCGTATTAATTGGCGATGGGGTTTAGCCGTTAAGATGGAGAAGTTTCATCGCCGCGACAAAGCCGCGCAACGTGTCTTGCGTGTTTACTGGGGTCAGAATCCCGCTTATTCAATGGTTAACATGAGAGCTTTGAATGAGTGGACGTTGGCTTCCTATGCAAACGACACAGAAAAGATTCTTTCAATTCATGAAAAGCACGGTGGAAGTTGTTTTGTGAAAACAACATATGCTATCGAAAGAGGGCAGCTTTCCAATCCCATGCTTGATAGCGCGTTGACCCCTGATCTACGCATGTACATGTATGATGTAGTGAGCGGTTTGACAGATCCGCGTAGTAATGCGCAAATCGAGATTGACAAGATACTTGAATCCCATTTTAGCCATATTGAGACAGGAGTTTAGACATGATGGCATTAGAAAAGAAATTAGAAACCGGTGCACCTCTCAGTGCTCAAGATATTGAGCTTTGGTGGAGGGTTTTGATATTGCCTGGGAAAGTAGCCTTTAGTTCCGAGTATTACAACACGTTTGTTGCTGTTTCCCGAGTTGATGATTTAGGTTGGGAATCCGTTGAAGACTTGATTCAAAACATTGAGGCGCATCACAACGAGATTGCAGCGCATAATGATGGCGTTTATGGCGAGCGATTTTTAAAGACACCTCGATTTGATTCTGGAGTTTCACCTTATTATATTGGTAATAATCTTTATGGTAAGCGTGTTAAGTTTCGGAAGTGGTTTACGGGTGTGAAGCCTTATCATGCGGGTGTAGATCCTGCGGATGATGTTTTGTATTTAGATGTTCCTGGGTATGCTAATGCGCGCAATTTTCATGATGTGAGTGAGAATGGTGACAGGAGTTATATGGAGTATTGGATTGTGGGTGACAAGTTATACACGATTTGGGCTGGTATGATGATGGAGGCTATTCGAAATCGTTTAGCTCATGATGATCGTAAGCGTGAGAAGCAGGGTATTTTACCTAGTGGCGCTTACGAGGATGACGATTGGGGTTATGATTATGATGATGATGATTATTCTAGTGGAGGAGGGTCAGGAGGTAATGATGGGTATTCACAGGCTGAGTTAGATAATCATGCGAATCAGTGTAATCCGAATAATGACGCGTATTGGTCATCGCGGGGGTAGGGATTGTGTGAGAGGCGGGCAGGAGGAGCGTGGGCGCTCGTACTGCTCGTCATCTTTAAAAATTGAAAAGAAAAAAGTAAAATTCGCGCCGGGAGAAACCCCGGCGTTTGTTTTTTGTGCCAAAAATTTTCCGGAAACTTTTGAAAACTTTCCCTATTTATGTTTATAATTTGTTTGGAGTTGATTATGAAATTGAATAGAAGTAAATTGCGCGCGTTAATTCGTGAGACTGTTTTAAAAGAGTTTTTGGATTCAGCTGGTTCAGGCCCTGAGCGTTGGAATGTTGGTTTTATCTTGCGTTACTTAGCTGATCAGCATCAAAAAATGTCTAGAGAGGATGTTTGGACTGATTTGCTTTATCACGACAAAAATTTTAATTTAAGACCAGATCATTTGGAAATTTATCCTGATTATGAGGTTGATTATGGAACATATAAATCGACAAAGATGATTCCCATGGTTTTGGATCCGATTAGACAGTATCTTGATGCTGATACTCAAGAAGAATTAGAAGCAACAGATCGTGAATATTCTGCAGCTATTCAGAAGGGATTGATTGAACTTGACAAGAAATACCCGATGGCACTTAAGAACATAGCTGATGAGATTCAGAGACTAAGGGACGAAGGACTTCTTTAATGAAGTTTAGTCAAGCACGCTTAAGACAACTCATAAGAGAAGCATTGCTTCTTGAGTTGTTTGAGTCTGACCCTTATTCTTTTAGATTTATGGGTGCCCAGATTGATAACCCAGGTGTACCTTTTGCAGTGTTAAGTTATGCTTTTAAGACAGATTCTGATGAGCAATACATGGTTAGTGTTAATAACGCTGCTAAGGTAACTGAACTTGTGGTTGATGAAGAGACGGGTGAAAAAGTTGAAAAAGAACATCGACCTTGGGATGTTATGTTTCGTTTAGTTGATGGTAGCTATGACGAGTTAACTGGTGCTTTTGACATGAAGGTTTATGGTACAGTAATAGCTATTGTTCGTGATTTTGTTGAAAACCGGTTGCCCCATTTGAAGAATGAGTCAGCAAGAAGTCAGCGTAGTTTTAAGATTACCCCTGTGAGTGGTTTTGAGGGTGATGCTAGACGCGCAAGGGTGTATCAGAGAATTTTAAAGAATTATGGTATTGATGCTGAAATTAAATCAGACGGACCTGAACACTTCTCTTTAAGTTTTACTATTTAAGTAAAAAACATCCTAAAAATATCATAGAATTAGTGTATGATTTATATTTAGTCGAGGTCATACACATGTTATTTTCTATTTTATTTGCTTGTTCTTCTTTGAGTGATAATAGTGAGCAACTTGAACAACAAGCTGCACAAGAACTTGCTGAGATGCAGGCACTTGAGCAGCAGCATTTATCTGAATCACAACAGGAAGCACGTGATTTATCTAAGAGTCTATTCGGATTTAATCCTGTTGCATCGCTAGACAGCAATGACGCAACTTTAGAAAAGGTTTCATTAGGAAACCAACTGTATCATGACAAACGTCTTTCTGTTAATCAGACGCAGTCCTGCGCATCATGTCATCCTGTTGAAAATTGGGGTGTTGATGGTTTGCGTGTGTCGAAGGGGGCGTTAGGTAGAGAAGTTGAGCGTAATTCTCCGAGCACATTTAATTCTTGGTCACATGTGGCTCAGTTTTGGGATGGTCGAGCTCCTGATTTGGCTGAGCAAGCGAAGGGTCCGATTTTGGCTGCAGGTGAGATGGGAATGCCGAGTGAATCTGCTGTTGTTAAAGTTTTGAGTCTTGATAAGCGTTATGAGATTGCTTTTGGAAAGTTATATGAAGATGGTTTGACTTTTAACAACGTTGCTGATGCTATTGCTTTATATGAGAGCACGTTGGTGACCTCTGATCGTTTTGATGATTGGATGCGTGGTGATGATGTTTTGAGTGAGCAAGAGGCAAGAGGGTTAGATAGTTTTGTTAGTTATGGATGTGTAGGTTGTCATTCTGGTCCGCTTTTTGGTGGTCGTAGTTTTCAGAAGTTAGGAGTTGTTGCGCCTTATCGTCCGGATGGTGATGAGACACATGTAGATTTGGGACGTTATGGTGTGACTGGGCAGGTGAGCGATCAGGAGGTTTTTAAGGTTCCGAGTTTGAGAAATGTTGGCTTGACTGGACCTTGGTTTCATGATGGTCGTGTTGAGACATTGGAAGAGGCTGTGCGATTGATGGGAAGGTTGCAGTTGGGTCGAGAGTTTAATGATGAGCAAGTGTCTGATTTGGTTGCGTTTTTGAAAGTGTTGGATGCGCAAAGTAAAAAAGAGGAATGAAAAATTTCCTGAAACTTTTTAAAAGTTTTTCCTATTTATTCATGAAATAAAGATGACAAGGTTTGATGTTGTGATTTTAAGTGAAAGTAAGATTAGGAGTTTGGTTAGATCAGTCTTGATTGAAGAATTAGAGTTATTAAAAGAAGATTTTTTATCATCGAAGGTTGATAGCTTAGAATCGGTATCTATTGATGATAAAAAATTTATTGCTTATGGTTATTTTAATTACCAGGGAAAAGAAAGTGTAATGATTTTAGCGAACAAGAGTGATCATCAATTCTTGATAAAGAAAGGTGCAAAATTATTAGCTGTTAACTCTTCGCATAGTCTAAGTAATCATGGAAATAAATTTAATCAAAAGGCTTTGAAGTTTGACAAGAAAAGTAGTTATGCAGTTCCCGTTCAGACAAAAGGTATTAAGTTTTCTTCAGTTAAGCTTGATACTGGTAAAGCTTCAGCTGCTGATTGGACTGTGGAGATTGGTGGTATTTTAGGAGCTATCCCGGGAATTGGAAATGCAGCTGATATAGGTGCAGGTGTTGTAGCTGCTATTAAGGATCCTCCTGATTATTTAATAGCAGCCTTTAGTTTTATTTGCGCTGTTCCCGCTATTGGTATTGGTGCTGCTTTTGCTCGAGCAGCTGTAAAGAAGGCAGGAAAAGAAGGCGCAAAAGGAGTAGCAAAGTCTTTAAAGCAGGCACTTGAAGATAGAGGTCGTGTTTTAAGCAGGACTCAAATGAGTGAAATCAAGCAATGGTTTGCTAATTCCTGGAGCAAGCTTACTTCAAAAGATAGAATTGCTCAAATATCAGCATTGACAGATGTAGAAGCGAAAACAATTATTGCTAGGCTTGGAGAGACAAAAAAATACGTTGATGAAATTGTAGAAAACATGACAGTTGTTGGTAAAGCAGTTGACAGTGAAATTGATGATTTTGGAAAAGCTGTTGTGAAGAGAACTTCTGCAAAGGTTATTCAAGAAGTTACAACTGGACAGTTAAGAAATGTTTGCTTAAGATGGTCAAAAGAGTTAGCTGAAAAGCTTCCAAAGCAATACGCAAGACCGCAAGACTTGGTTGGTAAAGTCTTTAAGCATCCAGAAGCTGGGAAAGATATTGTTTTTAAAAGTTTTAAAGAATTTAGAACAGAGTTTATTAAAATGTCTGAGGTGATGGGAAATTCAAACCCACAAGAGTTGTTTAAGAAATATTATTCTGGAGTTTTAGAATCAAATAGAAAAGCTGTTCAACCTAGGGATATAGAAATATTAACAGATGCATTACTTCAAAAAATGTCAAAAATTAAAGTTAAAATTATAACAGATGCAGAGTCTGCAGCAGCTGAAGGGATGGGTAAAGCAACAAGAGGAATGATGAGACACACAGATCCTCCAACAGTTTTTATAAATTATGCACAATTTGCAAAAGAAGGTTTGGAAAAAAATATTCAAGAAACAATGGAGCATGAAATTGTACACGCTATTGATAAATTAATGTTAACTGTTCTTGTAGGTGGTGATAACGTCGCAAAAGAACTAATCGATGCTAAGAACATTCGAATGGCATCTGATCTTTTATCAGATTCTGGAAAGCTTGTTGGAAGGTCTGGCGATGAGTTAGGTGAATATGTTTATAGAAAGTCAGACATTGAGAAGATTATTAGTGGTGGTTCAAGAAACTTAGATGGTTTAACAAACTGGCAGTATTATCTAGCTAGAGTTGGAAAGATGAATGCTGATGAAATAGCTTATGTTTCAATGCCTGCTGAGATGTTTGTTAGAGTTTAAAGAATATCATATTGGCTTAAGGCGAATGGTTTTAAACCAAATCAATGGTCAGAGTTTTTTAGAAGAAGCAGTAAAGAAATGATAGCCGAAGTTCCTGACGCAGATTATTTTGGACCGTTTTTTGATTTGTTTAAAATAGTTGCAGATGGTAAAGGGAGCCAATTTCAAAAAGAAGTTGTTGAAGATCTTTATCAAGTTTTTGATTCACTGATTTAATAAATTTAAAAGTTTTTCCTATTTATAGTCATGTCTGTTTTATATGTTTTTGATTTCGATGACACCATTGTTCGATCGGATTCAGTTGTTAAGTTGATTCGTGGTGGTGAGGAAAGCGTTTTAGATTCTCATGCGTTTGCGAGTTACAAGTATCAGGCGGGTGATAAGTTAGATTTTTCTGATTTTGATCGAGTATCAGGTGGATTGATACCCCACACTATGCAGATCCTTGATGCGGCCATTCGGCAGGGTGAGGATGTTGTAATTATCACGGCACGTGCACCTGGTGCTATTCCGGGTCTGGTGAAGTTTTTCATAAAGCAGGGATATGAGTCTGATGAGATGCCGAGGTTGTTTGCGACTGCTGGATCGGATAATAAGCCACCTGTTTTGAGGAAGTTATTGAGTGAGCGGGATTATGAGTTGGTGATAGTTTTTGAGGATGCATTAGAGAATATTGAATCTTTGAAGGTTGTTGCTGATGAGATGGGTGTAGATTTTGCTGGAATTCACATTGGTGAAGACACACAGATGAAAAAGATTTATGAGGTTTTAAAATGAAAGTTACAAGAAGACAATTGAGAAGATTAATAGAGACGACAGTTTTTCCAAAGAATCCTGTTGATTATATTTCTGATCCTGAACAAAAGAAAAACATAAACACTTTGATCGCTTTAGGAGATGAAGAGAATCAGAACATGGGATATGAACTAGCTAGTATGTTGCAGGATGAAGGTGGTTATGAAGGCGACGATTATATGGGTGATTTAGTAAATACGCAAAAAAAGGCAATAATAGACGCATTACTTGCTTTTATTCCAGAGATCGGACTTTTATATTCTTCTAATGATCCCAATGATTTAGAAATGTGGAATGTTTTGACTGAAACATTATCAGATCCTATGGGTATTAATTTATTAGTTTATGTTCATGATTACATAACTGATGAAGTTGAAGATTCTATTTATAGTGATGAAAACCCTGGCAGGTTACCTGATTCAATTGTGAATAATCCCGAGTGGATTGGTGGACTCATATTACATACAATCAGTGGTAAAAGTGCAGATTTAATGTCACAAAGTGATTTGAAGCAAATTATTAAGAGAATAAGTCGATTATCACATGAGCAGGATTTTGTTTTAGAGGAAAAGCTTATTCACTTTATTCATAATAATCTTAATTACTCTGCGGATGTAGGCGTTTAAGTAATGAAGCTTACAAGAAGACAGTTAAGAAAACTTATTTTGGAATATTCTGCACCCGAAAAGAAATATTTTGGAAAAGGTATTACAGCATTAATTGAGAATCCTGACATGTTATATGTTGTTCAAAATGGTGAGCAAGTTTTAAACAGGCCATGGCTCGAAGCAAATGTAGGACGTCGATTTGGTGGCGGAAGTTTTCGTGATGCTTATGAAATTGCTGGTAGTAATGATTTGATATTAAAGATATCAAATAGAATGGATGACCCGAGTCCCGACGCAGGTATTGATTATTCTGCAGAATCTGAGATTTCAAATCAGAATGAGTTGGATTTTTTTAATCGTTTTCCTGAGTTTTTTCCAAAGGTTTATGCATATGAGAGAGAACCAGATGGGTCTCCTAGGTTGTCTTTGCCTCGGTGGCTGGTTATTGAGAAGGCAAATGTTATTACAACGTGGGAAGAAATGGGAGAACAGATTAAAAAGGTCTTTCCGGGAACTGGAGACGCTTATAACTTTTTAAACTTGTGGTTTAAAATTTCTCCAATATACAGCAATGCTAGTGACGCAATCATTGAACATGACAAAAAAAGAATGAATCTAAGCAACGAAGACATATGGTTGCAGATTTTGTTTCATTCTGCTATTAGGGGAAACAATCTTCAATCGGGAACTTTATTTGAAAGATTAGCAGGATTAAAAATATGGGATGAAAAAGGCTTAACCTTTGAACAGAAGAGTGAAATTCTTGAAAGAGATGTCTTAAGCAAACTTAGAGAGATTTTTTCAAAAGATATTAACATTGTAAAGTTTAATAGATTAGCTAAACTTTTGGAAAACTCTGGTTATTTCTTTGATTATAATGAAATAGTACCGGGTAACATAGGGACAGATCTCAATGGTGAAGGTTTTAAGTTAATTGATATCTCACTTTTTGATAAAGATGGTGAGTATGGAATTGGATAATGAAGATAACAAAAAATAGAATAAGAAAATTAATTAGATTAGCTTTATTAAATGAGATTAAGTTTACTTCTGAACCTTATGATTCTGAAGAACTAGAAGATATTGCGCCTGAACAGACTCCAGAGTCTGGATTTTTAAAAAGATCATATGAAAAAATTGTCGGAAAAAAAGAAGTACCTGTTTCGAATGTTGAATCTTTTAAATACACATTTACAACAAGTGATGGCTTGCGGTATATTGTTGAGATTAAGAATTTGAGTAGAGAGTGGGTGATAGATTTTAATGTTGAGGGTGCTAAAAGTTTTGAGCATGAGACAAATAAGTTTGATATGCGAGTATTTTCTTCAGTTATTAAAATTGTTGAAAATTTTATTGATAATAAACTGCCGACACTAAGTGATGATTTGAGTTCGATTAGAAACTTTGTTATTTTTCCTGTTCCAAATTTAGGTAATGATGGAAGAGTTAGATTTACTCGTGCGAGAATATATAAGAGTATCTTAGATGGTTTGTCGAGAGATAGGCCCGACTTAGGGCTAAGTGTTGAAACAGAAGAAACAGATTATGGTGTGGTTGTTTCTTTTTCTTTAAGTGGAGAACAATAGAAATGAAAATAACGAGAAGACAATTAAGAAAATTAATTCAAGAAATTACAATCAAGCCAGGTGGCGATCTTTATGACTATGATCCCGAAGGTAAGATTGAAGTTCTTGCGACATCTGATGATGAAATGAATCGAAACATGGCAGATGATATGGCAGATACATTTGGTTATGAAGGTTCTTATTCTAGTGACTTAGATCACTATTATAATGAGCCTAGAAAAATTGCATTTAAAGGTTATTTAGATGATTTAGAGTTTGAAGTAGGTCCGGATGATAATCGTTTTATGAGAAAGCTTTTGCATGTTGATGAAATTACAAATCTTGTTGCTGAGTATTTTGATAGTGTAGTTGCTAAAGAACCAAATCATGCATTTCAAGAAATGATGGAAAAAGGATATTCTTTTGAAGACATCGTAGAAAATATTAAGGATTATATGTTGCCGATGATTGATATTCCTGATGAAGTTTTTGATAATCCGTATTTTGACAGTGAAATTGAAGAAAGATTTTCTCAAGGCTTGAGAAATGTTTTGGAATATGAATATTAGAAATAATTTTAAATGAGAATCACAAGAAGAAAATTACGCAGTATAATTTCTGAGGCAATGAAGATGCCGTCAGATTTAGGTGATGATTTCTACGTGAGTGTGTCATTTGGCCCGGGTAGAAGGTATAAGATTGAATTGATGCATAGTATTTCTTGGGATAATCCGCCGCCTGGCTTTGTTGCTCGTGATCGTGCTGTTGGAGCTGTTGAAGCTGAATTTAACAATGGTTGTGGCGCTTACGAGGTTAAGAAATCTTATTCTCGTGGTGGTTATGGTCCGTTATTATATGATATTGCAATCGAGCTTTCTGGTAAGCACGGGCTAACCTCAGATCGTAAGTCTGTGTCAGCTGATGCCCAACGCGTGTGGGAATATTATATTAAGTCTAGATCTGATATAGTGACATGGGATATACCTGCAGATTGTGAAGATCCCAGGGCAGGATATCGAAGATATGGTCAGTTGGTGCCACAGGAATGGTCTGGCAAGATATATGGAAAGCTAGATGAAAAGGGTGAGCCTTTGGCACCTGTGATAGATGCACTGGTTGCTTTAAGAAAATTTAAGATGTCTTAGGTTTAGCATAATAGTTATAGTTAATATTCTTTATGGAGATGTAAAAAATGAAAAAAAGAAGTTTAAGTCGTGCGACTCTCAAGAGAATGATTCTTGAAGAAATGATGAGAATTAATGAGAGAGTTGACCCAAAATCTTTCAAAAGAGATGGTGATGAATTTACTGTTGACCTCTATCCAGATCGTCCAGGTGAAGGTGAAGAACCTGTCATGGGATACAAAGGAAAGGTTGTAAAGTATAAGGGTGAAGATCTTCCAAAGCCTGGCGATGAAATGCCATTTGGTTACGGGCAAGAAGGTGGTCCGGGTTCTCAAAGATCTTTTTCTGGCCAGATGTCAGGTCAGGTTAGACCACTTTTAAGAGGCGAAGATCCTGAAGAAATGAGCATGCCAAAACCAAAAAAGGTTTCATCAAGAGTGACAAAGAAAGATGCAATTGGTAATGCTCTTGCTCGATTGGCAATGTTACTTACAACTGAAGAACAAGATGATGCACTTGATGCTCTCGCAGGCGCCCTTGAAGACGCCAACTTAGGTATCGGTGAGATTGAAGATGTTTTTGATGTTGATGATTCTTTAGAGCTCTACGATCCTGATATGGAAGTTGAAGATGACTTAGGTGACATTGGCGACGAAGATCCTTTTGCTGAGGATTAATAAGGAAGGTATCTTCCGATTGGTTGACTGGTCATAATATCGTTATAATCATCAACGTGTTTAAAACCTAGGGCGTGACCTAATTCATGAGCAATTACGGTTGTCGCCCTAGAGTTGTGTTGGATGTCATCTGCCAATTGAATTCTGGCACCAAGCACATATGAGTGAAAACCTTGCCCTTTAATACAGTGATTTTCGCTTGATCCGTATAATTCATCACACCAGTCATAAAATCTTTTTGTCATGCCCCAGCTTTCTTTACCTATGTTTTGCATGTCATGAGTTATAAAGATTACATCATAAATAAAGTCATGTGTATTTGTTGGGCATTTGTAATTTGATTCAGCTTCTTTGTAAACTTTTCCAATTTTAAACCCAGCTTCTTTCCAAAAGTTTACTGCATCAGTTACTTGCGCTTTTGTGACACTTGATGTTTCGCAAATTACAACATTAGGTGTTCTATACCAATAGTTGTGAATATCATTATGTAAATGATCAACATTTGTATGATATGTTGAGATGTTTGCAGTGTGCACTATATTAGGTTCATTTGCTTGTGCAACTGTAGAAGCAATTAATGATGTAAACAGTAATGTCTTGAGAAGTTTTTTGATAAGCATAGTGGTATCTCCTTGTATAATTAGTATACAATAGTTTAGGGAGAAATTGCACGTGTTGCAGGGTTACAGTAAAATAAATGCAAAGATAAATGGTAAAGTATATAGTTTGTGGGTGGCAGGCAGTGATGAAAAAAGAAAAAGAGGTTTGTCTGGTTTAGATTATTTACCCGAAAATCATGGAATGATTTTTATATATGATACACCTGTTAGAGCCTCATTTACAATGAAGAATGTTTATTTTCCTTTAACGATGTTGTTTTTAGATGAAGACTTTGACATTGTGCATCAAGAGTTTTGTCGGCCCGGACAAAAAGAAAAAGTCACTCCGAAGAATGACTTTTTGTATGTTATTGAGATTTAAAGTTTTAAACTTAGCCTATTGATTTGGCTTGTAAAAACATTCCTAAATCTCCGGTTCCCATTGAACCGATAATGTCATTGAATAATCTTGAAGCATTTAGTCCCGCATTACTTCTAAAAAAGCTATCTCCAAGTTCTGCTGCGCCTGTATTTGAGTAATATTTTACTTCTTTTTCTACGGGATTGAAATATGGAATCTTTTCTGACTGCATATTTTCTCCATAGAAATATACGTTGCCCAATCTATCCATGAAAACAAGACCCTCATTTACTTCATCCTTAAATTCTCTTGCTGCAGAAATTGCTTCTCCTTTTGTTGCTGCATCTAAGATTGCACTACCCACAGCCCAAGGGTTGACCACATATACTGGAACATTCTTGTCTGTCTCAGATACATAAACATATTCCCTTTTTCCATCTCTAATTGCGTTATAGATTTCAATATTTGAAACACCTCTTTCAGGCCCTTCTCCTGCCTTTCTTTTTTCTGGTGAAGCTGCATCACATTTTTGTTTGTCTTCTTCAGACCTAGCTTGTGAGAATTTTTTATCAAGGGCAGCCATGACTTTTTTCCAGTCTTTAATTTTTGGATTACCTTTGATTTTCAACCATTTTGTGCTTGACTTCTTTTTTGTTATCCAGCAACCCGTATCTTTGTCAACTTTGTAATGGTATATGTCATCTTCAGACTCGTAAATTTTATCATAGTCTGTTGCAGCTGGACGAAGTGGTCTTGTAGCTGCTTGTTGTTGTTCACTGTCTTCGACATGTTTCAAAGCTAACTTTAGTATTTCAAGCTTAACTTCAAGCTCTTCATATCTTTCTGCCCTTCCGAGCAACTTCATTTTCTTTTTATCGCCTTCTCCGCCAGGAGTTCTTCTAATGTCATCTATAATTGCTTTGAATTCTGCAATTTTACTTTTTAACTCTTCTTTATCGAGTAACAAATCGCCCTTAACCAATTCATACGGATTTTTTTCTTTTTGTAGTTGTTCTTTAGTTTTTGGAACTTCACTAGGGTTTGTGAAACATTTATCAATTTCTTCGATTTGGTTTTTGATATTTGTTGCAACTTTTTCTGTGAGCAAATCTTCTGAAAGAAAAGACTCAATAAGCCTGTTTAGTTCGCTTTTTGTAATTTTCATTTAAATGTCTCCAGATTTACGATTACATTATAATCTATCTTGTTTATATATATTATATTGTGGTGGAAAAATGCCAAAAGTTTGTGATGTGGTTAGATTAAACGCCACTTTTAAGTTGCTAGGGGCACAAGGTTCTCATCCTGTTGTTGAAGAAGCACCTCCTGATTATTATCTTGTTGTTGAGGAAAAGATAGTTACGGGTAATTTTTTGTATTCTAAACTTTTAACCCTGATGGCTTCTGACGGGACAATGAGAAAAGAAACTGATAATAGAGTTTATACAGTAGTATCTTTAGATGACGAATAGTTATTTAAGATATGATAATGTTGGGGGACATTGTCAAGAGGATTGACACTGAAAACTTTGTATATGGGCAGATAATTGCTCATAATACATTTGACTCGGGATATTTTTTGGTTGTGGGAATAACAATACCAAAAAGAAAAGATTGTGATTTTTTTATCTGCAAGATTTATAGTTATGGAGGTAGAACTTCATTTATTTCTTCCAAAAGCTTAGAATTGGTTTCGAGGTTAGAATGAAAGCTAATCAAGTTGATTTTGCTGTGAGACTTTTGTGCAATCCAAAGATGAAAGTAACATCGCGTGGCGTTAATAGAGTTTATTATTTTTATGACATTTTCATTGTTGTTCCTCTGCGGTTATCTAAGAAAATTGATGAGTTTATTAAAAAAAAGATGTATCAATCCTTGCGACAGTTAATAGTTAATAACATTGAGATAATTGAGAGTAATTTATGAAACTAACAAAAAGACAATTAATGAATATTTTAATTGAAGAAGTTGGATTGTCTGATGGTCAGGTAAAACGAATTAATTTAAAAAGACAATTTTTTCCCGCTGTTGAAAGACTTATTGACAAGGCTGTTGGCCGCATTGATGATGAAATTGACTCTTATGAGCCCTTGACAAAAGTTGACATTCTTGATGAGCTAGTACCTTATTTAGGAGGTTTGAATCGTCAATTAAGTGGTTTTAATGAATCAAAAATCACAAGAAAACAATTAAGAGCATTAATAGAGGCATCATTAGAAATATCAGATACTGAAGTTGATGCAGCAAAGAAAAAATTAGAAGATGAAGGTGGTGCAGCTGGTGCTGATCTCGTGGCACAATCAATGAGGGACGCTGAAGAAGGTGACACTGACGTTGAAGATGACGATAAATACATTGAGAAGCTCTCAGAAAAAGATCCTTCGATTAAAGTTCATGATAATGGTGATGTTATTGATACAAGTGGGCTTGAAGAATCTTTGACTTTAAAAACAATCAGAAATTTAATTAGAGAAGAATTGGAAAAGTTACCTTCTTATGCTTATTATGATTATGGTATTGACCAAGTCCCAAACAAGACTGATGCTCATGAAGACATTATTGGCCACACGTGAGCGACTCATGTTAAGCGGAAGGGTTCTGCTTTAAATGAGATTGGTGAAGTTGTTTGGCACTCTTTAGATAATAACGGTAACATAAATTTTTATGATGTTGAGTGGGAAGGTGGATTAGTTGAGCACAACATTCCTGCAGATAGTTTAGTAGAAGTAGCAAATTCTGATATGCTTCCTGAAGCACATGAATCACATGGTATTCAAGAGGAAGATACACCGATACTTGAAAGAAAACGAAAGCGAAAGAAAAAGAAAAAAAGTAAGGCTAGTAAAGCTAAAAAAGAATTAACAAAGAAGCTTCGTTGGTATTTTGGCTATGGTGGGAACGATTATAATCATGATAGTGATTTTGGAGATTTTGGATTTGACATTGGTGGCGATGTCGGCGGTGATGGAGGCGGCGGAGAGTAAAATCTAAGCTAACTGACCAATACTGAAACACATTGCCACACTGAATTCTGCAGTGTTTTTGAGGTGTTTTATGTTCTGGTTTGTTATGATTTTACACGCTGCTTCTGGTTGGTTCTACGGCCATCTAATGGAGTATTTGGTCCACAGGTATTTCTTGCATGATGTCAAGTTGTTTCCTCGATTTTTTAAAAGACATTTTGGTACTCATCATCGTATTGCACGAAAGAACGAAATGTTTGATGAGAATTATGTGAACGTGTTTACCAGGGAGTCTTTGTTTGAGATGCTTGGTATTTTATTTTTGCTTGTTTTGCATTTGCCTGTTTTGTTTACAGCACCGGTTTTTTATGGCGTTTTAGTTATTTCTTGCGTGCAGTATTATATTAAGCATCGCAGGTCTCACATTGATGTTGAATGGGGGAAGAAGAACATGCCTTGGCATTATGAGCATCACATGGGAAAAGATCAGCATAAGAATTGGGGTGTGAGGTCAAATATTATTGACAGGCTTTTAGAGAATTAAACATTGCTGTGTAATAATTAAAATATCGAAAGGTAATCACATGAAACAACAGAAATTGTTAAAATATGCTGACATGTCAAAGTTTTTCTTGGTTGTTGAGAAAAAGAATATTTCATCTCAGAAAAAGAAAGCTTTGATTAAAGAGTTTATAAGAATTGTTGAGCAAGAAGAAAAAGCTGTAGAATCTGATGCTGGTATTTTGGGTGGTGAAAATATAGATTCAGCACTTGATTCTGTTGCTGACGCAGGAAAAGAAGGTTTTGGTAATTATGCTGTGCTTGCTTTTGTGCAATTTTTGATGCAGTCAATGGGGATTGCTTCAGATTCTTTTTTAGGAATTTGGTTTGCAAACAGAGTTAAGAATTTTGCTAAGAGAGGCTTTAACTTTTCAGAATTGTATGACATGTATGAAAAGGGTGAATGCGAAAAAATAGCAGATATTTTACTGATTGACTTTGAGGATGCTGTTGTTCAAAAGATTATTCAATCAATGTTAGGTGGTCAGGCATCAGGTGTAAGTGGGGTTTTACCGGGAACTGTTCAAGAAATGATAAAGAATGCTATTAAAGATTCTGGATTTGCCGTAAAGGTTAGAGATTTAATAGCTGAAAAGATTTGTGAGTTTGAGTTAAAGGATATTCCTTCTACTTTGAAGGCAGTTGCTGGTGGTGCTTTAGGTAGCATAGTAGATTTATTTTCATAGAGGAAAACATGTATATAAAAGAAAGTGAAATTAGAAAGTTGATTCGCAAGAAGTTGATTCAAGAAGCAGAATTAAATGAAGCTGGTCCAGGATCGGCTGGAACTGCTACAAAAGATATTTTAGGTGGTGTTGCTGCCGGTGTTGGAACTGGCGCTGCTGGTTTAGCAGGGTACGGTACAATCGCTGGTTTAGCAGGGTATGGAGCACCCGTGGCTCTTGCAGGAGCTATTGGTAGTGTTGGTGGATCTGCGGGTGGTGCAGCTTTAGCTGGTGGAGCTTTAGCTAGTAGTGCAGGTGGTGCTGCACTTGCTGGTGCGGGTCAGGCGCTTGGCGTACTTGCTGGTCCTCCGGGTTGGATTGCTCTTGGCGTTGTTGCTTTGGGTGTAGCCACAGCAGGTTATTTTTTGGCAAGTCACGCTGATGGAGGAGAAGTTTCTAAAAAAGCTCTTGATGCTTCTCTTTATCAAGAATACAAGAAAACTTGCTTGGAGATATCAAAAAACTTTAAAGAACAAGGAAACGCTCAGTTGGCAGCAAAATGGAAGACTCAACCGGAGCTCATTTCTAATCAAGAGGCTCAAGCTTTTGCAAAAAGATTATACAACGCAACAAAGGGTAGCGGAATTGATATTATGTCAGGAAAAGGTTTGTTTGGGATGGGAACTGATGAAGAAGAGATTCAAAAAGTTTTAAATGAAATTCCAACAATTCTTGATGTTTCTTTTGTTTCAGATGTTTTTCAGAAAAAGTACGAAAAAGAGTGGTTTATGGATTCACATTTATTGAATGTTTTCAATGAAGAGCTTGATGCATCAGATTATGGAGAATATGTTGAAGCTCCTTTAGCTGATAAAATGGACGTTGCTTTTATTGATATTTTTGGAACCAAAATGACACAAGATGAGTGGGGTCAGTATCAAGAGGCTTCAGTGAAAGTCGCTAAGGAAGTTGAAAAGGCAGTTGCTGGAGCAGAAGATGCAGCAGATGAAGCTGCTCTTGGTGAAGAAGGTGAAGGACAGGAAGCTAAAGATAGAGTTGAGATTTACACTACATCAGACACAGACCCATGGGAATATAAAGTTAGTGAAGATACAGGTTGTTGGTTAACACGAAAGAAAGCAGATGCTCCACTTGGTGCTTTTAAGTCTTTGGGCAACAACGCAAGAGCAACAAGAATTCTTGACGAAAAGTTTCCTGACGCTAGAACAGAAGACCAAAAAGACAATTGTCCTGCAACAGGAGGCGGCTCAAGAGGCGGAAATAGAGCTGGGGGTATTTCTAGAAAAGGTGCTCAAGAAAGAGCGAGAAGAGCAACTCAACAACTAGCTCCAAAAAATGTAAGTGATATTAGAGTTAACATAACAGGACCTCTGAGTGATAATAAAAACATTGAAGAGTTTAAGTCAGAGTTTCAGCAGGTAATTGTTGATACACTTCCAGCTTCTAAAAAGATTCCAAGCGAATATTCAATTAAAATTAACACTGGGCCTCGTGGAAGAGTTCAATATTTTAGGTCTAACTGGGATGGTATTGATGAGAAAGGTCTTTCAGCACAAGTTAGAAAAATGATTACAGGTAGAAGAAAAACACGTGGAACCATTGACGTTACAATTCCTGCGGGTGATTACTCAACACTAAATGAAGGTGTAGAACTTAAAGCTTTGATTAAAAGACTTTCTAGAAAGGTTTAGTCATGAAAATTAGTGAAAAGCATTTGCGAAGTTTAATTCGCAACATGTATCTTAATGAAAGCTTAGCAATAAAATTTGCAGATTCTGGCCCGAGAAAGCTTGACCTATCTTTGGCAGGTGATGTTGATTTAGATGCTTCTCTTGACAAGGTTTCAAGTAATGTTCCGGGTGGCACTGGTATTGACTGGGGATCAGATGGTAATGCTCAAGCTAGAAAAACTGCTTGGCTTGTTTTACAACCCTTCCTTCCCGAGGGCGCTGTTCTAACAAGTGTTGTTAGAGATCAAGCTAATCAAGATAGAATCATAAGAAAATATGCAAAGAAAAAAGGTTACAAAGGTAATGAAAATGATCTTGATGCGATGCATAGGTTTATTACAAAAGTAAAGAAGATGGTTGTTGCAAGACATGTAGGCAGAGGACACGGTGGGAAAGGTAACACCGCTGCTTTTGACATATCTGGTGCAAACTTAGATGACATATGGAAATCTGTTCAGTTTGTAAACAAGTATCTTTCTGATTTTGTTAAATTTGCTGAACTTAAAAAGGGAAAAGGTAAAAGCTCGATCATTGAAAGAGATAATAACGCTGTTCACGTTCATTTTGACATTGCTGATGTAAAAATGAAAAGCTTTGATGAGGTTGAATTAAAAGAGAAAATTGCTGAATTAAAAAGTGGATCATCTAAATCAGCTTCTGCTTAAGCTTTCCTTCGTAAATAGCTCTTCTTCCCTCTTTAGATTTAGCAAATCTCTTTATTAGTTCACCTGCACGAGCATTTGCTTGGTCTTCGTGAAAACCACCTGCATCTCTGATATTTCCAACAATGAGTCCCATTTCATCTTGCATCATGTGAGTCATTTCATGTGCAATTGATCTTAGACAGTCCACTAGTGCTCTATTTTTACAATAAACTCTACAAACATTGTTACCGATTTCATATGCAGCTGTTGTTGTTATGTTGTGAGGTTTTCTATCAGCAACCATGTATATTTCAAAATTACCTTCAATTGGTAATTCTTCTGCACAAAAAAGACAAAACTCACCAGCTAGTTTGACCTTTTCTTCAGTTAGGTTTAAACCTTTATCTACGAATAATTTCATATTTCATTTTCTCATATTTCATTGCTTTTTCTACGGCGTCTTCATGTGACATGCCTGAAGCTTTATATCTTGCAATCATAACATCACGAAAAGAGTTTTTACCATCACCGTCTTGGTCTTTTGCTTTTTTCTTTTTGCGTTTTTTCTTTTTTTCTAAAAGAACAATAATGTCAATAATTTCAGACAGAGTTATTTTATCTTTCTTCATTTTAAAGCCTTTATAAATAATAATGTTAATAATTATTTGGCTTTATAGGTTTTGATCTAGAAAACTTTGTATCTGATAAAGATGTGGACCACCTGTGACGTCATTAAAAGAGATAATTGCAACTGAAATTACACCTACTAACTCGCCTCTTTCGTTTAAAACTAAACTTCCAGAAGTTCCGTAAGTACCAGGAATAGAATATAAGCACATAAAACCTTCAACTTCGTTTGTACAACCTGCATATCTCCCTTCGAAATGGAGTCTTAGATTGAAACCGTTAAGACCTTCAGGTGCAGCAATGGTATGTACTTTTTCACCAATTGTGGGCTCTTTTTTTGCTATTTTTATATTTTTAGCTCTTTTTGAGAACTCAGATTTCATTTCTAGCAAGCATAGATCATTTTCCATATCAACACTTAAAATTTCTACTTTTTCTCTTTTCCCAAAAAAGTCACCTGTTAAAAAATACATTGGTTTTTCACCTTCTTCCAAAAGTGAACCTTCAATGGTGTTTCTTATTGTTTCTGAATCGTTTTCACCTTCAACACACCAGTGAGCAGCTGTGAGAATCTTTATTGAATCTTTAGTTCTCTTTACAACTCCTCCTGATGCTGAAGTATATACTAGTGCTTCGTTTTGACCGCATTCTGATAATTTGTCAGAATCACTGCAGATAAAACCTTCATCATCTAAAAGTAAATATTTTTTAAGATGCACAAAGTTTTCATTTGGAAAAGGTGACGAATAGTGATTAGCTAGTGTCCTTTCCATTTTATTTGAGTGATTATTGTAAACTTCAACTTTACTGATACGCGTGCAACTTAAAAAACAAAAGAATATAATAAAAAAGAACACAGCAACCCCCCGAATTATTTTGACTAATCTAATCATTTTAGTTCCCCTAAATTTACTTATTCTCTAAAGGTAACAATTGTGAAAAATAATCTCAATTTAGGTTATGCATGCATCAACCTGTCAATTCAAAATTCTGTCAAAAACAAAATAACCAACAATCGCGGCATGATTAAAAGGACATTCCAGCAAAAGGGCGTAAAGTATGCGTCACACCTTGCCAAGCTGAATGTAGCTGATCTTTTACCTATCCTTAAATGGAATAAGAATAACAATGTTAAAGTGTTCAGAATGACGTCCTGCCTATTTCCTTGGGCATCTGAATATAATTTAAAAGACTTACCTGATTATACAGAAATTTGCAAGCATTTGGCAATTGCAGGTGAGTATGCAAGAGAAAATGGTATTCGACTTTCTTTTCACCCTGGTCCTTTTAATATTCTTGCATCACCAAAGCAAAATGTAGTTGAAAATTCTTTTAAAGACTTGACCACACATGGTGAAATATTTGATTTAATGGGTATGCCCAGAAATCATTGGTCAAAAATCAACATTCATGTTGGTGCAGCTTATGGTGACCATCAAAAAGCAACTGATAGATGGTGTCAAAACTTTGAAAAACTTCCTGAATCTGTTAAATCTCGATTAACTGTGGAAAATGATGATAAAGGTAATCTGTATTCAACTAACATGCTTTATGATTTGGTTCATCTCAAAACAGGAGTTCCGATTGTTTTTGACTTTCATCATCATAAATTTTGCACAGGTGGACAAACAACTGAAGAAGCTTTGGCTCTAGCAGTTAAAACTTGGGGCGATGTAAGACCTACGTGTCATTATTCAGAGTCTGCTGCTGAAAAAGAAGGAAAAAAGGTTAACCCGAATGCTCATTCTGATTATATTTATGACAAGATTGATACTTATGGTCAATGCATCGATGTAGTAATCGAAGCTAAGGCAAAAGAACTATCATTACTAAAATATAGAGAGTTATACGGAAATGAGTTTGAAGAAAACAGTGACAGCACACCTACCGCACAGCAAGTTGTCACAGAAGATATGGAATGAAGACGAAGAGATTCTTCCTGAATTTAGAGAAGCTTTACTAAAAATAGCTGATGAGTTTTTAGAGTATCTTGGTGTGCCTGTTGATGTAATAGACATTACAATGACTGGCTCTTACGCTAATTACAATTACACACCTTTTAGTGATATTGATTTACATCTAGTAATTGATTTTGGCACAGTTGACGATAATCTTGATTTAGTTGAAGAGTTTTTTAGTGCAAAAAAGACATTCTGGAATAATAGACATGATATCGAGCTAAAAGACATTGAGGTTGAAATATACCCGCAGAAACACGATGAAGATCATGCCTCGACTGGTGTGTATAGCGTTCAAGATAACAAGTGGCTAGTTAAACCAAAAAAGTTTAAAGATGAACTTGATGTTGACAATGTAACCAAGAAATCAGAGAAACTTTCAAAAGAAATCAGAGTTGCATTGAAACAAGCTAGGGAAAGAAACATCACTAGGCCACTCGATAAAATGATAAAGAAATTAAAGAAGATGAGACAGTCTGGTTTGGAAAAAGCAGGTGAACTTTCTGATGAAAACATCATGTATAAAGTAATCAGAAGTCAAAATTTGTTACAGGATCTTTTTGATACAAAAGACGAAATATTAGATAAAGATCTTAGTACTATTCGATAGGGTCTTTTTTAAGAGCTGCTTCAGAGTTTTTCTCAAACCAAGTATTTGATACTTCGTCGGTTTGTATTGGTCCACCCTTTGCCCAAGTGTTACAAGTTCTTAAACTATGACATTTAAAGTGATGCATCCAACAGTATCCAAGTCGACCACCATCATCGTCTACTTCAATGTCACCAGGCATGCACTGTTCCATTTGTGGACTTATGTCAAAAGCAACACAATTACCGCAAAGAGACTTTTTTGCTGCTTTTTCAGTTGTGTTCCATTTTTCTGCTATTTCTTTCCAATAGTTACCTGGCTCTTCAATATTAAGCGGGCCGTATTTGATAAAATCTTCTCTGATGGCCTTATCTCTATTTAGGGTGTTAAGTTCGACACTTTTTGTTGGTTCTGGACACAGGAATTTATTTACTTTTTCGAAGATTTTTAATTTCTTATTTTCTTTTGTAACTTCTTTCCAAACTCTTCCTTGAAAGGGTTTATCATAATCATGACCACAATTTGAACACTTATCAATGCCAGAATCGTTTATTGTACCGCACTTTGGACACTTCATAGTTTTTGTTGAGATTTTTTCTTGAAGAAAGGATTCTATTAGTTTTTTTAATTGTTTTCTTGTTATTTTCATTTCTTCTTCCTCATTCTTTCTGTTTTTTTCTTGCTTGATTCTTTTCTTTTTTCTGCGTAATCAAGTGCTCTTTTAAGTCTTTTTTTGGTATCTGGGTCTTTTGCGTTTTTATATGCAGCTCTGACACGTTGATGTACTAGATTAATAATTTGTGATTGTCTTTTGTGGTCTTTGGACTTAAAAGCTTTTGAAGAAAATGTATCTTGTATATCTTCTTTTGTTCTGAACTTTACGGGAACTGTATCTTTAGGATTTTCATCTGTATAGAGTCTTCTGCCTGAACCTTTTGGTTTTTTACCTGTCCCTACTTTAGGATCACCTTTTTCTAGAAGAATAGTTCTAATAAGTTTTCTTATTTCTTCTTCGGACACGTTTTTCTCTTTTTAACAGTTGCCCATGGTTTGCTTGGAGTTGCAGAGTTAACTCTTGCATGTGCCCATTGATGAGCAGTCATACCTTTTCTAGAACCTGAAGAGAGATAAGCAGCTAGACCTTTTCTGAATTCTGAATAAACAGAACCACGTGTTAAGCATCTTTTATCTGCTTTTTTATCAAGTGATTTTTTTACTGCAGCTGATAATCCTTTAGAAGCTTTTTTCTTTTTCTTCTTTTTGCGTTTCTTTTTTTCATCAATCAATTCTAAACCATCTTGCTCTAAGTTTTCAACTTCACCAAGTGCATATTCTAATTTTTCAAATTCTAAAATCTCTTCTAGCAATTCTCTTAATGTATCCTGATCTAGTTTAGATTCATTTTTCTTAGTATCGGGCCTAGGTGTATTTTTAAAACTCTTTTTTTCTCTTTCTTTCTTTTCCATGTTATCTCTGCACTTTGCTGCTTCTTTTGTCTTACCATCTTTGTAAAGTTTTTTGCATCTATCGAGTGCTTTATCTCTTTTACTACCCTGAGGGGCACCGTACTGAGTAGGATGAGGTTTGTCTTCTGCTTTCTTTTTTCTTTTATTTTTTTCAAAAATTACTTGTAAATCTTCAATTATTTCGTTTAATAATTTAATTGAGGAATGGGAATGGGGATTATTTTTATTCATTATTAAATCTCATCTTAATTTATTTATAATTATAATTATGTATTAAGATTTCTATAATAGATTCTTATAACAAACAAAGAGAAATAATTTTTATGTCAATTTTTAAGAAACACAGTACAAATGCAGATAGATCAGCTACAGATAGAAGACGTCATAAAGAGAAAATTGAGAAAGCTATCAAGGAAGGAATCCATGACATTGTTGCTGAAGAAAGTATTATAGGTCAAGACGGAAAGAAAAAGATTAAAATACCTGTCAGGGGTATCAAAGAATTTCAGTTTGTTTATGGTCGAGGACAAGGAAGTAAAGGTGTTGGTGCTGCACCAGGTTCTGATATTAAAAAAGGTCAAGTTATCAAGAAGGGTCAAAAGGGACAAAAAGGTCAGGGAGGAAAACCTGATAAGCCTGGAAATGAGCCTGGTGAAGAATTTTACGAAGTTGAAGTAACATTAGATGAATTAGCAAAATATCTTTTTGATGATCTCAATTTACCTGATCTAGAAAAGAAAGCAAATACAACTGTTGTAGCTGAGAAAATTAAAAGAAAAGGTTATCGTTCAAAAGGCATTAGAACTAGACTTTCAAAAAAAGAAACTCTTAAAAATAAAATTAGAAGACAAAAAAGAGCTCAGAAAAACGGAACTTTTGATACTGAGTCAGGTGAAAGATTTCCGTTTCATGAAGATGACTTAAAATATAAACACATTGAGGTTACTAAAAAACCCATCACAAATGCTGTGATTTATTTTATTATGGATACCTCAGGTTCAATGACAAAAGATAAAAAGTTTTTAGCTCGTTCTTTTATGTTTTTGCTATATCAATTTATTAGATACAAATACACTAGTGTTGAAACTGTTTTTATTTCTCATTCAACTGAAGCTCAAGAAGTATCAGAAGATGATTTCTTTAAGAAGGGAAGTAGTGGCGGGACTTACATTAGTTCTGGTCTTAAAATGGCATTAGACATAACTGAAGAAAGGTATAATCCAAATAGTTGGAACATTTATACCTTTCACTGTTCAGATGGTGAAAACTGGCCAGAAGACAACCAAAAAGCTGTTGACTTAATGACACAATTAGCAAACATGAGTCAATTATCAGGATATATTCAAATTAAAGCTCACAATCTCTGGGGTGCTGAAATGGCTAAGGTTTTTGAAGTTGTTGAAAATAAAAATAGTAGTTTTAAAGTTTTAAAGATTTTGGAAAAATCAGATGTTTGGCCAGAATTTGCTAAACTATTCGGGGGAAAATTATAATGAGTGATTGGAAACTTAGTGATTTAAAAAAGTGGGATGATACAATTTGTGATATTGCAAATGGTTATGGCTTAGATTGGCATCCGATTAGTTATGAGATTTGTGATTACTATGAGATGATTGGACACATGGCATATCATGGAATGCCAAGTCATTATAACCATTGGTCTTACGGTAAATCTTTTGAACGAACGCATTTTTTCTACAACAAAGGCATGTCTGGACTACCCTATGAGTTGATTATTAATTCAAATCCATCAATTGCTTACTTGATGGAGCAAAATCCGCTATATCTTCAGATTTTGATTATGGCACATTGTGTTGGACATAGTGACTTTTTTAAGAACAATAGATGTTTTAGCGATACTGATCCAAAGTATGTTGTTTCAAAAATGAGAAATGCTAAGAAAAGAATTCAAAACTATGTTGAAGATCCTTTGATTGGGCAAGAAAGAGTTGAAAACTTTTTAGATGACTTACACACAATCAGGTTTCAGACACAAAGATATAATATTCCTAGAAAGACTAGACAAGAAATCAAACAGTCAAAAATTAATCAATTAAATCAGTTAAAACAAAGTGGTCAGGCAATTGATTTTGGAATGTTGGATAATATGCTTTTAGAGCCTGATCACGATATTCTTGCTTTTCTTTTGGAATACGGCGGCCCATGGAAAACTTGGCAATCAGATTTAATTGAGATTGTTAAAGATGAAAGCAAATATTTTATCCCACAGATCAAAACAAAAATATTAAACGAAGGCTGGGCTTCTTTTTGGCATTACAAGATATTACATGATCTTAGACTTGATGACAAATATCATGTTCCATTTATGAAAATGCATAATGCAGTTGTTAGACCTCACATTGGAGGAGTTAACCCATATCATTTAGGTTTCTATATTTTTCAAAAGCTAGAAAGAGAAGAAGGGTTAGATAGATGTTTTGAGGTTAGAGAAATTCATGATGACATAGCAGCTATTAGATTGTTTTTAGAAGAAGAAGATTATAGAGAGTTAAATTTCTTCGCTCATCAGACAGAGAAAAATGGTGATGTCGTAATTTCTGAGGTTGCTGATCATGACGATTGGAAAAGTGTTCGTGATGATTTAATTAAAAACACAGGAATAAATACAATACCACACATTTATGTTGATAGAGTTGAAAGTGATGGAACTTTGGTTTTAAAACATGAGCATGATGGCAGAGATTTAGATTTAAGTCATGCTGACAACACAGTTAAACACATTAAGAACCTATGGAATTCCGGAGATGTAAAACTTTACACTATCGTTGAAGAAGAACTATGGGAAGTTTAACTAATACAGTTTTAATGATATATTTAGATTAGAGATAACAACATTCGTGAGGTAACATGAAAAAGAAGAATTTTTTAGACTTAATTAAGAGTCAAAGATCTGAAAAAAAAGAAGAAAAATTTTCTGGAACTTTCTTAGAATATTTAGAAGAAATCCAGAAAGACCCAGCACAGGTTAAACTAGCACATAAGCGCCTTTATGAAACAATTAAAGACTTTGGAATGAAAACTGTTGATGTCGACAACGATGAATACAGAGATGTTTATAACGGTGAAAAAATTAGAGTTTATGACTATTTCAAGAAAGACTTTTTTGGTATGGAATCAGTTATTAACAAGCTAATGAGGTTCTTAAAGTCAGCTGCTCACAAAGGAGAAGAAAGCCGTCAAGTTCTTTTACTTATGGGACCTGTTGGTGCAGGAAAATCTGCCCTGGTAGAATCAATCAAGAGTTCTTTAGAGCATGCTGATAATCATTATCATCTAGATGGTTGTCCTATTAGAGAGGAGCCACTACACTTATTACCTAGGTCACTTAGACCTAAATTCGAAGAGCTTCTAGGCGTTCACATTGAAGGTGACTTATGTCCTATATGTAGACATAGACTTATTGAAGAATTCGATGGAAAGTATGAAGATTTCCCCGTCAAACAATCATCTTTTTCTCAGCGTGGTAGAAGGGGTGTTGCTGTTGTCCCACCAATGGATGCTAATTCTCAAGATGTTAGTGTTTTAATTGGTACTGAAGATATTTCAAAATTAGACCTATACCCAGAAGACGACCCTCGCGTGTTATCTCTTAACGGAGCGTTCAATGTGGGTAATAGAGGTATTGTTGAGTTTGTTGAGGTTTTCAAGAATGAAATTGAATTCCTTCACACTATGTTGACAGCAACGCAAGAAAAGCGTGTCCCCTCGCCAGGTAAGAATGACATGATTTATTTTGACGGGGTTATATTATCCCATTGTAATGAATCAGAGTGGAACAGATTCAAATCAGAGCATACTAACGAAGCTATTTTGGACAGGGTTCTTAAAATCGAAGTTCCTTATGTTCTTGAGTTAGAACAAGAAATGAAGATTTATGAGAAAATGATCAATCGTTCAGATTTTAAAGATGCTCATATTGCACCTCATTCTATTAAAGTTGCTTCTATGTTCTCAGTTATGAGTCGACTTCAGGCAACAAATAAATGTGACTTGCTTACCAAAATGAAAATTTATAATGGTGAAGCAATCATTGAGAAAGGCCGTGTTAAAAAGGTTGATATTAAAGATCTTAAAGATGAAGCTAAGCATGAAGGAATGGAAGGTATTTCAACTCGTTTCGTTATGAAAGCTTTAGATGCTGCTCTTTCTGATTCAGACAAAGATATGATTACTCCTATCAATGTTATGGATAGTATGATTAAGCAAGTTAAAGAGCAAATCATTGTTGAAGATACAAAGAAGAAATATCTTGAAATTCTTCAAATGATTATTCGCGAAGAATATCTTAAGATTCTTGAGACAGAAATCGCAAAAGCTTTTATTACTGCATATGAAGAACAAGCACAATCTTTGTTTGACTCTTATCTTGATAATGCTGAATGTTATACAACAAAGCAAAAAGTTAAGAACAAGATTACTCGTGAAGAAAGAGAGCCAGATGAGAAATTCATGAAGTCAATTGAGGAAATGATTGGTGTTGTTGGTTCTGGCCGTGATGGTTTCCGATCAGATGTTACAGCTTACATGTTCTCTAAGATGCGACGTGGTGAGACCATTAATTATAAGTCTTATGGGCCTCTAAAAGAAGCCATTGAGCAATATCTCATTATGTCAGTTAAAGACATTTCAAGAATCGTTACAAAGAGTAAATCACGTGATGATGACCAAAAGAAAAAATATAATGAAATGATTTTGACATTAATAGAAGATTATGGGTATAATGAAGACTCAGCAGAGGAGATATTAACTTATGCGTCAAACAATCTCTGGAGAGACTCTTAAAAAAGAAGTATATAGTAGAGATTTTGTTGATAGTTTTCTAAATAAAACGCTGGATGATTACAATAACATTTCATCCAGCGTTAATTGTTTATATCAGAATTCAAAAGTAATTTCTGATGTCGCATTAAACTATCTAAACAAAAACAATGGAAATCATCAGTATCAAGAACTTAAATCACTAATTAGAAAAGAGTTTGATGAATGTGAGAAAAACTATCCTTTTCTTGGTGATTTATTTGTTAAAGACTTTTTTGAAGACTTAAATGTAAAGAATTTTGAATATTTTTTATACAATAAGTCAATGTGTAAAGACTTTTGTCAAAGCTTAACATATGAAAGTAACAGAAAGTTTGCTCAATGGTTCTTTGAAAATGCTTCACTTGAAAACCTAATAGAAATTAAAAAATCAAAAGGCTCAGACATCGTTGTTGAAAAGAAGGATAATGTCTTTTTTAGTTTTGATTATGATACAGATTTTTTAGGGTCCAAAAACGAGCATACAATGCACAATTATAAGTTTATTATAATTGATGGATACATTGAATCTGTAGGTGAAATTCATCATCTTCTACACCAAGCAGGAAATACTAAAATACCTCATGTTATTTTTTGTTTTGGAATGTCCCCAGAAGTAAAACACAACATTATTCAAAACAACAGCCAAGGTAGAACTGAGGTTTTTCCTGTTGTTATTTCCTTTGATGAAAATACGATTAACATCTTAAATGATCTGGCAATAGTTCACAATTCGGGAGTTGTTTCTTCAAAACTTGGACAAACAATATCCCAAGAGGTTAGAAAAGAATTACCAACGGGAAGTAAATTAACTCTTTCGAGGATGGGTGTTTCAGTTTCTCCGATTTGTGATGACTCTAAGATTTTAAAACATAAACTTTTTCTTCAAAAAAGAGTTAATGAGTGCCAAAGCGAAGATGCAAAAAGCTTAATAAGAGATAGAATAAGAAACATTAATTCAAAAACAATAAAAGTCTATATTCCTGATGCAATGTTTAAAGAAAATGATTTTATTAGAGAGCTAGATTATATTCTTAGATTCTTTAGAAATATTGGGAAAAGAATGATAAAAATGAAAAAAGATGATAAAAGTTTTTACTATGTGCCCTGTTATTGTATAGAATTAGTTAAATTGAAGTCAAAGAGTTTAAAAGATACTTTTTCTCAATTGGAAAAATTGATATTCATAAAATAGGAGAATTATCATGTCTGTAGAATCAAAAGTAATGCAAAGCGTTTCAAATGTTGTTTCTTATTTGAAATCACAAGCAATTCAAGACTTATATAACTCGTCAAACGAAGGTACAATTAGTGTTGAACGCTCAGAGCTTTTAAAAATCGGAAGAATTTTAGAGTCAAGTATTGAAGCTTCATTTTCTAGAGCGTCTAACGAAATTGTAGCTGTTACAAAAGAGTTAAAAGAGAAATAGATGCCTGGTCTTAAGCACCTTATTGAGTGTCACTGTTATCTTGCAATTTTTAAAACTAGTGATGGTTTTGTAACAAATCACAAGTTTCCTGTATATTCAAAGTTTGATGATTCAGGAAAAGTTATTGAAAAGTTTGTAAAATGCAATAATTGTGACACCTTACATCGTGTTTTTGACATATGTCGATCTGACATAGTTGGTGGAAAAGATCAAAGTGAAGTAACAATAAGCATCGAAGATATTTCATTAATGCTTCCTGAAAGACTATCAAATGTTCTCAGTAAGTCAGAGTGTGATTTGGCAACTTGGGAGCATGTTTTAGACATTGTCGAAGAGGAAAGGTGGGGTGAAATATCTGTAATAAAAAGAGATGTTTTAGGTGAAAAACAACAAGTTAAGTTTGTTGAGATTTTATCTGAAAGTAAGATAAAAATCAAAACTGAAACAATTGAAGATATTATTGTAGGAGGTTAATATGAGTAATGTTATTTTAGAAAAAGAAGTTAAGCTTAAACAACAATCTCGTGATATTTCTAAGACGATATTAGATTTTGGTGTAACTGATAGTCAGAAATATGACATAATGTTTTTGTTAGCGTTAACTCTTGAGAATCACAATGAAGTTCAAGAAGTGACTAGTTTTTTAAAAAAATTCAAAAAAACTATTAACAATGAATCAGAAGATACTAAAATTGAAGATAAGCCGCAATTAATTCTTTAAGGAGGGGCGTTAAAATGAATGAGCAACTAGTAGAAAAATACGATATTCTTCGTACTCTTGTAGAATCTCTTCAGACAGATTTGATTAAAAATTCCCAAGGAAACAAATCAGCTGGTGTTCGAATTCGAAAAGGTTTACGTGAATGTAAAAAGATTGCTTCAGAGTTGGTCAAAGACTCTCTGACAGCTGACAAAGAATAAAAGATTTATTTTATTTTTAGATAAAAATTAAGCCGGATTTTTAATCCGGCTTTTTTATTTTAGTTCATTCTTTTTGATAATCTTTCTGATATTTTCCTTATCGCTGCTTTTTCAATTTGACATATCCTCATTCTTGTCACATTAAATATTTCACCTACATCCTGTAGGGTAAGGTTGCTATTTGCGCTTTCTGATCCAAGTATACAACAGTTTTGACATGATGAAGACTTAATCCAGTATCGACAATCTTTTTTTGCGCAATGTTTATTAAATTTCTTGTTGTGTAAAAAACACTTCATATTTATTTTTACTCCTTTTAGAATAATATTCTATATTGAACTAATGAGATTAACAATAGGATTGTCGATGAAAACACAAAAAAAACCTGAAGTTAGAAAAATCTTTATTCTTGACACTTCAGTTTTACTTTATGACAGATGTTCAATTCATTCTTTTCCAGGGAATGACATTTTAATTCCACTATCTGTTCTTGATGAACTAGACAGATTTAAAGACAAAAAAGGTTTAATTGGTGAGAATGCAAGATATATAAATAGATTTCTTGACGATTTAAGAAAAGAAGGCAACCTTCACACAGGCATTGATATTTTTGACAAACAAAATATCAGGGTTTTATTATCGCAAAAGGCTAAGGTTCCCGTAGGTTTAGATCCTAATTGTGTCGACAACCAAATAATATCAGTTGCATTAAAGCTATCACAAGAATCTGATCAGAAAGTCGTTTTGGTTACTAAAGATATCAACTTCAGAGTTAAATGTGATGCTTTAGGTATCAACTCAGAAGATTATTATAAAGATAAGGTTCTTAGTGATGAAAGTCAATTCTACAAAGGTTATGTCGATGTTACAGTTGGTGATCCAGCGTTAATTGATAGGCTTTTTGACAGTGAAGACACTTGTGAAGATATTGTTCCAATAATTGAAGAAGAGATTGGAAGAACTTTAAATCAAAATGAATTTCTTTGCATTAGATGGGAAAAGAAATCTTTTGTTGGATGTTATTACGATAAAAGAATTAACAGAATAAGAACTGCAAAAGAGCTTGATCTGGTAGGCGTTAAAGATAAAAATAGAGAGCAGCTATTTGCCCTTAATTTACTCGAAAGAAGTGATGTCCCTCTTGTTACGATAACTGGGCTTGCAGGAAGCGGTAAAACATTCTTAACTTTGATGACTGCAATTGCTGGTTTACATTCTGGCAGATATAACAGAATTGTAATTACAAGAAACATTCAACCGGTTGGAAAAGATATTGGTTTCCTTCCTGGTGATCTAAATGAAAAAATGTTGCCTTGGATGTCTCCAATTATGGACAACTTTAGGCAAGGATTAAAAGATAAAGACTTATCTTATTTTAATTCAATGAGAGAACAGGGCGTCATTGAGATTGCACCGCTTTCTTTTATGAGGGGTAGAACATTTAGCGATACTATTCTTATCATGGATGAAGCACAAAATGCTACTATTCATGAGTTAAAAACTGTTATTACAAGAATTGGTGAAAATAGTAAAATTATTCTTCTTGGCGATGTTGATCAGATTGATACACCTTATATTGATTCTCTTTCAAATGGTTTGACAATTATTGCTGAGAAGTTTAAGAATGAAAAAGTAGCAGGTCATATTCAGTTGAAAAAAGGTGAAAGGTCCTATTTATCATCGATAGCTGCAAAAATTATATAATTGTAGAATACTTAGAATATATTTGAGGTTTAAAAGTGGCAAGAGACAAACAGAGATTTAGAAAAGTATATCCTTTCATACGAAAGAAGCCTGTTCTTGAGTCTACTACAGGTGGAGACACAGCAACAATTGAAGTTGGAGCAATTGTATTTTCAAATGAAAGTTCTGTAACTCATGCTTTCTCCACTAGTTTTTCATCAGCTCCGATCATAACAGTTGTTTCTGTTGACTCTGAATCTAACGACATGGCAAATGTTAATGTTTATATATCTTCCATAACAACATCAGATGTTGTTGTTGAAACCTCTCAATTATTTACTGGAACTATTCATTATCATGCAATTCAAGGAAGTTAAATAATGGCTGTTGTAACGCTAGGTGGAAAAAATACACAAGCAGCCAAACAAGCTGTAACCAATCAAGAAAGTGTCACAATATCTTTTTCTTCAACTTTTTCTTCGATTCCTAAAGTTGTTGCAACTCTTGAGTCTAGTGTTGGTTCGGTTGAATGTTTTTTAAGCAACATAACAACTTCAGGTTTTACAGCTAATTTTTCTAGTTTGTTTTCAGGTGAAGTTCATTACATTGCAATAGAGGATTAAAAATGGCAACAAAAGATTTTAGAGCGGGTCAATTAGAGACAAGTAAGATTATTGGTTCTGGTAGTATTTCCGGAACAGGAGTAGGAATTGCAATATATTCTGGTTCTATTGCTTCGGATAGAGAAGGTGGCGTTTCAGATGCAGCAATGTTTAACGATGTTGGTTCTGATGTTTTCTTGTTTGTTTCTGGTTCTGCTAATACAAGAACAGGTGTCACTCTTTTTGGAGGTGATCTTGTTGTATCTGGAACTCTTTATGCTGAAAGACAGGTGATAGAAGTTGATGAGACAACATCAGGAAGTTTAAGTGTGTCTGGCAGTCTTTATGTAAAACAAGGAGCACAGATCAACCTTGAAGCAGGAAGTTCTTATCCTGACAATACATTTCAAGTTACATCAAATCAAGGAACATCATTCGCAGTATATGGTTCTCCCGCTGATGTCGATGCTTCGCAACCAGCAGTTTATGTTAATCCTGCTAATGGTCAAATTGATTTCTTTGTAAAAACTGATGGAGCAAAATCTGCCATTGTTGTGGATGCTCAAAGAGAATATATTGCTTTCATGTCAGGTGGTGTGGGTGATTCTCCCAGCGCTCCTAACCCAAGAACAATGAGTGACGTTAACTTTCTAGTTTCAGGATCTATTGGAGGAAAAGATTCTACAAGCAGGGGTGTTGCCGTTTTTGGTGGAGATGTTGTTGTTTCAGGTTCAATTTATCCTGGTGGGGCTACAGAAACTTTAAATATTGGTTCTCCTGATCAAGCTTATTTGGGAGTTTATTCAAAAGAGTTTTATGGAGATCTTCAAGGTGCAATTAGATTTAACGCTAAAAATGATGAGGGCGACACAATACAGAAAGGTCAAGCTGTATACATCAAAGGTATCAGCGGTCAGACCCCAACTGTTGCTTTGGCTGCATGTGACGATCCAAATAAGATGCCAGCTTTTGGCCTTGCAGCAACAAATGCTGCTGATGGAGCTGCAGTTGAAATTGTAACTTCTGGAGACTTATCAAACTTTAATATAAACACTTTGTATGGTGGCATCTTTTCTGAAGGAGATGTTTTATATGTTGCTACTGGTTCAAACCATACTTCTGGATCTTTGACAAATATTAGACCTACTGGGGGTGAAAATCTTTTACAGAACATGGGTTTTGTTGTTAGAGATGGTGGTGGCGGTGATAGTCGTGTTAAAGTTGGTGGTGCTGGACGTTCAAATGCAACGCCAAACTTAAATGATGGTCAAATATTTATTGGTGATTCCACAAATTGTTCAACAACTGCTTCTTTAGGCTTGAATCTTGCATATGCATCAGGTAGTGGGGCAATAATTGGAGTTGATGGACAACCCGTTCAATTGCAAGCAGGTTCAAACGTTGGATTAGCTGTAACAGGATCTGCATTATTTGGTTTTGCATCAGCTGAATTCTCAAACGGTTTACCACCTCTACCCGGCACTGATACAAACTTCTTTGTTTCTGGAACAGTCGGAGGAAAAGGAACAGAAGGAACATCAGTCTTCGGCGGTGACACTGTGGTCAGTGGGGTGTTTTATTCAGTTGATGAAATGAGAGCCTTTAACAATATTAGGATTTCGGATACTCAAGGAACTGCTTTTCCTACCTTGTATATGAATGCAGCGGGAAGTGTTAAGTTGCAAGAAGATAACAATTCGTTGATTATAGACGGTAATAATAACTTATATTTAGTTTTTGATGATTCCCTAAGATTCACCGCAGATGCTGAATCAAACCCTGTTTTCGTTTGTAGTAATTCTCCCGGGACGTTCGACATTAAGGGTGCTCTTTTTAATCACGGCCAGGATTCTGATCAAGACTTTTCTGTTTCAACAACAAACCAAAAGAGGGCAATTTTTGTTTCATCATCTGATGATTCTGTAATGTTCCATGCAGAAGGTTTACCACCTGCTGCTTCTGATACACACTTCTTTGTTTCTGGCGCTATTGGAGGAAAAGGGACTACTGCAACTTCTGTTTTCGGTGGCGATGTTGTCGTATCGGGCGCTTTATATGGTCAATCTAACTCTGTAATTCAAGAGGGCTTAACAGTTAACGATGCTAGAGCAGGGGCAACTACAAATGATTTCACTGTTTATAATGATGCAGGTAAGAAATCAATTTTTGTTGACACTGATGTTGGTGATGTTGAATTTTTTGGAAACCTGGATGGATCTTTTTTAAAGATAGATGCAGCAATTCAAGAAGTTGTTGTTAACACTGAAGAAATTCCAAGGATAGGTGGACATTATGATGTTAATTTCAGAGTTGCTTCTAAGAATCTAAATTCAGCAATTCTTGTTGATGCTGATGATAATCAGGTGTTAATCGGATCTAACGAATTAAATGCTGCAGATGAAAATGTCGGAACAGATGTAGTTCTTTACGTTTCTGGAACAACACCATCTGGTGGGGGCGGAAAAGGAACATCAGGTGGAACAACAGTTTTAAATAGTGATTTAGTTGTATCAGGAACTTATCGTGGAGGTTATGATACTAATGCTGGTTCTGAATCTTTCCAAGCAATTTCAGATAATTACTTGTTTATGTCAAATCCGAGCGATTTTGGTAGTCCTCAAATAGAGGCAACTGATTCTAATTTCTTCTTCACGGGCTCTATCGGAAGCAGAGGTGGAGGAACACCCGGAACCGCAGTCTTCGGTGGCGACTTACATGTCAGTGGGGCAATAACTGCAGACGGCGGAGCGCCAGCACCGACTTACAGGTATGAATATCTTTTATTATCAAATACTGTTAGCTCAACATCGCTTGATTTTCTTAATGTCTATCAAGTTGGAGGGGTATTCGCTTCTACAACAGCAGCTAGTAAGTTTATAGCTCCAGCTTCAGGAAGTATAGAGAGAATAATGGTTACTCCCACCGTAACTGGGAGTCCTTTTAGCGGTGAGCCTGTAATTACCTGGTTTAGAAGAAACAGACTGGATGGAAAATTTGATAATTCAAACATTGAAGCAATAGTAACGGGCAGCACTGATATTCCTTTTACTTTAGCTGGTACAACAGACTATAAAGCAATTATTGACTGGACAGGAAACACACTAACAGTTAGCGGTTCTAATTCTTTTAATCCTGGTGACATGTTACATTTTCAAGTCAGAACAGAAACAAACAATTTGGGGGATTGTGGGATTCAAATAGTTTTTAAACTTGATGAATCTGTAACATACCCGTAAAATAATTTAACTTCTTGATTGTCTATGTAGAATTGTTGTAAACAGGAGACAATAAATGTTTACAACACCTTTCGAGAGTGAGAAAAAAGCGAGTAGTAGAAACTCAATAACATTTGAAGAGTCAGACATTGTATTTGTTGCTGATATGTTTATGGATGAATATACAGGTGGTGCTGAGCTAACAACAGGAGCACTAGCAAACAATGCAACATACAAAACTTTTCAATTAAAATGTAATGAATTAAACGATGAACTATTAATGAAAGGCGCACAGAAAATTTGGGTCTTTTTTAATTTTTCCAGAATTGACTTTAACATGCTTCCAAAAATAGTTGCAAACTGTCACTATTTTATTGTTGAATATGATTATAAATTCTGTTCATACCGATCAATTGATGTTCATAGAATACACCAGGATAAAGAATGTGATTGTCATCAACAAAACCATGGTAAACTGGTTTCTGCATTTTTTACGGGTGCAGAACACATTTTCTGGATGTCTGAGAGCCAAAGAAACGTCTATCATGAAAGATTTTCTTTCTTAAAAGAAAGACCACAAACAATTCTCAGCTCAATCTTTGAAGTCAAGGATTTAGAACATATTGAAAAACTTCATAATGCTCGTCAAAGTAATGGACATAATGATAAATTTGTTGTTATTAACTCAACTTCTTTAATTAAGGGTGTTGAACAAACAAAAGAATTCTTATCAAATAAAGGTGTAGAATATGATGTTATTGGTGGTTTAAACTATAGTGACCTATTAAGAACGCTTTCTGAATATAAAGGTTTAGCTTTTATGCCGCTTGGTGGCGATACATGTCCTCGATTGGTTATTGAAGCCAAGTTAATGGGACTTGAATTAATGTTGAATGAAAATGTTCAACACCAAACAGAAACTTGGTGGCAACAAGGAAGAGATGAAATAGAAGATTACTTACTTCAAGGCTTTAATAGATTTTGGGATACTATTAGTGGTTTTGCAAATAGAGAAGTCAAGCTTTCAGGATATACACAAGCTTATAACGTTATGAACAGTGACTATCCATGGCGAGAATCAATTACGTCTCTTTTAGGTTTTTGCGATGAAGTTGTTGTTTTGGATGGTGGTTCTGATGATGGAACTTACGAAGAGTTACAAAAATGGGCTGCAGAAGACACGAGGTTGGTCGTTAGACAGCTTAAGCGCGACTGGAATGATAAAAGGTTTGCGTTATTTAACGGTCAGCAGAAAGCAGCTGCACGCACTCTTTGCACAGGGGAGTGGTGTTGGCAAGTTGATATTGATGAAGTAATTCACGAAGATGATTACGGTAAAGTAAAGAAATTAATTAGACAATTACCAAAGACAACAAAACTTGTTTCTCTTCCTGTTATTGAGTACTGGGGTGGTTCTGAAAAAGTTAGAGTTGACATCAATCCGTGGAAATGGCGCTTAAGCAAGAATGATCCACACATAACTCACGGTGTAAATGCTCAACATAGACGTTATGATGAGGAAGGAAATCTTTTCTCTATTGGTTCAGACGGTGATGATTATATTCATACAGATAGTTATCAAATTATTCCAGACATGAACTTCTACACACCTCAACTTCATCAAGTTAGGATGGCAGCAATGGAAGGTAATAAAGATGCGCTCAAAGCTTATCGTAACTTTATTAATCTTGCTACTGAACAATTACCTGGTGTACATCACTATTCATGGTTTGATTTAAAACGAAAAGTTTATTCTTATAAAAACTTCTGGAGTCGACATTGGGCTTCCCTTTATAACAAAGTTATTGACGATGTTCCTGAGAACAATATGTTTTTTGATAAAAAATGGGAAGATGTTACTGATCAAGAAATTGAAGATATTTCAGTTAGAATGAAAGAAGAAATGGGTGGCTGGATTTTTCATAGTAGAATTGATTTTGATAAACCTACACCTTGGATTGATGTTGAAAAAGGACATCCTTCAATAATGAAAGAGTGGATTGAAAAAAGAGAGGGTTCTAAATAATGGAAAAAGTAGTATTCATAAGTCCGATGTACAATGCATCTTCACATCTTAAAGATCTAATTGAATCAATTAAGGAACAAAAGAATTCAAATTGGGAACATGTAATCATTGATGACATGTCAACTGATAATAGCTTTGAATTGGCTGTCCAGTTAACTGAGGGAGATGAAAGATTCAAGGTTGTTAAAAACACAGAAAAATGTTATGCTCTTAAAAATGTTGTTAATGCTGCAAGAGAATATGAAAATGATTCAAAAACTGTTGTTGCAGTAATTGATGCTGATGATGCACTCTGCAATGAAAATACTGTGGGCTTACTTTTAAAAGCATATTCAGAAGATGACGACGTTGACACTGTTTGGACTGCACACTCTTGGGATATTAATTCTATGAACATCTCAAAAGAGTTGCCAGAATCGCCTCCTGTGAATCCCTATGAATATCCTTGGTGTACATCGCACCTTAAAACATGGCGAGGCTGTGTTTTAAAAGCTATTTCGGATGAAAACTTTAAAGATTTAGACGGGAACTGGTTTGTTAGAGGATATGACCAAGCTCTTTATTTGCCAATGCTGTATTTAAGTCATAAGAGAAAATTCTTAAATGAGATTTGTTATCTTTATAGGATTAACTCAAACTCTGTTTCTGTTAGAGAATGGAGTGAAAAAAATCAAATGGATACTGTAAGATTAGTTAGATCAAGAGGTTTTGTATAAAATGATTAATAATATAAGAGAGATGGCAAGAATTGAAAAACCTTGGGGTTATGAGGTTCATTGGGCTTTGTGTGACAAATATTGCGGAAAAATATTACACATCCAACCTAACCATCGTTTAAGCTTACAATATCACAAAGAAAAAGAAGAAACCATATATGTCATGAGTGGTGTTTTAATTCTTTGGGAAAGCGACAATGAAGAATTTAGTCAAACTTTGGGTCCTGGGTCTGTTTACCATGTTAAACCTGGACAAGTTCATAGATTTGGCGCTGGAACAACTGATGTTGTCTTGATGGAGGTTAGTTCTCCAGAAATCGATGATGTCGTTAGAATCAGGGATGATTATAAGCGGTGAAAGTTTTTACTCATAATTTCAATCCTCATTCAAACAGCGGTCCTAATAAGTTTACTAGGACCCTTTTTGCTAGTCTGATAAACAATGATCTTGTTAATTTGTCAAATCAGGATGAAGCAGATGTTGAATTCTGTCTCATTCAACAACAAGTGTATAAAGCTAAACCAATGGTTTTGAGACTAGATGGTATATATTTCAATTCTGAACAGGACTTTAAACAGCAAAATGCACCGATTAGATTTGCTTATGAAAATTCCGATGCTGTCATATTTCAGTCAAACTTTAATAAGCAGTTAACTGAGTCTTGGTTTGGCCCACACAAAAACGGTCATGTAATTCACAATGCTGCGGATAATTTTTTAATAAATTCTGTCAATTCTGATATTTGGGATGATAAGCTTGGTAAAGATGTTGAAGTATGGTCTTGTGCTTCGAGCTGGAGACCTCACAAGCGTTTAGATGAGAACATTAGATACTTTCTGGAGTTTGCTCCTAAAGATGCTGTTTTAGCCATTGCCGGAAAAGATGCAAAAGTATCAAGCCTGACTAATTCAATTCAAGGACGATTAGTTTTTCTAGGAGAATTGGATTACATTAGCTTGTTATCTTTGTATAAAAAATCTTCTACGTTTATTCATTTGGCTTATTTAGACCACTGTCCAAATGTTGTTGTAGATGCTCAAGAAGCTGGTTGTAGAATTGTTTGTTCATCAACAGGTGGAACACATGAAGTAGTTGATAATGGTATTATAATCATAGAAGATGAATGGGATTTTAAACCTTGTGAACTTTATAATCCGCCTAAGATGGATTTTGGAAATGTAAAAGAAATATCTGTTCATAGAGATTTCAGAGATAGAAAGACAAATAAAAAAGTTTCTCGTTTTGAAAAATGTGTGAATTCATACTATAATGTCTTTAAGGATATATCGTTAACATGAAGATATTTTGTCATATTCCTAGAGAAAACTGGATTGTTGATAGAATGGGAGAAGAATATAAAAAATTCTCAAACCATGCTGTTTCATTTAATAAAATTGAAAAAGATACCAATGTAATATGGCTTTTGGGATCTTGGTGTTGGAATCAGATTCACCCAGAGGTATTAAAGAACTTCTACGTCGTCTGCACAATACATCACGAAGTTCCTGAAAAATTTGACGAAAAAAGAAAGCAAAATTTTTTATTAAGAGATAATTTTGTAAATCATTATCTAACATATAATGAAGAAACTGCTAATCTTATTAAAAGTATGTCGTCAAAATCAGTGAGTATTTTACCTCACTGGATTAATCATGAAATATGGCTTAAAAAAGACAAAAAAGAATCGAGATTAGAAATTGGACTGCCTGTAGACAAGTTTCTGGTGGGATCTTTTCAGAGAGACACAGAGGGTTCAGATTTAAAATCTCCTAAACTTGAAAAAGGTCCGGATATTTTTGTTGAAAAAGTAAAACATATACACAAATTTAAAAAAGATTTGCATGTAGTTTTAAGTGGGTGGCGAAGGCAATATGTCATTAGACGACTCGAAGAAGAAAAGATACCACATACCTACATTGAGCTACCAACGCAGGAGATTATCAATAGTCTTTATAACGCTTTGGATCTCTATGTTGTCTCTTCAAGATGTGAAGGTGGACCTCAGGCAATTTTTGAATGTTCTCACCTAGAAGTTCCAATAATATCGACAAAATCAGGTCAGTTTAGATTTCTTGATAGTAATTGTATTTATGATTTCGAAGAAGATATAACTGAAGAAAAACTTATAAAAGCTTTTTCATCAACCAAATCTAATTACAATAAATTTTTAAAGTTTGGCCATAAGAAAGTTATAGGTCAATATGATGATTTTTTTAAATCATTTTCTTCTACATCGAGGATAAGTTTAAAATGAAAAAGAGCTATGTAGATTTTTATAGAGATGGCATTGCAGAAATAAGTCTTAAAAATACAAAGCAGTTAGACGAAGTTTTAAAAGAAATACTCGATAACAAAATTAAGAACAAGGACTACTTTTTAAAATCAAAATATCCAAAAACACAGGACTTTAGACCCGATGTTATAAATTACGATAGTGTCTTTATGGATATTCTAAAAGAAAATAACATAAAAGAAAAGATTAGATCAATTTCTCTTAGAGACATGTCTCTTTTTCACATACAAGTTAGAGTTGTTGAGGATGAGAACAGCTATATGAATTGGCATAGAGATACTTACTATTCTCTATCTGGAGATCCAGTAGGTAAGACACCCGCCGGTCTTAAGATAATATACTACCCTCAACTTGAAGATTCTGAGCGTGATAGGCTTTTATATTTAATAGGTTCTAATAGGATTATTTTTCCAAACAACGGCTATGATAATCAGCTGTTTAATATTTTAAAAGTTAAAAAAATAAGTACATCATCCGATAAAGCGATATTGTTTGACACTTGCGGGATGCATGCAGTTTGTCCTGAAATGAAAGGAGAAAAATCAATAAGATTGATTTATAATTTTCTTAGTAGAGAGCAAATTATTGACGATCATTATGAAGATAGTTTACATATGCAAACCATGAGAGCATTTGAGGAAATATAAATGAAAAAAGTAGGTATTGTAGGATCTGGTAAAAGATTTTTAAACGTATATAGGGAAATTTTAGATTCACTTGGCTGTAACATCTTTATCTGGAATAGAACCAAAGAAAAACTAAAGATATTTGAAAATATTGACAATTATAGTATTGTTGATAAATTAGAAGATTTTAAAAATCTAAACCTTGATCTAGTGCTTTGTTTCTTGCCTAGCGAAGAAAGCTTCGATGTTGTTGGAAACATTGATTTTGGAACTTCTTTACTAATTGAAACACCTGTTTCTGATCAACGATGGTTGCAAAACTTAAATCCTGTAGGAGTTTTAGAGCAGTGGATTTACTTGCCAATAGAACAGGTAAAAGAAGAAATCTACAACATGGGAATAATAAGTAGACCTTACTGGGTTTTCAATGACGGAAGGTCATTTGATTATCACGGAATATCTCAGTTAAGGAAATATTGTCTAGGATCAAGGCCTATAAGTTTTTTTGGAAAGATTCAGGATTTTGAAAATAGACAAGGCTTTGTAGATAAGTCAGGAAATATCAATAGAACTTCTGATTTTTGGACACACGGTCAAACAATGCTTGAAAAAGGAGAGCTTTTGATGCATAGCTTCGCTTATAATTGCAAGCAGAGTATTTTAAAACCAATTCAGTTATTAAGAGCCTATTCAGTTGATGGATCAATAATTTCAGGAAGAATGGAAAATATGGATGATGATTATGAAAAATTCTCTGTAACTTACTGTGATAAAAATAGAAGGCCAATTATTGAGAAAGCTATAAGAACTGTTACAGATGAATCTACTACTAAATCTATTGAATTGTCGGGCTTAGGAATATATTGGAGAAACCCTTATGTCGAGAATAGCTTTAATGACCAGCAGACTGCAATTGCAATGCTCCTAAAAGAATCATTTAATGGCAATCTTTATACTGTAGAACAAGGCTTTTATGACTTTTTAACAATTAACGCAATGAAGCAATCACACATGAGCAACACTATTCTTTCGGTGAGGAAGTAATTGAAAATATATCTAAACAGAGAACCCGTAGAGGGACCTTGGGGTGGTGGAAATAAAACTTTGTCTTCACTCTGCAAGAGGCTTAAAGAAATAGGTCATGAACTAACTTTTGACTTAGAAAGAGATATAGACATAATTTTTTGCTATGACCCAAGACCAAATAAAAAAGGTGTATGGTATCAAAATTTTTTAGACTATAAGGCTAGTTTTAAGAACACTAAAATATTGCAAAGGGTTGGAGACGTAGGGACACATTCAAAGCCTGACTTAACAAAAATACTTAGGGAGATAGCATCGAAGAATCTCTCAGATTTTTACATTTTTCCTAGTCACTGGTCAAGAAAAATGATTAATCATACAGAAAGAAACTTTTCAATAATAGAGAATCGACCCATGTCTGAGTTCTACTATAACAGAACTGATGATAGAGTATCATCAGATCAAATAAATATTGTCACACATCACTGGTCTACAAATGACAAAAAAGGTTTCGAAATATACTCTATGCTTGGAGAGTTTTTAAATGGTGGCACTATAAATGGTAAAAGTGTTAGGTTAACATATATTGGTAGATTCTCAGAAAAATATTCTTCTTTAAATATTCAAACAATACCACCTGTTGATGTTGAGACTTTATCTCGAAAAATACCAGAGAATGACTTTTACTTAACAGCTTCTCTTGAGGAAGCAGGAGCAAATCATGTTTTAGAGGCACTAGCTTGCGGATTACCTGTTCTTTACAGGACTGGGGGTGGTTCAATTAATGAATACTGCAAAGGATTTGGTCTTGAATATTCTAGTTTTGAAGGTCTTATTTCATCAATAGAAAGAATGGATAATGAATATTCTATTTTTAAAAATAATGTATCTAAATACAGTGAAAAAGTAGAAGACTCAATTGATAAATATATCAGAATAATAGAGGACCTAGAAAATGAGAAAAGTTAATATTAGTATAGATGATGTCTCTCCTCATCCAATGTCGTCAATAAAGGTTTTAGAGAATTGCTATTATTTAATATCTAAGTTTCCTGATATTAAGTTTTCACTCTTTGTTCCTATATCTTATTGGAGAACAGTTAAACCAGGGACAGGAACAAAACACCCTTTACAAATTAATCTTTTTCCAGAGTTCTGCAATTTCATTAAAAATTTACCTGAAAGAAATTTTGAAATTTGCTATCATGGTTTTTATCATGGTATTCCGGGAAGGTCAGACAATGATGAGTTTCAAAACTTAAGTTATGATGATGCAATAAAAAGATTTAAAGCAATGTTTGAAGTTGTTAAACTTGCTGACTTGACTTCATCATTTAAAATGATTTTTAGACCTCCCGCTTGGCGGATGTCAGGAGATGCTATTCAGGCAGCAAAAGATTCAGGAATAAAAATATTAGCTTTGTCACCCAAAGATTACGCAAAAAAAACCTATGGAGGATTTGAAAACAATTTTAAAGATGTTGTTTATTATAATTGTAATCCTCCTTTTGACCCTCTAGTACTAAGCGAAAAGACAGAGATAGTTTATCATGCTTGCGAATGGGACAAGAATTATCTTTCCAAGCAAATGACAGATGATTTAGCTTTGTTTTTGAAAAATGCAAAAGAAGAAAATATTAAATTTTGTTTTTTAAAAGATTTACTATAGTACAACAACACAAATAACTGGAATAAAAATGGGAAGATCAGATCAGATTGTTTTTGAATTTTACACTCGTGTGATGGGAATAAACTTAAACAAACATTTTGATTCAGTAGGATGTTTTGGGCAACCAAAAGAAAATACATTTACTAAAATGATCAGATCTAGAAAAAAATGCTTTTTTGATCTATCTCTAAACAATTGGAATATTAACCTTTTTCCTTATGTTTCTGAGGAAAAATTTGATCTTTTAATATGCACAAGAACTGCTTATTTTTCGAAAAATCCCCTAGAGATGATAAAAGAATTTAAGAAATTATTGCGACCAGGCGGCAAGATTTTAATTGACTGGGGCTTAGGTGATCACTGGAGGTTTGAAAGATTTAAAATAGGTTGGTTGAAGGATCAAGAACATGAATTTGCTTATTCGGAAAAAAACTATTTGTGGTCTTGCTATCTAAGTGAAAAAATGATTAAATCATTAGATTTTAGTAAATTTGAAAAAAACTGTAAAAAGTTCGGCTACAATAGTATATTAAACGCAATAAAAGAAGAAGTACCTTTTGTTTTACATGAAAAAGAATTAAAAGAGTTAGGCATCAACATAATAGTAGAAAAAAGCATGTTTTTGTGGCCTGAAGCACCACAGCTTTATACATGTCTATTAATTGAAGGGGATTAATTGTGAAAGGAATAATATTGGCAGGCGGAACCGGATCTAGACTTAGACCTTTAACACTAGTTTCAAATAAACACTTGTTACCAGTTGGTAACAAACCAATGATAATGCATAGTATTTTCAAACTTACTGAAGCGGGAATAGTTGACATAATGATCGTCACAGGCTCTCATCATGCTGGGCCTATGACAGAATTGCTTGGTAGCGGTAAAAAATTTGGTTGTAATATTTCTTTTAGAATTCAAGATTCTCCTGATGGCATCGGTGGCGCTTTAATTTTATGCAAAGATTTTGTTGGTGATGATGATGTTGTTGTTATTCTAGGTGACAATATATTCCAAGATAAACTAGAGAATTGCATCAAAGTTTTTAACAAGAACAAAGAAGCAGGTGCCTCTTCCTGCGTTTTAAATCTAAAGAAAGTAAGTGACCCTCACAGGTTTGGTGTTGCGTTTTTAAAAGATAAAAAAATAACCAAAATAGTTGAAAAACCAAATCCGGAAAATCTTGTTTCTGACATGATTGTGACAGGTATTTATGTTTATGACAAAAAAGTTTTTGACATCATCAAGAAGACAAAAATATCAAGTAGAGGAGAGTTTGAGATAACTGAAGTAAACAATTTCTATGTAAATAACGGCAAAGTAAATTATAATATTTTAAATGGTTGGTGGATTGATGCTGGAACATTTTCATCTTATCAAAAAGCCAATAATCTTATAAATAATTTGTAACAAGAGGATAATAGTAAGCCGTTATGTTAAAAAAAGTTATTGTTACTGGCTGCGCGGGTTTTATAGGCAGTCACATGGTAGATTTGTTGCTACAAGAAAACTACTATGTTGTAGGTGTAGATGTACTTTCTTACGCCGGGTCAATCTCAAACTTAAATCATGCAAGAAAAAATAAAAACTTCTTTTTTTATCATGAAAACATTTGTAACACTGATGCAATAAGATCTATTTGTCAAAAACACGAAATCGAATGTATAATAAATTTTGCTGCAGAAACACATGTTGACAATTCAATTCTTGGTTGTGATCAATTTATTGAGTCCAACATTAAAGGTGTTGTTAGTATTCTAGAAGTTTGTAAAGATTTAGACATTGATATACTTCATATTTCTACTGATGAGGTTTATGGTCCTGCAAGTTCTAAATTTTTTGAAGATCATGCTTTAAATCCAAAAAATCCATATTCTGCTTCTAAAGCAGCAGCAGAACACTTTGTCTGTGCTTTTTCAAACACTTACAATGTTTCATATAAAATGATAAGAGCAGGTAACAATTTTGGGCCTAGACAACATTCAGAAAAGTTTACACCTAAAATCATTGAATGTCTTCAAAAGAAAATACCAGTTCCAGTTTACGGCGATGGTATGCAAAAAAGAGAATGGATTTATGTTTTAGATACAGCTTCAGCAATTCTAAAAGTTTTGCAATCTGGAAAAGATAATGAAGTTTATAATATTTCTTCTGGTTTTGAGCAGGATAATATTACAACTGTAAAAAAGATAGCAAAAGAAATGGGATTTGAATTTAATAATTCATTGCTAGCGTTTGTCGAAGACAGGCCCGGGCATGATAAAAGGTACTTAATTAACACAGAAAAAATTGAGAATCTTGGTTGGAAACCTAACTTTGTCTACGAAGATTCAATTAAAGAAACAGTTAAATTCTACTTAAAAAATAAAAAGAGCGTTTAAAATGAAAAATATAATGCTTTATTTTGGAGATGTTTTTTGGTGTACAACTCCTTATGAAGGCTTAAACTTATTCAAATTTCTATCTAGCGAATTTAACGTAATTCCAGTTATTAATCATAGAGATATTAGAATAAAAAAGGTTTGGCGAGGTAACGAAAAGTTTTGGTTTGACGTAAATGTTTTCAAAAACTTAAATTGTACAACTATAAAAAATGAAAAAGAAATGTTAGAGGTGTATAACAAAAATAATTGTAAATTAATCATTATGCCTTCACATATGCAGTTTAAACATAGATTTGCAAATAGAAATTTATATCTTAAAAAATCAGGAGTTAAGATAGCTTTTTGGGATACTGGCGGAGGAGATGGCTTATTCTGCGATTCTATTAAGACAGGATGGGAGTACTTTTTTTCAAAAGGAGTTGCCTGGAAAAGTATCATGCATGATTCTTCAAAGTATCCTGATTTTTGTGGAGTACCTCTAAAAGAAGATCCTAAAAAAGTTTTTGTTACTGGTTCTCCTTCTTTTGATCATTTGATTGGCCCACCTAAAATTAGTAAAGAAGAGTTTTGTAAAAAATATAAATTGAAAAAAGAATTACCAATTATTGCATATCTACCGGGAAACCCTGGCCCAGATAACAAATATAAAAAGTCAATCGATCAACTAAATTCTGGTATTAAACAATTGCAAAAATTAAATTATCAGATTTGTTTTAAAACTCATCCAGGAGATTATATTTCAACTGAAAAAGAATCAGAATATTACGGAGTACACCCTAGGGCAATGAGAGGAGGGTATAGAAAACCTAGATATGAAGAATACCCATATAGCTCTTTTTCTTGTATTGATGCACAAGATGGCTTTGACTTATATAAGATTTGTGATTTTGCTATTACTAATTTAAGTCATGTAGGGTTTGAACTGGGTTTAATAAACAAGCCAATTGTCTCTTATAGAATGAGAGAATATGCTGGGTGGCACATGTGTGATAATCTTTGTGAAGAAATTTATACTGACACCAGCACAGTTGAGGAATTTTTGAGCGTTTGCAAAGAAAGAACTTTTATAAATCAATTCAGCAAAGAAAAATTAAACAAATACTTCTTTTTTTCAGAAACTAGTGCAGCTCAGCAAATTGCTAAAAAGGTTAAAGAAATTTTATATGATTATTAATGTCGGCAAGAAAAAGCTAAAAAAGCTTGTAAAAAGACAGATTAACAAAAACTTCTTATTAGAAAAAAAAGAGAAAAATTTATTAGAATCAAGCAACATTCTAGACTTAGCATTATCATCAACTGAGTTTTGCTTTAAAGAAATAGACATTAAGTATTTCTGGAAAGAAAAAGACCTTATTTTTAATGTTTTTAATACCGATCAGTACTCAATGTTCTTGTACTTTCTCTCTAGAGAAGTAAAAAACAAAACGGGTTTTGAAAATCTTGCAGATAAAATATACTATTTAAATAAGATGCTAAACGGTCTTGACTTGTATCATGATGTTGAACTTCCGAAAATATTTTTGCTAGGTCATCCTGTCGGAACAGTAATAGGAAGAGCAACTTTTGGTAACTTTTTTACATTTCAGCATGGTTGCACTGTGGGTATGAATAAAGGTGTCTATCCAGTTTTCGGAGAAAACGTTAGAATGTTTGCAAATTCTTCTGTTTTAGGTAATTGTCATATAGGCGACAATGTTTTTATTTCTGCGGGTACAACAGTTAAAGATGAAAACGTCCCTAGCGATACCATAGTCTTTGGAAGTTCTCCTAACTTAGTTTTCAAGAAAAAACAAAAAGAATATTTTTATAGTCTAAATAATTTTAAAAGGTTTAAAAATGAAAATTGAAATTCCTTTCACTTCTCCGACAATTGTTGAAACTGAAATAGAAAATGTTAAAAAGCTAATAGCTTTAAAAAAGATGTCTGGTGACGGTTACTTTTCAAATCTGTGTAAAGATGAAGTTAAGCGTTTTATCAACAAAAAAGATAATGAAGTTTTTTTTACGACTTCCTGCACTTCGGCACTCGAAGCTTCATCAATAATTCTTGAGCTCTGTCCGGGAGATGAAGTAATAATGCCTAGCTTTACTTTTGTTACTACTGCTAGCTCTTTTGCAAACAGGGGAATAAAAATCAAGTTTGTTGATATTGATAAAAAAACTTTAAATATTGACCCAAAAAGAATTGAAGAAGCAATAACAGAAAGGACAAAAGCAATTGTATGTGTTCATTATGCAGGGGTTTCTTGTGATATGGATGAAATAAGTAAGATTGCTAAAAAACATAACTTATTTGTAATCGAAGATGCAGCTCAGTGTATTTTTTCTTTTTACAAAGATAAACACTTGGGAACAATAGGAGATATCTCTACTTTTAGCTTTCATGAGACAAAAAATATTCAGTGCGGTGAAGGTGGCGCATTATTTGTTAATAACAAGAGCTTAAGTGATAGATCACATGTTGTGTACAATAAGGGTACAAATAGAAGAAAATTTATTGATGGTAAAGTTCAAAAATATTCCTGGGTCGATTTAGGTGCTAGTTATACAATGAGCGACCTCAATGCTGCTTTTTTACTTGATCAGCTTAAACTGGTTGAAAAAATAACTGAAAAGAGGTTAAGCTATTGGAATAGATACTACAATAATCTAACTAACAACAATGATTATTTCTCTTTGCCTTTTATTCCTGAATATTGCAAACATAATGGTCATATTTTTAGAATAAGTTTAAAAGAACCTAAAAAAAGAGACAAACTAATTGAATTCTTAAGAAAAAAAGGTGTTCAAGCTACGTTTCATTTTTTACCTTTGCACTCTTCTCAGGCAGGTAAAAAGTTCGGAACATTTGTCGGAGAAGACGTTAACACAACACGTGAAAGTCAAAAAATATTGAGGCTACCTATTTTCAATGAAATGGGTTTTGATAAAGTCGATTTTGTTTCAGAGTCTATATTGGAGTTTTTTAATGTTTGATATAATATTACCTGTTTCTCATTTATTTAAAACAGAAGAAAATGTAGAAATTATTAAAGATTTGTGTGACGGTTTTGAAACCAGGCATGATAGCTTTAATTGTAATTTAGACAATCAACTATTCTTCCATGCAGATAAAATTCAACCAATCCACAATATGTCAGACTCAGAATTTTATCTTATTGAAAAAATAAAATCACATAAAAAAGACTTAAAGTACATTAGTTTTCATTGTGCTTCTAACTGCAAAAACCCTGAAATTGGTAATAATATGTTTCAAGTAGGTAAAGACTCTACTTTGTTTACTAGAGATGAAATGTTTTTGAATGCTGAGAAAAATATTGAAATTATTAAAAAAATAGTAGGTGATGAAGTCTCTATCCTGATAGAAAATAACAACTTTTACCCCACAAAAGCTTATGAGGACGTTTGTGATCCTGACTTCATATCAGATATTGTAAATGACAATAAAATTTATTTTTTGTTTGACAATGCTCATGCTGCAGTTTCTGCTCATAACATGAAAGTAGATTATAAAGAATATATTAAAAAATTACCAATGAAAAAAACAAAACAAATTCAGTTTTGTAAGCCTTTTATTCCTGAAAAGTCAGATGAAATAGCGAGAGACGTTCATGAGCTTCCCGATCAAAAAATTGTTAAAGAAATTTTAGAAATTGCAAAAATAAACAATGTAAAATACATAACACCTGAGTATTATTTTGACATAAAAAAGCTAAGAGATTTGCTTTTAACGCTTGATAATATTAGAAAAAGGTAAAGTGTAAATTGTTTGATATTAAAGAAAAAAATGTTCTTATTACCGGTGGTAAAGGGCAAGTTGGAGCTTATTTAAAAAGTGTATTTGAGAAACATTGCAAAAGTGTTATTGCTGTTGATTTTGAAGATTTTGATGTTACATCGGAAAAAGAAACTTCAGACTTTTTTGAAGATTTGTATCGAAAATGTAATGTTGATGTACTAATAAACAATGCAGGTATTAGTACTTTTGAGCCTTTTTTAGAAAGGAAAGAAAAAGACTTTAAAAAAGTTCTTGACGTAAATCTTTGGGGATCTTTTAATTGTATCAAAAATTATGTTAAAAATTATAAAAAAGCAAATCAGACTGAAGGTAAAATAATAAACGTGGGATCAATATATGGTCTCGTTAGTCCAGACCCGAGGATATACACAGACTTAAAAAGACATAGTCCTGAAGTTTACGGCGCCTCTAAGGCTGGTCTCATTCAAATGACAAAATATTTTGCCGTGCACCTTTCTAGCTTGAATATCCAAGTTAATTGTGTCTCCCCAGGTGGTATATTTAACAACAAAAACCCACAAGGAGACAGTTTTATAAGCAGCTATTCTACACGCTGTCCTCAAGATAGAATGGCAAATCTAGAAGACATGATAGGTCCGTTTTTATTTCTTTCAAGTAATTTTTCTAATTATGTTAACGGTCAAAATATTGTTGTTGATGGAGGGTTTACATCGTGGTAACTAAAAAAAGTAATGATTTCTTCTTTAAAGATTTAAGAAAAAATGGCTTTGACACCAATAACAGATTTTACACTATCGCTGAGATAGGAATTAATCATAATGGTAAAGTTGATCAAGCTCTTCGATTAATTGATGCTGCACATAGATCTGGCGCTGATAGCGTTAAATTTCAAACTTATGTTACTGAAAAAAGAGTAAAAAAAGATTCTGAGATATTCCAGATATTAAAAAATTGTGAGTTAAGTTATTATGATTTTGATAAACTAAAAAAACATGCTGATGATTTAGGTATAACTTTTTTCTCAACACCTTTTGATGAAGAAAGTGTTGAATTCTTGGACAGCATTAATGTTCCCTTTTATAAGATTGCTTCTTTTGACATTGTCAATCATCGTCTTTTAAGGAAAATATCTAAAAAAAATAAGACAACAATATTCTCTACAGGTATGTCAAATCTTGACGAAGTTAAAAAAGCTTACAACATTGTTGGAAGTAGCAACTCTGTAATATTACACTGCGTATCTGCTTATCCAACAAAAGAAAAAAATGCAAATCTAGGTTCAATTGATGTTTTGAAAAATTCTTTTGACTGTATTATTGGTCAATCTGATCATACTCCAGACATAAGAATACCTGTTTTTTCCTTTTTAAAAGGAGCACAAATTTTAGAAAAACACTTTAAAATTGAAGAAACATGTGTTGATAGTCCTGTTTCTATCGATGAAGTCCAAATGAAAAATATGATCAGACAATTAAGAGAAGCTGATGAAATCATTGGTGAGGCAAAACTAGAAATTAGAGAAACAGAGCAAGCTGCAAAGATCTATAGGCGACATACCAATTAAAAATATTTATTTTAATTTGAGGTTATTATGAGTGACAAGAATGAGCAAATTTATCCAAACATAAATGCAAAAAATATAAAGGTTGGAAAAAATGTTGTAATTGAAAAAACTGCTGTAATTAGAGGCGTTAGTGGGTCAGCTGATAATATTGTCATAGGAGACAACACTTATATTGGCCATAATGTACAAATTATCTGTGATAACTTTTCAATTGGTGATTACGGAAAGATTCATCACAATACAAATGTTCATGGATATAAATCCTGTTCAATTGGTCACAATTGCTGGATCGGACAATATTGTATAATTGATAGTATTGGAGGGACTTCAATAGGTGACAATTGTGGAATTGGTGCACATTCTCAATTGTGGAGTCATATTAAGTACGGAGATACTCTTGAAGGATGTAGATTTAATTCTAGTGAAAAAATGTCAATTGGTAACGACGTTTGGTTTGTAGGGCATTGTATTGTATCACCAATTAACGCATGTGACAAATCTATGGCTCTTGCTGGTTCAGTTGTTACCAAGGATATGGAAGAAAATCACATATATGCAGGATCTCCTGCAAAAGATATTACTCAAAAGGTTGGAAAACAATTTGACACTATTTCTTTAGAAGAAAAAATGGAAAGAATGAATGATTACTTAAGAGATTTTGAAACATTAATTGGTGTAAAAAAACACAACATTAAAATATGTAAAAGTGTAAAAGAGTTTGAAAGTAAATATTCATGTTTCTCTGTGAGTGAAAGAGTTTACAGTAAAAAAATGACTTATTTTGAGCAGCAATTTATGAAGTTTTTATTACCAGAAAAAGCAAAATTTACTCCATGTTAAACAAGCAAATAATTCACTATTTTAAGAATTAAGGAACAATAAAATGAAAGATAATAATTCGGGAATTAAACTTTGGAAAAAAGCTGTTAAATGCATACCGGGAGGTAATGGTTTACTTTCAAAGAGACCAGGAAGATATGTTCCTGGTTTGTGGCCAACTTATTTTTCCAAATCTAAAGGCGTAAATATTTGGGACTTAGATGGGAAAAAATATATTGATATGGCTCAGATGGGAATTGGTACAGCAATATTGGGATACTCAAACGAAAGTGTCAACAATGAAGTAAAAAAAGCAATTACAAAAGGTGTAAACACTACTTTAAATGCCCCTGAAGAAGTTTACTTAGCAGAAAAGTTGTTAGAAATAAATAAATTTGCTGGTGGTGTAAAATTTGCTAGAACGGGTGGTGAAGCAATGGCAATTGCAGTTAGAATAGCAAGAGCTTACACAGGAAAGGACACAATTGCCTTTAGCGGTTATCACGGTTGGTCTGACTGGTATTTAGCAACCAACATTGAAGATGAAAACAATCTTAACGATCACTTGCTCGAAGGATTATCACCACTAGGAGTACCAAAAAGCTTGGCGGGCTCTGCAATACCATTTAAATATAACTGTGTCAATGACATTGAAAAACAGTTATCCGGTAAAGAAATAGCAGCTATTGTAATAGAAGGGGCACGCTATGATTTTGCAAAAAAAGAATTTTTACAAAAAGTTAAGGAAGTTGCAAAAAGAAAAAATGCAATAATAATTTTAGATGAAATAACTTCTGGGTGGAGGGTTTGTCTAGGCGGAGCTTTTAATCTTTATGATGATTTTACTCCAGATATTGCAGTGTACGGTAAGGCAATGGGTAATGGTTTCGCAATATCTGCTATTGTAGGTAAGCATGAAATAATGGATGCTTCGCAAGATACCTTTATAAGTAGCACCTTCTGGACAGAAAGGGTCGGTTTTATTGCAGGGCTTGAGACAATTAAACAACTACAAGAAAAAAACGTTCATGATCATCTTGTAAGACATGGAAGAATGATTTCTGATGTCTGGAATAGACTGTTTAAAAAATACGACTTGGATTTTAAAACAACAGAATTTATGCCTTTAATAACATTTAAACCAAATTACGGTGAAGAAAACAATAAGATTCTAACTGTTTTCTCACAAGAAATGCTAAAGTTAAACTATCTTGCTTCAAACAGCATCTATCTTAGTTATAGTCATGATCAAAAAATTATTGAAAAGTATGCATTAGATGTTGAAAAAGTTTTTGAAAAAATAGCTATAGCTTTATATAATAACAACATTGATAATATAATTGAAACCAAGATTAGACAGTCTGGATTTGAAAGGTTAAATTAAGATGAAAACAGGTGTAATAATTCAAGCTCGAATGGGTTCTACAAGACTTCCTGGAAAAGTTCTTATGGAAATAAAAGAAAATGTCACTATGCTTGAGTATATGATTAATAGAGTAAAAAAGTCTAATAATATTGATGGCGTAATCATAGCGACTTCTACATGCCCTAAAGACGATAAAATTTATGATTTTTGCAAGTTAAAAAATATTAAGTGTTTTAGGGGCGATGAAAACGATGTCTTATCTAGATACTATGATTGTAGTAAGCATTATAGTCTTGAAAACATAGTAAGATTAACTGCTGATTGTCCCTTGATTGATCCTGAAACAATAGATATATGCTTGAATGAATTTTTTTTAAACCAATATGAATATTTTGCAAATACGGCCTCAATTAAAGAACAAAAGAGCATGTACCCGGATGGATCAGATGTTGAAGTTTTTAGTTTTCAAGCTTTAGAAGAAACTTATAAAAAAGCAGTCAATAAAAAAGATAGAGAACACGTTACTTTTTACATGTGGAAATACGATAATAATTTTAAAGCTGGTGTTTTAAAAAACAAAACTGACATGTCAAAATTTAGATATACTGTAGACTATCCAGAGGATTTAGAAGTAGTAAGATTTTTAGTTTCTGAAATTGAAAACAAAAATATTAAAGGCTCCGTTTTGGAAATTGTAAATATTATCAAAAACAATCATGAAATATTTGAAAAAAATAACATGTATTATCCCGGGATAGGATGGTAGTATTTTGTTTTTAAAGTTTTTAAACATGAGGATACAAATAAAATGAAATGGAACAGACCAGACAGGAAAGGTGTGGGAGTAGAATTTTGGCAAAATAAAAGTGATTATGTAAAAACTCGAGGAAATACATTAGAAGCATATGCCAACTCTTTAGAAACGCAAGAAGGTAGAAGTGAAATATTTCAAATAATATTAGACTTTATTAAAGAAAAATTCCGAAAAGAAGATAAAATTAGAGTTCATGAGATGGGTTGTAATTCTGGTTACAATTTAGAATTTATTAGAGAAAATCTATTTAATTTAGGTTTTAAAAATGTTTTACTCTCAGGAAACGACTCTTGGGAAGATGTAATATTTCTAGGTAAGAAAAATTTTCCAAATTTCGATTTAAAGAATGAGTTAAGTTCAGACTTTTTAAAAAAAATGGCAGTCAAAAAAGAAAAAATTGACGTTGTGTTTAGCCACTCACATCTTATTCATCTCGTTGATGAAGATTTAGATCTTTTATATCCAGCAATTAGAAAATCTTTTTTTTCTTGTTTTTTCTTTGAAGATTTTGACTTAATTGATAATTTTAAAAAATTGTCTGTGAAAAACCAAGAAAATAATTTAACTTTCCATAGTGAGAATCTCAACTCAGAAACTAAAAAAAATAAAAGAAAAATTAAAATTTTTAGAGATGCTCACATTTTTTCTTTTGTCTTGAACAATGACATATTATAAAAGGATGATATTCACATGAAAATTGGAATTATAGGTAACGGATTTGTAGGGTCAGCAATTATGCACGGCTTTATTCTTCATGTTGATGACATAATGATTTATGACAAAAACCCAAAAAGATCAACACATTCAATGAAAGACTTGGTAAACGAATCAGATGTGATTTTCATTTGTGTACCTACGCCAATGTTTGAATCGGGCGAATGTGATCTTTCAATTGTTGAGTCTGTATCTAAAGAGCTTTCTCAATATAGTTGCATAGATAAAAAAGTTGTTGTAATTAAATCAACTGTTGTTCCCGGGACAACTGAAAGGCTAGCAAACAAATATCCTAAAATGAACTTTGTTTTTAATCCAGAGTTCTTAACTGAAAGAAAAGCTCGCTTGGACTTTATTAACACTTCTAGAATAGTTTTAGGTAGTGACAATATTTTAGCTAATGATATTGTTGAAAAACTTTATAGACTACGATTCCCTTATACAAAAATTATAAAGACTGATTTTGGAACAGCCCAACTAATCAAGTACATGTGTAATTGCTTTTTTGCAACCAAGGTTTCATTTATGAATGAAATGTATCAAGTGTGTAATGCAATAGAGGGAGATTGGGAAAAAGCAATAGAAGGTTTTATTACAGACGGAAGAATTGGTAATTCTCACATTGACGTCCCAGGTCATGATGGTGATCTAGGTTTTGGAGGAAAATGTTTTCCAAAAGATTTAAATGCAATGATTAAAAGAGCTGAAGAGCTCGGTGTTACCCCAGATGTTATGAAAGGTGCTTGGGAGAAAAACAAGCAAGTTAGAAAAGATCTAGATTGGTATGACATACCTGGTGCTGTAAGTAAAAAAAATGAAAACAGTTAGTGTTGTAACTGGTGGTTGTGGTTTTATTGGGTCACACATTGTTGATAGATTGGTCAAGTTAGGTCATGAAGTCAGGGTAATTGATGATCTTTCTGCACCAGAAAATGAAATATTTTATTATCATCAATCTTTAAATGACAAGGTTTTTTATTTTAAAAAAGATATATCTAAAGACGACTCTTGTGAAAGAATATTCACAGGAGTCGATTATGTTTTTCACTTAGCAGCAAGAAGCAGAATACAACCAACCATTGGTTCTCCAGGTAGTTGTTTTGAAGTAAATGTAGTAGGTACACAGAGGGTTCTAGAGTGGTCCAGAAAGTATCAAATTAAAAGAGTAATATATTCTGGTACTTCTTCACTTTATGGTCATCAGAATTCAATTCCGTTTCAGCCAAATATGCCAACTGACTGCTTGAACCCATACTCAATGTCAAAATGGATGGGTGAGCAAGTTTGTAAGTTATATAATCAACTATACAATGTTCCAAGTATTGTCTTAAGATATTTTAATGTTTACGGTCCTAGAGAACCCTTGAAGGGAGAATATGCGCCAGTTATTGGTTTGTTTAAACGACAAGTTAAGGAAAACAAACCAATGACAATAGTTTCTCCAGGAAATCAAAGAAGAGACTTTACTTATATTGAAGATGTTGTTAATGCGAATATTTGTGCAATGAATGCTTCTGCTTCTGAGATTCCGTTTAAGATTTATAATGTAGGGACAGGAAAAAACTATTCAATGATTGAATTAGCTAATTTAATTCATTCTAACCCAGTTGTTTCACTCATTCCTGAGAGGCCTGCTGAAGTAAAAGAAACTTTAGCTGACATTGAAGAAACAGTAAGAGAGCTTGGTTGGGGTCCAATGTTTTCACTTGAAGATATGATTAATTCTTACTAGTGTAAATCTTGTCTTTTTTGTGTATCTTTCATTTGTAACAATGAAAGGATGTTAAAGATGAGTCAAGAAAATTTATTTCCAACTGGTAAGCCACATATTTCTTTTTCTGAAATAAAACAATGGAAAACATGTCCATGGCAACACAAGTTGGCTCAAATTGACAAGATTGATACATTTGAAGATTCACCCTATCTTCATTTTGGAACTGCAGTTCACGCAGGTTGTGAGACTTTAATAGAGAGCAGGCAGATTGACAGGGATAGTATAATCAAGCAGATGAAAAAAGCATGGTTAGATGCTGATTTCGAAAACCCTGAGTGGTATTCTAAACAACCCGGCTGGTACAAACACGAACCTGTTGAAGTTTGGGAATCTTGGGCAAACAATTCTTGGGATGAGGTTCTTTCTTTTTTGGATGAACATTTTCCCGGGTGGGAGTGTTTTAATGCTGAAGAGCAGTTATATGAGCCAATTGATAATCTTTCAAAACCTCTTTCTTTCAAGGGTTTTATTGACGGCGTTTTAAAAGTTCCTAAAAAACGAGGAAAAGGACATGAATACTGGATTATTGATTGGAAGACTGCAGGATCCTATGGGTGGAGAAGAGACAAGAAGCAAGACTTAGGAATGACAGCACAGTTAATTCTATACAAGCACTTTTGGTCTATTAAACATAATGTTCCGTTGAAAGACATTAGATGTGCTTTTATTCTTCTTAAGAGAGGGGCAAAACCAGGAAAAGTTTGTGATATTGTCCCTGTCTCAGTAGGCCCTAAGACACTTGAGAAGGGCGTAAAACTAATGAGAAACATGATTAAGTCTGTTAGAAAAGGAATGTTTCTTAAAAATAGAAATAATTGCAAATTTTGTCCTTACGAGAACACAGAATATTGTAAATAGTTTACTTTTTATCGTAGAGTGTTACTATTGTTATATCTCTGATAAGGAAATTTAAACTATGGAACAAGACAAAAAATTGAAAGTCATGGTTCTTTCTGATCATGCACTTTCAACAAGTGGCGTTGGAACACAAACAAGACATCTGATTAATGGCTTGATTAAGAAAGGAAATTGGACTTTTCGACAATTTGGTGCAGCACTTAAGCATTCTGATTACAGAACTGTTGTTGTTAATGAAGATTTTATTATTAAACCTATTGATGGCTTTGGTAGTCCTGAGCTTTTACGAGTCGCACTAGCAACAGAGAAACCCGATATTCTTTTTATCTTTACAGACCCACGTTTTTTCGTTTGGTTGTTTGAGATGGAGGATGAAATTCATCAGGTTTGTCCAATTGTTTGGTGGCATGTATGGGATAATTACCCATATCCAGAGTTTAATCAAGCTTTTTATGAAGCAACAGATCTTTTAAATTGTCATTCACACTTAACATATTCAATGGTTAGTGAACATTTTCCAGAAAAAACAAACTTTGTTCCTCACTCTCTCCCTCCTGACATGTTTTTTAAAATGAAAGATGAAGAAATAGCTACTTTTAAAACTCAACTTTTAGGAGAAGATAGAAGTGATCATTTTGTAGGAATTTGGGTAAACAGAAATGCAAAAAGAAAGCGACCAAACGATGTTTTAGAATCTTGGAAAATGTTTCTTGATAAACTTGAGCTTACAAAAGGTCATAGAAAAGCAACACTAATCATGCACACAGAACCCACAGATAATGAAGGTCCAAATCTTTTTAAAGTTACCGAATTGATGGGAATTGAAAACAATGTTTTCTTCTCTAGAGATAGACTAGATTTTGAAAAAATGAATGTGTTATATAACATTTCAGACTTTTGTTTAAACATTTCTTATGCTGAAGGTTTTGGTTTAGCAACACTAGAAGCAATGATGACAGGAACACCAATTGTAGCTGCAAAAACAGGTGGTTTAACTCGACAAGTTGTAAATCACAAAACTAAAACACAAAACGGGGTAGCTCTTGACATTGAGCTTAAATCACTTGTGGGAAGTCAAACTGTTCCTTACATTTATGAAGATTATGTTAGCAACAAAAGTGTTGCAATGGGAATTATGAAGCTCTTCAGGATGAAACCTGAAAAGAGAAAAAATTTAAGTAAAAAAGTATTAAAATATGTTTCTGAAGAATTTGGATATCAAAAAACTATTGATTTGTGGCATGATACAATGCTAGAAACACTAGAAAGGTTCAAAAGTGAAAGAAAGAATTGGGAAAAAATTGAATTTTAAGGAGACCTTGTGAAAGTTTTATTAAGAGCACCTCTTCTCACCACAAGCGGTTACGGAGTACACTCTAGACAATTTTTTGAATGGCTTAACGAAAAAGACATTGATTTAAAGGTTGAGTGTTTAAATTGGGGTCTAACACCCTGGATGGTCAATCCAGAAAAAGAAAACGGGTTGGTCGGTGAGATCATGTCCAAGTCTAAACAACTTGATCCTCCATTTGATGTTTCAGTTCAGGTTCAGCTTCCTGATGAGTGGGATGTTAAGTTAGGTAAAAAGAACATTGGCGTTTCTGCCTTTGTTGAGACTGATCGTTGTAATCCACAATGGGTTGAAAAATGCAATCAGATGGATCACATAATTGTACCTTCAACGTTTACAAAGAATGTTGTTAGAAGATCGGGTGTTTTAATGACACCAATCTCTGTTGTTCCTGAGTGGTTTAATCATAGTGTTCTCAAAGAAGAAGAATCTTTGGAAATTGTTAACAGTGATGAAAGGTTTAACTTTTCTACATCTTTTAACTTTTTAATAATTTCTCAACTAACTTCTCAGTCAGCTGATGCAGATAGAAAAAATATCTTTAACACAATTGCATGGCTTTGTGAAAAGTTTAGAGATAACCCAGATGTTGGTATTGTTCTTAAAACCAACATGGGTAAAGGCACGACAATTGATAGAAACATAACAAAAAACGTTATGAAGCAGATTATTTCTGCTATAGGTAAAAAGCAATTTCCAAAGATTCATTTAGTTCATGGTAATATGGAATCATCAGAAATTGCTGCTCTTTATCATCATCCTAGTATCAAGTGCTTTGTTAGCGCTACAAGGGGC
>Ga0222718_10000155_pt1 | contig 66882 bp, 114 predicted proteins | sample C33_27DmetaG_FD_165045 | JGI IMG/M metagenome (GOLD analysis project Ga0222718, IMG submission 165045) | Estuarine water microbial communities from San Francisco Bay, California, United States - C33_27D | ecosystem: Environmental > Aquatic > Marine > Unclassified | place: USA: California... | reverse complement strand
TCATCCACATAAGTTATTTATAAAAGTCTTTGAACAACCAGTCCATATATTTTTTCCATAATTTTTTAATGTATTTCATGGGTTTCTCCTTGTTAGATTCATCAATAACAACAGTTTTCAACAGTTTCCGATTCATAGGTGGGTTAGGTTGAGAAGGTGATGGTCTAAATCCTATATTCATTTCTTATCTCTTTTTTTGTAAAGTAAATTAACTCTTTTGTGCCAACACCATGTACTTATTTTTGAACTGATCTTTTCTATAATTCTGTATATAAAATCCATTATTCATCCTTAATAATTTTCTTTATAGATTTACTGCCATCTATATTGGTTTCTAATTCGGCTTGAACTTTACCACATTTATATTCCATGTTGGATTTTAAATCTCTACTAGCTTCTCTTTTACCTTTTAAACAATCAGACATAGCTGGTTGTATTCTATGTTCTTTTAACTCACCATTAATAAACATACATAAAGCTACAACGCCTTGAACAATCATAATACTTTACCTTTATTTTTTCCCTCTTTAATTACATATTTTTGTGTGCCATTAGCACCTATCTCAACTTCTTCTTTTAATACTTTATTAAGATATATTTCATTCCAACCATTTTTATAGGCTTCATTAAATGGTCTTGATTTACCATTATGTTTAATACCTTTTTTAGTGTCCGTTACCATTAGCAAACTCTCTTTGTTTGTCTTTTAATTTTTCAATATCTTTTAATGCTTTCTCTACTTGGTCTTTTAAAAATTGTATATTAACTTTATTAGTCATATTTTGTTCTTGATTCTTTTCTAACTTTTCTACAGTTTTATATAGGTTTTCCAAAAGCATTAGCTGTTCTTGATCTACCGGTAATTGCTCTGATTTTTTAAGTAAATCAGCAGAAAATAATTCTCTTGATGTTTCTAATGATGTAAGTCTAGCTGTAACTTCTGTGTATGCAACCACACCCATTACAACGCCAAGAATTATCATACCCATATTTTTTAAAGGCATACTTACATTTGTGTTTTCATTAATCTTCATAATCTACCATCAAAAGTCTTATGCCTAATTTCTTTTGTTCCTTAGTTGGTGTTCTATGTATTTTATAAGAACCTTTAGGTTTGTTCTTTAATATTTTTCCTTTAGCTCTTTTACGATATGTATTTGTTTTAATATCTAAAAGTTGTATTTTACCATTTTTGTCAACAATAACAATATCAAAAGGACAAGCAGGATCACAGCTCTTTGCTACATAGTAACCAGCTTTTGTAAGTTTTGCGATTGCATCGTATTCGCCAACAGTACCTTTAATTGAAGATTGTTTGCCTTTTAAGACAGAAGATTTACGACTAAGTTTATTAGACCACTTAAACTTATTGTTACAGCTACCCATAAAAGTTTATAAATAGTATTAACCTTTGCGTCAAGGTGTGCAAGGTGATTGTCCTTTATAGTTGTAATTTTCTCATTTACCAATTTAATTTCGCCTTGAAGTTTTATAATCTCTTGGGAATTTTTTTGGGATTGAGTAGCCATTTTTATTCTCCTTCAGAAGTAGTAAATACACTTCCTCCAAGTTTACCTAAAATAATAGCAGCTTTTTTTGAATTAGGTTTTAATCTTCTTAATTCTATTAATTCTTTTAAAGATTGAGGATTTTGTAAAGCATTGGCTATAACTCTTTCTCTTGCACCTTTTCCGATTCTTCTAAAAGCTGTAAATAATCTACCTGTAAGAGTAAATTGACCTGTACCTGCTCTAATAAAATCAGAAAACGCAGATCCAACAGTTCCCTCTGCTGCTCTTGATGGTCCTTTTCTTCCTGTAATTTGTAATGCTTTATTTAAAATATCTAAATTGCCTATATATTCTTTACCAAATATTTCTTTTAAAGCCACTCTATATCCTCTTTCACCTCCACTACCATTTAAATAATTATCAAATCTTTTTGGACTTATAATTTTCATTCCTAATCTGTCTGAAGTTGCCATAACTCTTTCATTTAAATCAGTTAATACATTTCTTTGAAACGCTCTATAAACCTCAGGATCATTTTTAAGAATGTTTTTAAGTTTTATAATTTCACCAATATTATTTGGTTTGTAAATTTTATTAAATATTTCTTGTGGAGCTAAAGTTTCTAATCTTCCCTCAAATGATTTTATTAACTTATCAGATGTTGTTTTTCTTAATTTTGTTAAATCTTCTACAGATTTTTTCAAACCACCAATTCTAGTAATTTTGCTATACTCTGCAGGTGAAAAAAATTGTTTTAAAGGTGCTTCGTAGTCTTGCATAAATGCTTTATGTCTTGTTAAATTAGGAACATTATCTTTTAAAACTTTTCTTTTATAAAAATCATATATAGAATTTTTATAAGCAGTCAAAGCATCTGGAGATTGACTAATTACATCATATATTTCTCTTGCTGTTTTTCCTGATCCTGTACCTCTTTTAAATGTTTCTGCAAAAACATCTTCATCTGCAACTTTTAATATACCATTTTCTATTGAAGTTAATTTTGATAAAGTTTGATTATTTAATAATTGTTTATTATTTATAACTAAAGTATTAAATTTTTCTAATTCATTTAAATATTCTGTTCCTGCGTTTTTTTTAACTTGTGTTCTAAAGGCATTATTTAAAAATTTTAAATTACCTACATCAACTGTTTCTCCGGTAACACTACCAACTTCTTTATCTCTAATTTTTTTTCCTAAAGTTTGCATAGTTTCTCTTACATCAGTAAGCATAATTTTTGCATTTGGAGATAATAAATCTTTATAAATACCAGGTTTAAATATACCTTCTGTCTTTGCAACACTAATTAAATTTCTTTTTTCTTTTTCTGTAAGAGTTTTAAGAGCTTTTGCTATTTCATCTGCATCTATCATTTTAAGACCTGTTGCAGCATCTAACGCTTTACCTGCTTTATCTACATTTTGTTTATAAGTTTTTCCTAAATCATTTATAATTGATCTAGCTTCAACACCAGTTACTTTTGAACTTCCATCAGGTAGTCTAAATATAGATTTTGTAAGTAATTCTTCTGATTGTTGTTGTTTTTTAATAATATTTTGTATAACAGGATTTTGTCTTTTTTTAACAACATCTTGAATTAAAACACCTGCATCAAAAGTATTTATTGGTTTAGTTCCTGAACCTGTTCCAAAACCAGATTTTAAAACAGTAAAATAATCATTTAATGCTGTTGCTTGATTTCTACCAAATTCTCTAAATTCGTTCATGTAACCAAGTCTTTTTACATTTTCAAATGCTTGTTGAGTTGATAACATATCAGCATCATCTATAGCTTGTGCTAAAGTAAATTTAACTTTTGAGTTTATGTTAGCTTTATCTAAAGTGTCATTTATAGTTTTAGCTATTTGATCAGGTTCTTTTACATCATCTAAAACTTTTAAAGCATCATCTCCAACTATTCTTCCTTTGATTAAATTGTTTACACCTTTAATAGTATTAGCAACTGCTAATCCAGCAGTACCAGCAGCAAGAGATATTCCTGCTGTTTTAAGAGCTTCATTAAATAATTCTTGATCTGTTAAATCTTCATTTATGTTATAAAGTTTTTGACCTAATTTTAATCTTGCATATTCACCTGCACCTGCAGCTAAAGCACCTGCCGCTATTCCTCCTGCACCTCCTGTTGCAGCTCCTACACCAATCGTTGCAACTAAATCTGGAATAACAATCATAGCATCTCCTCCTAAATCTGCAAAATCACCTAAATCAACTCCTGGTGCATCTACTAAAGCATATTGTTTAGTTTTAGGATTATAATATTCTAACTCTCCTGTATTAGGACCTACTCTTACATCTACATCTTGATTATATAATTTTGATAAACTATTTTTTACTGCCAATTTTTTTTGTTCTTGATTATAACCTAATGAAGCACCAAATCTTGCTTTACTTGAAGCAGGATCATTTACAGCAACACCAGAAACTTTAGCTATTTCAGATGTTATAGGTTTAAATTTTGATTCTGTTTCTTTAAATTCAAAATTACTTCCAAATTCATCATCAGGAAATATAATTTCTTCACTAAGTCTTTTAGAAGCTATATTAGGAAATGCTTGTTTATAAAAATCACTTTCATCAATTTTTCCTTTGTATGCTTTTTCATACAAAGTTTCAGCCAATTTTATATCAGGTATATTTGCATACTCAGGATGCTGTTTTTTATAATCAGCTATAGATGACATATTATAAAATACCTAAAGGATCGTAACCTTCTGGTTTACCTTCTTCTTTTTTCTTTTTCTTTTTAGGTTCAAAAATTGAAATATCTCCACCTAATGATTTTATTTCTGCTTTAGCTCTTATACCTTCTTCTTTTAAAATTTGATCTAAAGATGAAGAAAATACTTCTCTTGAACCACCAAAATTTATTCTATTTAATTGTCTTATAATATCCCCTTCAGATAATCTTGGATTATTAGGTTCAGCAATTTTAGCTAAAGCATATCCTAAATTAGTTACTGAAGATTTCATTGTTGCATAATTTTTTGCACCTTCTGTAAAACCTTTTGATTTTAAATATTTATCAATAGCTTCTGTATCTTCTATAATTAATGTATTTTTAACACCTAAACTTTCAGCTAATTGTGAAGTTTGATCTGCAAAACCTTCAGCTACAGCGTAACCTACACCAACAACTCCTGTTTTTGTTTTAGGTAATCTTGTTTTCATATCGCCAATAAATTCTGTTAAAATATTGTATTGAGTTTCTAAACCCTTTGCTTTTGTTTGATCTTTAATTTGTTGTCCTGCTAAACCTGCTGGTAAAATTTCTACTTGACCAGTTTCAGTATTAAATCTTGTTACTGTGCCTGTAGGTACAGGTACTAAATTAGGGTTTTGTGCAATATCTTGTTCAGTTGCAAATTCTGTTTTACCTGTTTTTTGATTATATACAGATTTAGTTCCTCTACTTTTAGGTCTTAGTAATTGTTGTATTTGTGCAGTTTGAGTTACAGCAGGTATTAAAGAACTAAAAGGATCTTGACCTTTTAATCCTTGACCAGCAATACTTGCACCAATTAAAATATTAGGATTTATATTTCCTAAATTATTTAATAAACCTCCTCCAACTTGAGGTTGATCTAACAATCCTTTTTGTTGTTGTTTGGTTGCGTAGTCCATCATCAACATTTTTCTAAATCTATTATCTTCTATTGCCATTATATTAATCCTCTTGTTTGTAGATACGGAATGTTAAAAGGGTTCGTACCTAAATTTTGTGCCGTTAAAGCTCCATACGGCTGCGTAGAGTAGCCAAACTGTTGTGCTAAAGGGGTAATAGCCATAGTTTGTGCTACATTAGCTTTTGCAGCATTATAGTCGCTTTCTAACTGAGATGAAAGCCCTGATTGATTACCTATATTAGCAAAATAATCGTTTACCATAGATTTAGGTGCTTGACCACCACTTATAGCAAAAGGTGCTTGGGGGATAAGTTGTTTCACTAAGTCAGACTCAGGTTGATTTAAATTTTGTATGTTTTGAGTATCTCCTGATTGATATAAGTCTTGAAAAGCTGGTGATCTGTAACCTGCATTAAATGCTTCTTGATCTATAAATGCTTGACCCTCTAAATCTAAATCAGCATAAGATGTTCCTAAACCTCTTGATTCTGCAAAGTCGTCAAGGGTAGAAACATAATCACCCTCTCCATATCCATCTTCACCGGTAATACCAGCATATTGATTTTCAGGTGTTCCAAAAATATCTGATACAGTTCTAATACCTGCACCTATTAAACCACCACTTGTAATATAATCTGTAACTTTATCACCAAATGTTTGTTCTTGAGTTGGTGTTACATTAAACTCTGTTCCTGTTGTGTAAGTAGCATCAATATCGTCACCATTACTAAAATTATCATCACCACCTCCATACGTTGTTTCAGTTCTAGTTCCTTGACCACCTAATTCAGGTGATCCTTCAAAACCTGTTGAATAAGTTGAACCACCAGTTAAAGCAACTTCATCTACTAATGAAGAATCTGGACCATAGTAATCTGCTGTTACTTCGCCTGAACTTCCAGAATCAGATCCTGAACCTGAACTCATATTAACCTCCAAAAATTATAATAACTAAACAAAAAGCTATAAACATTCCTATTAAGGCTTTGCTAGGATTTTTTTGTATCTTAATGTCAAAGTCATACATGATCTTTCTTATTTTATCCATTAAAGTAATCCTCCTAATAATCCTGCTCCAGCACCTATTAATGGTCCTACACCAGGAATAGCAGAACCTATTAATGCTCCACCTGCTGCAGTTGTTAATGGGTTTGCTCTTGTATCTACTTGACCTGCTGTTACAGGAAAGCCTGATGCAATAGGTGAAACTAAACCAGCATATTGTTGTAAGGCTTGAGCTGGTGCTAAGTTTTGTTGTCTTTGTATTTGTTCTAATTGTTGACCTGTTTGTAATAATGAAGGAGCTCTTGTTGCAATACCTAATTGTCTAGCTCTTTCAGCATCGTATTGTTGAAAAGCTAAAGGTAAAGCAGCTTGAGCAACTTGAGAAGTTACTTGTTGTTGTGCTAATGGTGATGTAGGTGTTCTACCTGCTCCACTAAATTGTTGAGCTACATTAGTATAAATATCTCCAGCAGATTTTTGTATTAAAGGTGAAAGAAAAGGATTTAAATATTGTCCGCCAAGAGTTGCAGCTAATTGTTGTTGTGCTGCTGTTCCTAATTGTTCTTGTTGTGCAAGACCTGTTAAAGTTTGAGTTGTAGGTGCAACATAACCTGCTGCTTGTGGACCTTGAGCATAAAGTTGACCTGCTTCTGAAATAATTTGATTTAATGCTGGTTGTGCTGCTGCGTAAGGTTGAACTGATTGTGTAGTTGTTTGACCACCTCCTGATGATCCTCCTCCAAAACTCATTTTTTCTCCTCTTGTTTAATTTTTTTTTCTAATACAACATGAGTCATATTATAACCAAAATTGTTTAAAACTTTTTTCCAACCTGGTCTAGCAATTAATTCCATCATTTGACATTCTTCGTCTTTTGCAAACTGCTCAATGTCTTTGACTAAATGTTGCCATTTGTGTCTTTGTTTACCGGTCATAATATATATGTGGCAAACTTTTCCTAACTGTCTTTTTATAATCTCAGTTACGACTACACCAAAATATTTTTCTACTGATGTAGGTTTTGTTTTATCCCATAAAACCCAAATTTGAAACTTTCCTTCTTTGGTTTTATTTAAAACAAAATCTGAGCTAGTAAGTTGACTTGAATAAGCTAGAGCATTTTTAATATCTTTTTCTACGATTGCCCAAACCTTATCAAGTTCTTTGACAGGTATTCTAACTAATTCCATAAATACACTAATATCTTATCTTTGTTAAGGACTTTTTTCGTCAAAAATTTCTAAATAGCTAACAATACCAGCTATATGATTAGCAGATGCAGCTTCTAACTTCAAGGCATCACCAGCTTCTAAAACCATTGTTCCTTTAACTAAATTCTCTACTGTTTTTGATCCTAATGATATGTGAGCTACTTCATACTCTGCACCAGAATCAGATGCGTCTGTTGTAAATGCTTCTACTTCAACAGTACCACTATGTATATTGGTAATCTGTATAGATTTAATTAATGCAGTTCTATTTGTAGGACAAGTATATACAGTTGTTTTGTCTGTCGTTGTAAGATCAAACATTGCATTTTTGTATATATTAGCCATTATGGTTTTGTTGGAAATGTGATAGCATCAACTTCAGCAGCAGTATTTTCATCAGTAACAGTACCAGGCAAATCTCTAAGATTTTGTCTGTATGTTGCCATATCAGCAGACATAGTTACATCAGATAAACCATAGTGATCTGTTTCTTTAAGCAAATTATTTCTTTTTGCTCTTAGATTAACCATTGATCTATCTTTAGCACCATCAGCCCAAGCTGCTTCTTCAGCATCTCTAGCTGCTTCTTCTTCTGCTGTGAACTGAATACGTTCACCATTTACCATTTTATATCTAGGCATATTGTTCTCCTTGTTGGTTTGTTATTATCATAATTAAGCTACTCCGAAAAGTGTTATTTCGCCAGCATCTATATTGCCTGACGACATCTTGAAATCTACTGCATTAATTGCTGACGTAGTATTTCCGTAGCCAGCAGTTAAACAATTAACACTTCTATCATTTAAATTACTTACATTTGATTTTGCTATAAAATGTTTTACAAATGTGTCGTTTGATGGATCAAAAAGGTGAAGATAACCTGAGGTATTTTGGTCATCATCACTTCCTATCGCTGTAGCTATTGTTTGATAATTTGTGCTTTGTGCAAGATCATCACCTGTATCATAACCTAAACCTGCTGGAGAACCACTTTCTCCATGATAAGCATTAAAAGATGTAGTAGTCTTTGTAACATTATAATTAGAACCACCATCGGTTGATAAATTAAAAGTTACGTTTGCTCCATCAGTAGCTGGGTGCATATTATAAAAAAAAAATATGTATTCTTTGTAAGTGCTATCAATACCTGATGTGAAGCTAACACTAGCAGATGAACTGGCAGTTTGTTTAGATATAAAAACTAAATTACCTAATCCTGTTATGCTACCAAAAGCTGTTGCATCTTTTACTGCTCTGTTATTTAATTTAACTATTGCCATCTTAACTTTCTTTTAATCCATATAGTTTAATTGTTCCATCAAATGTATTTGATGTTGTTAAAAATCTAACAGAATTAACTGCTGCCGTAACATTAACATATCCAGCAGAAAAATTTGTAAAACAAGCTGGGTTTGAATGTATACCATTTGATTGATGCATAAAATGTTTAACAAACGTAGTTGAAGCAGGTGAAAAAACAAAAAGTTCACCTGAAACAGAAGCATCATCATCACTTTCCATATCCCAAGTAATAGGTTGATCTCCAGCCGCATTTGCTACATCTTTAGCAGATTGATAATCTAATACTCCACCACTTCCACTTTCATTATGAAATGATCTCCAAGCAACAGTTGTTTTAACAGCTGCAGTTGCTTGACCATCTGTACTAAAATTATAACTGAAACCAATGTTTTCAGTAGATGGATGAATATTAATAAATTTAAAAACATAAGTGTTATATGTTCCATCAAATACTACGTCATTTGTTCCATGAGTAAAATCAACAGCAGTATCACCTGATGCAGTTTGAGTTTTAATTAAAACTAATGAACCTGTTGCTAAACCTGTTTCAGTAATAGCACTTATAGAATTGTTATTGTATTTAACTAACGCCATATAATTTTATAACTCCTGAATCTATATTGCCTGATGACATTTTAAATTGAATGGCATTTATTGCAGACGTAGAATTAAAATATCCTGCCATATATGAATTTTGTTCATAAGCACTAGCAACATTGCTTGATGTTGATATAAAATGCTTCACAAATGTGTCGCTTGATGGTTCAAACAAGTGTAAAGTTCCACTTCCGCTATCATCAGCATTTGTGCTTACACTACTAAATATTCTTTGAAATGCAGTTGATTGTGCTAAATCGCTTGATGTTTGATAACCTAATGCTGGATTTGTTCCAGCTTCAGAATGTTCAGCTTGAAAGAATGATGAGGTAATAGTAACTCCATAAGAACTGCCATTATTTGTGCTACCTTGAAAAGTTAAATTAGAAGTTGCTGATGGGTGAATATTATAAAACTTAAAAATATATTCCTTGTACGTACTGTTTATTCCACTTGTAAAAGATAAATTAGCACTACTACTAGCTGTCTGTGTAGATATTAAATTTAATCCACCACCACTAATACTAGCTGGTATTGCTGTGATTGCTGATAAGGAATTGTTGTTAGCAAAGTTAAGAGCCATTGATTACTCCTATGATCGTTTTCTGCCGTACATTGCTATTTTGCCACTTATTTCACCAGCAGAAAAATAAAATCTAACACCAGTAACTGCTACAGTACTATTATATTTACCAGCGTAATTACCAATACCAACAACACTATCATTTCTCATAGTAACAGAATGTGATTTTATAAGTTTATGAAATGTTGTTTCATGTGGATTGTATAAAAAAACTTCTCCTGCAGCATTTTCCGTATCGGCATTTCCTACTAGGTCAGTAATATATATTTGATTTTGTGATTCACCATTACCTGTGGTTGTGCTATCAAATCTTACTATTCCAGCATATCCGTAATTACCACCACTATCAATTGCCTGTGATCCACCAGTACCAGTAAATACTCTCATATATACTCTTACATTATCACTTTCAGGATGCAGATTTTGCATTGAAAAACAAAAATCTTTATAGTCAGTAGATAAGGTTGTAAAATCTAGTGTCGAAGTTGATGAAGAACCTGTTAGTTCAGAAATAAATTCCCATTGTCCACCACCTTTAATAAGTGAATAGTCAATTCTTTTTAAAACCCCAGCATCACTAACTAAAAACTCATCAGTATCATCAGGTGCAGTAGCCAAAGCAGTTTGAGCTGATATAACATCTGTATTTAATTTAGCACCTGTCACAGCATTAGAAGATATTTTAGCTGCTGTTACTGTGTCATCGCTTGGTACACCAAGATCAAGAACTGATCCTAGTATATGAATAAAGTCTATAACATCACCTGTTACAAGGTTCGATGCAAATGTAATCGTTGAACCTGATACAGTATAAGAACTACCAGGTGCTTGAATAACACCATTTAAAGATACGATCATGTGGTTAGCTGTTTCAGGTACTACATTTACAGATGATACTTGCATCGTATATGCAGCTTGACCATTAACTACACTAATAGCATCGCAGACTTGAAAGTTTCCTATTGTTGGTTCTCTACCTATATATGCCATAATTTATCTCCTATGCTTTTGCTATTCCGTACATTGTAAAACTACCTTCTGCTATATTGCCACTAGCAAATTGAAATTTAATACCATTTACTGCCGCAACAGAACCTGAATTTGCTCCCATTCCTAAAAAGTAATTAGGTAAAGCAGCATGATCGTAATAAACACCTTGAAAAGCTATTTGCTTATGAAAAGTAGTATTTGATGGATGATATAAAACCATTTCTGCATTAAAACTTTCATCAGATTCACTTCCAACATCATCACCTGTAAGTAATATAAAACTAGCAGTATCACTGCTTCCATCTTCTACATTTGTACCTGAATCTCTTGATGTTACTGAATACTTATAACTACTACTAAGATAACTTGATCCACCATCAACCGAAAATAATAAATGAAAATCTACGTCATCTGTTACAGGTCTTACACCTGAAAGAACAAATTTATAAGCATCATAAGTGCTATCAATGCCTGAAGTAAATGCAGCACTGGCTGTAGAACTTGAAATAGTTGTGTGTGATAAAGGAACTAATCCTCCACCACCTTTAATTAAACTGTAATCAATTCTTTTTAAAGTTCCAGCATCAGATAAAATAAACTCATCTGTATCAGCTGGTTCAGAAGTTAAAGCAGTTTCAGCAGAAATAATATCTTGTGCTAATTTTGCATTAGATATAATTCCATCTGTAACATCACTTGAAGTTAAAGGTGCTGCTGTTGGTTTTTTACCTACATATCCCATTTGTTATTCTCCTTATGAACTAATATCGTCTACTGTTGATACCCAAACATCTAATGAAGATGCTGTATCAGAAACAACTTTTAAAGCATCACCTGATTGAACTACAAATTTAGCTCCACCATCTAATACTTGTAAAGCTGAACCAGCAGGTATAGGTGCATCTTTGATAAGATAAATATCATTTGATGCATCATTAATGTAAACAGATGCGTTCACTGCTGATGCTGTTACATTTGCTACAGATATTCCAACAACAGTATCATAACTGTTTGCTGTGAATAATGTTGCAGCTGATGCTCCTACATCATTGCTTGTGTATCGTCTAAAGTTTTGTGCCATATTACTCCTTTTATTATAATGCTATCGCCATTGCAATCGCAAATCCTGCTCCAGCTTTATTATCTATTTGTGTTTGTATTGCTGAAGTTACTCCATTTACATAACTTAATTCTGTATTATCTACGTCTCCATTACCAATTTTAGCTGCTGATATACTATTAACTGCTAAATTAATTGTTCCTGATGTAGTTATTGGAGAACCTGTTACTGTAAATTCTGATGATCCTGCGTCTGCTACAGCTACTGAACTTACTGTTCCAGTAAACTGAGGTTGTACTTGTGTAAATGTAATATTTACACTACCAATGCTACCACCAGTATCTGTTGTACATAAAAATATTGTATCTTCGTTTGTTGTTCCTTCTTGTATGATAACAAGCTGACCAGCTAATTCATCTACTGTATTAAAATCTGGATCTCTACTTGCTGCACCACTTGCTGGAACTAAATAAATACCATTTTCTGTAGCATCTGTTTGATTTTTAACTAAAACTTTATTACCTGTTGCTAGTGAAATTCCATCTAAAGTATCACCATTTTCTAAAGCATTTGATAAGTTTACGTTTGCTGTTGTTGCTACTCTTGTAATAATTCTAGTTTTAAGTCCTGCAACTAAATCATCTACATAACTTTTTGTTGTTACATCTGATGCTGATGAAGGTGCAGACATACCTGTTACTGATCCACCTGTTATAGCAACACTATTAGCATCTTGAGTTGCAATCGTTCCAAGTCCTAAAGAAGTTCTAGCAGTTGCTCCAGTTTCTGTTGTAAAATTAGATCCATCTCCTACAATAAAATTACTGTCTGTTGGAGTTAATCCTGCAATATCAGCTAACTGTGCATCATATGCTTGAACATCACTTCCTATAGCTAAACCTAAGTTTGTTCTTGCTGTTGAAGCTGAAGCAACATCACTTAAATTATTTGCTTTTACATTTTTTGCATCTAATTGAGTTTGAACAGCAGATGTAGTTCCTGATAAATATCCTAATTCAGTATCTGTTGTAGCTGATACTGCAATCTTTTGAGATCCGTTAGATATTACAGCTCTATTAGCTGTTAAAGACTCTGTATCTATTGTTGTAGCAGATCCAGTAATAGTTGCTTGTTTAGCATTTAATTGTGTTTGAATAGCTGAAGTAACACCATTAAGATGTTGAAACTCTGTATCAGATACTGAACCATCAGCAATTTTTGTTGCTCCAATACCTGTTGGAATAGCATCATTAGTTTTAGATAAAATACCTACATATACATTTGAGATTGCTTCATTAGATAAAGATCCACTATCCCAAGTTACATTTACTGTTGTGTTTGTAGAAAATGAAGAACTAGATATTGTTCCAAAAATTGTACCTGGAGTTGTTGCAGTTAATTTAATTCTTCTACCAGCATGATAGAAAGATGTAACATCAGTTCCTGCAATTGTAAAAGAAGTTGAAGATGCGTATGCAGCTGTAAATGCTCCATCACCATCACCATATTCTACCCATTGTGAATCATTAAACCATTCTCTAATATCAGCAGTAATAGCTCTAAATGCATTATTAATATTTGAAGGTAACATACCTTCAGCTATAGAAACACCTCCTACTGAAGTATTACTTGCTGCTGTTGTACTATAATCTTTTATACCTGCCATTTTATTCTCCTATAAACCAAGCATATGCTTTATTATTTTCTGTATTTTTTTCGTTAATTAATGTGTTAATAGCTTCTTCAATTTGTCTTTGAAAAAACTCTTGTGTCTCAAAACTATATCTTACGTTATCTATATCTGTTCTATCTGTCACGTTTATTCCATCTTTTATTCCAAGCCCAAACATTTAACTTAGATGAATATTTTTCTATTAAACCTAAAATAAATTTCATTATCTTAAACCTGCTTTAACAAATGTTATATCTATCCCTTGACCATGATTAAATATCGTACCACTTGGTACTTTGACATTTGCTCTAAAGTATCTTCCTGATTGTCTTACAGGATTAATACCACTATTTGTCATAGTCGCTGAGCTAGATTCTGTTTCTGTATCTGCAAGTCTATCTCTAGTTTTAATAGTTACAGTTGCTTGAGCATCTACTATTGGTCTAACACCAGTTATAGAAGATCTATGACCAGGAAATATCTCAACTTCTGAAGTCTCTATCTCAGATTCATTAGAAGTTCCACTGAAAATTGCAGCTTCGTAAGAGTTATTTATAGCTCCTAAAAACCTTTGTCCACCTGACCAAAAATCAGTATCTAAAGCTATATTAATATTCTCAAGGTTTTGAGAGATAATATCCATAAGCTCTACTGTATAAGCTCCTACAAACTGGCTAAATATAAAACTAGCATTAGCTTCTGCTAGAGACCACTTTTTAGTAGCATAATTATATATGATAATTCTATCACAAATACCAGTTGTATTATTAGTATTTTGTGCTGATGGATAAAGCCACATAACTAATTGATTAAATGGGTCTACAGCTGCACATATTCTATCAGCAAATGCCTTGTTTAAATCAAGGTCAAAAAATCTATTAACTTTCTCAGCTCCTATTGAGATAACACTATCTCCTTGTATTTCAAAAAATCCGTCATCAGCATAGAAGAAAACTCGTCTATTATCTTGTGCTACAGTCTTACCATAAACAGCTCCTCTATTAGGAGATATAACTGATAATCTAAATACTGTTGCACCACCCACATAGTCCATACGAATGATTTGATTTTGTCTAAAAACATATCCATATTCGCCTGAAGTTATATGTACAATCTCACCACCTGAACCTGGTAGATCTTGTTGATCAGCTTGTTTAGTTCCTGCTAACCAAGTAGTAATGTCATTGATACCTGACCATTGTATTCTATTTTGATTTGTAGGTTGATTACCTGTTATTAAAAAATCTCTAACTACACCTGAAACTCTAAATGTAGGTACAGTTCCAGATGTTGCTATTGCTGAAAGATTAGCAAAATTAGTTGATGTTCCCATTAAATAATATTGAGGTGCATCAACACCATTACTTGCTATCACATAATTACCAAACTGTGTAAATGTCCAGTAGTCTGTATTTGTACCTGTAAGAGATCCTTTTCTAGAAGTAAATGTACCACCATCTAATTGATAGATGTCTGTATTCTTTGCAACAAAGTTATATACATTACCAGCATTATCTCTAAATGATCCACCACCTCTAGCATCAGCTCCAATATTATTAGAACTATAGCTTACCAATGAAGGAAATCTTTTATAAGAATTTAATGCATAATATACATTTGTTGCTACGTTAGCACCTGGATTCAAATGTTTAGGTTGATCAGGTAGCCACTCTCCAAAAGGTATCTGCATTATTTTCTCCTATAGAATGATAGATCTGTACTTACGTCTGTTCTTTGAACAACAGGTGCAGATCCATATGAATCTTGTCTATCGTTATTCTCACATCTCTCAAGAGATGCTGAATACATACCTAGCCATTGTTGCGTTTGGTTAGGATCGATACCACCGATGAAATTACTTGCGTGATACAATGAGCCATATAAGTAAATAGAAGGATGGCTAGATAAAATGTAATTAGTTGTATTGCTATCAGATAAAGCATCAAAAGCTTTATAGTATTGAAGCTTTCCTGTATAGCTTGTGTCAGGTTGTGGGGCAAATCTAAAACTTTCTGTTCCATTATCAGACTCTATCGTGTATGTTCTTGGCATACCTGATGTAGATCCTCCTTTGATTTCAAATAAATTTCCTGGTGTTATATATTCTAAATGATACTTAGTATCAGCTGATAATATATGAAATGATCTTACAGCAATAAATCCTGATGGTACTGCAACTGTTTCAGCATTAATTGTAACATCATCATTCTGTTCCATTTGTCTTATACGTAGCTTAGCATTAAAATCAGCTTCAGTAAGTTTTATAAAATCATCTTGTATCTCAGTTGTTAAATCTGATCTATTTAAGAAATTTGCTATTGATGATTTAAGTTCTGTATATGTTGATAATGCCATTACATTCTTCCTGATGCTGTTCTAAAATAACGATATTCGCTACTGTTTAATTTTAACTTTAAAATCTTTGTTCTTTCTTCTTTTGGTATTCTCCACCAATTATTAGTTCCATTATATTCTCTAGCCCATAGTTCTAAAACCATAGTTGGAATACTAGCTACACGTTTAATATCTTTTGTTTGAGAATAACCATCATTAAGGTTATATAATCTTTTATTCTTTTGAAGAATAGGATTAACGTCTTGTGATCTTTTAACTGTTATTTTTCCATCAGCTTCTACGAAGTATTTAGTTCCGTCAGATTCCTGATCTCTCAGTATACTCATTATTCACTTAATTGAGTTACGTAAACATTTGCTGAACCAATAGCAGCTAGTTTTTCACCTGCTGAAACTTTGAAGTATTCAATATCATCAGCTGGTACATAAATTGTAGATGCTGTTGCTGTTGGATTAACACCAAACTCAATATGAACAGCAGCATCAGATACTACTCTAACGTATTCTATATTATCAGCAAAAGCAGCTGTCTGAGATGATGTACCTGTAGATGTTAATTTTTCTGTTGTTGTTGGTCTCATTGCTATGTGCATTTATTTCTCCTTTAGTTGGGGGTGTTGCCACCCCCTAATTAATTATCTTCTTATTACGAATGTAACAATCATTTCACAAGCAGTTGCAGATGATCCATCAGAAATAATTTCGATAGTTCCATCTTCTTCTACTCTGTTTGCAGCAGTTGGTACAGATGTATCAACATCGCCAGCAGCAGAGCCTGATTGTGTAACTGTGATTGCACCATTAGTAACGGCAGTTCCACCAATTTCAAATGTTATAGCAGCATCAGCTGTTGTAATAGCATTCTTAATTGTTGTTATAATTTTAACAATATTACCACCGTCAGGTACAGCTACGAATGTAGATCCTGCTGTACTAATGTCAGTAACTTTTGCTGTTAAAAAATAGTCGTTTAATGTTCTCATTTTTATTCTCCTTCTACGTTCCGTCTATAATCCCATAAGACTTCATAGTCAAGATTGATACTGGGGGAAGTATATATTGGGATTACTCCCCCCAAGTATTTATATATTATGAAGTTGTTAAGTCGAATACTCCACCTGAAGCACCTTCATTTCTAGAGATCATAGTAAGCTCAACAAGTAGTTGTCTTTTCTCTGAGTCACCAGTTTTTGAAAGTTCATGCATTGTGAAGTCTCTTAAGAACCCTACAGACCAGTAGTCCATATCTAGGACTAAAGCATCTCTTTCTCTAGAGAATCTGTTAGGTACTACTTCTAAATCACCGAAGTCAGATGAATACACATCGATTGAAGTGTATAAAGTCTTATCTTCAGATGCATCGAATCTAGTAGATCCACCAGTAAATCCTGAGATTTTCTGTTTGTTGAATGGGCCTACCATGATTACAGATGGGTTACCACCTGCGTTCCAACAGTTTTTAATAACGCCTTTCAATTGAGCTTCAGTTAAAGCTCTTTGAGTTCCGTCATTTCTAGCGTCAGAACCATCGGATGCTGTTGGAGATGATCCACTAGCACCGAAGTCATCGTTCGTTGCAATCCAAGCACCGATAGAAGCAAATGTTCTAGCAGTTGATGAGTTACCAGCTGCTCTTGCTTGGTTAGTTAATAAAGTAGACTCGATGTCTCTTTTTAACTCTTTAGATTTTTTAGCGATTTGGTATGCAAGCTCACTTGCTCTACCAGCTTTGTCTACTGCTTCTTGTGTACCAGTAATAACAACAGTCTTATCCATAATCTGTGTGTAGTTACCGATTCTTGTAGTAGCAGTTGATGCATCAAGAGTAGCTTCATCACCTTCGATTACTGCATTGTTAGTTGCAGCAGCCGCTAATGAATCTGTTTGCCACTCGTGGAATGTATTTTTTACTTGCTCTCTCGCAGCTGCACTCATGAAAGGAGTTTCAGTTGGAGAAATTGAGTAAATAACATCCTGTAGATCTTCTCTGATACCTACTGCATCGTACGTATCAAATGTGTTTGTTGGTTGTGCCATGTTATTTTCCTATTTTTTTGAGATTATTTCAAGAATAGCAGAATGAGCATCGTTCAGTTTACCTGACTTTCTCAATCTACCAATTTTTTGTTTAACAGAAGCACGTCTAGAATCGTCCATTTTAGGAGTTCCTGATTTAACTACCTTCGGAGCTGTTGTTACTTTTTTAGCAGTAACAGGTTTGCTTCTAAGGTTTTTAAATTCCATAGCATCTTTTAGAACCATAAGGAATCTATGATCTGCTAGTGAACCAATTTCTTGATCATTAAATCCATAATCAGCAAGAGTTGATCTCATCTGATTTCTGAATGGTACTGATTTTTGTGGATCACTAAATTCTGGAATTTTAGTTGCAGCTAACTTTTTTTGTTCATCTAGATATTGGTTATACTGTTGTGCTTTAACAGTTTCAGCTTGTTGCCTTAACTTGTTAAAAGATTCTCTTTGCTGACGCATTTGAAAATCTATTTTAGCAGCAGCAGTAGGATCTTCTTCATATAATTTTGGAAGATCAACATCAGATGATTGACTGATATATGTATTGGCAACACCAATTAAATCATTCAATTCTTTTAGCTTACTGTCATACGTTTGACTAAGACTTGTCTTTTGTTCGTCAAGGATTTTTCTTTCCTCAGCTAAAGCATGAGTCTTTTGTCTATAATCTGAGTCTCTTGAATAACCTGATTTCAATTCGTCCAAGCTGACCTCTAACTCTTGACCTTGTACTTTGACTCGGTGGAGTGAAGGTTCTTGTATTTCTTGTTGTTCAGTTTGTTCTGTCTCAGTTATTTCAGAGCTTTCAGTTTCAGGTTTAGCTTCCTCAGTCTCGGTTTGGCTAACTTCTTCAACAACATCAGGTGCAGTTTCTTGAACTGGTTTTTCCTGTGTTTGCTCTTGTGGTTCTGTCTGTTTTTTTTCAGGTTCTGATTGTCCTTCTTGAGGATTCAGTAATCCTGATATTTTGTCAGCAGCACCTTGTACTGTTTTATCTACTTGCATAGATTCTCCTTTTAGGTTGATCGCTTCCTTAATGGGATTGGCGAAATAGACTTCTAATTACTTAGTTAAGTCTTGTAGTTGATCTAGCTCTTTGGCAGCTAGTTTGCCTTCATTCATCACAGACTCAAGATGTCCTTTGATTTTTTCGACCATATTATAGGCCATCCAAAGAACTTGTCTTTGATCGTGATCATTATAAGACGTGTTGAATATTTCTTCTCTATAACGAGTTTTTAAATAATCAAACGCCTCTTTCATTAGGGGATCGTCCAGTAGATGCTGGGCTTTCGTCCCTTGTGAAATCTGTTTGTTTAGATCCTTTGCCATCGAAGAATTGTTTTTGACCTTTCATTATCTCTTTAAACAAATCACCTGATTGTCTAACTTGTTGTTGTTCTATCATAGATCTGTTACGCATTTCAAGCTCATTTATTTTAGTACCATATTTAAGCTCCATTTCTTTTACTTGAAGCTCAAAGTCTAATAGTTTCTGTCTTAATGAAGATTCTAATTTCTTCATTTGTACTTCAGAATCTAATATAGCTCTTTGGTTTTCACCCTGTACTTGTGCTAGAGATACCTTCTCAAACTCAGTTGGTGGTTTAGGAGGAAGTGGTGGCATTTGTGCAGCACCTACTTCAGGATCCATAAAGAATGGTTCTACACTTCCAAGACCTGCATTCTCTACAAGTTTTTGTAATGTAGAATAAATATTTTTAAGATTAACAACTGGGCCATATACATTCTGTTGTAGTTGTATAGCTTGTAGTTGTCTTTGTAAAATACCATTAAGAAGGATAAGTTGTTGTTCTTTTGAACCTGTACCTAATCCTACTTTAACAGAAAGATTAACTCTATCTCTCCATTCATATGGAGTCATAGGAACAAACTCACCTCTAATTCTAACTAATTTTTCTTTTTGCTGATATTTGCAAAGTAATTCGAATATCTTAATACCTAGATCTTTAACACCAGTTTCAGCAAATGTTCTTGCAATCAACTCCATTCTCATTTGAGATTGAGTTAATACTTGATTCATTCCTGTAGCTGTATCTGTGTTTAAAGAATCAGATTGTAATCCTTGTGAAGATTTTGTAACACCTGATCTTGCTTCTCTTACTGAATCTAAATAGTTTAATAATCCTGATGCTTGTTCTGTAATAGGTTGAGCTGACATAACCTGCATAACATTAGCAGGTGGTTGTTTAGTTCTTACGATACCACCTGGTCTATTTGTTAATAGGTCATCCATAGCTACTTGACCATCTTGAATAGCTATTCTGTTATTATTCGTTAGATACATATTATCTAACATCTGTCTCATAACAGTAGATTTAATTAATTGTATATCTTCGATTAGTTCAGAAACAGATCTACCATAGAATCTGTGAGGCATAATAATTGGTGTCATTGAAACAAAAGGTATTGAATCAATTTCGTCCATACCTAATATTCTATATGCTCCTGTACCTGCAAGACAAATTTTTAATAGTTCTGATTTACCATCACCATTTAGATCTAATCTTACATAACATTCATGAATTAAAACTTCGTCTGTAGAATTATCACCTCTATCTTGTGGTGCAGAAAAATCTGTATCTTGGTATCTTACTTGTCTATCTTCTAAATAATATTCTGCATCACCAGTAGGTAAGTTATAAACTAAATCTCTATCATAACCCATTTCAACTAATTCAGTTCTAGTCATATTAACTCTATGACAAACAAAGTTAGCTGATTCTATTGATTTAGCTCTACGTTCAATTAAAAATTCTTCAGGTGGGATTGGATCAATTTTAACTTGACCATACATTCTAGTTTTATGAATAACAACATCATGGAATTTTATTTTATCTATTACCTTACCATTGTCATCTTCAAATTCTTCTTCGTATTCTTTATGTTCTGTTACTGAAACTTCTTTGTCTGCAATAAGAAGATTGTATTCATCATCAGTTAATTTTTTATATTCTTCTCTTGTAGTTTTTTCAGAATCATCCCAGTATACTTTTAGAATACCATTCTTCTGAACAAGTGCATCTTTGAACGCTGTATAAATAGCAGAAAAACCTCTGTTCTCTTTATAGAAAACATGGTTAATATAATCACTAGCTTGTTTAGCTACCTTTTCATCTTCAGGCCCAGCAGGTTCACAATGAAAGATATTATCTCCTGCTGTAAAAATTTTCATAAGAGAAGGCATTAAAGATTCTATAGTATCAGAAACATCAGTACTAACGACTTGAGATCTACCTTCTTGTTCATTACCAAAAGGTTTACCTAAGTAATATTCTAATGATTTTCTTCTACGTGTAACTATCTCACCACCAATGTAACCTGATGATGCTCTAAGCTCTCTATTTAATATTGATATAATTTGATCTTCTGTCATACGATATATTTATAATCTACATTTATGGGTCTTTGCCAGTCTGATGTATCTATAGGATCATGTACGCATCCGTATCTAAACGCATCAGCTGCATGTGAACACCAGTCATGCAAAGGTTTATTTTTAAAAACTTGGTTCTTCTCATCCCATTGTTTACGATATTGTCTTAATGCATCTAAACCTAATTTACATTTTTCTCTATCAAACCAACAATGTGGTAAAGCATTCCTAACAGATTCTATGCCATGATCAACCTCTAATTTAGGTGCTACTTCAAAATCTATTCCTAGTTCTTGAGATACTTCTAACCTAGATTTACCAGTTCCAAGCTCTCTTGCTTGAATATCATGAGGTGCGATATGTCTTTCATAAGCATAGTTCTTATCTTCTAAGACATCTGCATAATGAGCTAAAGACTCACCTGAGTTTTCATAGTAATCTATGACGTGAATTTCTTCACCTACTCTTTGTATAAACCAAATAGCTGTCGAATCCCCGATCCCTAAATCCCACCATGTCTCAACACCAACGTGTTCCTCAACAGGTATACTCCCAATTCTTTTTTCGTTATCAGCTTTGGTTATTAGTTTTCCATAATAACTACCACTTACAGCAGCTGTAAAAGAACATTCAAACTCTTGGTTATATTGTTCTTCAGTCATTATAGACTGAGCATCTTTTAATTCTTCAGCAGGTACTACACCTGTTTCTGATGCTCGATACATTTTTGCAAACCAGTTCTTTTGTCCTCGTTGTGCAAAATCATAAACTTCCCAAAACTGATTATGTCCCATAGGAGTTCCTATGAACATTACCCATCCTAATGTGTCAGCAACTGCTGGACGTATAATCTCAGTCCAAGTTCTAGGTGCCATGATAGCAAACTCGTCCATCACAACTCCATGAAACCCAACACCTCGTAATGAGTCAGGGTGGTCAGCTCCAAATATTTGAAGCGTAGATCCGTTAAATAATTCTATTTTTAATTCTGTTTCGTTTTTACTACCACCTAAATACATTAGTGGTTTTGTATAAATTTTTAAATATTCCCAAGCAATAGATTTACCTTGTCTATATGTTGGTGCTATAAATGCACACTTACGCATGGGTTTTTCTATAGCTGTTTTAATAAGTTGGTTAATCGATAATACTGATTTACCAAATCTACGATGACAAACTAATACATTAAATCTTTTAAGATTGTTATGTACTTCTCTCTGTAAAGGACGAGGTGTATAAGGAATAACTATATCTTTAGTTTCCTCTTTACTCGTCTCCCCATTTGATATTGATTTTGATTGGGCCATCAGATCCAAGTTTTGTCGTAGTCGTAGCTAATTTTGCGTGAACGTAAGGTGCAGCTTTCTCTGCTGCCATCATCTTTCTTTCAGGAGATGACATTGGATTATTAAGTATAGCAAGCATGTAGTCCAAAGGTGAATGGTTATACTTAACTGCTAATTCGTCAAGCATCTTCCATTTCTTTGCACATGTAGATCCTTTTGGTCTACCAGCTCCTGCTCTTTTTCCGCCTCTTGTTGTCATAATTATAAATAATAAGTTCTTTTATCAGGTTTAGATAAAACTTCACTTGATAATCTTCTACCTTCACCTACTTTTGGAGCTTTTTTAAATCTTCTAGAAGAAGCACCTAATGCATAAGCTCCAGTTAATCCTAATGATAAAGGTGATAGTGCAGCTCTACTTGCTACCTTTAAACCTTTCTTAATAATACCAGCTTCAGGCTTTTTAACTTTGCTAAATTTTTTTCTTGGCATGCCTGTTGCTTGTTTTTTAGTAAAAGTTGATGTTCCTGGAACTACAGCAGGTAGTAATTTGCTTTTAAACTTACTTCTGTATAATTCAAAATCACCTTTATCAAATTTTATACTCATTTTTTACCTTTTTTTGCTTTTTTCTTTTTCATTTTGGCTTTTACGATCTTTTTTTGTAAAGCCATAGGAAGTCTGCTTTGTTTTCCTACTAACATTAGTATCCTTTTTTCTTTTTCATTTTCTTACCAGTCTTTTTAGCATAAGCTTTAGCAGCTTTTTTGCCTTTTGCTGTGTATGAAAACTTCTTCTTTCCTACCATTGGCATAATTATACTCCTTTAAAGTTATTTATTATGTTCTTAATGTAATGCTTACACTTTTGAATGTATTTTTTCAATAGCTTCATCGTAATAGTCCTTGCATTCTGACATCTCGCTGTGTTGCAGCTCTAGGTGCCATTGATTGTTGCCTTCCCATATTAGCCATTTGTGGATTCTGAGCCATTTGGTCGTTCAATAAACCACGTTGTCTCTCAACTTCAGGCATAAGCTTAGCTTTGATGACAAGCTGTAGTTGTTGAGCTTCATCTTTAGTAAGATTCATTAAATCATCAGCTAACTTCTCTATTTTATTAGCCATAGTTTCTATTATTTTTCTTTTTTTCTTTTTTAGGTAATGCTGCTTGAATACCTAATCCAGCAACAGCTCCTGTTGTTAATGGATATTTCATAAAAGTATCAGGGAATTTTTTAGCTGTTCTTTTTACAGCTCTTTTAACACCTCTAAATTCTTTTACAGCATCTTTTGGCAATTGTTTTGCTAAACTCATTGCTCCACCACCTAGTATAATACCAGCGTCTCCTGCTTTTTTAGCAAGAACTTTACCTTTTGCTAAACCTTTAGCTGAAATAGCTTTACCTTTAACTAATCCTGCTTTCGTAGCAGTCTTTGCTTTAGCCATTCCTGCCATAGCTGCAGCTTTACCTTTTGCCATTCTATGCTTTAAGAATATAGCTGCTGATTTTCCTATTTGATACATTGTTACCTACCTTGTCCTTTATATCGTTTGCGTTGAGGGATCCGTTTTGAATACGATTTGGCGTGTTTGCCTGGTCGTTTTCTTGGCTTCTCACGTTCCCATGTTATAATTCCGATTGAGGCTTTTTTCTTAGCCATTAATCGTCATCGAATATATCGAAGCCTATGCCACCACCGATTACTCCAGTAGTAACTTTTCGTTTCGTAGATGAGCCTAATGTGGCTCTATAAGCTTTAGTATAACCCTTTTGGATTTTACTTCCAGCTGATGTCATGAAGTTAAGTCCACTATCTTCGGCTGCTGATAGTTTTGGACTTTTCGCAGGATCAAGTCTTTTTTTCACGACTTTATCACCTGCTATTCTCATGCCACGTTTTAACTTACTTGGTCTAAGGCTTTTTGCGATGCCATAGCCAAATCTTGCTAAACTTGCGTACATATATGTTTCTCCTATTTTTGTTTATAATGATTCTAATGTAAACCCCCCCATTGGGTCTAGCTGTAACAAACCCCCCTATATTTACTCTCACACATTACCATAACTTGCTTGGGGTAACTTTAAAACCCTTTGTTCTAGAACACTGAAACTCGTTGTTACGAGTTGCTCTAAGAAGTTTTATTTTTTTTTGAACTTGCTTTCACAGCCCAAAAAAAACTTGTGAGTTTTTAACTCATGTGTTGCGTTACGTTCATGAGACTTGTCACTGCGTGAACAAGCTCAAGAACTTGGGTTTGTTATATATAATGGAAATCCTACAATTGACCTACTCTAGGCTAAATCTATTGATAGATTGATTGTGGGATTTGATTATTATACTTATCAACACTAACAAATGAGGGAATCTGAAATGAATAAGCTACATGGAAAGAGGCTAAATCAGCTGGTTTATGACTATAAAATAAGCCATTTAGATATAATTCCTACACCTCCTAAGCTATCACTAGATAAGATGTTTAAGAGATATATCCGTAGGTATAATACTTATAACAGAATGAAAGGAGTTAAATATGATTAGTTTTCTAACAGGATTGGTACTGACGTTGTTAGCTATTTATTTAGCAATAATGATTGGTAGCTGTTTAATCGGCTTTTATTTCGTAAAAAAGCTGGTGAAAGATGATAACAATGACAAAGAATAATTATATGCGTATATATATTCTATTCACAGTTGTTATTATATGGTTAATAATGATAACATAGGAGATCAAATGAATATGATACTACCTGCAATAGGTTTACTATTTGTAGTTGTGTCTGTTGAGTTGCATCCTGATTCCATTCCAATGGAGTTGGGAATGCTACTTGGCATAATTGGAATATTACTCGTGTATATTCCATTATACAAACAAGAAAGGAGTAACGATGACAGCTGGGACAGATAAAGCAAAAGCACCAAAGTTGTACAACAATGGTAAGACTTATGCTCAAAACATTGCTGATGGTACGTTTATACCAGTTAAGCATATTCAGAATCATAAAGAAGTTATGACTGAAGTTGCTGAATTAAAAACAATGATGGCTAATATCGCAGAAAAATTAGCTAAGTAAGTTGTTAGGTCAATCCCCCACACTCATGTGGGGATTGCCCACAAAGAATTACAATAATACGACTGGCGTTTTCAAATGCTACGCTCTAGCGAGTCACGTTGAAATGCATCAATGAGGCCAGTACGGTACTTCCTAGAAGGTTGTAAAGCGCTAGTGCAACTGAGTTCTAGGAAGGGTAATTAGAAAGGAATTATGAAATATATTATGAAAAATCCATTAGATTCACAAGAAGCTAGAGAAGAAGCATATTCAGAATATTCTGATACGTATAAAAGTGTATTTGGTAATAGACCAAGAAATGAGCATACGTATGATATTTTTATGAAAGGAACTGTAGAACAATATCAAAAAGAACTAGATTGGATATGGAAAGAATATGAAAATCAAGGAGATTTATGAAAAAATTAAGACAACTTAAAAAGATGTTGAGTGATGCACACACAGAAATTAGAAGCAGTAAGAAAAAAACATTACCAGCTTTTGGTGTAGAAATGTATTTATTAAATTGCATTATTCAATGTAATGCTGCTTTAAATGAGAAAGTAGAAACTAAAAATGATGCAACACAGTAGAGTGATATTCAAAGATAAGTTACGAGGTAGAAAGATCTCCCTTAAGAAAGGACTAGAGATTATCTACAAGCTACCATTCACAGGATTTATACGTAATGATAAATTTTGGTGGTGGCGTAATTATATCGACTGGATCAAGTACTTACCAATAGAGTATCCAAGCAAGGGTATGCTAATGATTGTGAGATTAAATTATGAGAGTAAAGATCCAAATACTATTAGAGTAGTTACCACCGGTGGCTTTAGCAGTCGCAAACCACAGGTGCTTAAGAAAATATTTAGAAAGGAGTTGTAATGACTAAAAGACGTAAAGATATAGGTAGTATTACTTTGCTTCGTAAGAATGTAGCAAAGCACTTACTACTGAATAGAGTGAGATCTGGTCTAACACAAACAGAGTGTGCAGATATGCTCGGTGTTTCTTTCCAACAATATCAGAAGTGGGAAAAGGCAACGAACAGAATATATGCTGAACAGCTGCTTGAGTTATGTATCAGAGGTAAGTGGCAGCTAGAAACATTTTCATCAAGACCTGAAGATGTATTGTTCACATATGAAGAAGCATTGAATCAAACTGAGTATGCAGGTGAGACTATGCTATCTGAAAAAATTGCATTTGTGAAAAGAAAGTTCCAAGTGCTAGATAGTCTAATGCCATCTACCACATTGGCAGAAAGGGAATAATGAATGGACTTGTTAATATTGTTAAATTTATCGGTTTTACTGTCGGCTCTGTTGTAATTCGTAAGACTTATAACTGGCTAACCGAAGATGTAGATCCTGTACCAGGCACAAAAGAGTTTGCTCAGGAATACAGACAGACAGAAATTAAATATAAACGACTAAGGAGAAAATATGAATCGTATAGCAAAAGCATCAAGCACATTGCTAAAAATTCTGACGATACCTGCTAGAGTTACAGTTGGTATTATTAGAGCTGTTCAGAAAGAAATGCCTGAACAAATAGAGTTTCCTTATGAACTAAGGAAAAAACAACAAAAGGAGAACAATGACAGAAACAGTTAAAGTATCTCAAAAAGAGAAAGTAACTAAGAAGTATGGTGCTATGGTATCATACTATGCGGAGTTATTAGGTCTGTGTCATGAAGCTGTAGCAAAGAACAGTAAGCTAAGTAAGTTAGATCCTATGGGTCAAAAGACTTCAGCGACTACTTTGTTTATCAGATCTTGTGCAAGAATGGACAAGAGTGACGAGACTAAGTCGAAAGCAGAGAAGCTTATGGACGTAAGCGGAGAGCTTTCTAATCAAAAGATTGCGTAAGACTAGGCTTTGTACACATAAAGTGTTTAACCTAGCTACTCAATACCCCCTGCGTTTTGAATTTTTTCCCTCGTTTCGTAGGGGGTTAACAACAGAAAGGAAATATGAAACCAATACGTAAAGACGAACAACTATATCTAAAAGATTATATCAATAGAAAGTTTGATGCTCATAGATCACATCTAGAATCTGAAAGACAGATTGATGTTGATAATCAAGTAGAACAAAATCTTTCTAAGTTTAGAAATAAATTAAAACTAAATGATATGATTAGATCAGTAACAAAGTTAGCTTCAGATTATACTGATTTTGTAGATAATTACGAAACACGTAAAGCTAATAAGAAAAAAGCTTTGTTTGAAGCTGGTAGAAAACTAGAGAATAAACTTACTAAATGGAAATCCGTTAGAAGATGGGTAAAAAACCCCGATTTTGTAGGTGGTTATTCTAGTGATAATCCAATAGATCCAGCTGATATTGATAAGTATATCGCAACAGTTTGTGAAGAAGAAACTGTTAAAGCTTATGATAGAAGTAAAAAGGGTGAAGCTATCAGAAAGTTAGATGCACAAAGAGAAGAAGCAGAGAATGCATTATACTCTGGTGGATCTATGTCAGCTGTAAGACAATACATTAGTAGTGTATTTGGTCAAGCTGGTATTGCTGATAACGTAGCTAAAAATTTGTTATTGTTATCTCAGAAGTAAATCGGTATGCCCCCATCTTTGTGTGGGGGCTACCTTAACAGAAAGGAATTTGTGAAAGCAAATAAGATAGAAAAAAGGTATTATGATCTTATAGTTGATTCTGCTTATAGAGACTTAGAAAGAGTGTCTAGAAAGTATATGAAATATAAGTTACCTGAAAAGTATGATCATTTGAGAAAGATGCCATTTTATATAATGCTTACAGAAGGTATGCATTATTTATTAGAGCAAGGTCATTGTGTTCATACATTAAATAATATGATTAACGATGCTAAGAAAACAGCAGTTAATTTTGAAAAAGAAAAACTAAAGGAGTAATATGGAAAAAGCAAATAACAATATAGTTTATTGCGTTGTACAAATCGATTGGACTTGGACAACTAATGAACCAAGACCAAGTATTATTGCAACTTATGGCAATCGTGAAGATGCTGTACAAAAGCAAGATCTAATGAAAAAGATAGCAACTATTGATCAAAGCAAAATGCAGTTCAAAGTTATATCTATAACTTATGAGGAAAAAGATGCATCCAAGAAAGCAGATTAGTATATTAAATAATGCTACTAAAAGAGCTTTAAAAGATGTAGATAAACAGCGTGGAGAAGCTCCACCTGACTACATCCAAGAGTTCTTTAAATGGTGTAAGTTAGTAAAGAAATATGTCAGAGAGGCATTAAACTAATGTTTACACCTGATCCAAAAAAAGAAATAAATATCAAAGCAATAGAAAAATTGCTTACTGATAATAATTTAACATACGATATAACTTTAGTTACTGATCATTCTATATTAGTAAATATTGATGTCATGCCTAAAGATTATGTAGAAGCAGAGGAGATAGAATGAAACGTAAAACAGTATGGAATGTAATTATATGGAAAACAAATGGTGATGAGGTTTTTAGAGTATTTGTTCAAAAACCTGACTTTGCCAATATATATCCATTAATTGATTGCGATATTATAGAGTATCAAAAAGGTTATAATGTTGATGTTTCTAATAGATCTTTTGAAATGTTATGCGATGAAGAAGCAAAACTAAGATCTAAACCAGTCAATCAAAGAGCTACTAAAGCTTGGTATGAATGGCAAAAGAGAACTGGACATCAATGTTTACCAGGTGATACTATTAATGGTGACATCGCAATACTTAAGAAAGTGACTGAACCCAATGAAAATACGGAGGTATCGAGTGCAGCTTAAAGTAGGTAAAAAAAGTAAACTTGTAAAAGAAGCAGAACAACAAGTTGCTAATTTAAAAACATCTATTGATATGATGGCAAATATTATTGAATTAGCTGCTATTGATGACAAACATGCATTAGAGTTGCAATCTTGGATAAAAGAGTATACTCTAGACATAGAGTTGTTAAATGCACAAATAACGGAGGTTGCAACACATGACTGATATGAACAATGCAATGAAAGCTGATTATCTTAGAGTGTTAACTGAGAATAAAAAGCTTAAGCAAGAAAATGCTAATCTTCAGAAGGAGATCCATGTAATGAAATCTATAATTCCAAAAGATGAAAATACATGGCCAACTGAATTAGGAGATAAAAAAGATGAGTGATGAATATACAATAGGTTCTGATGACAAGGTTGCACGTTTAGAAAAACGTGGACGTGGCTTCAGAAGATTAATCACTGCGATAAATGATTTACCATTATATGGTATCATACACGCAACACATCCTACATTGGTAAATGAGTTAGAGTTGTTTAAGGATAAATTAAAAAATTTAATATCTGAAAACAATAATGATTTGGCTCAACACTATACAAAAGAGTCACTTCACTCAGATCCATTAAAGGATAGTATTAATAATCAATATACTGAAAAAGGAATATAATGACTGAAAAAGATAAATTAATATTCAGAATTAAATCTCTTATTTTTAAGTGTAGAGAACGTGGTAAATTTAATCTAGCGTTAAGATTAAAAGATAAGCTAGATAGAGTTCTTATTTAAAAATTCTGTAGAGTGAGTATGTCGTACGTATTAAAAACAAGTTATCTCACATATAGATACACCCATCAGCGAGAGTTGGTGGGTGGCTAAATCTAGCAGAGAGCAAACTGGGCAATAGATAACTGTTCTATGTAATCCTGTATTCTCTGTTAGATCCAGTTTTTAGGAATACAAAGTACTTCACCAAATTCAATTATATTATCATTTATATCTGTAGAGTATGTACCGAATGTAATTATATATTCATCGGTTTCTTTGTAGATCCAACCTTTAGTTTTTGAAACAGCAGGTTTTAAATTATCCATATCTTCTAAACTAATCCAACCAGTTTCTGATTGTGCATCATACCATGTAAGATGTTTTTTAATAGCTTTGTATGGAAAGTCTTTAGAAACTTTTTTCTTTTTAGTGTATCGTCTCTGAGCCATGATCCAAATAATTTAGATTGTGATATTCATCAAATGAATTATCTACAGTTCTTGGTACATCAAGACCATGTTCATCTAACAGTAATTGTAAATGTGTAGACGTAATGATAGCTAATGACATAGATTCAGCAACTTTATGTGGTAATGCTGGATCTTGTGCCATAAGAAATTTTGTTACTTTTTTAGCACTTACTTTCTCAATAAAGTGTTGAGAGTAAGGTTTATTCTTATTTTTTTTAGGTGTGAATTTGTATATTATTGCCATAATTTGCATACCTCTCGCAAGGATAACTAAAGCTAATATTTGACCTGCATTAGGAAGTCAATATTGTTTTTACAAGATGGTAAAACTTTGTCATAGATTTCATTTTGTATGTATTCTATGTTATTTTTGTCGTCTTTATCCCATAATTCGTAGAATAAAGTAGCATAAATCATAGGATCTATGCCTAATTTCTGCCAATATAGTCTTTCACCAGTATGATGCAGTTGAGAGTGATGAGCATAACAAAGTGGTATTGTCCAGCAATCACTAACTTTTTGTGATACTCCACGTTTCTCAGCAATAGTAATATGATGAGCTTGGCATTCGTGATACATACAAAGTAAGCATTGCTGACTAGCTACCCATTGTAGGTATTTTTTTGATTTCCAATTTTTTAACACCTTGTCCTTTTATAGTATTTCTAACTTTAACGTAACCAAAATATATTGCTAAACTACGCAAAGCATCGTGTACCAGGTTAGATGCCTTACGTTCAGTAAGGTTCATACATTTGCTAATTTCAGTTATAGAGTAATTTTGATAACAGAAGTACTTTAGAATGATTATAAACTGTGGTAGTAATTCTTCAGAGATTTTAGCTAGGATACTGAAAGCTCCTATTTTAGAATCCATTACCCCTTCTGATCCATAATCTAATTTAGGTTCATAGCTAGAAGCTCTACCACCAAGTTGTGATATTTCACATAATCTTCTATACCTAGATCCTGCTATAAATTCAGATTCTGTAATTAATTGTCTATGAAACATGTAGTCCAATCTGGACTCTCTTACATTTTTCATTACAGTTTTTTTATCAAACTGTTTAGGTATTAATTCTAGTTTATCCATACTTACTTATATACGTTTGAATAGATTTATCAACGAGTGATTTGAATAACTCATCTTTATTGTATTTACTTAGTAATCTATCTACACGATTACTAGATCTACAATTATGATAAAACAAGATTTTACTTTTACACCCATACCTTTTGGTAGGTTGTAAAAGGTAAGACATTATAATTGAGAGATTATATACAAAATAATCTTTCTCAGTTTTAATTGTTTGTTTACCTTGCAATATTTTGATAGAAGTATTGTACTTACTATTTAAAAAGTTATGAATATTAATCAACATAAAGGACTTAAAATGCTTAAAAAAGACTATTGTCATAGTGCTAGTTCGGCTAATGCTTTCATAGATTCTCCTGCATACTGGGTAATTACGAAATTATACGATTTCGAAGGCCCTGTAAATGCTAGAATGACTATGGGTAGTGCAGCAGAACATGCAGCTAACGAAGCTATGGGTGACCTGAACATGGACGAAAGTGCAGTTCAAAAGGTTACTGAAGCTAAGTTTGATGAACTTACTAATAATGAGTTTAAAGAATCATCTGAACGTGAATGGGCAGTTGATATAGCCATGCGATTTGCACAAAATCTTACTGAGTTTGGTGAAGTAGTATCTTATCAAAAAGAGACTATAACAGTAAAAGATGGCTTAAAATATCCAATCAAGACTGTAACTGACTTTGAGTTTGAAGATGTTATTGTAGACACTAAAGCTACAGCATATCTTAAAAGACTCAAGAAAGGTACTCTTGACCCAAATTGGTATCCAAAAGCAGCTGATGTAAGACAGCAGTTGTTATACAAAGATGTTCGTAAGAAGCCGACAATGCTATTGTACGCTTCTCACTCAGATCAAGAAGCTGTGGATATGGTAGATAGAGATGAGCATAAGCTCAAAGAGATCTATCATGCTATGCAGACTATTGAACATATTACTTCGATAGCCAAAACTAAAGAAGATATAATCAGAATGTTTCCACTAAATATGGAGAACTTCAGATGGGGTAAAGAACCTGATTCCCCATACAAAGAGTTTGCCAAAAAATTGTGGATTAAGGCTTTTGATTATACTATAAAGTAGTATGCAACAAATCGGTAAATTAATAAAACACATCAACAGAAAGAGGAAGATCATGACTCAAACAGAGACATATCAAGCAACGGTCAAGGGTGTAAAAGACATCCATGACGATGAGAATCCAGTTAAATACTGGCTATCCGTAGAAATGGAAAATGGTATGGATAGAAGATTGTATGTAGATCAAAATTGTAGACACATACAGAAAGGTCAAAAGGTTACTGTAACTGGTTATCCAATCAAGAAACCAGGTAGCAATAATCAGACCTGTACTAAAATCGAAGTAGATGGTGAAGCTCCACCACAAGCAGAAGTAAATGCTGCTGCTAGAACTAATGGAGTTGTAGCTGTAAAGACTTCACAAGATGCTTGGAAAGAAAAGTATAGACTTACTATGAGTAATTTACTTTCAGCAAGTATACAATCAGGCAAAGAAGTAAACTTTGATCAGATTGATAAATACGTACGTATGATACTTGATGCTAAGTATGATGGTGATGAGGCACCATTTTAATGGAAATCGTTGCTATTATAATGCATTTAGTTAATGGATCTGTAGTTGAGGCATCTGTCTCAGCTACTGTTCCTAAAATGTTATGCACTGAAGCAGTAAAGAAACATGTTATTCTAGATGTAGATAAAAGCAAGATGTTATACAAAGGTAAACCAGTACTTATGTATTATTGTAAAACAAAGAAAGGAAACATAACATCATGATTACTCAAGAAAGATTAGAAAAAGCTTTAACATTTCTAGCAGATACTGATGAGCAACATGCTAAAGTAACTGCTGGTGTAGACTATATTAAAGATCTAGCTAAGTCTCTTAAAGGTAGGTTTATTGTTAGCTGCGAAGATCAAAAATCTGTAGCAATGAAAGAACATGCTTGGTACGCTTCTGACCATTATAAAAAGCACATAGAAGAAAAACGTGCTTTAGTAGAAGAAGCAACTAAGTTAGAGAACAATAGAGCTAAAGAGAACTTAGTTATTGATGTATGGCGTACTCTAGAAGCCTCTAGAAGAAGCTCAAAAATATGAAGTTTTTAGTCAAAGTATGGGCATGGCGACCTCTGTTTTCAGAGGTTGTCATAGATGCAGATAGTGATGAAGAAGCTTTAAAGAAAATAAAAAATTTTAAGCAAGATGAAATAGAGTGGCAAAGTAATCCTCTAAAGGGAGATAGAGTAACATATGAAGTCTACACTAGGTCTGACAAAGACTCAGGAAAATAAATATAATAAATCTCCCGAAGAAAGATTATTTATGAGTGTCATAAGTCAAGCATTCCAGGATGCTACCTATACTGGCCCATACAGAGAACTTATTCAATATAAAAGAGAAGCTGTAGAGTGGTTTCAAAATACTACCAAAGATTTTAAATTAATATGTACTTTATCAAGCTATGATTGGGAGTACGTATCAGATGCTTTTAAAAAGGCACAAAAAAAAGGTTTAACTTCATATACAGAATATCAATATAAATTTCTGTATGGAGAAGAAAAACCTATTAAAAAAGATAAGTTTGTGTTAAGAGTACGGGATGAATACTTCTAAAATGAAAAAAGCAGATAGTATACTTAGCCAAGTACTAATAGACCATATTAAACGTCACGAAGCTGGACAAAAGAAATATGGTGGCTCTATGGATGATAATCACAAGTCTGTTGTAGCATGGATAAAAGATGCTAAAGAAGAAGCTATGGACTTTGTGGTTTATTTAACCAAATTAGAGAAGCTCCTGACTGGTGATAACACTTCTGACAGGCTATTGTACGATTCGGAAAAGATACGTAAATAATATTAGACGTAACTTCTTTTTTGCAATGTTTACATTTGCCAACACGATTTGCGATATATTTTTTCTTTTTGTACATAGGCTTATCATGGTCTTAGAGTCCAAATTATTATTCCAGCAATAGCTAATAAAGCTAAGATAGTATTTACTGGTATTATTATTTCCATTATAAAACTTTGCCTTTGTTAGGGCCTCGTTTAATTCTGTACTTGTGTGTACCAGTTCCATTAATATCTACTTCTTGTCTAAGCATCTTAAACATATTCATAAATTTAATATCTTCCCACTTTTGTTGGGTATATTTAATTACTTTTTTATTTATTCTATCCATGTCCCATTAACCATAGTATTAAAAATATATAACAAATAGGTTCCATTATTTAATGATCTTTTTAATAGCCTTACTACCATCTATATTTGTTTCAAGCTCTGCTTCAACTGTATCGCATTTGTATTGTATATTATTGTTAATATCTCTTTCAGCAATACGTTTGCCTTTTAAACAATCTGACATAGCTGCTTGAATACGATGTTCTTTTAATTCACCTGCTACAAACATACAAAGAGCTACAACTGATTCAATCATTTTCCATTCCCATTTTTATAATACATATCTCTGCTTTTATCTTTTAAGCCTTCAATATCTGATAATGCTTTTTCCATTTGTTTTTTTAAAAATTCTATATTGACTTTGTTAGTCATGTTCATCTCTTGATTAGCTTGTATCTTTTCTAATTGTTTATATAGATCCTCAATCAACATGAATTGTTCTGAGTCCGCAGGCAATGAACCCATTAATCCACGAGGCCATTTTATTCTGAACTCTGTATTCTTCTCAAGATCAGATTCCATTAGTTGTAGAGTAGTACTATGTTTATTTAGCTTTTCAATAATGCCAAAATAAGCCCATACACCTACTGCTACAGCACCTACAATCGCAAGTAAATTTCTTATCGGTAAAGCTACCGAAGTATTGTCTGATAATTTCATACATTATTTCTTATTTTTAAAGAGATCCATACCTGGTTTTAAACCATATATAGATCCAAAGATTCCAAGAACTAACCATTTGTAGAACTCAGGAAAGTTATTGAAGTATTCAAAAAACATATCAAGCTTTTCTTTAGCTTGTGGGTCTCCACTAAATACTGACCATGCGAGAACCACGATTGGCAGCACAACAATAATAAGAACTAGCTCGTCTTTCCATCCTTGTTTGTTGTCATTGAGTACAGCTTGTTTATATTCTAATTCACCACGAGCCATCTTCTCAGCATGCACTTTCTCTGCATCAGACATAAGCATTTTAGTCTGTTGTCTATTTTTATAGATGTGAGATCCTGCTTGTATAGCCATCTTGGCTAATCCTAACCATGCCATATTAACACTTCCATCTTTTTCTAGCTTGTCTTAGTCTAGAATTAGGATCTCTAGCAGCTTTAGGAAACTTTTTCATTTGTCCTGCACTTCTAGCACAAAATGATTTACGTCTCTTAGCATCTTTAGATCCTGGTTTAACTTTACCTGTAACAGCAGTTTTTAATTTAGATCCAGGATTCTTTCTACGATATGCAGCAACACCTGCTCTCGTCATACCTGCACCTGATTTAGTAGGTCTAAAATTACGTCTGTTTCTTTTAGGCATATTGTCTTGTCTTCTAGCCATTAAAAACTCCTATATCTTTTAACCTTCTGGGCAATACGTTTAGGTTGTTTACTAAACTGTTTACCTTTACGTTTTGCTTTTCTTTTTGCTTTTGTAGTAGCAGCATATTCTGCTGGACTTAGATTCTTGATAGCTTGCGTTGGCAAGTATCTTTCTCCAGTAACACTTGATTTTTTGCCAGATTTTGTTCGCCATTTCTGTTTACCCCAAGCTTTTAAACTTTGTTGTCGTCTTGATAATGCCATTATATATTTTTGATTGTTTCTAGTTTATCTTCTGCATCAGCTATTTTAGCAATGAGTTTATCCATTTCTTCGATATGCTGAGGATGTTCACCAATCCCTACTGGATTAGTAAGGTATATGTTTAAAGTTGCTTTATTTTCAACTATTTCAGCTTTGTATTTTTTTACTAAAGCGTCAATGAGTATCTCTCTCACTTATAGCCACCACCTGCTGCTTTATATCTTTTAGCAAGTAGTTGAGCTTTTCTAGCTGACCATTTGCCTGCACCAGTACCTTGTACGTTAGCAGCTTTAATTCTTTGAAATAGTCTTTTACGTAGTCCAGGCTTAGTATAGTTACCTGATTTATTTACAGTTGATTTCTTTTTCATGAAGTAGGGTGACCTTCCCAAGCTTTATACATACCTTCAATAATAACTTCATCTTCATATGGTTGATCACCATTCTCCATTCTGATGATTGCTTTTACTAAAGGCAAGTAATCTTCAATGTTGTTGCCCAGTTCTTCATCTTTAGTTTTAGATGTAGCTGCACAAACATAATTAATATAATTTTCTGTATCGTTTTCAGAAGGGGGCGCCCATCTATTTATTATTTTTTCTATAGTTTTAATGTCGTAGTTAAATCTATAAGTTAAAAGAATACGCATTAATGCACGTAAGCCCCATACTGGTTCTTTAAACTGACAGAATACATCGTCATTTTGTTCATCTGACAATCCATCCCATGCTGTTCCTAATTTTATATTACCTGGATTATGATTTCTTATACCTCTAGGTAATGATTTTTTTGATCCATCGTCCATGTTTATTTAATACCATTGGTAAGAGCTTTGGCAAACCATTGATTATAGCTGCACAACCTATGATCGGTCTAGCTCGTTGTGTTTTATTATACCGAAAAGCAAGAGCATCCTTATTTATAAGGCAACCTACCTGCAATCCGTAATACAAACCTAATGAATTTCCATAATATTTTATATTATAGGAACTGTGATAATGTCCTTGAACGCAGCTCATCCCCATAGATTGAGCTAGTTTAAGCACATCAGCTACCTTCCCATGACAAAAATATACTGGGCCATTAGAAGTCTGTATAGTTAGATCATCATGCCATTTCCAACCTTTGCCTACTTTTAAAAACTCATTGTAGTCTCTAAGATAAGCTTTGGGAATGCCATGCTTTAATGCTCTACGATAAACTAAACTTCCATGATTAGAATCTAATAGATCCATTTTAGGAAATAGAGTCTCCATCTGTTTAATGATGGGTAAAGATAATTTTAATTCGTCACCTGCACTAGGTAAATCAGGATCACTATCATGAAATGACATAGCGTGTTTATCTACTTCATCTCCTATATGAATGACCCTATCAGGGTTATAAATCTTTTTAAGATCTTTTAAAAATGGTAATAGATCAGGATGATGATATGGTATATGTGTATCTGATATTATCAATATTGATTTGTTCATATCAAATATTTACTACAATTTTTACTAGAAGTATAGTGTTAGGTAAAACTATGAATTATATGATTTAATACAAGAAAATTTAATATGAACCATATTACGATTTACATCTCTTGCATTTAAATGTTCAAATTTTTCATAAGCTTCTTTATGCCCAGCTTGAACACATTGTTTAAATGTTTCATAAGTTGTAGGCATTATATGAGGATCAGAACATTCTTGTTGTACTATAGAGCATATCACCATAGCTAGTTGATATAATCCCATTATAATACCTTGTTTAATAATACGAATAGTTCACCAAGAACTACTAAACCTACAGCAGAAAGGATATAGAGTATACGATCTATATCTTTTTTGATGTGTGCTAGATGATTATTTTCTATTGTATCTATTTTAGTATACAGTACTTTTATATCACCTTTAACATCTGCTATCTCTAGCTTCTGTCTATCTTCTTTATATTGTTCCATTAAAATAATGTCTCGTAAGGATTTCTCACAAGCCCTCCTAGTTTATATTGTGTATATCTTGGCCCTTTGTATCTTGGATGACCTGATTGACCTAACACAAAATCTAATGCTACATCAGCAGCTATATCGCTTGGTACATTACCAGCTTCTAGCTGTTCTTTTATAGATCTTACACTACTTTGTAGCCATATAGGTAAGAACCTTTGACCTGCTTGACCGCCTATTTTCATAGCTTTTTCAATAGCAGTATCATCTTTAACTGTAATATTAGGCGAATAGCCTGTAGTTAAATATTGTTTATTAGTTGCAATCTCAGTAACAGTTCTAGGTAAAGATCCTATCTTCTTAAGAGCTGTTTTTTGTGGATCTGTAATCCAATGGAACGGCTCCATAAGTTGTTTAGAAAATGTAAGTACATCTCCATCACCTAGATCTATTCTAGTAGGATCTTTGTTTTCTAATATTGATTTGCCTGAGAAATAATAATTTAATGCACTACCAAATACTGCATACATTATTGCAGCTCTAGTAAAATAATAACCATATAATCTTCTAGCATCACTATTACGTTCAAACTGTGGTAATGATTTACCAATAATACGTAAGTTAGATATTGTCCAATCAGGAGCAAACATAAGAAGTTGCATATAACCTCTAGATCCTGGTTGGAATGTAGTTTGTGCTAGTTTTTTATATATTGGATTCTGTATACTTCTAGTTAATGCAAACCAATCTTGACCACCAAAGGCATCATTTGTAAACTTAGCTGCTATTCTAGCTTTACGATCTAATTGAGCTAATGTTTTGTCTACAGCAGGATCTAACATTTTGTTGTATTTTGTTAAAAATGTATAGAGCTTTGCGTGTGTAAAGATACGATCCCATGTAACTTTATCAAAAAACTTAAATACTTTTTCTACTTTTTCAGTAGTCTTTATTCCAAAATCACTTTTTAATTTTTTATCTATAGATCTGAATACACCATAGAATCTATCTATCCCAGCATCTTCAGGTGTTGATATAACTAATCTAGCACTTTGTGCAAATCTAACTGCATCATTAAATTCTGAATCTATGATAGCTTTCTTAGCGTGTGGAAATTCTTTTAAATATTTTCCTGGATTATCTATAAGTTCTTCTATTTCTGTTTTACCTTTAGTAAAAGCTTGTTTAGTAAATTTACCTATAACTTTTAAAGGTACACCAGCAAAGATCATACTTTCTACTAATGCTCCAGCATGAAAGAATGAGAAACCTACAGCTAGTCTTTTCATAACCATATTAGTTGTGAAAATACCTGACATAAGTTCACCTTCTGTTGTAGCATCAAATACCATACGCATAGCTTTTTCTGTGCCACGTATAATATAAACGTCTTTTGCTCCTAAGAAAGGATGATTAAATTTTGTATAATGAGATCCAATATAACTACCTAACATACTAGCTTGTTTTTCTGAGTTTATTAATATTGGTAATTTTCTAGTAAATCCTTTTCCTACTGGTACAATCATAGGACTTATATCTGAATTTTTTAAATGTTTTACTAGCTCTCTTGTAACTAATGCTCTGCTAAGTGCTTTAGTATATACTTCTAATAATCTAGCAGGATCCATCATTTCAGGTTTTACATCATAACCTGCTGCATAACCTTCATTAATATCTGCAAATTGTCTTTTTCTACCAAACTTAAATCTTCCTGACATGCCAGTTACTTTTTCGTTAAAATCTTTTGTAAAAAGTAAAGGTTCTTTTTTAAATTGACTCCATATCAATGGAAGATAGTTTGTTCTATATGCATTAATAACAGTTGATCCACCAGCTTGTTGTGCTAAATCATCAGTTACTTTATATAAATCATCAAGTATTCTTCTAATAGATACTTCTGCTATACGTTCTCTCCTACTTAATTGTGATCTAAGAATAGGAGATCCGTTAAGATCAGGTTCTAATCTTTTATTTACTTTTGTTCCTTGTATATAATGGAATAACTTTATTCTTTGTTTATCATCAGGCAAGAAGTCTTTGATTCTTGTGATCATAGGAACTACAGCACTGCTAAGTTTAGCATTATATGAATGTGCAGTATCTAAACCATTTTCTAAAGTTGTTATTGTTTTTGTAATTTCAGGAGCTTCTTTTCTTCTAAGTAAAGCAAATAAACCTTTCGATGCTAAATATATACCAGCACCAGCTCCAAAACCTATAGCTGATTCTTCTAATTTATCTTTAGGTTCTGTAAGAAATTGTGCAGTAGCTCCTATAGCTCCAAACCCTGCTGCTTTTAATGCAGTGGATTTTGCCATATCTAAACCTTTTTCTATAGGTTCATTAAAACTAGTTGTAATTATATTGTTTAATCTTTGAAACTCACCTTCACTAATACCACTATATGTTTTTTTTAATTCTTTAATTAAATTACTAGTTGATACTCTTGATCCATCTTCTGTAAGTTCTAAATATTTTGCAGGACTAATATTTTTGTTTGCTTTTTCAGCAGCTTGTCTTACTTTATCAATAGGTATATCTAATTGTTTTGCTGCCATAGCTGGTATAGCACCAAGTGCTGTGCTTAAAACAAGTCCAGCAGTAGCACCTATAGTAGTTTCAGTAGTCGTTCTACCTAAAGCTATCTCGCCTTTTTCACCTAGCTGTAATCCTGTTGAAAACGCTAAGGGTGTAAAGAGTGCTGCAGCTGCACCATATCTAATATCACTTTTATATTGTTTTTTAAAATCGTCAGTTACATACTTAAATCGTTTAGAGTACTTAGCTCTTGTAGCATTGACTACACCTCTACCTAGTCTTGTAAAAAATGTACTAGGTATAGCTAATAAGTATGGATCGGCTACTATCATGTTCACTAGTTCTGCACCCATAATGCCAGGATGTTTCTTAGCTAATTTTACAACTTCACCAAAGTCATAGTTTTGGTCTCCATCTTCTAATAGATAACCAAACTTATTATAAATTCGTTCTGCTTCTTTATAGTTTGCTGTGCCTACTAGGTTTGGAAATCTTGCAAGATACCTCTTAGCATCTGCTGCTTGTTTCTTTTTAGTATTTCCAGTAAGCCATTGATATAAAGATGCAGGTAAAGATTCTTCAAAGATTAGCTCTAAAGGATTTCTTAATGATGAAAAAAATCCAGGAGGTTTTTGTATATTAGATTGTAGAGGATCTACCAAAGGATCTCTAATACCAACAACTGGATCCTTGAGATTTACATCATCTAGTTTGAATCCATTTGCCATTAGTCTTTAAAAAGTTTATCAAATAGTAAAGCTTGTCTTTTTTTCTTACCTGTTAAAACTCTGTCTTGAGAATCTGTTACTTGTTTAGTAAAAGTATCTGATAATACTTTTCCACCTTTTGTACGTTTTGTATAATATCTACTTCTAAAATTTGACTCTACTCTATCATCAATACCCATAGCTTTGAAAGCATCTCTTGTTGCTTTCTTTTCTCTTAAGTTTTCTGCTCTTGTGCCAGTAAATGGTTTTTGAATACTAATACTTCTAGTTTTAAATGGACTTGCTTTAACTCTAGCAGTAAATCTTTCTGTAATCTTTTCAAATGCAGCATCACTTTTCTTTGTTGCAGTTTTTAAAGATTCTTTAGCACCTTCTGCTTTAGCCATTTTTAGTGCAGGTTTAGATTTAGGTAATCCTGATCCCTTCAATATACCAGCTTTTTGTTGTTTAAATGTAGGAGCTGTAGGTGTTTTAACTTTTAATTTTCTACCTTTAATACCAGCAGCAGTTCTTAATCTACTAGCACTCATTTCTTTTTTTATAGTTTTAACAAATACTCTATCAGATGCTTTTTGAGCATAGCTTTCTGATGCCATATCAAGCATAGATTTCTGACTCATACCCATATATTCAGGAGCATCACCAAATCTATCACGTGCTGCTTTTTCAGCTACATCTCTTGCTCTTAAAGATGAAAACCTATCAGGTGATTTTTGTGCAGATACTTTAGTAATTTTAAATTTTTTGCTTTTTGGAAACTTCTTTAAAGCAGAAGTTTGATCTTTTCTTCTCATTGGTTTGTCTACAAAACCAAATATGTCTAATTTTACAAATTTCATATTGTCTCCTTAAAAGTAATCAGGGAACCTGTTTTTTAATATTTTAGTAGCTCTATCTAGAGATACGTTTTTAAGTTGTGGGTTAGCTTCTAATAGCATAGCAACAACATTACTGTCATCATTGCTTACTACTTTACCAGTTGTTTTAGGTGTAAAGATTTCAGGCCCAGCTTCACCAACTAAATAGTTTTTGCCTTGTGTAACTGGCCCACCCATTTCTCTAGCACCATCAATCTTACTTGTAGATTCAACAGTACCACCAATAATACCAAAAAATGATGGATCTCTTTTCTTAAGCTTACCACTTGCTTCTAATTGTTTAATAGCTTTTCTAATATGTACTCTACCAAATCTTACAGACTTACCACTTTTAGATTCTTTTTTAGCAATCTTTTCTGCTCTATCATAAATATCATCAAGAGCTTCTCTATATTTAGCTGATTGATTACCTGTTTTTAATTTATCCAAAACATTAGGTTTATAATAATTATCTTCTGCAAGAACTGCTGCTACTTCATCTCTTTGTTCTTCACTAACAGGAGCTAATACTTCTGATCTTTCTTTAATTCTATCTGCATATTCACCTGATATTGCACCAGCTGTAACTGCATTATTTAATAATGATTGTGACATAGGTTGTCCTGTAGCTGATGATTTCATAAGTCCTAAACCTAATGTAAACATAGGATTAGCCATAAGACCTTCAAAACCACCTTTGTCTTTCCATTGTGATTGTATACCAGCTAGATCCATACCAAAAATTCTTCTAGCTTGATCATCATTTATACCAAGACCTTCAGCTCCCATAGCTCTAGGTGATGCTGCTTGTCTACCTTTTATTCCAGCTGTAGATCCATCAGCAGCTACTTTTCTACCACTTGCATCTATTCTATAAGGTACAGATTTAAATTCTTTCAATCCTGAATATGGATTTCTAATATTTTGACCAAAATTAGCTGAGGTAAAGGTTTGATTTCTATCATACTCTACGTTCATAGCAGCTTCTCCCATAGGATCTCCTGCATCGCCTAATATACCTGTAGACCTTTCTCTTAATTTGTCTAAAAAACTTTTGTCTGACATTATAATATTCTCCTATTTAGGTTACTTGCTTTTAAAAAATCATAATAAGGACTATCGCTTACTGCAAGTAATCCATTATTTGTTTGTGGTTTATATAAAACATTCTGTACATTATCATATAAGTCTAGAATATTTTGTTTTGATCCTACATAATTATATATAAAATTAGATGGATCAGGTAATCCTGTTCCTTGTGTATTTACTATTTTAAAAGGACTAGGAGCAACTGCATAGTCGTTATCACCAGTTGTTACAGTAGGTGGATTATTATTATCACCTCCTGTTAAATTCATATCTTTAGCTTCTTGTGTTCTAAATCCTGCATCAAATGCTTGTTGATCTATACTACGTTGAGTTTCTAAATCTTCTGATGAATAATCATCAGTTAAGCCTCTAGACTCTGCCCAATCTGCAACAGTTGATTGATAATCACCTTCTCCGATACCATCTTCACCTGTAGCAAGAGTTGGTTCAGTTTTTTTTTCAGCTTCTCTTTTAGCTTTTGCTCCTGAATAAAGTAAACCAATAGTTGTAGTAACTGGCTCTAATGTATTAAAATTTAATAAACCTTTAACAGTAGTGCCTTTTTTAAATAAATTTTGTTTTCTAAATTCATCTTTAGCATAATCAATTACACTAGGTTGATTTACAGGTGTTACATTAAATTCTTTACCAGTAACATATTGTGAATCAATATCATCGCCATCAGAATCTGTGGTAGTTGTGGTAGTTGTGTTACTTGTTCTACTGCCACCTATTTCAGGTGATCCTTCAAATCCTGTACCACCTTCTGATACAGAATAATCTGACATAGATTCAGTAGCTAATCCTGCTTCAACATCTGCTGAAACTGAATCGTTACCTGAACTTGATGAATCACCACCACTAGACATTATAACAATCCTCCTAGTAATCCAAAGCCTCCACCTATCGCAGCTCCCATACCTGTTCTATCAAACATAGATCCTAAAGCAGCACCTGTTAAAGCACCACCTGCTGCCATTCCTACTGGATTAGCTTCAAATGATTGTGTTCCTTGTGATACAGGGAATCCTGATGCGATAGGTGTAACTACATTAGCAAATCTTTGTAAGTTTTGATATGGAGCTAAATTTTGTTCTTGTTGTAATCCTCTTAATTCTTGACCAACAGCTGTTAAACTAGGTACTGCTCTTGCAGTCTGTAGTTGTCTGTTTCTTTCAGCTTCATATGATTGAAAAGCTAGCGGTAATGCTTGTTTTCCTAACTGGCTTACAACTTGTTGTTGAGACATAGGACTGCCTGGTGTTCTACCAGCTCCACTAAATTGTTGTGCAACATTAGTATAAGCACTAGATGCTACATCTGCAATTAAAGGAGATAAAAAAGGATTAGAATACTGTCCTGATATTGTATTAGCTATTTGAGTATTTGCTAAATTAGCAATATTTTCTTGTGCAGCTAAACCTTGTAACTGTTGTGTTGTTGGATCTACATATTGTGGCCCTTGACCATAAATAGCACTAGCATCAGATATAATCTGATTTAATGCTGGTTGAGCTGGTGCATATGGTTCAGCACTTTGTATTGTAGTTCCACCACCTCCTGATGATGATCCTCCTCCAAATGACATATTATTTTTTCTCCTTATTGTTTTTTTCTAGTAAGACATGAGTTCTATTGTACCCAAATCTACTTAATACTTTTTGCCAACCTGGTCTAGCAATGAGTTCCATAGAATCACATTTATTATCCCAAGCAAATTTTTCTATATTCTTAATTAAGTGTTGCCACTTTTCTCTATGATGTCCTGTCATTATTCTAATGTTCAAACATCTCTTTAATGGTCTTTGTAATATCTCAGTAACTACAACACCATAATATGGAGCTTCTTTATTGTCTTTATCCCAAAGCATCCATAGCTGCATTTTCTTTTCTTTTATCCATTGTTTAATACTACTGGATAAAGCATAACCATTAGATCTTGCTAACGCATCAGCAACGTCTTTTTCAACATGTTTCCACGCATCATCGACCATATCTTCAGGTATATATACCAATTCAATCATGCAGACTTTTCGTCAAATATTTCTAAATAACTAACAATACCAGCTATATTATTAGCAGATGCAGCTTCTAATTTTAAAGAATCTCCAGCTTCTAAAACCATTATTCCTTTAACTAAGTTTTCTACAGTTTTTGATGCAAGTAATATGTGACTTATTTCATGTTCAGCATCAGAATCAGATGAGTCTGTAGCAAATGCTTCTAATTCAACAGAACCTGTATGAATATTAGTAACTTGTATTGCTTTTATTAAAGCTGTTCTATTAGCAGGACAGGTATATACAGTTGTTTTATCTGTCGTTGTAAGATCAAACATTGCATTTTTATATATATTAGCCATTAAGGTTTTGTTGGAAATGTGATAGCATCAACTTCAGCAGCAGTATTCTCATCAGTAACAGTACCAGGCAAATCTCTAAGATTTTGTCTGTATGTTGCCATGTCAGCAGACATAGTTATATCAGATAAACCATAATGATCTGTTTCTTTAAGCAAATTATTTCTTTTTGCTCTAAGATTTGCTATTGATCTATCTTTAGCACCAGCTGTCCAAGCCGCTTCTTCTGCGTCTCTAGCTGCTTCTTCTTCTGCTGTAAATTGGATTCTTTCTCCATTTACCATTTTATATCTTGCCATATTTTTCTCCTTGTGTTTGTGTTAGTATCATAATTTTTTATTTAACTCCATACATATCTATTGTACCTGAATCTATATTTCCTGTACTCATTTTAAAGTCTATTTCTGTAATTGCTGATGTAGTGTTTATATAACCAGCAGTAAAATAATTGTGTGATGTTGTTGAATCCATATATGCACTCAAATTTGTCATAAAATGTTTCACGAACGTGTCGCTAGATGGTTCAAATAAATGAAGTGTTCCTGAACAACTTTCATCATTTCCAGTGCTTATTTGTTCTGCCATAACTTGATATGATGTGCCTTGTGCTTGGTCTATATTAGTTTTATAATCAAGACTTGCACTAGCACCACTTTCAAAATGTGTTGCTCTAAATGCTGTAGTTGTCATAGTTTCATTAAATCCTGTTTGTCCTGAAGCATTTACTTGAAATGTAAAATTAGCAGTAGTAGCTGGGTGAATATTATTAAAAACAAATATATATTCTTTGTAAGTACTATCAATACCTGATGTTATGCTTAAACTTGCTGATGAACTAGCAGTTGATCTTGATATAAAAACTAAATTACCAAGTCCTGTTATGCTACCTACTGCTGTTGCATCTTTTACTGCTCTATTATTTAATTTAATTATACTCATGATTTACTCAATCCATACATTTTGATGATACCATTATCTATGTTTCCTGTAGACATTTGATAACTTATTTCATCAATAGCAGACGTAGTATTTATATATCCAGCACAAAATTTAGTATCTGTAAATCTTGTTGTGTCATGTCCATGAGTATTAACTCTTGATATAAAATGTTTCACAAAAGTTGTCGAACTTGGCGAAAATAAATATAAATAACCTGAACAAGAACCATCATTATCATTTGTAATATCATCACTAATAGATTGATATGCTGTTCCTTGTGCTTGATCGTGTGAAGTTCTATAGTTTAAAGAAGTATATGAACTATCTTCATAATGATATGTTTGAAAAAGAGTAGTTGTCATTGTTTCGTTAAAGCCAGTTTGACCACTTGCATTTACCTGAAATTGAAACTCAGCAGCCTGTGTCGCTGGGTGCATATTAATAAACTTAAAAATATAAGTATCGTATGTGCTATCAATATTAGAAGTAAAAGAAGATGAAGCTACTCCTGATGTAATATTGTTTGTGGCAAGTAAATTCAAACCACCAGCTGGTAAGCTATCTAAAGCAGTTACACTTGAAATTGAATTGTTATTGTATTTAACTAACGCCATATAATTTTATAACTCCACTTTCAATATTTCCTGAATCAAACTTAAATTGTATGGCATCAATAGCACTTGTTGTATTAAAATAACCAGCAACATAATTTGCATTAACATAAGCATCAGCAACTAAAGTTCCTGTAGCAATAAAGTGCTTCACAAAAGTGTCGCTAGATGGTTCAAAGATGTGTAAAGTTCCGCTACCACTATCATCAGCGTTTGCTGTAATACTACTTAAAACTCTTTGAAAGCTAGTTGATTGTGCTAAATCTTTACCACCTTCATAAGTTAAATTTGCTGTTGTATCTGCTTCATTATGATCTGCTTGAAAGAATGTTGAAGTAATATTTACTCCATAAGAACTTCCACCATCTGTGCTACCTTGAAAACTAAAGTGTCTACCAGTTCCGCCATCAGGATGAACATTATAAAACTTAAAAATATATTCTTTATAAGTGCTATCTATACCGCTAGTAAAATCTATTGTTGAACTACTACTAGCTGTCTGTGTAGATATTAAATTTAATCCACCACCACTAATACCTGATGGTATTTCTGTAATTGAAGATAAGGAATTGTTGTTAGCAAAGTTAAGAGCCATAATTTATCTCCTATGATCGTTTTCTGCCGTACATTGCTATTTTGCCACTTATTTCACCAGCAGAAAAATAAAATCTTACACCAGTAACTGCTCCAGTATTACTATATTTACCAGCGTAATTACCAATACCAACAACACTATCATTTCTCATAGTAACAGAATGTGATTTTATAAGTTTATGAAATGTTGTTTCATGTGGATTGTATAAAAAAACTTCTCCTGCAGCATTTTCCGTATCGGCATTTCCTACTAGGTCAGTAATATATATTTGATTTTGTGATTCACCATTACCTGTGGTTGTGCTATCAAATCTTACTATTCCAGCATATCCGTAATTACCACCACTATCAATTGCCTGTGATCCACCAGTACCAGTAAATACTCTCATATATACTCTTACATTATCACTTTCAGGATGCAGATTTTGCATTGAAAAACAAAAATCTTTATAGTCAGTAGATAAGGTTGTAAAATCTAGTGTCGAAGTTGATGAAGAACCTGTTAGTTCAGAAATAAATTCCCATTGTCCACCACCTTTAATAAGTGAATAGTCAATTCTTTTTAAAACCCCAGCATCACTAACTAAAAACTCATCAGTATCATCAGGTGCAGTAGCCAAAGCAGTTTGAGCTGATATAACATCTGTATTTAATTTAGCACCTGTCACAGCATTAGAAGATATTTTAGCTGCTGTTACTGTGTCATCGCTTGGTACACCAAGATCAAGAACTGATCCTAGTATATGAATAAAGTCTATAACATCACCTGTTACAAGGTTCGATGCAAATGTAATCGTTGAACCTGATACAGTATAAGAACTACCAGGTGCTTGAATAACACCATTTAAAGATACGATCATGTGGTTAGCTGTTTCAGGTACTACATTTACAGATGATACTTGCATCGTATATGCAGCTTGACCATTAACTACACTAATAGCATCGCAGACTTGAAAGTTTCCTATTGTTGGTTCTCTACCTATATATGCCATAATTTATCTCCTATGCTTTTGCTATTCCGTACATTGTAAAACTACCTTCTGCTATATTGCCACTAGCAAATTGAAATTTAATACCATTTACTGCCGCAACAGAACCTGAATTTGCTCCCATTCCTAAAAAGTAATTAGGTAAAGCAGCATGATCGTAATAAACACCTTGAAAAGCTATTTGCTTATGAAAAGTAGTATTTGATGGATGATATAAAACCATTTCTGCATTAAAACTTTCATCAGATTCACTTCCAACATCATCACCTGTAAGTAATATAAAACTAGCAGTATCACTGCTTCCATCTTCTACATTTGTACCTGAATCTCTTGATGTTACTGAATACTTATAACTACTACTAAGATAACTTGATCCACCATCAACCGAAAATAATAAATGAAAATCTACGTCATCTGTTACAGGTCTTACACCTGAAAGAACAAATTTATAAGCATCATAAGTGCTATCAATGCCTGAAGTAAATGCAGCACTGGCTGTAGAACTTGAAATAGTTGTGTGTGATAAAGGAACTAATCCTCCACCACCTTTAATTAAACTGTAATCAATTCTTTTTAAAGTTCCAGCATCAGATAAAATAAACTCATCTGTATCAGCTGGTTCAGAAGTTAAAGCAGTTTCAGCAGAAATAATATCTTGTGCTAATTTTGCATTAGATATAATTCCATCTGTAACATCACTTGAAGTTAAAGGTGCTGCTGTTGGTTTTTTACCTACATATCCCATTTGTTATTCTCCTTATGAACTAATATCGTCTACTGTTGATACCCAAACATCTAATGAAGATGCTGTATCAGAAACAACTTTTAAAGCATCACCTGATTGAACTACAAATTTAGCTCCACCATCTAATACTTGTAAAGCTGAACCAGCAGGTATAGGTGCATCTTTGATAAGATAAATATCATTTGATGCATCATTAATGTAAACAGATGCGTTCACTGCTGATGCTGTTACATTTGCTACAGATATTCCAACAACAGTATCATAACTGTTTGCTGTGAATAATGTTGCAGCTGATGCTCCTACATCATTGCTTGTGTATCGTCTAAAGTTTTGTGCCATATTACTCCTTTTATTATAATGCTATCGCCATTGCAATCGCAAATCCTGCTCCAGCTTTATTATCTATTTGTGTTTGTATTGCTGAAGTTACTCCATTTACATAACTTAATTCTGTATTATCTACGTCTCCATTACCAATTTTAGCTGCTGATATACTATTAACTGCTAAATTAATTGTTCCTGATGTAGTTATTGGAGAACCTGTTACTGTAAATTCTGATGATCCTGCGTCTGCTACAGCTACTGAACTTACTGTTCCAGTAAACTGAGGTTGTACTTGTGTAAATGTAATATTTACACTACCAATGCTACCACCAGTATCTGTTGTACATAAAAATATTGTATCTTCGTTTGTTGTTCCTTCTTGTATGATAACAAGCTGACCAGCTAATTCATCTACTGTATTAAAATCTGGATCTCTACTTGCTGCACCACTTGCTGGAACTAAATAAATACCATTTTCTGTAGCATCTGTTTGATTTTTAACTAAAACTTTATTACCTGTTGCTAGTGAAATTCCATCTAAAGTATCACCATTTTCTAAAGCATTTGATAAGTTTACGTTTGCTGTTGTTGCTACTCTTGTAATAATTCTAGTTTTAAGTCCTGCAACTAAATCATCTACATAACTTTTTGTTGTTACATCTGATGCTGATGAAGGTGCAGACATACCTGTTACTGATCCACCTGTTATAGCAACACTATTAGCATCTTGAGTTGCAATCGTTCCAAGTCCTAAAGAAGTTCTAGCAGTTGCTCCAGTTTCTGTTGTAAAATTAGATCCATCTCCTACAATAAAATTACTGTCTGTTGGAGTTAATCCTGCAATATCAGCTAACTGTGCATCATATGCTTGAACATCACTTCCTATAGCTAAACCTAAGTTTGTTCTTGCTGTTGAAGCTGAAGCAACATCACTTAAGTTATTTGCTTTTACATTTTTTGCATCTAACTGTGTTTGTATTGCAGAAGAAACACCTGAAACATAACCAAGTTCAGTTGATGTTACAGATGATACTGCAACTTTGCCTGATGAATTTGAAACTAAAGCTCTTGATGCAGTTAAGTCTGATGTAGCTATTGTTGATGCACCACCAGTTATAGCTCCTGCTTTTGCATCTAATTGAGTTTGTATTGCTGATGTTACTCCATTTAAATATTGAAACTCTGTATCTGATATAGTTCCGTTTGCAATTTTTTCAGCAGATATTCCTGTCGGAATAGAATCATTTGTTTTTGATAATGCACCAATGTAAACATTATTTAATGCACCTGATGTTAAAGAACCTGCATCCCAAGTTACAGTAACTGTTGTGTTTGTAGAAAATGATGAACTAGCAATAGTTCCGTAAAGTGTTGCAGCTGTATCTGTAATTTTAATTCTTCTACCTGCATGATAAATTGAAGTAACATCTGCACCATTAATTGTAAATGAAGTTCCACTTACATAAGCTGCTGTGTATGTAGCATCACCATCTCCATACTCAATCCATTGTGCATCATTGAACCAATCTCTAGTGTTCTTCATCAATGCTCTAATGGCATTGTTAAGATTAGAAGGTAACATTCCTTCTGCTACTGAAATACTATTTAGTGATGTGTTGCTTGCTTGGGTTGTTGAATAATCTTTAATATTAGTTGGCATTTAATCTCCTATAAACCATGCAAAGACTTTATTATTTTCTTTGTTCTTTTCGTTAATTAATGTGTTTATTGCTTCTTCAATTTGTCTTTGAAAAAACTCTTGAGTTTCAAAACTATATCTAACATTATCTATATCAGTTTTGTCCGTCATCTTAAACCTATTCTTGATGCTTTTAAATCAACTCCTTGTGCATGAGTCCAAGCTGTTCCGCTTGGTGTAGTAACTTGTATTCTAAAATACCTACCAGATTGTCTTACTGGATTATCACCACTTGTTACCATGCTTGAAGATGTTGAAACTGTTTCAGTATCAGATAGTTTTTCTTTACTTTTAATTATTACAGTTGCAGTAGCATCAACTATTGGTCTTATATTCGTTATACTACTTCTATGTCCTGGAAACAACTCTAATTCTCTAGTTTCTATAGTTCCTTCATTTTCTGTTCCTGAAAATATAGCCGCTTTATAATTATTATCTATAGCTCCTAAATATCTTTGACCTCCACTCCAAAAATCTGTGTCTAAAGCTATATTTATTTGGTCTAAATTTTCTGAGATAATATCCATAAGTTCTACAGTATATGCACCTACGAACTGTGAAAATATGGTACTAGCACTAGCATCAGCCGTTGACCATTTTTGTGTAGCATAATTATAGATTAATATTTTATCGCAAATACCTGTAGTATTAGATGTATTAGATGCTGAAGGATATAACCATAAAGCTAATTGGTTAAATGGATCTACAGCAGCACATATTCTATCAGAAAAGGCTTTGTTTAAATCTACATCAAAGAATCTGTTTATTTTCTCAGCACCTATCGCAATAACATTATCACCATTGATTTCAAAGAAACCATCATCAGCATAGAAAAATACTCTTCTATTATCTTGGCAAACTGTTCTTCCATAAACAGCACCTCTGTTTGGAGATATAACTGACAGTCTAAATATTGTTGCACCACCCACATAGTCCATACGAATGATTTGATTTTGTCTAAATACATAACCAATCTCACCTGAAGTTATGTGAACAATTTCACCACCTGATCCTGGAAGATCTTGTTGATCAGCTTGTTTAGTTCCTGATTCCCAAGTAGCAATATCATTAATACCTGACCATTGTATTCTATTTTGATTTGTAGGTTGATTACCTGTTATTAAAAAATCTCTAACCACACCTGAAACTCTAAATGTTGGTACACTTCCTGATGTTGCTATTGCTGAAAGATTAGCAAAATTAGTTGATGTACCCATTAAATAATATTGAGGTGCATCAACACCATTACTTGCTATGATGTAATTACCAAATTGTGTGAATGTCCAGTAGTCTGTATTTGTGCCTGTAAGAGATCCTTTTCTTGAGGTAAATGTTCCGCCATCTAATTGATAAATGTCTGTGTTTTTTGCAACAAAGTTAAATACATTACCTGAATTATCTCTAAATGAACCAGCACCTCTGCTATCTGCAGCAATATTGTTTGTAGAATAATTTACTAATGAAGGAAATCTTTTATAAGAATTTTGTGCATAATAAACATTGTTTGCTGTAGTAGCACCAGGATTTAAATATTCAGGTTGATCCGGTAGCCATTCGCCAAAAGGTAATTGCATTTTTTTCCTATGTATTATTATTTGTTACTTTAGTTGTATCTTGAAAAGAACTAGCTACAGTTACATCTGATCTAATTTGTAATGGAGAACCACTAAATTGATCTTCTCTATCGTTTCTTTCTAATCTTTCAAGAGCTGTTGTGTACATACCTTGCCATTGTTGTAATCTTGCAGGTTCAACACCACCTAAAAAATTAGCAGCATGATATAGTGAACCATATAAATATATAGCAGGATGATTAGTTAAAATATAATTTGTTGTATTTGAATCTGATAAAGCATCAAATGATTTGTAATAATTTAATGTACCTGTGTATGTTGTATCAGGTGTAGGAGCAAATCTAAAATTATCTCCTATAATAGTATAAGCTACTGGCATACCACTTGTAGAAGAACCTTTAATCTGATCCATTTGTGGTGGTGTCATATATGTCAAAGCATATTTAGTTCCGCCACTTAAAATAAACAAATCTCTAACTTGTAAAAATCCTGAAGGTAGAGCAACTGTTTCTGCATTAATTGAAAATGAACTATCAGATTCAACCATTTTTCTAATTCTTAATTTAGAATTGAAATCTTTTTCAGTTAAAACAATAAAATCTCCTGTAATCTCAGTTGTTAAATCAGATCGGTTTAACCAATTAGCTACTGATGATTGTAATTCTGAATAATTTGATAATGCCATTAAATTCTTCCTTCTGCTGTTCTAAAATACTTAAACTCATTACTGTTCAATTTGAGTTTTAATATTTTACTTTGTACTTCTTTTGGTAAAGCAAACCAATTACCATCGCTATGTGGGTCATATTCTTTTGCCCAGACTTCTAAAGCTATTGTTGGAATAGAAGCTACTCTTTTCAAATCTCTTGATTTTGAATAACCATCTCCATCATTTAAAAGTCTTTTATTGTGTTTTAAATGTGGGTCTATATTTACTTCATGCTTTATAACAATCTTTTTTTCTTTTTCGTCAGTTGAAAAAGTTGTTTTTTTTAAGCCGTCTAACTGAATATCTTTCATCCTTGACCTCTATTTTTTTTTCTACCTGGTATTCTTTTACTGTAACTTTTAGCATGACGACCAGGTCTTTTTCTAGGCTTGGCTTTAACGTAATTATTAACTCCAAATAAACCTTTTTTCTTAGCCACTATGCACTCATTTCAGTAACTGAAACATTTGCTGTACCAATAGCAGCCATTTTCTCACCAGGTGATACCTTAAATATTTCAGGTTGATCTACTGGTAAAAATATATCGTTAGCTGTTGCAGTTGGTGATCCACCAAAGACAATATGTACATCAGCATCAGCAGCTACTCTAACGTATTCAGTTTGTGAACCGAAAGCTGTTGCTGTTGCAGCAGATGAACCAGATGGTGATACTTTTTGTGTTGTTCCAGGTCTTAATCCATAATTAAAACTCATATTATTCTCCTATTTAGTTTTGGGGGAACTTCCGCTAGGCTGAACCCCCAATTTATATTTATCTTCTTATAACAAATGTCACAAGTAATTTATTAGCACCAGTAGATCCACCATCGGTAATCATCTCTATTGTGCCATTTTCTTCTACTCTGTTAGCAGCAGTCGGTGCAGATGTATCTACATCTCCAGCAGCTGAACCATCATAAGCAACTGTTATTCCGCCATTAGTCATAGCAGTTCCACCGATTTCAAAAGTTAATGCAGCATCATCACCTGTTATTGCACCTTGTAAAGCAGTAATAATTTTTATTACTTTTCCGCCATCAGGTACTGCAACAAATGTAGATGAAGCTGTACTAATATCTTCAATTTCAGCAGTTATAAAATAATCGTTTAATGTTCTCATTTTTTTTCTCCGTTTGTCGTTCCGTCTATAACCTTACTAAGACTTCAACATGGGTTAAGTGATGGGGATGTAGTTTTTAAGGGTTACATCCCCAATCACAATTAGATTATGATGTTGTTAAATCGTAAACAGCACCACTTGCTTGTTCGTTTCTTGACTCAAGAGTATATTCAGCTACTAAGAATCTTTGGTCTGCATCAGCAGTCTGAGCAGGATTCTGTAGAGAGAAATCTCTTAAGAAAGATACTGCAAACATATCCATCTCTAATACTAGAGCATCTTGACCTACTTTTGCAGCAGTTGCGTTAGCTCCTCTAATGAATCTATTAGGTGCTACGGATAAAGTTCCGAAGTCACTTTCATATACATCAATAGAAGTAACTAATCTTCTGTCTTCAGCTTGGTCAAATCTAGTTGATCCGCCTGTGAAGCCAGATAGTTTTTGTTTATTGAAAGCACCAACCATAATCATGTTTGGATTTCCGCCTTCGTTAAAACAGCTTCTTAGAACACCTTTTAATTGGTCTTCTGTGAAAGCTCTTTGCGTTCCATCTGTTCTGATAGCTCCAGCACCAGCACCAGATCCGCCAGAACCTGCATCTACGTTAGATGAAATCCATGTTTGAACTCCGCCTAATTTTCTTGCAGTTGTAGCGTCTCCAGCCGCAGCAGCTACGTTAGATAAAAGAGCTGTTTCCATATCTCTTTTTAATTCTTTCGCAGATTTTGCTACTTGGTAAGCTAACTCATTTGCTCTACCAGCAGAAGTTACAGCTTCGTTAGTTCCTGAAACTTGCACCGCTTTTGTAGATATTTGAGTGTAGTTAGTTAGTTTAGTTGTTGCTGATAAAGATGGGTAACTTATTGCAGCACCTTCTACTGCAGCATTTGCTGCTACATCAGCCAAAGCATCTGTTTGCCATTGGTGAGATGTATTTGTAGCTTTTGTTTTAGCTACGCCAGACATAAAAGGAGTTTCTGTTGGACTTATTGAATAAATAATGTCCGCTAGGTCTTCTCTTATTCCGACTGTTTGGTATGTTTGATATACAGCCATTGTATTTCTCCGTTAGGTTATTAGTTTATAAATAACGCATCAATAAATCAGTTGCATCTTTTGGATTTCCTGACTTCTTCAGCGTTTTGATTCTATTCAACCTATTCTGACTATTCTCATCTGCTTTTGTTGTTTTGACACCTGATCTAACAACTCTTGATGGTTTGACTTTCTTATTAACTAAAGTTGGTTTCAACTTTTTGTTATCTTGATATTTCATTCCATCTACGATCACATCAAACATTCTTGAATCATAAACTGAGGACACATCTTTTTCAGAGAATCCTTTTTTCAATAAATAATTCACCATGCCTGTTCTTAGAGAGTTTCCTTTTACAGGATCTTGCAATTCAGGGAACTTCATAGTTACCTTTTTTTGCTCCTCTTTTAGAACTTCCTGAAACTGTGCTTGTTGATGATCTCTTAATTTCTTCTGAGCTTGAGAAAGTGTTTCTCTCCTTCTTCTGATTTTACGATCAATCTTAGCAGCTTCAGTTGGATCTTCATCCCAAAGTCTATCTAGTTCTTTGGCATTTACATCGTTGTTTACTTCAGCGTTCAAAGTCAACACAAGCGAATTTAAATCATCCAGCTTAGTTGAATATTGCTTAGCTAGCCGGTCTTTTTCAGTTAATAACTCTCTTTTCTCTAAAGCTACTTCTTCTGTTTTCCGTCTATAGTCTGCATCCTTCTGATAACCTGCTTTTAATTCTTCAAGGTCAACTTCAATTACTTCACCATTAACTTTAACTTGGTGGTAATCGGTTGTTTGTTGTCTTTCAGCATTGTCTTCTGATGCTTCTTCTTCATCTAAAGTTTCTTGAATTTTATTTTCAAGATTTTCTTCAGGTTGTTGTTGAACTTCTTGATTATCTTCAGTTGCTTTCGCTTCTTCTGGTTCTTTCTGTTCAACTGGTGCTGCTTTCTCTTGAGGTTTGATAGTTGCCGTCTTTGGGTCTATTAATCCCTCAATCGAACTTGCTGCACCTTGTACTGAATTACTATTCAGTAATGGGTTTTTGTCAGACATTAAGTCCTCCTGTTGTTAAGCTGTCTTAATTGACTTGGCTTATTCTAACTGACGTTAGAATTTTTTTTCTTGTTGTTGTTTTCGGAAAATTTCTAATTGTTTTTCAGCTAATTTTCCTGTTTCAAGAATACTTTGTAAATGTTGTTCAACTTTTCCTACAACATTATAAGCAATCCAAAGTTTTTCTCTGGTATCACTCTCTTTAGCACCTGTTTTTTCTAAAAGTGCTTCAGAATAAATTTTTTTAAGAGTTTCTATGGACTCTTGAAAAATTTTACTCTGTAAAATCTGTTTCGCCTGGTTGGATCTGCCTATTTCTAGGGATCTCTTCGCCTGGTCTTTGGTTTCCATTTAATCCTTGTACCTGTTGGTTAAGCATATTAGCAGATTTTTGTGCTTGTTCAAGTATCTTGCTATTTCCTGCCATCATAACTTTGTCTAAATCAGCATCAGCTTTAATTTTTGCCGTATCTAACTGTGTATTGTATTTTAATGATATTTCTTTTAGCTTCGCTTCAAAGTCTAATAACATTTCTTGTTGTTTTTGTTGTAATTCTCTGCTTTGAAGTTCTAAATCTGCAATTTTTCTTTTCTCTTCACTTGCAATTCTAGTAAATTCTATTTTTTCTATTGGTGTTAATGGTGGAGGAGGTGGTGGTGTCATCATTTGTTTACCCATATCAGGATTTACAAAGTACGCATCAACATTTTTAAGACCTGTATTCTCCACAATTTTAGATAATGTGTTGTAAATATTTTTTAAATTAACCATTGGTAGTTCTCTACCGCCTTGAAGTTGAAATGCTTGGATTTGTCTTTCTAAAATTCCGTTTAACATTACTGCTTGTTGTTCTTTTGTACCTGTTCCTAGACCAACTGTAATCGTAATATTAAATTTATCTTTCCACTCTGTAGGTTTAACTGGAATATATTTATTATTTAATTTTATAATTTGTTCTTTGTCTTGGTATTTAACCATAAGTTCAAAAACTTTATTAAATAAATCTTTAACACCTGTTTCTGCAAATATTCTTGCAATTAATTCTGAACGCATTTGCGTTTGTGTCATTAAAGCATTTACGCCTGTAGCTGTTTTTGCATTTAAAGTATTAGGATCTAAACCTTGTGCTTGTTTTGAAACTCCACTTCTTACTTCTCTAACTGAATCTAAATAAGATAATAATGGAAACGCTTGTTGTGAAATCGGTTGAGCTTGTAACGGCTGCATCACTTGACTTGGAGGTTGTTTAGTTCTGACAACACCACCAGGTCTTGTCGTTAATAAATCATCCATGTTTACCATTCCATCCATAATGGCAACTCTATTATTATTTGTAAGATACATATTATCTAATAACTGTCTCATCACAGTAGATTTCATTAATTGAATATCTTCAACTAATTCAGAAATGGATCTGCCATAAAATCTATGTGGCATTGGAATAGGCGTAATAGAAACAAATGGAATATTATCACAGGGTTCATTTGATAACACAGCATAACCATCATCACCTGCTGATATAATCTTTCTTAACTCTGCTATGCCATCACCATCGTAATCATATTTAATATAAGATTCATAAATTAAAACTTTCTCTGTTGACTTATCTGTTGGTGTATTCATTTGATAGTCATCAATATTTTTTGTTCTTACAATTTTTTCATCATTGTAAATATCTATGCTAGACGCTGGTAAGCTATCTACTTCATCTTGTGGAAAACCCATTTCAACTATTTGCGATCTTGTCATTAAAACTTTATGAGAAACAAAATCTGCATCATCAATCGTTTTTGCTGTACGATTAATTAAAAATTCTTCAGGTGGTATGGATTCAATTTTAACTTTTCCTGTTTTAGATATTCTTTTAATTTTACAATTATATAAAATAGGTTTTGGAAATTCTACTTGTGATATATCTAAGCCTTGATCTTCAGCTTGTTCTTTCGCCATTTCAATTTGTTCGGCTGCTACTGTATCTTCAATCTCTTCTTCTTCTACAACTTCAATATCATCTTTAGTATCTAGTAGAGCTTCTTTCTCAGCTTGAGTTAAATTTTTATAAGTTTCATGTTCTACTCTTTCTAGCTCATCAAAATAAACTTTTAAGAAACCATTTTTTTCAATTAAGGCATCTTTAAAAAAATTATATAATAATTGAAAGCCTGGATTTTCTTTGTAGAAAACATGATTTAAATATGCTGTGGCTTGATCGGCTAATTGAACATCTTCGCCTGTTACCGGTTCGCATCTTACCACTTTGTCAGACGCTGTAAAAACTCTAAGTAGGTTCGGCAAAAGGGATTCAATAGTATCGGCAACATCTGTTGACACCACTTGTGATCTGCCGTCAATCTCTGTGCCAAGTTTATCGCCTAAATAATATTCTAAAGATTTTCTTCTTGAGTCAGATAACTCTCCACCTAAATAACCAAGAGCATTACTAATTTGACCACTTAGAATACTTCTAAGTTTAGGATCTGAAATTTCTATGATTTTTTTCTTTGCCATATTAAACTATGTAATTTGTATTAACGCTAATTGGTTTTTTCCAATCACTTCTTTCTATAGGTTCTACTACAGCTCCGTATCTAAAGCTATCACAAAAGTGGGATGCCCAGTTATGAATAGGTTTATTTCTGAAACAGTTATTTTTACTATCCCAACGCTTACAATAGCTTTTTAACGCTTCTACAAGCATTTTGCAATTACTTTTATGGAAATAGCATTTTGGCAGCAATCGTCTTGATTGTTCTATGCCGTCTTCAATACTCAACTTAGGAGCAACTTCAAATTCTATACCTAGTTCTTTTGCCGTCTCCCACCTAGATTTATTAGTGCCAATCTCTCTAACCCTAATATCATGGGGTGCGATATGTTTTGAATAAGTATAAGGTTTCTCATCTAGCACATTAGCATAATGCTCTAATCCCTCACTTGAGTTCTCATAACAATCTATAATTCTAATCTCATTATCTCTTCTTTGTGCAAAAGTAATTACTGTGCTGTCATTCATTCCTAAATCCCACCAAGTTTCTACTTCCAAATTAAGGTCTATTTCAAAATCTCTCACCTTATTTTTCTTCTCTAAATCTTCCATAATACTGCCATAATAACTGCCGGACACTCCAGCTTGAAATGAACATTCAAACTCTTGTTCATAAGCATCTACGGACATTGTGGCTTTGGCAGCATCTAATTCTTCTTGAGGTATGATCTTGGTTTCACTAGCTTTAAACTGACAAGTAAACCAATCTTTTGTTTCTTTAGCTCTTTGATGTAAATCAAAAAACCAATTACGACCCATTGGCGTACCGATGAAGATTGCGAAACCTTTTCTATCTGACAGACAGGGTCTTAAGATGGTATCAAACATATCAGGAGCTATGTTTTGGGTTTCATCTACAATAATTCCATCAAAGTATTGACCTCTTATTGCCGAACTATTCTCAGCACCTATGATTTGTATTCTGGAATTATTCACAGAGAAATCTACCCTTAGTTCTGATTCGTTAAATTTAGTTCCTGGTACAGCAGCAGAAAATTGTTTCATATAATCCCATGCCGTAGATTTACCTTGTAGTCGGTATGGCGAAATAAAGGCGTATCTAGGATAAGGTCTTTTATTGGTAAGTGCAGCTTTAATTAAATGGTTGATAGCAAAGACTGTTTTGCCTCCTCTCCTGTGAACAATGATTACATTGAACCGGTTCACATCGCATTTTTTGTGCAAAAATTTTTGGATTTCTCTTGGTTTGTAAGGAATGACGATTTGTTTCATTTTAAAACAAAACCCCCCTCAATTCTTTGTTTGGCAATATCAAAATATTTCTCATCTTTTTCAATACCTATGAACTTTCTATTAAGGTTTTTACAAGCAACACCAGTAGAACCTGAACCCATTGTAAAATCTAATACAGTATCATTTTCATTAGTATAGGTTTTTATTAGATATTCAAGTAAAGCTACTGGTTTTTGAGTTGGGTGTAATCCTCTTTCTCTTTTAAAATCTATTATATTTATTGGGTATCTTGTACCATTGTTATAATTTTCTGATCTATAATAAGAAGCTATATTTGATTTATTGTTTTTTTGTAATTTTTTTCCTGATAAAGTTTCTGTACCTTTGTTTCTTTTACCACTTTTAATTTTATAAGGTTTACCAATTCGCATTTGTGGATTATAAATTGATCTTTTGTTGTAAAAGATAGATATATTTTCATATTTTCTTAATGGTTGTTTTTTTGCATTAGCAAATCCTGTTCCATTATCTTTTTGCCATATCCAATCATATTTATAATTTTTAATATTAGAAATTCTAAGATTACTACTAAAAGGTTCGCTACCAAACAAAGCTATACAGCCATTATCTTTAATAATTCTTTTAAGTTCTTTCCACATTGGCTCAAATGGAATTATACTATCCCACTTACATTGTGTCGTTCCATAAGGTGGATCGGTCAGGACTAAATCAATATTTTTATCAAAAATTTTAGGAAGTTCGTCTAAGCAATCTCCCATTATCAATTTATTTTTTGACAAACAAAACCCCCCTTAATGAATTGTGTCTTTTGGATTTTCTTCAAGCATCTCATCTAATGTCATTTCTTTTAAATAGTTTGAAAAGTCAAGAGCTTCTTGTTCAGTTTCAAAACCATTCCATTGTGTAATGACAACAGGTTTATTAGTTCTTTTGTCTTTCGTAATAAATATGATTGTTTTCAATATGTAATTATCCATTTTGTTTGTTTATACCTTGTATCAATATTTATCTAACGACAACAACAAAAAATGGGTGTACCCCAAAACAAAACCCCCATATCTTGTGTTTAACTCCTGGAAAACCACTAAAACAATAGTTCCGATAACTTAACGTTATAGGAAATTTCATTAATGATAATAAATGTTATCACTACTAATAGTTTTGTTGCTGTTTTGTTCTAATCACATATAACTTTTGTGTTTTATCTGTGCAAGAAATGCAACACATCTAATAAAATCAACACTTCTAGCTTATTCTGTCTGCCAAGAAATTGACAATGGTTGTTCCTTATCGCCTTTTATTGTCAGTTCTGCAGCTTTTCCGTATCGTTTTGATGACAATTTACTAGCAGACCATTGACTAGATGCCACTATAATCTTGTAAAGGTTTACTAAATTCTGTCCGGCTTTGCCGTCTATGTCTCCTGACTCAATCTTTGCCTCTAGTTCTAATCTTTTATCTTTCAAGTTTGAGAGCTCTAGATCAATCGCTAATTCTTTTGCTTTCTGATAACGATCCATCAAGTCTGAGTCTGCCACTAATTCTTTTCTAAATGAAGTCCAAGTGTAATCTATTTCAGGTTTTTCAAATACCTGGCGAATGGTTAAACCATCACTTAAATAATCTATAATTAGATCCGTTAATTTCTTTGTAAGTTTTCTAGGTCTTCCAGCCATATCAAATCCTTTCAAAAGTACCCTTTAAACTGTCATAGATAGTTGGTGAGGCGCTAAGAAAGGGAATAAGTAGCGCCTACACCGATGTTGCAACATAAAATGCCTATAAAGGGTTTATAGTGCATAATTTCCTATATCATACTATATGTAGTTTACCAATCAAAAAGACCCTTTTTCTTGAAAATAGGTTTGTCTGTTAATGTGAATGGATTTTTTTTTAAGATCCCTTTCTCCATCATATCATTTAAAATAAGCTGAGCAGTATATGAGGGATATAAGTTGTCTAATACAATGTTAGTTAGAACTTGTGCCTTAATCATTCCCCCATAATAATCATTCCATAACTGCTGTATCAATTCAATCTTTTCCTCTTTTGTGTAATTGTTACCTCTTATCTTTTGTAATGGTTTACCTTTATAAGTGTAAGGCAAGGGGGGAGTTGAATTTAACTTATTCATCAAATTTTTTTAAACCCTTAAAACCTTTCTTATATATATTAGTATTATATAAGTTAGTATTACTCTTCTTAATACTACCCAAATTTTGGTTAGTCAGTTGCGTAGAATTTGATAGGGGGGTTACCCTTTTTTTGGGTAGTCTTAGCTCATAGAGATTAGCAGAGGTTCTTCTGTGGATAACAAGATAGCCATTTTTTACTAATTCTCTTTTACATTTCTGAAGTGTATTAATAGAGATATTTAGTTTAGCCATCAAGGTTGTATTTCTTAATGTTCTATATTTCTCAGATAATGATTTTATGTAAGTAAATAGATGTTTACTATCATTACATAAATCATCATCCCAAATGACTTGATTAGGTATTATTGTAAAACCCTTTTTCTTCATATCCCTGATTGACCTTATATACACAAATTTTGGGTAATCAACCCCCTAATTTACCTGGAACAAAAGCAGAACAAATACCTTAATAAAAATAATAATATTTCTTGCAATACAATACAAATAGTGTACAAGATAAGTATGAAAGCAAATCAAGTTAATATAAACAAAAGGGAGACAATGAACAAAGAGCAAAAAGAAATAGTAAAAAGAATAAATAAAGCATTTTCTAAATTATATGTTTTAAGCAATATCACTTGGACACCATATAGAGATGATTTATTTAAAATGAATAGAAAAGATGAAAAACAGCATAGGGTTGGGGATTGGTCTGAATATCACAAAGATTCAGCATCAATTAATGATTGTGCCAAAATGTTTACAGTTAAACATATTGCACAAAATCTTTTAACTATAGAAAAATGGAAAATAAAAGATTTATTAAATATTAGAAAATCTTGTTTATATGCTCAAGCAATCGTTGAGAATTATGGCGATAAAATTAGAAAGGCTTGGCTTGATGAGGATATAAAATATCTTGCAAACCTTGATTATGTATCTTTGGTTAATTGGGAATTATACCAAGAACAACAAGAAAAAAAGGTTGCTTAAAGACCGAAACACCCTTTTTAGGGTGTCCGTTGTTAATTACAACGCTGATGAGGTCAGAAACAAAACGAAAGGAAGACAATGAAAATAATTAATCATCCTAATATGTCTGTAAAAGATATGATTAGTCTAAGTATGTCTTATGAGTCTAATAAAAAAACTTATAAGAAACTTAAAGATGCCGAATTTTGTTATGAATTTATTAATCAATATATTGATAATGAAATTAATGGAAAAGCTACACTACAACCATTAGACGGATATTATTATAAAAATATGAAGTATCAACAAAATGTCCAATTTAATGAAAAAGCTAATACAAAAGATATTAGTAATTTTATTAATTGGATTAAAAAATTTACTTTAAATAAAGTAAAAGTTGTTACTGCTGATGATAATAATAATAATGTTAATTTAGAAATATATTATAAATAGGGGGAATAATGAAAATAAATAAATATGATTTAGCTATTATAAGCGAAATGGTTACTATGCTATCTCAAAAGTATAAATCAAATCCTTGTAGTGAAGTTGTAATTGATAGGGTTAATAGTTACTCTAAATATGACATTACATTAGACCAAAAAAAAATTGATAGCTTTATTAAAAAACTAGAAAAAAATGAAGAAAAAACATTTGGTTTTAGAGGAGGTAATAAAGATGCAAACAATTAAAGAACTATTAAACTTTGCTTGTCTTATAATGATTATGTACTTTCTATTTTGTGTGTTGCAATATGCACCACAAATAGAGCAACTAATAATAGAAATGAAAGGGGGAGTAATATGATTACAGCGAAACCAAAAAATATAAATCTAAATGAAATTATATATTTTGATGCTAAAAATAAAATTTCATTAAGTGGTAAAATCATAAAAGCAATCTACAATAGTAATAATGATAATTATGAAAGATTAGCAGAAATACATAATGTAGATGTTGATATTATAAAAAAAATAAAAGGGGGAGCAATATGAAAAGAAATGAAGTTATAAAAGTAGCAAAAAAACTAACTTTAGAAAATATGGAGCAATTACTTTATATTTTTAAAGACCATATTCACATTTATTATGGAATATTACCAAAAGCTAAGTTTTGTTTAACTGCTGAATTAAGTAAAGAAAATCCAATTTGCTTAAATGGTGCTAGTATTCAAATTAATGCTGAATATACAGATAAAGATAATAGCTTTATGAAAGATCATAAAGAATATTTAAGTGAAAACAAAAAAGAAAGGAAAATAATAAGGGAGTATTAAATGATAAATCAAACCATTTATAAAATTAAAAAAGGTGCAAATCTATCAAGAGTAAAGGAAGTTAATGGCAAACTTTTTTCTGATAATATTAAAGCACCTAAAACTTTAACTTTATATAATAAACACTTGTCTGAAGATTTCTATGATGAACAAATAGATTTAGAGTTTTGGGAGTTTAAACATAAAACTTACGGAACTTTTATTGTAGATTCATTAGATTTAACAATAACAGAAAGAAAAATATGAACGAAGATATATTATTTGATATAATGCTTATTGTTTGTGTCTTGGGTTACTTAACTTATGTTATTTTAGCTATATGAAACTGACAACCACATTAAGAGCAGAGTACGATAGTTTGCCAAATGAAGTAAAAGAGAAGATTAGTTATGGCGACTATTGTAATGACCCAAATGTTAAAAGATTTATTGAAACAGCAAAAAATATAGCTATAGGCAGAATGGCAATAGCTATACAAAGAAGGAAAGGAAATTTTAGAAATTGATAGAATTATTTATTGTTATTGAGTTGGTTTCTCTTGTTTATTACCTAAATCAAACATAATAGTTGCATTAAAAGAAAAACTAATTCTTTCATCATCTTTATTAGGTGAATCAAAAGGATATACAGTATGCGTTAAGTTATTAGGAAAGAGCACAAAAGTTCTCTCCATGTCTTTAGGTGAAATCCTGTAATTAGTATCTGTAAACATCCCTTCCGAACCTTCAATAAATTCTGTTTCACCGGAAAAGTCATTAAAAGGTTTAGCATTCTTAGTAGGATTAATTGAACTAGGGATCTGCAACCAACCTGCAGCCGATAAATGATAATTACCTCTCACATATTCAGTATGTCTATGGCAAGGGTTAAAATCTCCAGGTTTAGATACAACAAACCAAGCACTATTAATTAAAATTTTTTGGACCTTTTCAGATTTATAATGAGCATTAGTATAAGAAGCTATAATCGGATCAAAAAAGGCTCTTTTCCATTTTAGCATTACTTCAGGCGATATAAGATATTCTTCATGTACATGACCAACTAATTTATCACCCCATTGGTGCTCCTTTTTTTTCTTCTCATCGGACCTAATGTTTTTTAAATCTTGTTTAAAATCTTTAACTAATTCTAAAGGTAGTTCAGCTTTAGCCAAAGTAGAACCAAACGGCTTAAATAATTTATAATTTATTTTATCTGTCATAAATCACTTATAGGATATAGTTCTTTAATTTCAACCTTGTAAGCAGGAGGTCT